>OJIV01000158.1_pt1 | contig 30209 bp, 23 predicted proteins | sample 1595861 | NCBI WGS metagenome assembly OJIV01 (sample SAMN05416883, study PRJEB24817) | seawater metagenome | isolation source: Sea water | place: Canada:Atlantic | collected 2013-11
ACTTGCATGTGTTAAGCCTGCCGCTAGCGTTCATCCTGAGCCAGGATCAAACTCTCCATTGTAATGTTTTGTTTGTTTCCTAGCTATTAACTCTCAAGATAATTGACAAGGTTTTTTACTTTCCTTGTTTCTTAAACCAATATGTAAAGAACTTTTCTTTGTTTCCTATCTCTCGATTGGGGCGGCAAATATATAAATACATTTGACGCTTACAACTGTTTGATTGAAATATTCAAAACTTTTGTTTGAGACTTAATCAGTAACGTTTTACTGGCTCTTTAAAAGCCCACACCTTTTCCTGATGCGGATGGCAAATGTACAACACAAAATCACTCGGAAACACATCTATCACTTAAAAAAGTGAACTATTTAAGCACTTGACGTAGCGTCTCATGTAAACTCCTTTGGTATAGATAATTACAATTTGTGAATGCTGCTACATCCGTGTTCTCAACCAGGAGCTTGTCAGAATTTAAACCAATATCCTTGTCCAACAGAGGTGAAAATCGACAGGTCTAAGGCGCACATCAACTTGTCTAAATGCAAACGCACCAGACCACTAGAATGATCGATGATGGAAACCCAGCGCAAAAAAAAACCGGCGCTCCCAAAGGAAGCGCCGGTTTCATGTTTTACTAGGGCTATTGACTACAAGTCCCAGAATACTTTAGCGAATGTATCATCACCACCGAATTTAGCTCCGGCAGCAGCAACATTAGCTGTATTCAATGAAGTTTCAGTTAGAGGATAAGAGTAACGGTTTGGTGTTACAGTCTGAGCAAGATCAGCTACATTCATGGTCAAGTCATATTGACGAACCGTGTTGTAAGCTTCACTAACATTGCTGTACATAGCAACCCACTTCTCTGTTCCAATCTGAGCTGCTGCTGTTGATGCATCAAATGCAACACCAGCTTGAGCTAGATAAGTTGTAGCATCAGCGGCTGAACCACCCCACTCAACAATAGAACCTGTAACTCCTGCATCGTAATGAGTAGCTGCATCACCTGCACCTGCCCATCCTGCCACAGCAGCATGCGCTAGCAAGAATTCAACCTCAACAGAAGAAACTGCTGCATGAGACCATGTTGGGTCTTCCAGTGCAGAACCTGGCTGAGAGAACTGGTAATAATCAGACTGAAGGCCATGAGGCGCTGCAGTAATATTACCAACACTATCAAGATTCTGGAAGAAAGAAGCACGACGTGGATCCATATGAGCATTCATTACATCAGCCAACGTGTTAGATGCAATGTAATCTGTACGACCACTCTGCACTAAAGTCTCCCACATTGGGTGAGTATGAGGAGGAGCAGACGAATAGAATAAACGCATATCATCAGAAGATGAAGCGAATACACCACCGGCTATAGCCTTCTCACCATACATTTTAGCATTAGCTGCATCAACATCAATCATGCGAATAGCTAAACGAAGCATCAACGAATTCGCTGCCATCTTCCAAGAAGCTGCATCTCCACCGTAAATGATATCTGAACTACCGAATGATGACATTCCACTTAAGCCAGTAGATGCAGCGTCCAAACGAGACAAAAGGTCCGCATAAATAGCTGCATCATCGTCATATGCTGGAACGTTAGTTTCAGTTAAGGCTTCACTATATGGTACATCTCCAAAAAGATCTACCATGAATGAATAAGCCAAAACTTCCATAACCTCAATTGCTGCTATAGAGGCATCAATTGCTTCAACAGAAGAAACAGCGTCAGCCAATACAGCTTTGCGAGCTTCTTCACAATCGCGAATAACCGTGAGGTACATCGCATTCATCGTCGAACCATTCACATCACGACCATTTAGGTCGAAGTTTGATTCATCTACATAAGTAGTCTGCGTCCAGTGCTGAGACCAAAGACGCAAGTTGTTTTGATTCACATTCTGTACCGACGCAAAATCGAAGAATCCCATAGTAGCATTTGCAAATAGTGCGCCTGCTGGAACTGCTTCTGGAGCTTTCACATTACCATTAAGGTCGGAAAGATCGTTAGTACAAGAAGTGATTGCTAGTGCAGCTGCTGCTGCGAATAATATCTTTTTCATATCTAGAACTTCTTAGAATTTAACTCTCAAATTCACACCAACTTCACGTAGAGTTGGATAAGCACCTGACTGATACCCCTGAAGGTTACCCGCTGAAAGACCTGCCTCTGGATCAGAGTAAGGAGTATTCTTCCATAGAATAGCAAGGTTTCTACCAACAAAGCTTACATCAACACCAGCGATCGGAAGATCACCTAATGCGCTTGTAGGTAAAGTGTATGTCAAGGCAACTTCTCTCAACTTAACGAAAGAAGCATCATGTATGTGCATTTCTTTAGGTCCACCTAAGGCCCATCCCAATACATTACCGTAATCGTTCATCCACATTGGAGTTGTGTTTTCAGTAGTTCCACTTGGATTACCGTCAGCATCAAGAGTGGTACCATCCCACTGTCTAACACCTTCAATACCTAGGTGAGCTACTTCATCCCATGTTAAACCACCACCGTCTTCAACGTTAGAGCGAATAGGGTTACCAGCTGCATTAGTTCCAGCTGAGAAATCGTAAACACCAGTTCCGTAACCGTAATAAGTATCCAAAGAGAAGAAATCTCCACCCATTTGCATATCTATCAGAGCACTTAACCTAACATTTTTGTAAGAGAATGCATTATTAATACCACCTCTCCAGTCAGCTTGAACATTTCCAATCACACCTGATTCTCCTGTATAGTAGCGAGCACCACCACGTGAGCTAGCCCAATCGTATACAAGAGGTGCACCTGTTCCACCATCACGAACGAAAGTCGTTCCTTCTAGCGTACCATAAGCCTCACCAACACGAGCGGTCATCTGAACACCACCTTGAACTGAACCTAATAATAGTGATTCAGAATCACCAAACAGTTCAACAACAGTATTATCATTTGTTGACCAGTTGATGTTTACATCCCACTGGAAGTCCTTGGTCTTAACAGGAGTAACATAAGCACTTACTTCAAGTCCATTGTTATCAACTCTACCAGCATTCACATACTTATAATAAGTACCGGTTGCACTAGACACTTGAGCAGGAAGAATTTGATTTTCTGTTATTCTGTTGTAAGAACTGATATCAAATCCTAAACGATTCTTGAACATCTTAACCTCTAGACCTAATTCTGTAGACTGCGTGTTTTCAGGAAGTAGATTCGCATTATTCTGGGTAGAAGGCGCAGACGCTAGAGTTACACCATTGAATGGAGTACCAATACCATAAGCATCAACCAATGCGTTAGCAGGAGCATCAGATCCAACATTTGCCCAGTTAGCACGAAGCTTACCGAAAGACAGCATATCTGAATCAACAAATTCAGACCAGATAAAGCTTAAAGAAGCCGCTGGGTAGAAATAAGTGTTGTTTTCTACTGGAAGAGTAGATGATACATCCTGACGAGCTGATACATCTAAATACAAGAAGTTTCTGTATCCAAAAGAAGCTTGACCGTAAATACCATCAACACCAATTTGGTTAGCAGATTCAGAAGGAGCTGCAGGAGCTGCTTGTGAATTACTCAATGCGTAAACCCCAGGAACTACTAGACCACCATTAGTGGAAGCATAGATACTCTGGAAAGAAGAACGACGTTGGTTGTAACCAAGTAAACCTGAAAAGCTTATTTCGCCATCTGTACCAAAGTTTTTGTTCATGTTCAAGTACAAGTCATTGTTACGCTCAGTGAATGAACGGTTATTACGAGTATACATTGATACATCAACTGACTGCGTACCTATACGCTCTTCACGTAATTCAGTATAACTATCTGCTGACATACGACCTGTTAACTTCAACCAATCGTTAATCTCATATTCTGCCATGAGGTTACCAATCAAACGATTCCGAGAATCAGTAGAGAAGTTTTGCAAAGTAGAATAGTAGAAGTTATCAAAATAGTGAGGAGCAGTAGGATTACTAGCACCATAACCATAAGCATTCCAAGAGTAGTTTTTCTGACCATAGTTCATGTATGCATCTTTCTGTGCACTCTGATCGGTAAGAACGTTATACCACTGGCGGAAACCCTGGTTAGGATTACGCGAATCATATCCTGTTCCATAGCGACCTTTACCCTTCGAATTGCTGTAGTTTGCTTTCGCAGAAACTGTCAACTTATCCGAAGCGTTAAATCTTCCACTAAAAGAAACGTTGTCACGACCGATGTTCGATCCACCAACAATTCCTTTTTGGTTAAAGTTAGTAGCAGACAAACGGAATGACGTGTTTTCGCCACCTCCATCAACTGCGAAAGAGTTGTTGCGAGTTACACTTTGCTCATAAAAGCTCAATGCACCATTTTCTGGAGCTGTGTGCTTTTTTGATTGACCGTAAGTAGGTAACTCAGGGTAGATAGACTCCCAGTCATAAACATCCATATTAGGATCTACTTGAAGACCAAAAGAAGCATCTTCACCCATTGGGAGAACGATGTCATTTTGACCATCACCGTTAGCATCGTAAGATTGCGCACGACCATCTGTAAAAGTTGAATCACCAGGGCCTGTTGTAGTGTAAGCACCACCGTAGTAGCGACCATAACCTGGACCATAACCTTGTTGATGACGAACAAAAGTGTTTTCATTAACAGTTCCTACAGTGACACCCATACTAGCAGTAACACCTAAGGTCTTCTTACCAGAATTAGATTTCCCACTTTTTGTTGTAATGAGGATAACACCATTAGAAGCACGAGATCCATAAAGAGCAGTTGCCGCAGCACCTTTCAATACAGAAATATTCTCGATATCTTCTGGGTTAATATCCATTGCAGCGTTACCATAATCATAACCACCACGACCACGAGCTACATTTGAGCTGTTACCAGTAGAGTTAGAAATTGGCATACCATCCACAACGAATAATGCTTGGTTATTACCAGTTAAAGAACTAGAACCACGGATAACAACGTTAGCTGAACCACCAAGAGTTCCAGAATTCTTAATCTGAACACCTGCTACTTTTCCACTCAAAGAGTTTACAAAGTTGGCGTCTTTAACTGTTGTAACAGCGGCACCGTCTACATCTTGTGTTGCATAACCTAGAGATTTTTTCTCGCGAGTCATACCAAGAGCGGTAATTACTACTTCATTGAGCTGGCTCGATGAAGATTTTAAAGAAACTTGGAGGAAATCTGAAGTTGCAACAACTTCTTGAGTTTCCGTACCCATTGAAGAAAATACCAACGTTACACCATTAGCAGCCTTGATGGTAAACTTACCGTCAAAATCTGTTAATACTGCATTGTTCGTACCCTTCTCAGAAACCGCAACACCCGGAAGCGGTTCACCCGAATCAGTACTACTTACAACTCCAGAAACCGATTGCGCAACCGCAAAGTTTACTGAAAGCAAGAAAAGTAATACTGACCATAGTGTCAATTTGTTTTTCATTGTACGTGTTTTTGTGTTAAACTAATGTTAAGCAACTCTAAAAGTCTACTTTATTCAGGTGATATCCAAACATGATTTAAGTTTTTTACAGCAAAGACTGAGATTACTTGTGATTAACGCAATAAATCAGCTGTATTGTTAGAGATAACACAAGTGTAAGGTGGTAAGAGGAAATCGCGTAATTATCGACAGAATACGCAATTGATCCTAACTACAACCCATGCATAGCAAGCCTTTAGTGGAAAAACGAAATTATGCAGCCTTACGGAAGGAATCTGATCTTATGGAGAGAACAGCAATCATAGCAGTGAATCCCCAAAAGGGAGCGCTTGCCTTGTCCATATCTAGGAAGTTATTCAGAAAACCATGTAAATAGTAAGTGATAAGTCCTAAAAAAGCCACCCTCAACAATGCCTGAGCACGCAGTGAAGGGAGTTTTTTGTAGGAAGACGTTGCTGTAATGATGATTTGAACGATGATATACAAGAACGTAATTAGACCTAACGCGCCACTTTCAGCAAGTGGGCTGAGGTACTCACTGTGAGCATTACCCCTATTACCAGCATTTGTTGAGATGATGGTCTTTTCTGATGGTTTTTGGTACGGTGCATATAAAAACATATACGTACCTGGTCCATGCCCAAAAACAGGCCGCGCCTGGTACATCCTTAGTGCACATTTCCAGCGATTGATTCTTTCTAAGTTAGAGGCATCTGTACTGACATTTGTTACAGAAGCAACGTGCTCGTTAAAGTCATCAGAAGAATCGGTGGTGTTCTTTTCGAATTTTGAATTGATTACTGAGAAATTAAAAGCTGCGATAAGGACTACAATCCCAGCCAGAGACCAAACCGTAGTTTTAGACATTTTCAATACATAAGCAACATAGACAAGTCCTGCGCCTAGAATAGATAACCATGCGGCTCGGGTATAACTCAAAACTACTGCTGCCGTTAGCAGAAGGAGCAAGAACGATGCTATCGCATTAAACCCCCAAGAGGACTTTCTAAAAGTTAGATGGAGTGCTGCTGGATAGAACATCGCTAATACAGCACCATAGGAAGTGTGCTCCTTAAAAAGTGGGAACATTACCCAGGTCGATGTTTTTTTTGTAAATCCATACTGACTATGGATGATGATGGTATAACTACAGGCAATAATTAAAGGGATGAGGAAGAGCCAAAGGAATCGCACCTTGTTTTTCTCATCTTTTAAAAAGAGATGTCCTAGAACGAAATAGTAAGGAACAATAAACCAGACGCGAGTAATCCACTGTTTTATGGATACCATCGGAAGTTCGGAGGTGATTACTGTAAGGAACATCCATATTAAATAAAGATAAATGGCAATACTAATGGGATGTTTGACTAGACGCTTGTCGTATTCTTTAAAGAACATCATTTTGACCAGAGTCAAAGCGGTGATCAATACCAACATAGGTTCAGTGGGTATAGAAAGGCCTGCACCACCAGTGAGGTCCTTAAGGCTAATTGATAACGGAGTGGCAATCACAACGAACCACATGGCCCAATCTATTCTATATAAGGTTACCCAAACAGCAAATAGCCCAACTGGAATGAACAATGCTTCCCACCACTCCATGGCTACAATAACGGCAACAACAGGAAGTATAGCGATGGCTATTGCGATCGATACACGGTTAGATATATTGCTTTCGAAGTTCAAGCCTAGGACTTAGTGCGCAATTCGACTATAGTTCCACGAAGAAGTAGGACAAAAGTGACCAATACAAAAACCACAAATCCTACAGCAAGAATCAACACACTGCGTTTGGGATAAGTTTTTCGCTCAGCGGCAAAAGCGTCATCAACCTTAAAGGTTGCGGGTAACATTTGGTTTACATCCACTTTCGCTTGGTCGAACTTAGTTCTCAGTTTTACCTCTTCATCTTTTAATAACTTCAGCTCATCGCGAATGGACACGTAACGACCACCGTATTTAGCCAGCGTATCTAATCTGCGTTCTAGTTGCTTGATGAACGATGATTGAGCACCTTGAGCAAGTGCGATGGCATACTGCTCGTTGAAAACAGCACTTTGACTTTCGTAGTCGTGTACTCCTTTATAACGCAATAGTGTGATCTCCTCCTCCATGGTTTGTATTTCCTTTTGAAGGTTGAGATATTCGCTTTTAACAATTTCCAGGCCCATTTGCGCACGATTCTTTTGAACCCTCTTTTTTACCTGATCGACGAGATACGATATGTAATTAGCCATGTCCGCTGCTTGTTGAGGATCCGTATCAAGCACATTGATTTCTACCGACATGAACTGCGTACGAGCAAATTCAATTTTAGAGGTATACTCCTTAAAAAGTTTAGTGCGCCTGTATTTAGTGTCTTCATCGATCTCATAATGATTCATGAGATCAAATTTCTTGATCACGGAATCACGAATCTCTCCGGAGTTTAATATCTGGAGCAGTTGTTCTGCCTGTTGCTCGTCACCGAATTCCAAAATATCCTCATCCCCGTAGCCGTTCGATTGAGGCAAGAGTGCCTTAGAGACCGAGTTTGTCGTTGACGGAAATAGGATCACCTGCGCCTCAAATAATGGTTTAATAAATGTTGGGCCACTAAAAAGTACCGCAACAACCATAGACAAGAACGGAATGACGACTAGAGTTTTCCAATTCTTGTAGAAAAACGCAATTAGATTTGAACTGCTATATTCCATATTCTCTTTATTTCCAGTGTTTTAATGATGTATCCAAGGCTTTTTCTATTGCTTGGTTAGCTGATGCAAAGTAATGAACTAAAAACGTGCGCGACGCATCGTCCATTGATTCTGGTTTTTTTAAAATCAACGACTTCACTCGTTTTTTAAGCGTGGATGGCAATAATGCGGCAATATAAGTAGAGAGTGAGCCCATTAATAAAGCAGATACCAGCCTTGTCTTAGGCACCTCAGCTGTATTTGCCTCGATGACTTCAGTTAATTTCTTTAAGGAAATTCCTAAAAATTCACATACTCGGTCCATAGTGCTTTGAGGCTGAGTCAGTAAGTCTTCATGAAATAACACAAGTATTTGTTCTTTTGGGAATAAGGCCGTCCAACGTTGCAACTGCTGCTGGTAATCACCTAATTCCAAATAGCACTCATCTACGCCCCAAAGAGCCCGGTCAAGAACCGACTCGTCTTGAATAGCCTTGAAAAACGTTCGCTTCTCCTTACCATACTTGCGGGCCATATTGTAATGGCTGTAGGCACGGGTGACCGGGTTTCTTAAAATCACTACGATTCGTGCTGCAGGATTATAGTGGAACACTTCTTCAGCGGCAGTTTCACTATACAAGTATGCCGTAGAAGCATCAAGAACATGGGATGCGGATCCACCGGATAAAGCTTGGTCTTGAAGGCGGCTGTAGTTAGTTGGGCTGGTCACAAAACCTATGTGTCTTTTCAACAACTTGGATTTTGAAAAATACGTGTCCTCATTCCAATCCAACATACGCTCATAGCTTGGCGAAAAGTTGATTTCATGAACATCCTTACAAAAATGACCAGGTTCTTTGATGGCCATTGGAGCTATGTCTTCGTGGTGAGCGAGTAGTTCACTTAAGGCCGTAGTACCTGCCTTTGCAGCACCAATTAAAAATACATCCACCTTAGTCATTCTTTCTGCTGTATTTGGTTAAGAATGGCACAGCAATGACGCCGTGGTATTTATAGACCAGCGAAGCAGCCCATACGTTCCAGCCTACCATCGTTAAGGTAGTTGAATACGCAGCGCCTAATGGACCAAAAGCAGGAATCAAAAGCGCATTTAATGTAATATTAAGCACCGCAACCACCAGCATGGTATTTCGCGCACTCTTTTCATATCCGGTCATGTTTAAAATATTGAGGACAGGACCTGAGAAGGCATTCGTTAATTGTCCAAAAGCCAGTACAACAAGCCATGGATAGGCCTCGGAAGGGTCAGAAACTCCGAAAATACCGATCAATGAGGTACCGAATAGAAGAATGACAACGAAAATTGGGCCTGATGTAATTAAATTCAACTGGGCCACCTTATGGGCCAATTCATGAAGCTTGGAACGGTCTCTGTGTATTGCACTGACCATAGGAGCTACAACTGTATTTAAAGCAAATTGAGCGAACGTTATCAACGTTGCCACTTTAAAAACAATGCGGTACAATCCCACACGCTCCTCTGGCAAAAAGTAACCCAGCATTAGTGTATCTGACCAACTGATCACCAGAAAGAGTGATGATGAAATAAGCATGGGTGTGGCTATTTTAAATAACTGGCCTTTCCAGGGCTGGTTAATCAAAACTTCCGTGGCACTCAAAGACAAAATGTAAATAGTAGAAACAATAAAGAACAAAGCACTCAGGCCGAGCAGTAAAATCAATGCAAACTGCGCGGTATCTGCGAATGCCATAGCTTCTGGCAAGGGTATCCACCAGAGTAGTGCAGCAATAACAATATAAATGGTGCCGTGCTGGTTGATGGAAAACAAGATGGTTTTTCCGATTGCCCTGAAAACCTCAGCGTTCAAGAGCATTAAAGTGAATGGTAAAATAGCAATGGCCGCAGTGGCTAATATTTCTTTTGGCGTGTCCTCGAAAAAAAGATTGGTTAGAAAAGAGGCTCCAAAAAACAAAGCAAGAGCAACTAGACTTGTAATGGCCGTAACTCTAAAGAAAACAGCTATGTATAAAGATCTAGAGATACCTCCGGACTTTGCCTCACGGGACATTTCCCGAACTAATACCGTATCTAAGCCCCATCTACCCAAGGTAGATCCTATCACAAGAACTGTAAATGCGACCTCATAAACCCCTACTGATAATTCCCCACCTGCTTTCGCTAGACTAAAAAGTAATACATAGCCACCTAGGGCACCTATGACTTTGAAAACAAGCACTACAAGACTGCCCTTCGCAAGTGCTGCGCCGGTCGGTTCTTTTAAAAATTGTAGTACTCTGGTCCACATGGTTTTGGCCTCATTCTAGAATTGGTCGCGAATATACCGCTTTACTAACGTGTAGATTATTGCTTTTGTACATTTGAGGTATGAAAATCGCTGTGAATGCACGTTGGCTCTTACCGGGCAAACTAGAAGGAACTGGAGTGTACACCCTGAATATGCTTAAACGCATCATTCCGGCATTTCCTCAGCACACCTTTATTCTGATCTATGACCGCTCCTCAGTGGAGCCCAGGGATTTCAACGCTTCAAATGTGCATCACGTTATTGCAGGACCACCCGCTAGACACCCTTTACTTTGGCGTTTGTGGAATAATTGGTCCGTGCCTAAGGTGCTGAAACGTAACCAAGTTGACTTGTATTGGTCTCCAGATGGCCTTATGGCTGACACAAAAATCCCACAGTGGGTGACCATTCACGATCTGAATTTTGAACACCACCCGGAATGGCTTAAGCCCAATGTGGCCAATTATTATAAAAAAAATGTTCGGAAATCAGCTGAGCTAGCCAGTCAACTATTTACTGTAAGCGCGTGGAGCGCGGAAGACATCGCTAATCAATATGATAAACGCCTGGAGGATATTATCATTACTCCTAATGCACCCAGCGCCAATGCTTCAGACAACATCTATAATCCCGAAGCCTATTTCTGTGCAGTGGGTGCACTTACTCCGCGAAAAAACATCATCACCCTTGTGAGGGCTTTTGAATCTTGGTTGGAACAATATTCTGAGCGACGTCATTTCCGCTTGAAAATTGCCGGATCCACTCATATTAAAAATACGGAGCTCGACCGAGAAATTCAACAGATGAGGTTCAAAGAAAATATTGAATTCTTAGGACATGTGACTGGAAAACAATTAGATGCACTCTATTCAAATGCTACAGCTTTTTGCATGCCCAGTGCTATGGAGGGGTTTGGAATTCCTCTTATCGAAGCCATGCAAAGTGGAACGCCGGTGATTTCAGCGGACAATAGCGCCTTGACAGAGATCGTCTCCGGGGCAGGAATGCTGGTAGACACCTATGACGTAAATGCCTGGACAGATGCACTAGAACATATGGCCAATGGAGGTAGCACATGGGTTCCGTTGGGAATTCAACGGGCAGAGCAATACAATTGGGAACGAAGTGCTGCGGTTTTTATTGACGTCTTGAAGAGAGAATTTTAATGAAACTTCAGCATGGTAACTCTGCACTAGAGGCTGGAACAGATGAGGCTGGCCGAGGTTGCTTGTGCGGCCCAGTTACTGCGGCAGCTGTGATTTTGCCTCCTGATTTCAAAAATGAGTTTTTGAACGACTCCAAGCAGTTAACTGCAAAACAACGTTATGCGTTGCGACCAATTATTGAAAAAGAGGCCATAGCATGGGCCTATGCGCATGTTAGTCCTCAAGAAATTGACGAGATCAATATTTTGAACGCAAGTATTTTGGCAATGCACAAAAGCATTAGTGCGTTAAAAGTTCAACCTGACTTCATCGCTGTTGATGGCAATAGGTTCAAACCTTATAATGACGTTGCCTTTCATTGTCAGGTAAAGGGCGATGCCACCTATATGAACATCGCGGCGGCCTCTATTTTAGCTAAAACCTACAGAGATGATAAGATGCGCGAACTAGCCATAGCTTATCCTCAATACGGATGGGAGCGCAACGCAGGTTATCCGACGAAAGGCCATAGAGCTGCCATCAGATCGCATGGTCCTACTCCCCACCACCGAATGACTTTTCGACTCCTGCCGAGCCAACTTGATCTTTTTGATTTGTGAAAAACTGGATGAGTATTTCTTAAAAAGAGGTGCTCATTCCAACTAGCTTTAATAAAAATTGTAACCCATGAATCTCCAGAAGATTTTCTTTGCAACGGTATTGTTCTTTACCCTCTCAGGATGTGCGGATGAGGCGGTGCCTCATGGTGAAACCTCGTTTTTACCCATGAACGCCTCCGTTGTCATCAAGATCAATGATTTACAGCAAGTGGCTCAATTCAATGACTCCACACAACTTCCTTTCTCTGGAGAATTGCCTATTTCAGAACTATTCACACTTTATGAAGGCACCTGGATCGGGGCCTTAGTTTCCTCAGGAGCTGATAAAATGGACTGGGTATGGACCGCCTCAACGAAAAGGGACTCCACGGCTGGGCCCAAGATGGAGCAAGGAACGGTTCACTTTATTGACAGTAACTATGTCATTGTCATGGGACAAGTGATGGCTTTTAGTAAGAGCGAGGGTATACTAAAAGACATCGTCAACCAGCGAAAAAGCGGTTTCAACCTCATGCAAAATGACGGTTTTAAACGGCTTTGGGATAATGCTTCTTCAGCTGATGCATTGAATATTTTCATACAGCATGACGAAATCGAATCCGTGGGAAACCTTTACTACGAAGAAGATTGGGGGTGGCTAGGTAAATTTGCTACTTGGTCGGAAATAGATATTGCATTTAGAAAAGATGGTCTTATGGTAACCTCTGTTGCTTTAGCACCAGACAGCTCTACTACATTTTTAAGCATCTTCAATCATAAAGCAAAGACCACTAAGGTTAGTAATATCATCGCAGGATCATCAAGCTATGCGGTTAAAATGGACGTGGGTAACCCGACCGAGTGGGTCAGAGAGTTCAATGTATATAGAGGTAAGACACAGCGCCTTAAAAAGGCGGTTAGTATTTTAGAAGATGCTGGCTTGGAAGCCGTAGAAACAGCTTCTTGGTTTGACGGCAATTTTGTAAGAATCGGGTATGGAGAAAGCACCGTGATCGCGGCAAAGCTCAAAAACACTAAGTCTGTAACAAACGCCTTAAATACAATAAGCGATGCAAAGTCCTTGTTTCATGGATACGCAAGGGGCACTTTTAAAAATGAACAAAGATTTGCCCTGAACGCACTGTTTGGCTGGTTCTTCAGTGACCTTGGTACTCCATCCTGGATCATTCAGAATGACTGGTTGTTTCTCTCAGGAGAAGTCCAGACTTTAGAGGTTTATACGGGGGAATTGGATTTAAAAAAATCATGGGGATCTACGAGCGGTTTGTCTTCACTTGCAGATGGTATTGATAAAAAGGGACACTTCGCAATTGCCTTCCAAGCCAATTCTTCAGCGGCAAGTAATTATCTGAATTGGGGTGATTCAGAGTCTAATTGGTCGAAGAGCACAATTAGTGGGGTATTAGATGTTAAAAATGACCTTGCATTTGGGAATTTGACCAGTCTTACCATGCAAAAAGAAGACACCGAAGTAAGTACCTACTTATGGTCTACGTCCCTTACCGGAAATATAACCAAAGGGCCTTGGCTCGTTAAAAACCATAGGTCTGGAGCGAAGAATATAGTTGTTCAAGACGCAACTAACCAGTTGTATTGGCTTAATGAAAATGGAGAAATCCTATGGCAAAAGCCGCTGAAAAACAACATCGTTGGCGATGTTACCCAGATCGATTTATTTAAAAATAACAAATTTCAACTTCTCTTTTCTACCTCAAATCAACTGCATTGTATTGATCTGCTTGGTAGAGACGTGGATGGTTACCCAATAGACCTGCAGGGAGAAAACACGCTTGGTGTAACGGTTGTGGATTACGATAAAAATAGAAATTATAGATTTTTAGTCCCCGTTGGTCACAACCTATACAACTACACCAGTGATGGTAAACTTGTTAAAGGCTGGAAAACAGATGCAACATCCGCTACTTTAACACAAGTTCCCTTCCTGTTTCAAAAAGAAGGAAAGGACTATGTCATCACGTCTACAGAGGAGCAGGCTCTCATTCTTAATAGACGAGGTGAAGTAAGGATCAAAACAACAGCATTAGCAGCATCTCCATCACAATGGAATATTATTGACGGAGCAATACCTAGTGTTATTAGGGTAGGCAGTAATGGAGAACTACAAACACAGTATTGGGACGGCACTACATCATCGAAATTAGATCCGTTAGATGATGTAGTGGGATTATCGCACCAAAGCTATGGGCTGGTTGTGTGGAATGATGAGCAGATTGTTATTCGCAATACGGCCGGCTCTACTGAAATAGAGGTAGGCAATGTGGTCACTTTAGAATGTTATTCCGGAGGTACTGGAATTGCGTTTACACAAGACATGGTTCAAGTAGTCAATTTGAAGACTCTCGAAACCTATGGACAATTCCAGGGAAGCGCAGCTAAAGCAGGTAGATTCACCACATCTGGAGCTCCAATTGTGGTGATTAATCAAGGAAACACCGTGGTGTGCTACCAGTTGTAAAGGTTATTTCTTACGGAAGAAAATCTCAATAGGTGCTCCATGGAAATCAAAAACTTGACGCATTTTATTCTCTAAAAAGCGCTTATAAGGCTCTTTTACATATTGCGGTAAGTTCGCGAAAAACGCAAACTGCGGCGTGTATGTAGGGAGCTGTGTACAGAATTTGATTTTCACATACTTCCCTTTTACTGCCGGAGGCGGGAAGCCTTTAATGATGTCCAACATCGTGTCGTTCAACTTAGAAGTAGAGATTTTCTGTCGGCGTCGGTCATACACCTTCACACCTTCTTCAAACGCTTTTAATACACGCTGTTTTGTCAATGCGCTCGTAAATACAATCGGGAAATCCGTAAACGGCTCCAATTTCTTACGTATGTGGTCCTCTGCATCACGAATCGTATTCGTATCCTTCGCAGCGATATCCCATTTATTGACCACAACTACGAGGCCTTTTTTATTCTTCTCCACTAAGGAGACAATAGCTAAATCTTGAGCCTCAAACCCTCGCGTTGCATCTACAACTAACATACAGACATCTGCATGCTCGATGGCGCGTACAGAACGCATGTTAGAATAAAACTCCAAGTTTTCATGGACCTTGCCCTTCTTGCGAAGACCAGCAGTATCCAATAACATAAAGTCAAAACCAAACTTATTAAACCTAGTGTTTACCGTATCTCTTGTAGTACCAGGAATGGCTGTGACAATGTTGCGCTCCTCATCAAACAAGGCATTAACAATAGAAGATTTTCCCGCATTAGGACGACCAACTATCGCCATCTTAGGAAGACCCTCAAAATCATCCACTGGATTTTCATCCATATGGCTCGCTAGCTCATCTAACAAGTCGCCGGTTCCTGCACCACTCACAGCCGAGATGGTATGGTATTTCTCAATACCTAGACCATAAAATTCGGTAGCCTCTAACTCCAACATGGCGTTATCCACCTTGTTGACGGTGTACACCACTGGTTTATCAGTTTTGCGCAATAGATCCGCAATTATTTTATCAAAATCAGTTAGCCCAGCTTGAAGATCCAGCACAAAAAGTACCACAGACGCTTCATCTAAAGCAAGCTCTACTTGATTGCGAATTTCACTTTCAAAAATATCATCCGACCCTGTAATGTAACCTCCGGTATCAATAACCGAAAACTCTTTACCATTCCAGTCGCTCTTTCCATAGTGGCGGTCACGTGTAACTCCTGCAACGCTATCTACAATAGCATCACGACGTTGAACGAGTCGATTAAAAATAGTGCTCTTTCCAACATTTGGACGTCCCACGATGGCAACTATATTGCTCATATTATTATTGTTTGTATCCGAAGCGCTTCAACTGAAGGTCGTTATCGCGCCAATTCTTTTTCACCTTCACAAAGGTCTCCAAATGGACTTGCTTTGAGAAGAATGCTTCCAATTGTTTACGAGCTCCAATCCCTACCCTCTTGAGCATGGAACCCTTATGTCCGATGAGGATACCCTTTTGCGAATCACGCGCTACATAAATAATAGCACGTATTCTGATGATATCTTCTTCTTCTTTGAATTCTTCCACATCAACTTCTACGCTGTATGGAATTTCTTTTTTATAATTCAGTAGAATCTGCTCACGAACGAGTTCACTAACGAAAAAACGTTCTGTTTTGTCTGTCAAGGCCTCTTTATCGAAATAGGGAGGGCTCAAAGGAATGAGCGCTACCAATCGTTGAAGTAGGTAATCTATATTGGCTTTCTCTAGAGCTGAAATTGGAATAATCTCAGCATTTGGTAACGATTCTTTCCAATAGGCAACCTCTTCCTCTAGCTTCTCCTGGTCAGTCGTATCAATCTTATTAATGATCAATAAGACGGGTAACTCCGTGGTGTATAATTTCTGGAAGAATCCTTCATCCTTTAACGCACGATCTCCAGGTTCAACCAGGTATAGAAACACATCAGCATCATCAAAAGCCTCTGATACAAATTTCATCATGTGCTCCTGCATTTTGTACGCAGGTTGAATGACACCAGGAGTATCAGAAAAAACAATCTGATATTCTGGCTCGTTTAAGATCCCGAAAATTCTGTGACGGGTGGTTTGCGCCTTCGGTGTGATGATGCTTAATCGCTCACCTACCATAGCATTCATCAGTGTACTTTTCCCTACGTTAGGGTTGCCTATGATGTTAACAAAGCCGCTCTTATGTTCCATTTTGCAAAGATGCGACTAAATAGCTACGCGCAGCCTAATTCTAAAACATCATTTCTGCTTCTTCTAGAGTACTAAAAATGCTACAGTTGGGTTATGCAGGAGCGGAGACATAAGGCAGCAACCGTTGGAGGAAATACAAGTGTTTATAGGCGCTACAGAAAGAACGGCTTAGATCTGATCATGGTCCGAAATTAATCGTAAATTTTCGGACAACATTTAATTCATGAAAAAACTTATTTTACTAGCCTTCGTAGTTGCTCATGGGCTCCACGCAAAAGCACAGAGTAATGAAGATTATGATAATGACTTTCAGTTAGTTGTCTTGAAAGAATCAATACTCAATAACGTAGAACAAAAGAATGCGCTCAACAGCGTGATCGACTCATGGCACAAAGCTGCGGCTCAAGCAGATTCAACTGCATATTTTGATGCATTTGCCTCTGACGAAAGTGTTTTTGAGGGTACAGATGGTGGAGAGTATTGGACCGTATCAGCATTTAAAAAATGGGCAGCACCTTACTTTAAACGCGGCAATGCCTGGACTTTTTTACCCGTTGAACGCCGATGGTACAACCACTCTGGGGTGTTGTGGTTTAGCGAACGTCTTGACTCTGAACATATGGGAAGATGCAGAGGCACTGGGGTCGTTATAAAAACTCTGCAAGGCTATAAAATTGACCATTACAGCTTGAGTTTTGAGGTGCCTAATGAGATTGTGCAGGAATTGGTCCCCCTTGCTGCCGACGGTAGAATTGAGGTGTTAAAATTCAGAGACGAACTGAACCGTCAATATAGAGACTCCACAGACAGCCCATTAAGCGACAAGGATCGCAAAGCTTTTATTCATCATGATTTTTATCCTTATCACGAGAAATATTGCGTTGAAGCACGATTAGTATTAACGCCTGATGCCGCTCCTTTTGATATGTCTACCTCTTCCGGTAAAAGCAAGAAATACCGCACCTATGGTATTGCTCATTTCACCATTGACGAGGTTGAGTATCAATTAGAGGTCTATGAGAGTCTACGTCTAAAAGTATTGCCCGAATATGCAGACCATCTATTTCTCCCTTTTAAGGATTTAACCACGGGTATATCTACTTATGGTACTGGAAGATTTATGGACCTGGTTAAGAGTAACAGTGACACTCTAATCATAGACTTTAACCAATGCTACAATCCCTATTGCGCGTACAGCGATGGATACTCTTGCCCCATTACTCCCTCTCAAAATTTTATAAATACCAAGATCGAAGCAGGCATCTTAGGGCCTTTAAAACACTAGTATCAGTGCAATACCTTACGAAATAGCCTACCTGCCTATTTTGTCCAACCATTGTCTAGTGGAAAGGAGCTTTTGTGACTATGGTCAAGTAGTTTCATACTCGCTATCACCGTACATTTATTGACTATTGTACCGAACACTAAAACCCAATGAAATCATGAGATCGTTCGCTTTTCTATTTGCTTTTTTCTTGGCGCTCAATGCTAACGCACAAACTTTTGATACGCTCGTCTGGTCGGATGAATTTAATGTCAACGGTAGCGTAGATACTAATAATTGGTTTCACCAAACCCTTCTTCCGAACAATGGACAGAGCTGGTTTAACGGTGAGGTTCAGCATTACACAAATAGAGACACTAATTCAAGCGTGAGTAGTGGTAAGCTTTACTTGACAGCAATTAAAGAAACTTTTACAGACCAAGGAGTGACTAAAGATTATACCTCTGCAAGGCTCAACTCCAAATTCGCCTTCACCTACGGACGTGTTGAAATTAGAGCCCAATTACCCACTGGTATTGGAACATGGCCTGCCTTGTGGATGCTTGGGCAGAATATCACTGAAACTGGCGCCTACTGGCAAACAAAAGGTTTCGGCACTACCGGATGGCCCGCTTGTGGTGAGGTTGACATCATGGAGCATTGGGGTGATAACCAAAACTATATTTCAAGTGCCATGCACACTCCATCTAGCTATGGAGGTACCCAAAATAAGGGGAGTCAGTATATCACAGGAGTCAGTACTGGATTCAAAACTTATGCTGTAGAATGGACACCTACTAAAATGGTGTTTAGCGTAGATAGCGTGGTTCATTATACCTATGAGCCCGCTACACGTGACGCAAATACTTGGCCTTTTGATGATCCGCAATACCTGTTGTTTAACGTGGCTATTCAATCTAGTATAACAGCATCATTTACTCAAAGCCCAATGATTGTTGATTACATTCGAGTTTACCAAAGCAGCACGTTGAGTAAAGAGGAATTAGAAGCTGCATCTGTAGAACTGTATCCTAACCCGTCTAGAGGTATCATTCATGTAGTTCACCCTTTTGAAATTGCCTCTATTGAGATTTTTGATATTACTGGGAAACTAGTACAATCTGAGGCCTTAAAGGATATCGAAAATGTCATCAACATATCGAATTTAGCACCTGGGACCTACCAGTGCACAGTAACAAATGATCAAAATGGTCAAAGCGTTCTGCGCACCTTCATGAAGCAATAAACACGCGAGCTCATTACTTAGGTTCTGTGTATTTTTGTTAAGATGGGAACATTACAACAGCAAAAGGAAATTTGGGTATTAGGCTCCACGGGTTATGTGGGAGCTCAACTAACCAAGCTGCTCATTCAAAAGCGGCAAGAGGGGGTTTTTCCCGGTAGAATATCCACACTAGGGCATCGCACTATGCTACCCTGGATTATGCAGCGTACAAATTTTTTCATGTCTTCATTAGGGAAGCTCCAGAGACAAAAATTCGTTGATTATCCACCTGATACGGTATTCCATTGCGCGCGACTCGCGGGGAAAACAGATCGCAGCCGAAGAGCGGCCGCAAAACGTGGTTATCAAGCTAACGTCAGGCTTCGTACTATTTTCGAGAACTTACCCATACCCCCAACACTGGTGTACTGCAGCGGAACGTTGATGTATGGAAATACAGTTGCCATGGCGGACGAAGAACAACATCTTTCGCCCATTGCCTATGCCAGGGCTTATGAATATGCGGAGCGTCCGTTTACTGCAGAAGCAAAAGGGACTATTTTAGATGTTCGTACTGCCAGACCTGCTTGGATTTTGGGATCGGATTCTTGGTTTGAATATTTCTTCTACCGCCCTGCTCTAGCGTCTGGCTTTGTGCCCTATTACGGTGATGGTCGACAGCAAATGTCCATCATATCAGTGGAGGACTGCGCAGGTCAATTACTACATGTATCCACTCATGGCAGCAAGGGAGAAAGCTATAACCTTTTTGGATTCGCACCGATCTCTCAGTTAGAATTCGCGGAGAAAATAGGAGGTGTTTTAGGCCTCGATGTCAGGCAAGTAGACGAAAAGGAATTGGTCAAAAAACACGGGAAGACTGTAGCGGAAGCACTGACTTCAAATACACCAGTAACCACCATGCACTCCGAATGGAAAGACTCTTATAAGGCTGTTGATCGTAATCTCGACCTGCTGATCGCTAAGACGGTTAAAGTTCTTACAGAACGCTCGTAAAGCTAGGTCTTAGATGACTGAAATTCGTACAACATGTACTCTCCAAAAGTGCCAAGTTTTGTGGTGGAAATAGCGTCATCAAAGCTCCAAAGCATTTGTAACAGGGCGTTAGGAAGAATCTTATGAAGCTTGTGGTAATACCATGCTGGATAAATTATACTGTAGCCCCTACTGTAGGTCAATGGCAGCTTTACCTTTTTGCTAATACTTGCAGGTGCAAAGCACTTGCTGGCTAAATAATTAGTCGGTGAATATCCTCCCCAAACTTTACGCCAACGAGCAAAGGCATTCTTAGGCTTGCCTTTAAGCAACTCTATTAAAGTACCTGCGAGGTAATATTTATTGACGAAGGTAAGTACCATTCGACCACCTGGTTTTAGGACATGGCGTAGACAAGACATCGCGTGGTCTAGGTCATCCACCGTGTTTAACGCGCCAAAAAAGACATAGATCATGTCAAACTTAACCTCCGGAAACAAGGTATTTAAATGCTCTACACTCCCCTGAGCAACTTTTGCGTTGATGAACTTACCGTTATCAATTTTCTCTTGAGTAAGGCGCACCATTTCCTCTGATATATCAATACCATAATACTGCTGTTCTGGAAATTGCTCTGCAAAATGAACCAAATCAAATCCAGGTCCAAACCCAACTTCTAAAATCGTGGATTGTGGATGCGATTTCACACGTTCGCGAAAGCTCTGTCTAATTCTTTGCAGCGCCGGGTTCAAATGATAGCGCCGTTCGAAATCAACTGCATCCTTATCGTAATAATGTCCTACTTCACTGTAATAACTCATGGTTGTTTCGTCTTAATTGGTGGTCAAAATAGGCGGCACATCCCCAGAAAAGAAAAGCAAACGCTGGCTGATTCAAAAAATTATTGAACTGCATATGAAACAGATAGGTACTCAATGCTAAGAACAGGGCTGTTTGTGGAGAACGAAGAGTACCTCTTAAAAAGCCAAAGTAGACCCAGCGTCCGATCATGACTAAGAATATCAGTACCGTCCCTATACCATTCTCACTAAGTTGAAGTAGGATTTCTGAATGTGCACTCCCACCTGAGCCTGGCGGTGGAGAATCCGGATTTCGCACAGTTAACCTGTTTTCCAAACTTTTTTCTTGAAAGGGAATGTAGGTGAACTGATAGCTGCCAGGACCAAAGCCAAACATGGGACGTTCCTCAAACATGCGCAATGCGCTTACCCATCTATTGAGTCGTTCCATATTACTAGCATCCGTTTGAATATTAGTGACGGACATACTTTTCTCCAACAATGTAGCTTGAGGATCGTGGCTTTGGAACGAGTTATAGCTTATTGATTCCTGGATTTTAGCAGTGCCAAACAAGCTGAAATAAACCACCAAAAGAGTGACCGGTAAAAGCCAACGCCACAACTCCGGCAGGTGCATCAATGCCCAAATAGTTAACATAAAAACCACTGACCAGAGTGCAGCACGTGATCCAGTTAAAACGACAAGTAGAGCGACAAGAACCGCTATGGGCCTCCAGTATTTTTGGTTTTTAGATTGACTCCATGAGTACCCGGCTATTATCGCCAGACTCGCTCCAAGCATGGTATGGCTGTAAAAAAAGGGCTTATAAAGACCGGAGATGGTCACAGGATTGAAATCAAACTTTATAAATTGGGCTAAGCCTAACAATAAAACAGGAACTAACGCAATCATAAAAGGCACCAAAGGCAAAGGTTTGCCCCGACTTGCCATAAGCAAGAATCCGTAATAAAACGTGAATACAAACATGGCGTTAATGACCCAGAACTTAAGGCTAACAAGTGGCATCTCTGACATCAATATTCCAGGAATAAAACTTAGCAACCATAAAAGAGGTAACGGATTCTTCTTTATTATAGTGAGATTAAGAGGTACTAGAAATCTAAGTAACGTGACTATAGCAAGAACGACAACTAATGCCTCAGAGGGTAAATGTAGGTCGCCAAAAGGGAGGCCGACTTTTACAGAAAGAGGAAGCAAAATCGCAAGAAGTAAATACCCCGTATGCTCCCATTGACGTTTCCATATCCACCATGCAGATGACAGAGCAGCTATGGATGCAGAGAACACCTCCCAATAAAAGTCAACATATAGCGTCACAGCGAGTCCTGTAATAATGGACAACGTTAACGCGGTATTTATCTGCTTGAAGGGCAAGAGTTAGTTTTGTTTTGACACGAGAATACCGGAGGAGACTGCACGTTGAAATATGAAGACCACAAGTCCAAATAACAGACCTATAGCCCATGCAGGGGTTCCAGCTCGTTTAGGTGTCTCACGAGCTTCAGAAATCACATAAGATGCTGGAGCTGGGGCGTGCAAGTATTCTTTTAGATCCTCAAGCTTACGCTCGTTTTTAGTCAACTCGACAACTACGCTTCCATATTGACGTTCCTTTCTAAAGACCAATGCCGCTAGAGCTAAAGAATCCGTCTGCGCCTCTATACGAAGTGAGTCCAGTCCTTGACGTAACACCTGCTCTTCTTTTTTCAACGATAAGGTTCTCCCTTGTATTACGTCAAAACTCATGCCTACATTTTGCCGAAGCATTCGCTGTTTGATCGAGTCTGCAGCCTGTACGGCGCCGTTTGCTATGTAAGCGGCAACTTTGGGATCACCTGCCTCTGCTCTTACCTGAACAGCGCCATTTCTTGTTTTACTAATCTCCAAAGAGAAGTCTGCACCATGTCTACTAATCAAGGCCGATTTCAAACTCTGACTGTTCATTAATTCCAAATGGGCATCCACTTCAATAGGTGAGCCAAAACCAATCCCATTTTGCTCTATCTGCTTTTCAAGTAACGTAAGGGGCACAAAAAAAATAGTCTCCGCTTCATAGCGGGCAGGCCTCAGAAAGGCTATTACAAAGAACAATATCCCTGCTAGGATACTCATAACAATTTGTTTTCTCAACATCTTATTTACTTTTTGCATTGTAATGATCCATTAACCTTTGCTCTACACTATTTGGAAAATAAGCTGACGAATGAGCATCTGCTTCATAATAACCTGAGGCTCCGCTCGCCCTATGTGTCATGTGATTCTTAAACTTGGATCTTGCCCATTGTTCTAGTCTTTCAGCACCTATAACCTCGAAAATTATTTCTGTCCACTTACTATAAACCTTTGGAGGATATGGATCTAAAGGGAAAGTGAAGTTTGGTAAAAATTCTGACAACCACTTATTCTCATTCAGAAAATACGCCATTATCTCTGGATGGGTAAGCGGCACAAGCGAGGATGCTTCTACAGCCGTATAGAGATTTCTTTTTTTTAGCTCCAATTTCTTCTCGTCCATCAACATATTGATGCAGAAGTATTTTTCAGAATTCAATAAAAACAGCTTTTTAAAGCCTATTAAAAATAGCTTTGCCAACCATACCCGACCGGTCTTCGTAATAATAAAAAAGTCCAAGTCATCTGAGGAGTCTTGCATACCCATATTTGAAAGTGAACCAGACAGATACACCCCTCGAACATAGGGAAAGGACTGAATGAATTTCCCTACCCTTCTAGCTATTTTTAGTCTGCCAAAGTTCAGTTTTTCACAGTCTTTTCTCAGTTGAATATGATCGGGGTGTAACGCATATAAACCTTCAGAATAAAACACAATAGTTAAATCCAAAAGGGGCTTAATGGCATTTTCTAAATCAACCAAAGAAGTTTTTACTCTCAAAAAAATGTGGAGCTCTTCTATATTAAGGGCATGCTTGAAGAATTCGAAATAACGCAATGTTCTTTCTATCTCCTGTTCCATCGAAAATGAAGAATTTGCTGTTCGGCTCATGGGACAATTCATCTAGGGACGCTAAGTTACAACAGAGCTAATGGATAATTCAGAATGTGACGTAGTATGATGTTCTCAGGGATTTCACGCCTAAGCGTGAATCAATTATATTAGCCTATGGCCAAATTTACTGATAACAATAATGATCAGATAATTGACCAAAAACCAATACTTCTTATGAAAAATCATCGTTTCATTTTATTCGCCTTTTGCTTGTTGATGCTAGTCAATGTGTCCACAGCGCAAAACGATTCATTACGAAGGGTATGGGAAAATATTGAGAATGCAGATTCCACACGAATATCAGCATTGGAGCAATATCATGACATCTATAAACGTCTTTTACCTGATTCTGCTTTAGCTAGTCTTAATATATACTTGAAACTTGTCGAGGAAAAGGATATGACTTATAAAGTCACTGGAGCTTATGTCAACATGGCTAATATCTATAGAGATAAGGGCATGTATGAAGAATCGATAGACTTTTATAAGCGTGCTTCTGCTGTTTCTGATTCATCTGGCGATAAAATTGTTACGGGTATAATAATCGCCAACCGTGGGAATGTCTATTTAGACCAACTTGACTATATCAATGCTTTTAATTCCTATACTGAAGCGCTTCTAATTTTTGAGTCAAATGATAAGTTAGAATATGCAGGATCTATGCTGAATGCCATAGCTAATATTTACATTAAGATTGAAAATCATGACTTGGCGGAAGTATACCTTAAAAAGGCATTGATTATTTACGAATCCTTGGGGATATTAAATAACGTCAGCATAGCTATGAAGATGAATTTGGGTGTCATCGAATATGAGCGTAAACATCCTTGGGAAGCATTGGAAATCTTTCAAAACGCTCTTAAAATGATTGAGTTGGACGGCGATAATGTGCTAAGATCAGGCTGTTACTACCAATTGTCAAGAATTCATTTATCACTTGGTCAAACTGAAAAGGCGAAAGAGTTTGCCCTGAAAAACTTATCGCTTCAAAAAATTATAGGTAATACAAAACTCCTCAATCACGCTAAGCTTGTTACAGCGTTAATTACAGGTACAAAAGATCCCCACGCTGGAGCCGATAGTGTTTATGCCCTTTTGACCAATAATTCATCAGATTTGGACGATAAAATGAGAAAAGAGATTTATGAATGCTTAGTTCGTTACCATAAAAATGAAAATGAATGGGAGTTGGCTTTCCAAATGCATGAAAAGCTCAAGTCTACGATGGATAAAATACAGGCTAAGAAAGGTTCGAATGCCTTACTAAGAGAAGTAATGCAATATGAGCTTGAAATTGAGCAGGAGAAAAAAAATTCAGCACTAAAATTATACAATCTAAAGCGTGACTATACAGTATATTCATTTCTTTTGGTGGCCTTACTTATACTAATACGCGTAGTGTTCCTCATTAAACATAGATATATTAAACGAAGGGATGAACTCTTAAATGAGATTGAAAAACTGAAGTCTTCCAGCAAAGGTGACCCTTTATGGAACATTAAAGAATACGAATTATCACGAATCAAGATAGAGAGTAGTTTAACGAGAAAACTGAATGACACAGATTGGAATATCTTGCAGATACTTCAGAAAGATCCAGTGATTTCCAATTCCAAAATTTCTGAACGTGCTTTTTTAAGTATTGATGGTGTAGGTTCATCCCTGAGAAGAATGTACGATTATTTTGAGGTGAAAGAGTCAAAATATAAGAAGATATCGTTGGTTATGGAAGCTGTTAAGTATTCAAAATCTTAGTATTTCATCTTTGAGCGTGAAGACCTAAGTATTCATTAGATCTATATTGCGAGTGCTTGGAATAATAAAAAACAAGCACCTTTTCACACTATCAGTCTTAATTGCTGCGAAAGATATGGAACGTCCCTTCAGCCAAATCCCACGACCTACGTTAAGTGAAATGCCCAGTAAGGTAAGAGATCGTATTTCACGATTGCAACCGTTCCAATACCAGTTCAAATCAAATCAACAAAACCTGAATGATATGGAACGCATACCTGCTTATATGAATCAAGATTTAGAAGTTGATTTACCAACGAAAAGTAACGAGCAGCCCTCGAGCTTAAGATTTATGCAGAGGGTAACAATTTCTAGAATCAGAAATTTCCTTTATCGCAAATGAATATTCTACGTTTAATTCCTAACTCATTCATCATTATAGCGGCTTTACTGTTGGTTGCTCTGAACGAGTTTACAGACATTGATTTACCACCTGTATATAGCTACATCTTCGTTATAGGGTCAATGCTAACGGGTGTTTGGCTTAGTAAATCACTTAACAGGAAACAGCGAGGGCGTTATCGTAAGCGGTAATATTCGATACTTGGATTTTAATCCCTTTAAATCGGTCAGTTCTTTCGTGTCACTGTGTCCCATAATATCTTCTAACTTTAGTGAACAGGCTGTTTTTTCAAAGACATGGAATTCTCGCTATTAAGTAATCACATAATTGACAAGTTCTTACCCATCAAGAATTAGTCTAAATCTTCCTATTAGTTCAAGAGAAGTCTCATTCTGAGATAGTCTCCAATTCTACGATAACTTCATTTCTTCGAAATAAGAACTCATAAGGAGGATTATAGCCCAAGACGGAGAACCTACCAGTGTGCTTAATGTCATTTTCCTTTAGCATCTCCTCTAGGGCTAACCTGTAGAGCGCTATTTTTTCATTACTCGCCCATCCACCGAATGTAACAGCAGCGATCATCCGTTCTGGCATTTCAATAAATTCAATATTTGAATTTTGAGGCTTAGGCAAGTTATCTATCGTATACTTTTTAGGAACTAAAAACATCATGGTTGTCTCAGCTTCTAAAGACATGGCCACGGGAGACGTCATGGAAATTTGTTCTTTATCCTCATTCTTACCGAAGATATAGCCCCCTAAGGCAGAGAAGCCCTTACTTGATGCTTGTTTGTAGTCATCCGTATCCAATTCAATAGACGTAAATAAACTCGCCTCATACTTCCTGATTTCAAAGCCTGGGTAAGCAGTTATGACTTCATATTTATAGCCCTCGATCTTATGACTGCTTTGATACAAATAGATTTGGCTCCCTAAAAAGAGCACTATAACCACACTTAAAATCACTAATAATATCTTCATAAATTCAAGGATTTGGCTCCACGCCTTAGTTTAATAAAAGTAATAGATAATTCGTTCCTTATTATGAAACAGGTATTGAGGTTGTACTTTTATGGTTGGAAATTACGTCTTAATTAAGCCCTTGTCCCAAATTTCAGCAAATTCATGAATCCAACAGAAAGGTTAGATATATATACACCCTTAAAAAAATATTTTGGGTACGATACTTTTCGCCCACTCCAAGAAAATATTATTCGCACCGTTCTCGAGAAGAGGGACACCTTAGTCATCATGCCTACTGGTGGAGGTAAATCACTTTGCTTTCAGATACCTGCATTAATCTTTGACGGACTCACGCTTGTCATTTCGCCGCTCATCGCACTGATGAAGGACCAAGTAGATGGACTCAACGCAAATGGGGTTCCTGCGAATTTCTTTAACAGTTCTCAAGATTCAAACACTCAGCAATCCATCCTTGAACAAGTAGCCCTAAAAACGCTAAAATTGCTATATGTTGCCCCCGAAAGCCTATCCTTTCTTAGTCCGATTTTAAACGACAAATGTATTTCGTGCATCGCAGTTGATGAGGCCCATTGTATTTCAAGCTGGGGCCATGATTTTAGGCCTTCCTATCAACAACTTGGTTTTTTGAAAGAGATCCTTCCAAATACGCCAATAATAGCCCTGACAGCGACTGCAGATAAAGCTACACGTCAGGATATCGTGGCTCAACTTAACGTTCCTGACGCAGATCAATTCATTTCTTCTTTTGACCGCGCAAACATTCGTCTCGATGTTCAAGTAGGACTTGATCGAATGAAAAAAATCGCTGATTTCGTAAAGCGTAACTCCAACGAATCGGGAATAATTTACTGCCTTAGTCGTAAGACTACTGAGCAAGTAGCGAGCAAGCTAAAGAGTCTTGGACATAGTGCTGAAGCCTACCATGCGGGACTAGACTTTAACGAGCGGAGTACCGTTCAAGATGACTTTATTTCCGATAGAATTAAGATCGTATGTGCCACTGTAGCCTTCGGAATGGGCATTGACAAATCCAATGTGCGCTATGTGATTCACTACAACATGCCGAAAAACATCGAAGGATACTACCAAGAGATCGGGCGTAGTGGACGCGATGGACTTGAGGCAAAGGCCATACTATTTCATAGCTATGCTGACGTTATTCAACTGCGAAAGTTCGCTTCGGGTGCCGTAAACGAAAAGGTTCAAATCGCAAAACTTGAGCGAATGCAGCAATTTTCAGAAGCCAGCTCTTGCCGGAGAAAAATTCTCCTAAGTTATTTTGGAGAGATGCTAGATGAGAATTGCGGGAACTGTGATATCTGCAGAAACCCACCACAGTTTGTGGACGGGACAATCATTGCTCAAAAAGCCCTATCCACGATATATCGGGCAAACCAGAAAGAGGCGATAGGTGGAATCATTGACGTGCTACGCGGTGCGCAAAACGCGCATGTATTAGACCAGGGACTAAATACGTTAGCGACCTATGGGATTGGCCGAGATTTATCCTGGGCACACTGGCAGCAATATATCATTCAGCTGATCAACCAAGGATTTGCTGAGGTAGCGTTTCATAAAAACAATGCACTTGAATTAACCCCACTATCTAACGATGTACTCTTTAATGGTCGTCAGGTCAAGCTTACACTACCAGTCGATCGAACATTCGTGGCAAAAAAGACCAAGGACAGTAAACGCAAAGCCAAGGATAAATCCAATCGTGTTGGACTCTTTGAGCATTTACGTAAACACCGCGCGTTAATTGCCGCAGAAAAAAGTATTGCTGCCTACCTCATTTTCAATGATGTTTCTCTGAAGGAAATGGAAAAACATATGCCGCGCACTGCACAAGACATGCTGAGTATCTCAGGGGTAGGTGCTCACAAGATGGATAACTACGGTCAGTCTTTCCTCACAGAAATTAACGCTTACATAAATCAAAGTAAGCGGGGAGAAAATGATACTTTTTCAAGTAGCTATAATCTCTATAAGGAAGGCCTAAGTGTTGCAGAAATTGCTGAAAAAAGAGAACTTCAGCCCACCACTATCATATCACATCTTTGTAAAAAATATCTTGAAGGAAAGCCCGTTGATCTCCATCAATTTGTCTCAGTTGAGGAAATTAATCAAGTAAAAAGAGCCAAGGAGATTTTGGAAAATCCAGCCGAACTCAAAAAATACTTTGTGTTCTTAGAGGAGTCTATAGACTATGGAAAGATCCGTATTGCTCTGACAATCCTAGAAAAAGGCCAGATGACTACTCCTTAACTGATATCAATATTAAAAATCGAAAAGCCCATTTCCGTTTTACCTGATAGTCAATACACTTAGTTTTTCTTAAAATGCGAATAAGTTCTGTTTTCGTAAAAGCTCTTCTAATAGCAACTATCTAGTTAGATGACGTATCTTCAAGGGAATACACTCAAAATCCTGACGCCAGATCTCATACGACAGATTATATGAAATCATCTAAAAAAGATAAAATGAACGAAAACATAAATATTGCTGTCTTGATTGATGGTGACAACATACCATCTGCGAATGTCAAGGAGATGATGGAAGAGATTGCGAAATATGGCAACCCAACGTTGAAAAGAATATATGGAGATTGGACAAGACCTGGATTGAACAAATGGAAGAATCTATTATTGGAAAATGCCATAACACCCATACAGCAATATGGATATACAACGGGCAAAAATGCAACTGATTCTGCAATGATTATTGACGCCATGGACATACTCTACAGTGATAAAGTAGATGGCTTTTGCCTTGTTTCTAGTGATAGTGATTTTACTAAATTGGCTACAAGATTGAGAGAGGCAGGGATGTTGGTAATCGGAATTGGAGAGAAGAAAACACCAAATCCATTCATCGTTGCATGTGATAAGTTTATTTACATTGAGATTCTCAAGAAATTATCCGAAGATAAAACTGATACAAAAG
>OJIV01000160.1_pt1 | contig 30039 bp, 18 predicted proteins | sample 1595861 | NCBI WGS metagenome assembly OJIV01 (sample SAMN05416883, study PRJEB24817) | seawater metagenome | isolation source: Sea water | place: Canada:Atlantic | collected 2013-11
CGCTTAATAGCTGATTTAAGAAACACCTTTAAAAAGACGCTTCGGCGTCTTTTTTGTTAATAAGAGATTAGCAAAGTGAGTGCTGGTGTTGTATCTGCTCTTACCTTAGAAAAGCATCACTTAATAGCTGATAATTTGAGACACTTTTAAAAAGACGCTTCGGCGTCTTTTTTGTTATTAAGAGATTAGTAAAGTGAGTGCTGGTGTTGTATCTACTCTTACCTTAGAGAAGCATCGCTTAATTACAAACTAGCAGGTTATTTTGTGAAAAATGAACTAACTGTTTTTGAGCCATAATGTGGCGTTTGAAAGGGACAAAAAGATACATTTTAAGTAGCTATACTTTGATATAGTTAAAAAAATTTTTATGTTCGCAATGCTCATATCTCTAGTGGTTTATCTGTTCAAGATGCAATAGCTATAAATATTTTAAGGCTGTTTATTCAAATTGTCATAGTCAGTTGATAAATTATTATTCATTGTATTTAATTAAATAAAGTACATATAACGCGATATAAAGCCTGCTTCCTCTTTATTATCAATGGAGTGATAGATGTTTTTTATTGATCAAATCATATTGTTAGCCGCGGTATTAATCTTACTAGGTATCATATCAAGTAAATTATCAGCGCGTTTAGGCTTGCCTGTATTAGTACTTTTTTTAATTGTTGGTATGTTAGCAGGTGAAGATGGTCCTGGCGGAATTCTATTTGATAATGCTGAAGCTGCTCACTCTTTAGGAACGTTGGCTTTAGCGTTAATATTATTTGATGGTGGTCTACAAACACCATTTAAAGCGATTAAACTTGTTTGGAAGCCATCCTCAGCTCTTGCTACTTTTGGTGTTCTTATTACAGGAGCTATCACCGGCTACGCAGCTGCCTATATCTTAGATATTTCATTACTACATGGAATGTTACTTGGCGCTATTGTTGGCTCTACAGACGCGGCTGCTGTTTTTTCATTGTTACGTAATGCGGGTATTCATTTAAATGGAAAATTAAAGGCTACCTTAGAAATTGAGAGTGCATCAAATGATCCTATGGCGATATTCTTAACCATAGGTTTATTAGAGGTTTTAGTAAACGGTATGAAACCAGGCAAAGATTTGTTGGTGATGTTTGTTTCACAGATGGGTCTAGGTTTAGCTGTTGGATTAGCTGTGGGTTGGTTGTCTGTGCGATTGATTAACCGTATTCAATTAGTTGCGGCAGGTTTATATCCGGTATTAGTTGCTGCTTGTGGCTTACTTTCATTTGGAATTACCGCCAATATTGGTGGTAGCGGCTTTTTAGCTGTTTTTATTACTGGTGTTGTTATCGGTAACAGTCGGTTTGTTTTCCAACGTAGCACTTTTTTGTTTCACGATGGCTTAGCTTGGTTAAGTCAAATAACTATGTTCGTTGTGCTTGGTTTGTTAATCACTCCAACTTTACTATTAGATGTGTGGCTTGAAGGGCTTATTATTGCTTTTGTGTTGATTTTCATCGCAAGACCACTTGCTGTAATGCCGATTTTAGCGCTTTTTGGTTTTAATATTCGTGAAATGACATTGGTGTCTTGGATTGGCTTAAGAGGCTCTGTACCAATTATACTGGCGATATTTCCGCTAATATTTGGTTTACCTGGGGCTGATTTAATTTTTAATGTGGTATTTTTTGTTGTGTTAATTTCAGCGACTTTACAAGGGTCGAGTTTAGCTTGGGTGGCAAGAAAACTGAAGTTGACTTTGCCGCCACCAGTTACTCCTGCTGCAACATTAGAGATAACCGCTTTAGCCGATGTCGATGCTGATATTGTTGAATATACGTTAGGTCATACTTCTCGAGCTGCGGGTAGTCGTATTTCGCAATTAGCATTGCCTGAAAGTGCGGTAATGGCAATGATCTCACGCAAGAATAATATTATTGCTCCCCGTGGTTCAACGCTGCTAGAGGCAGAAGATCAGTTGTTTATTGTACTTAAGCCTGCCACAAGAGCATTTGTTGATAGTGTGTTTTCAGGCAAGGTGGCAGGAGCTGAAAATATTTTGCCTGCACAAGAACTGCGAGTTAAAGGTAATACACAAGTTATCGATATTACTCATTCATACGGCATTAATATAACTGGTGCAGCGCAAGATACGTTAGAGCAAGTCATTAAAGCTAATTTAATAACTGAAGCAAAAGTTGATCTTGTCGTGGAGCTAGCAGAAGTTAATTTATATGTCAGAGAAATGGTCAATGAACGTATTATTACTGTTGGTATTCTCGTAAAGCAAAAGAATAAGCAACGCATTACTAAATAATATATTCTATTTTACGATATAAAATCTCTAATGCCGCTAATATTATGGTTTAAAATTAGCGGCTATTAGTTACATTCTATTTGCATTGATAACGTTTTAACTTAATAGGTTAAAGTAGGCCGGAACGTAGCCAAAAAGGTTTATTACGAAACCATAATGTTACAATCCATTTCTCACCTGTGGTAACAGATTTACCGCGGTGAATACTGCTAACATCTCTATTTTCTTCATGATCACAGTTATCAAAAATCAATACTTTATTACAGGTTGGTTTTACTGTTATTAACGGGGTTTTAAATTCGGTTTCACCACCGGTAAAATCATCATTTAAATAAAATATAGCGGTTTTGACTCTTTGGCCAAATTGCGAGATGTGTTGTGCAATTGATGCTGTATGCGGGTAAATATGATCATAATGCCATTGGTAATATTGTTCAGGTAAATACTTTAACACGACTGGGGGTTCAGCGAATGTAATAGGTATACCCGCTGCTTTGGCTAATAAATTTTCTAACAACGCTAGCGCTATAGAATCGTTGGGCAGTGGTGTAGGGTAGTGGCTATTATTTCGAATATTTTCATTTTTACTATTCTTGCCTTCACCGCCAAAAAGAGAAACATCTTTTAGTAATGGCGCACAGTGAGTGATGATATTATTAAGCTGCTCAACTTTAAAAGGCATATTATGCGTGTATTTATTATTGCCGATTATATCTGGAGCAGAAATTAAATCGGTCATTGTTTGAAGCTTAATCAGTAATTGCCTTTGTCTACTCAAACTAAATTTGTTAATTATTTCAGCTGAGTAGGTTATTGCCTCTTCAGTTTTGCTATCAAGTTCAGCGCTAATATCGCTTTCAACTTCAATGTAGTGCTCAAGGGATCTTATCGCGGGCGTATCCCAATGAATATTGGCCGCAACTGCTAAGGCCAATTCTTTTATTGAACAATCACTTCTAATTGAGTGCACTAACCAAAGGTTTGAAAATTCAGCATTACTATTCGCTAATCTAAACACAGTTGAGGGGTCTAATTTACCGAAGTGTTTATCTTCGAGTAATGCTAAAAACATAAGATACTCATTGTTATAAAAAATTCGGCAATCAAAATATCTAATCTCTTGGCTAATATCAAGCTTTAGCATCTTATCAAGGCTTGTTAGATAGCGCTTGTTGTATTTTTTGACCAGTAAACGAAGTCACACACTAGGGTTATTGAGATAACTTCAAAATAGTCCTTGAGTAAAATATTTTGATTAGTATAATAGCGCCTCACTTCTAGAGTCACTCTTAATTCCCAAACAACTAAGAACCACTCGGTAAGTGTAAGTACAAATTGAAGGGGTATAGTTCCAATTGGTAGAACAGCGGTCTCCAAAACCGACGGTTGGGAGTTCGAATCTCTCTACCCCTGCCATTATTTAGTAAAGTGCTTATTAGTCGAGATAATCGAATAATAGGTGCTTTAGATTTTAACCTCGACGCGGTTGAGGTGTTTTGTCTTAGGTTAGGCATGTAATTACAGGTAGTAAATATGAATGCAAGTACTGAAACTGAACCAAGTGGTTCATTGGATTTTTTAAAGTGGGGCGTAATTGTTTTACTTTTAGCTGGCGCAGTTGTCGGTAATTACATTTTTGCTGAGCAATCAGTACTTGTTCGCGCTTTAGCAGTAGTAGCTGCTATTGTTGTTGCCGGACTTGTTGCTATGCAAACAGTTAAAGGTCGTAACGCAGTAGATTTTGCTAAAGAATCTCGCACTGAAGTACGTAAAGTAGTTTGGCCAACTCGTCAAGAAGCAGTACAAACAACAGGTATTGTATTAGTGGCAACATTAATTATGTCGTTATTGCTTTGGGGTTTAGATTCAGTTCTTTTCTGGGTAGTAGGTTTAATAACTGGATTAAAAGTAGGTTAAGGTACCGTTATGACTGAAGAAATTACAATTACAGATGCGCCTGAAAAAAACAATAATCCAAAATTACGTTGGTATGTAGTACAAGCGTTTTCTGGTTATGAAGGTCGTGTTCAAAAAACATTGCTTGAACATATTGGCATTCATGGCTTAGAAGAAAAGTTTGGCGAAATTTTAGTACCAACTGAAGAAGTTATCGAAATGCGAGCTGGGCAAAAGCGTAAAAGTGCACGCAAATTTTTCCCAGGCTATGTTTTAGTTCATATGGAACTAGACGATGAATCATGGCATTTAGTTAAAAGCGTTCCTCGTGTATTAGGTTTTATTGGTGGTACTAAAGAAAGGCCTGCACCGATTTCTCAAAGAGAAGCGGATCGTATATTACAGCGTCTTGAAGATACTGATAAGCCTAAGCCTAAAACATTGTTTGAGCCAGGCGAAGTGGTACGTGTTATTGATGGTCCATTTGCTGACTTTAATGGTGTTGTTGAAGAGTTAGATTACGAGAAAAACCGTATTAAAGTTTCGGTACTTATCTTTGGTCGCTCTACACCGGTTGATTTGGAGTTTGGTCAAGTCGAAAAAGGCTAGCATCAAGTACTGACTAAATCTTAAAGAGCCAGAGTTTTTACTCTGGCTTTTTTATGTCTAATACTTCCTATATTTGTTCTTCTTTCACGGTAGATACTTTGATTAAGTTGTTACAGGGAGGAAACAATGAGAAAAGCATGAGGAAAGATTTAAGACTCTTATAAATTTTTTTCATTTCTCATTTAGTCCTCCTTCATTTCTCCTTGTGAATAATTTTATTATATAAATATGAAATCAGTGAATAATACGTGAGTTATGTGCAGTATCTAGCATGACATTTGCTTATTCCTAGGCTGTGATTAATATTTTACAGGCAGGAAATAATGAGAAAAGCATGAGGATCGATATAAGATTCTTATAGATTTTTCTCACTTCTCATTTAGTCCTCTTTCATTTCTCCCTGTAAATCATTTTATTAAGTACAGGATTAACGCTTTACGATGTTTTTTTATACAAAAATAAATCTAATCTTGCACAATGACCTTTGAATAATATATAATCCGCTGCCGATTTTATCTGATGAAGAGAAAATCGTTTTTTTGTTAACGGGGAGCTGGTGTTAAATATCAGCGTTTGAACCCAAACTAAAGGTATTAAAACCATGGCTAAAAAAGTCACAGCTTTAATCAAGCTACAAGTTGCTGCTGGTGCAGCAAACCCGTCACCGCCAGTTGGTCCTGCACTAGGTCAACACGGTGTGAACATCATGGAATTCTGTAAAGCGTTTAACGCAAAAACTGATTCTTTGGAAAAAGGCGCTCCAGTTCCAGTAGTAATTACTGTATATGCTGATCGTTCTTTCACATTTGAAACAAAAACTCCACCTGCTGCTTATTTACTTCTTAAAGCTGCTGGTGTTAAGAGTGGTTCTGGTCGTCCTAACACTGAAAAAGTTGGTACTGTAACTACAGCACAACTTGAAGAAATCGTTAAGATTAAAGAAACTGATCTTACTGCTGGTTCTATGGAAGCTGCAGTGCGTACCATTGCGGGTTCTGCTCGTTCAATGGGTTTAGTGGTAGAGGACTAATCAATGGCTAAATTATCAAAACGCGCTCGTCTTATCCGTGAAAAAGTAGACGTATTAAAAGAATATGACATTTCTGAAGCTCTTTCTTTACTTAAAGAATTAGCGACTGCTAACTTCCGTGAAAGCGTTGATGTTGCAGTAAACCTTGGCATAGATGCTCGTAAATCAGATCAAAACGTACGTGGCGCGACTGTATTACCTAACGGTACTGGTCGTGATGTTCGTGTTGCTGTATTTACTCAAGGCGCTAACGCTGATAAAGCGAAAGAAGCTGGTGCAGACATCGTAGGTATGGAAGACTTAGCAGAACAAGTTAAAGCCGGTAACATGGATTTTGACGTTGTAATCGCTACTCCAGACGCTATGCGTGTTGTTGGTCAACTAGGTCAAATCTTAGGCCCACGTGGTTTAATGCCAAACCCTAAAGTTGGCACAGTAACTCCAGATGTTGTTACTGCTGTAAACAATGCTAAAGCGGGTCAAATTCGCTACCGCAATGACAAAAACGGTATCATCCATACTACTATTGGTAAGGCTGATTTCGAAGATGCTAAATTGCAGGAAAACCTTGAGTCATTATTGGAAGCGCTTAAAAAAGCAAAACCAGCTAATGCTAAAGGCCAGTACATTAAGAAAATTTCTGTTTCAACTACAATGGGTGCCGGTGTTACCGTTAGCCCTGCGAGCTTGACACTTTAATTTTCTGTAAAGTGTCGAAAATCGATACTTTACAAGGGTGAAGTTGTAGACTATAATTTCGCCCCTTAAATTTTGGTAGGTGTTGTCCAATTATTAGCATGAATTTGCTATGGACAGCCCCGTCAAAGACCGTAGGAGCTGAGACGATTCTTCGTTGACTGCTTAATATTTCCTACGTAGATGGTGATTACCCAGTATTTCCTAATTCTGGTCCTCGCCGTAACGGCCTAGACAAATATTAATTTGTTTAGGGATAGTAAATACCGGTTTTTTATTGCCGGTGAACCAGGAGTAAAGCCAATGGCTATCAATCTTGATGACAAAAAAGCAATTGTTGCTGAAGTTCAAGAAGCTGCCAATGGCGCTCAATCAGCTGTAGTCGCGGATTCACGCGGTGTTACAGTTGAAGCAATTACTGTATTACGTAAGCAAGCACGTGAAAACGGTGTATGGATGAAAGTTATCCGTAACACGTTAGCACGTCGTGCATTACAAGGTACTGACTTTGAATGTGTTACTGACACATTAGTTGGTCCATCTTTAATTGCATTTTCAAACGAGCATCCAGGTGCAGCAGCACGTTTATTCACAGATTTCGCTAAAACTAACGAAAAATTTGAATTAAAAGCAGCAGCATTTGAAGGTAATGCAGTAGACGTAAACATGTTAGCTAAGCTACCTACTTACGACGAAGCAATTGCACGTTTAATGAGCGCTATGAAAGAAGCATCTGCAGGCAAACTTGTCCGCACTATTGCTGCAGTACGCGATCAGAAAGAGCAAGAAGCTGCTTAATAATTGTTTACCTCTGCTATTACTTAAACATATGCAGAACACAATTCGCACTTTTTGTATTTATAGTTATTTCAAACAGCCAAAGGCTGTTTATTAAAAAACAGGAAATTTAAAATGTCTATTTCTAAAGACGATATCCTAAACGCAATTGCTGAAATGTCAGTAATGGACGTTGTTGCACTAATCGAAGCAATGGAAGAGAAATTCGGCGTATCTGCTGCTGCTGCTGTTGCAGTTGCTGGTGGTGACGCTGGTGGTTCTGCTGAAGAGCAAACTGAATTCGACGTAATCATGACTGGTTTCGGCGAGAAGAAAGTTGCTGTAATCAAAGCAGTTCGTGGCGCTACAGGTCTTGGCTTAAAAGAAGCTAAAGACTTAGTTGAATCAGCTCCTAAAGCGATTAAAGAAGGCGTTGAAAAAGCTGAAGCTGAAGAGCTTAAGAAAGTTCTTGAAGAAGCAGGTGCTTCTGTTGAGATCAAATAATCTGTTTTTAAACAGATTATTTGCCTGAAAAGGCAATGGCTGGTGATTTAAACGTCACCGGCCTTTTTGCGCTAAAGAAAGTGGTTTTTTTTTAAACCAAAACAGTGCATATTTGATACTTGATAAAAAAAGTATCACTGCAATATCCTGTCTTTTATAAGGCAGATTCGGCCATAACCAGCAAGCTGAGGAACCCCATGGTTTACTCTTACTCTGAAAAGAAACGTATTCGCAAGGACTTTGGTAAAAGTGTTCAAGTAATGGATTATCCATTCTTGTTATCAATCCAACTCGAATCTTTCCGTAAGTTTATTGATATTGATCCAACAGGTGAAACAGGCCTAGAGGCTGCATTTCATTCTATTTTTCCAATTAAAGCTTATTCTGGTAGCTCAGAATTACAATTCGTAAGCTATCGTTTGGGCGAGCCGTTATTTGACGTTAAAGAATGTCAAATCCGCGGTATCACCTACTCTGCGCCATTACGCGTTAAATTACGCTTAGTCGTTTATGATAAAGAAGCGGCGGCAGGTACAGTAAAAGATATCAAAGAACAAGAAGTATACATGGGTGAAATACCATTAATGACTGACAACGGTACGTTTGTCATCAATGGTACAGAGCGTGTTATTGTTTCACAATTACACCGTTCTCCAGGTGTGTTTTTCGATCATGATAAAGGGAAAACACATTCATCAGGTAAAGTGTTATATAACGCACGCGTTATTCCTTACCGTGGTTCATGGTTAGATTTCGAATTCGATCCAAAAGATAACTTATTTGTTCGTATTGACCGTCGTCGTAAATTACCGGCGTCAATCATTTTGCGTGCTTTAGAGTACTCAACTGAAGAAATACTAGATATCTTTTACGATACAACAGATTTTTCGATCAAAGGCGATAAGTTAGTAATGGATTTAATTCCAGAACGCTTACGTGGTGAAACAGCGACTTTCGACATTAAGTTACCTAAAGGTGATGTTTTAGTTGAACAAGGTCGACGTATTACTGCTCGTCATATTAGATCGTTAGAAAAAGCTAAACTTGATAAGCTAGAAGTTCCTGCGGAATATATCGTAGGTAAAGTACTTTCTAAAGCTTATATAGACACATCTACCGGTGAAGTTATAGCTGAAGCTAACGCTGAAATCACTTTAGAAATGTTAGCTGAATTAAGCCAAGCCGGACATAAAGTATTATCTACTTTATATATGAACGAATTTGATGTTGGTTCATACATGTCAGATACACTTCGTGTAGATAACTCAACAAATCGCTTAGAAGCGCTAGTTGAAATTTACCGTATGATGCGTCCAGGCGAGCCACCAACAAAAGACGCTGCAGATACGTTATTTAATAACTTATTCTTCGCGCTAGAACGTTATGACCTTTCAACTGTTGGTCGTATGAAGTTCAACCGTCGTGTTGGTAATGCTGATGATGTAGGTACAGGCGTATTAACCAAAGAAGATATCATTTCTGTAATGAAGACTTTAATTGGTATACGTGATGGTAAAGGTGAAGTTGATGATATCGATCACCTTGGTAACCGTCGTATCCGTTCTGTTGGTGAAATGGCAGAAAACCAATTCCGTGTTGGTTTAGTACGTGTTGAACGTGCTGTACGTGAACGTTTAAGTCTGGGTGACTTAGATGCGATCATGCCACAAGACTTAATTAACGCTAAGCCTATTTCAGCTGCCGTTAAAGAGTTCTTTGGTTCATCACAATTGTCACAATTTATGGATCAAAACAACCCGCTATCAGAAGTAACGCATAAGCGTCGTATTTCTGCTTTAGGCCCAGGTGGTTTGACTCGTGAACGTGCAGGCTTTGAAGTTCGAGATGTACATCCAACGCATTACGGTCGTGTTTGTCCGATTGAAACGCCAGAGGGACCAAACATTGGTTTGATCAACTCGCTTTCATGTTACGCACGTACCAACGATTATGGTTTCTTAGAAACACCTTATCGTAAAATCGTTGATGGCTCGATCACTGATGAAGTAGATTACTTATCAGCAATCGAAGAAGGCAACTTTGTGATTGCACAAACAACTGCAGAAATTGATGCTGATGGTAAATTAGTTGAAGGTTTAGTTGCTTGTCGTCATAAAAATGAATTTACATTAATGTCTGCTGAACAAGTTCAGTATATGGATGTATCTCCACAACAAATCGTATCTGTAGCGGCATCTTTGATTCCGTTCCTAGAGCACGATGATGCTAACCGTGCCTTGATGGGCTCGAACATGCAACGTCAAGCTGTTCCAACATTAATAGTGGATAAGCCACTTGTTGGTACGGGTATGGAGAAAATTGTTGCGGTTGATTCTGGTGTAACTGTTGTTGCTAAACGTGGTGGTGTTGTTGCATACGTTGATGCTTCACGTATCGTTGTTAAAGTTAACGAAAATGAAATGCATGCTGGTGAAGCAGGTATTGATATTTATAACTTAACTAAATATACCCGTTCAAACCAAAATACTTGTATCAACCAGCGCCCATTGTGTCGTATGGCTGAACCAGTGGTTCGCGGTGATGTTTTAGCTGATGGTCCTTCTACAGATATGGGTGAATTGGCACTTGGCCAAAACATGCGTATCGCTTTCATGCCTTGGAATGGTTACAACTTCGAAGATTCAATGTTGTTATCTGAGCGTGTTGCTACAGAAGATCGTTTCACAACGATTCATATTCAAGAATTAACTTGTATCGCTCGTGATACTAAACTTGGTAGTGAAGAAATCACTGCTGATATTCCAAATGTTGGTGAGTCTGCATTATCTAAATTAGATGAAGCAGGTGTTGTTTACATTGGTGCTGAAGTTAATGGCGGCGACATCTTAGTAGGTAAAGTTACTCCTAAAGGTGAAACGCAATTAACACCAGAAGAAAAACTTTTACGTGCAATCTTTGGTGAGAAAGCCGCTGACGTTAAGGACAGCTCTTTACGTGTTCCTAATTCAGTGTCTGGTACTATCATCGATGTACAAATCTTCACCCGTGACGGTGTAGAAAAAGATGCTCGTGCTGTTGAAATCGAAGAAATGCAACTTAAACAAGTTAAGAAAGACTTGGGTGATGAGTTTAGTATTCTTGAAGATGGCATTTATGCTCGTGCGAAGAAATTATTGTTAACTTCAGGTTTAAATGAATCTGACCTTAACAGTATGTCTCGTGATAAGTGGTTAGTGCAAAACTTAAGTGATGAAGGTCAACAATCTGAACTTGAGCAAATCGCTGAACAATACGACAACATTAAAGCTGATTTCGATAAGAAATACGAAATTAAGCGTCGTAAAATCACTCAAGGTGCCGATTTAGCACCGGGCGTATTGAAAATAGTTAAAGTACATTTAGCCGTTAAACGTCGTATCCAGCCAGGTGATAAAATGGCCGGTCGTCATGGTAACAAAGGTGTTATTTCAAACGTAGTACCTGTTGAAGACATGCCTTACGATGAGCACGGTGTTCCAGTTGATGTAGTACTTAACCCGTTGGGTGTACCATCACGAATGAACATTGGTCAGATCCTAGAAACGCATTTAGGTATGGCTGCACGCGGTATTGGTGAGAAAATTAACCGTATGTTGGAAGCTCAACAAGAAATTCACAAATTACGTGAATTCTTGAAAGAAGTTTACAGCCTAGGTGAGTCTCGCCAAGAAGTTGATATTGACTCATTCTCGGATGACGAAATTATGCGCTTAGCAGGCAACTTACGTGCAGGTCTTCCGATTGCTACACCAGTGTTCGATGGTGCAAGTGAACGTGAGATTAAAGACTTATTCAAACTTGCAGATATGCCTGAAAGTGGTCAGTTTACGCTAACAGATGGTCGTACTGGTCGTAACTTTGAGCGTCCTGTAACTGTTGGTTACATGTACATGTTGAAACTAAACCATTTAGTTGATGACAAAATGCATGCGCGTTCTACTGGTTCATACAGTCTAGTAACGCAACAACCTCTTGGTGGTAAAGCACAGTTTGGTGGTCAGCGTTTCGGTGAGATGGAAGTATGGGCACTTGAAGCATACGGTGCTGCTTACACCTTGCAAGAAATGTTAACGGTTAAATCTGATGATGTTAATGGTCGTACTAAGATGTATAAAAACTTAGTTGACGGTGATCATCGTATGGAACCGGGTATCCCTGAATCATTCAACGTATTGTTGAAAGAAATTCGTTCGTTGGGTATCAACATCGAATTAGATCAGGACTAGGCTACCTTAAGCTACATTGCTGACTTCAAAGATTTTGAGGTCAGTACATGGAGAGAACAGACAACTGTTCTCTCCGGTATTTAACTCCGACAGGAGATAGTGTGTGAAAGATTTACTTAAGTTTCTTAAGCAACAAAATCAAACAGAAGAGTTCGATGGAATTCGCATTGGACTAGCTTCACCTGACATGATCCGTTCATGGTCTTTTGGTGAGGTAAAGAAACCTGAGACGATTAACTATCGTACTTTTAAGCCGGAACGTGATGGTTTGTTCTGTGCGCGTATATTTGGTCCAGTAAAAGACTATGAATGTCTTTGTGGCAAATACAAACGTCTTAAGCATCGTGGTGTAATTTGTGAAAAATGTGGCGTTGAAGTTACATTAACAAAAGTTCGTCGTGACCGTATGGGTCATATCGAATTAGCAAGCCCAGTTGCTCATATTTGGTTTTTAAAGTCATTGCCATCACGTATCGGTCTATTATTAGACATGACATTACGTGATATTGAGCGTGTACTTTATTTTGAATCTTATGTTGTTACCGAACCAGGTATGACAACGTTAGAGAAAAGCCAAATTCTAACCGAAGAAGAATATCTTGACGCGTTAGAAGAGCACGGTGATGAATTTGACGCCCTAATGGGTGCTGAAGCAGTACTTGCGTTATTACAACAGATCGACCTTGACGGTGAAGTAGCGCAAATGCGTGAAGAATTGCCTGAAATCGGTTCTGAAACAAAACGTAAAAAAATCACAAAGCGTTTAAAGTTAATGGAAGCATTCGCGGCTTCAGGCAACAAGCCTGAGTGGATGATCATGAACGTTTTACCAATTTTACCACCAGATTTACGTCCGTTGGTACCATTGGACGGCGGCCGTTTCGCAACGTCTGACCTTAACGATTTATACCGTCGTGTAATTAACCGTAACAACCGTTTAAAACGTCTTCTTGACTTAGTAGCACCAGACATTATCGTACGTAACGAAAAACGTATGTTACAAGAGTCTGTAGATGCGTTATTAGATAACGGTCGTCGTGGTCGTGCTATTACCGGTTCTAACAAACGTCCTCTTAAATCACTTGCCGATATGATTAAAGGTAAGCAAGGTCGTTTCCGTCAGAACTTACTAGGTAAACGCGTAGATTACTCTGGTCGTTCTGTAATTACCGTTGGCCCAACATTGCGTTTACACCAATGTGGTTTACCGAAAAAAATGGCACTTGAGCTATTCAAGCCATTTATTTACGGTAAGTTAGAAGCCCGTGGTTTAGCGACAACAATCAAAGCAGCTAAGAAATTAGTTGAACGTGAAGGCGCAGAAGTATGGGATGTACTTGACGAAGTAATTCGTGAACATCCAGTAATGCTTAACCGTGCACCAACACTACATAGATTGGGTATCCAAGCGTTTGAACCTGTTTTGATTGAAGGTAAAGCAATACATTTACATCCGTTAGTTTGTGCGGCATATAACGCCGATTTCGATGGTGACCAAATGGCGGTACACGTACCGTTGACAATCGAAGCACAAATGGAAGCACGTACGTTGATGATGTCAACGAACAACGTACTTTCTCCAGCTAACGGTGACCCTATCATCGTACCATCACAAGATGTTGTATTAGGTTTATATTACCTAACACGCGATCGTGTAAATGGTTTAGGTGAAGGTATGGTATTTACCGACATTAAAGAAGCTGAAAAAGCGTACCGTACAGGTTTTGCTGAGCTTCATGCACGCGTTAAAATCCGTATTACTGAACATGTTCGTAATGCTGATGGCGTTCTTGAACCAAAAATTACCTTACGTGATACTACAATTGGTCGTGCCATCTTATGGCAAGTATGTCCTGACGGCATGCCTTATGACTTAATTGATCAGCCTTTAGGTAAAAAGCCAATTTCTAAACTGATTAACCATGCGTACCGTAACTTAGGTCTTAAAGATACCGTTATCTTTGCCGATCATATTATGTACACAGGTTTCCACTACGCGATGATCGCGGGTGCTTCAGTTGGTATCGATGATATGGTTATTCCAGCTGCGAAATACAGCATCATCGAAGATTCTGAAGAAGAAGTTGCAGAGATTCAAACTCAATTTGAGCAAGGTCTTGTAACTCAAGGTGAAAAATACAACAAAGTAATTGATATTTGGTCATCTGCGAACGAGAAAATCTCGAAAGCGATGATGGACAACTTATCAAAAGAAACTGTGATCAACCGTGATGGTGAGCCAGAAGAGCAAGACTCTTTCAACTCAATCTACATGATGGCGGATTCTGGTGCTCGTGGTAGTGCCGCACAGATTCGTCAGCTAGCTGGTATGCGTGGTTTGATGGCTAAACCAGATGGTTCAATCATCGAAACACCAATCACCGCTAACTTCCGTGAAGGTTTGAACGTATTACAATACTTCATATCTACTCATGGTGCGCGTAAAGGTTTGGCTGATACGGCATTGAAAACAGCTAACTCGGGTTACTTAACTCGTCGTTTAGTTGATGTCGCACAAGATTTAGTTGTTACTGAACATGACTGTGGCACAGAAGATGGCCTATTAATGACACCATTGATTGAAGGTGGTGATGTTGTTGAGCCGTTACGTGAACGAGTACTTGGTCGTGTGGTATGTGAAGACGTATTAATTCCAAATACTGATACGGTTTTATTACCACGTAACACATTAATTGATGAAGCACTTTGTGATGTTATTGAAGAAAATTCAGTAGACCAAATCAAAGTACGTTCAATCATTACTTGTGAAACTGACTTTGGTATTTGTGCTCATTGTTACGGCCGTGATTTGGCTCGTGGTCATATGATCAACCAAGGTGAAGCGATTGGTGTTGTGGCAGCACAATCTATCGGTGAACCTGGTACTCAGTTAACCATGCGTACGTTCCACATTGGTGGTGCTGCATCGCGTGCATCTGCTGAGAACAATGTACAAGTTAAGAATACAGGTACACTGAAATTACAAAACGCTAAATTTGTAACTAACTCTGAAGATCACCTTGTTATTACTTCACGTTCATCAGAACTTACGGTAATCGATGAGCTTGGTCGTGAAAAAGAGCGTTATAAAGTACCTTACGGTACCATTCTTAATAAGAAAGATGGTGAAGCAATTGCATCAGGCGATATTATCGCTAACTGGGATCCGCATACGCATCCAATTATCACTGAGGTTGGTGGTAAGGTTCAATTCGTAGAATTGATCGATGGTGTAACTATGGTTCGTCAAACTGACGAGCTTACTGGTTTATCAAGTATCGTTGTAACTGAAGCGGGTCAACGTAACTCTGCAGGTAAAGAAATGCGCCCAGCAGTTAAGTTAGTTGATGCTAAAGGCAATGACGTAATGATAGCCGGCACTGAAATTCCAGCACAGTACTTCTTACCAGGTAACGCTATCGTTAACCTTGAAGATGGTGCGGAAGTTGGTGTAGGTGATGCATTAGCACGTATACCACAAGCGTCTTCTAAGACTCGTGATATTACCGGTGGTTTACCACGCGTAGCTGACTTATTTGAAGCACGTAAGCCTAAACTTCCAGCTATCTTAGCTGAGAAAACAGGTATTATTGCTTTCGGTAAAGAAACTAAAGGTAAAGTACGTTTACTTATCACTCAACCAAGTGGTGAAGTATACGAAGAGATGATTCCGAAAATGCGTCAATTAAACGTGTTTGAAGGTGAATCTGTACTTAAAGGTGAAGTAATTGCCGATGGTCCAGAATCTCCACACGATATCTTACGTTTACGTGGTGTTGCTCCAGTAGCTAACTACATTGTTAACGAAGTACAAGAAGTATACCGTTTACAAGGTGTTAAGATTAACGATAAACACATTGAAGTTATCGTACGTCAAATGATCCGCAAGTGTGAGATTTTAGACGCCGGTGATAGTGATTTCCTTAAAGGTGAAATCCTTGAGGTTGCACGTGTGAATATCTCTAATCGTGAATTAGAAGCTGCAGGCAAACAGCCAGCTGAATACGAAATGCAAATGATGGGTATTACTAAAGCATCATTAGCGACTGAGTCATTCATCTCAGCAGCATCTTTCCAAGAAACGACGCGTGTACTTACTGAAGCAGCGGTAGCTGGTAAGAAAGACACACTTCGTGGCTTAAAAGAGAACGTTATTGTGGGTCGCTTAATCCCAGCAGGTACAGGTTATGCTTATCATCAGGAACGTGCGCGTGCTAAAAATGCCGTTCCAGGTGAAGAAGTAACGGTATCAGCTGACGACGCAGCGCAAGCATTAACAGATGCACTTAACGCAGACTTATCATCATAGTATTGATAATTCAGTTTAAAGCATCGATTAACCTGTCTATTGCGAGTAAAGCTTGACAGGTTAAAGCTTGACCTATAGAATTCCGCGACCCTATATTCCGTACCTTTGTGTATAGAATCTAGAGTCGCGGATTTTCACGTTTATAAGGGTGTAAATTTCCCCATTGATTGGAATTTACACAAATTTAACTAATCGGGAGCTATTTAATGGCAACTATTAACCAATTAGTACGTAAACCACGTGTAAGACAAGTAACTAAAAGTAACGTTCCAGCGTTACAAGCTTGTCCACAACGTCGTGGCGTATGTACTCGTGTGTACACTACTACACCAAAGAAACCAAACTCGGCACTACGTAAAGTAGCTCGTGTTCGTTTAACTAACGGATTCGAAGTAACTTCTTACATCGGTGGTGAAGGTCACAACTTACAAGAGCATAGCGTTATCTTGATTCGTGGTGGTCGTGTTAAAGATTTACCGGGTGTGCGTTATCACACCGTTCGTGGCGCACTAGATTGTTCTGGTGTAAGCGATAGAAGACAAGGCCGTTCTAAATACGGTGCTAAGCGACCTAAATCTTAAGTTTCCCTTTCTTAGCTATAATAGCTAGAGAATAGAAACGTTAAGTAAGGCCAAATAACATATTACATTTTGGGTTTATCCTGAATATAACGGAGAATTAAGATGCCAAGAAGACGCGTCGTAGGGCAACGTAAAATATTGCCAGATCCTAAGTTCCATAACGAACTTTTAGCAAAATTCATCAACATCCTTATGGTTGATGGTAAAAAATCTACTGCAGAAAAAATTGTTTACGGTGCATTAGACATTTTAACTGAAAAGAACTCTGAAAAAACTCACCTTGAGTTATTCGAGACAGCGTTAGACAACATCCGCCCACAAGTGGAAGTAAAGTCTCGTCGTGTTGGTGGTTCTACTTACCAAGTTCCAGTTGAAGTTCGTCCTGTGCGTCGTAATGCACTAGCCATGCGTTGGTTAGTTGAAGCAGCTCGTAAACGTGGTGAAAAATCAATGGCTCAGCGCTTAGCTAACGAAATGTTAGATGCGTCTGACAGCAAAGGTTCAGCGGTTAAGAAACGTGAAGACGTTCACCGTATGGCTGAAGCTAACAAAGCATTCGCTCACTACCGTTGGTAGAAACTATCAACTAACATTAATTGTTAGTTATATAGTCAGAAGTGTAATGCCGTGGTTATCATCGAGTATCAGTATTGATACAAAGTGATAACCACAACTGTTTTATAATCTGAGATAAAACTCAGAAAGAGGAAGTAATTGTGGCACGTATAACCCCTATTGAGCGTTACCGTAACATTGGTATTTGTGCTCATGTCGATGCCGGTAAAACGACAACAACAGAAAGGGTACTTTTCTATACTGGTCTTTCACATAAGATCGGTGAAGTTCATGATGGCGCGGCCACTATGGATTGGATGGAGCAAGAGCAAGAGCGAGGTATCACTATTACTTCTGCTGCTACTACTTGTTTCTGGAAAGGGATGGAAGCACAATTTGAAGATCATCATATCAACATTATTGATACTCCTGGTCACGTAGATTTTACGATTGAAGTAGAACGGTCATTACGTGTATTAGATGGTGCAGTATTAGTGTTGTGTGCGTCTTCAGGTGTTCAACCGCAAACAGAAACTGTATGGCGTCAAATGGAGAGATACTCTGTTCCACGCTTAGTTTTTGTTAATAAGATGGACCGTACTGGTGCAAATTTTTTAGCGGTTGTTGAGCAACTTAATTCTCGCTTAGAAGCAAATGCAGTTCCAATTCATTTAGCAATTGGTGCTGAAGATGACTTTTCTGGTGTTATCGACTTAATCAAAATGAAAGCCATAAACTGGAACGAAAGTGACCAGGGTATGACCTTCACCTATGAAGATATCCCAGCAGACATGCAAGAAGAAGCCGAGCATTGGCATGAAAACCTTGTATCTGAAGCGGCAGAAGCCTCAGAAGAATTATTAGATAAGTACCTTGAAGAAGGTGAATTATCTGAAGCAGAAATAAAATCTGCGCTACGTACCCGTACACTAAACAATGAAATAGTTCTTTGTTCTTGTGGCTCAGCCTTCAAAAACAAAGGTGTACAAGCAGTACTTGATGCTGTTATCGAATTTCTACCTTCGCCAATAGATGTTGAAGCGATAAAAGGTATTAATGATGACAAAAACGAAACTGAAGGTTCTCGCGAAGCTGATGATAAAGCACCATTTGCTGCTTTAGCATTTAAAGTTGCAACAGACCCTTTTGTTGGTACGTTAACGTTCTTTCGCGTTTACTCAGGAGTGGTAAAAACTGGCGACAGTATATACAATCCTGTTAAAGGTAAAAAAGAGCGGTTAGGTCGTATTGTGCAAATGCATGCAAATGACCGTAAGGAAATAAAAGAAGTTAGAGCGGGTGATATAGCTGCGGCTATTGGCCTCAAAGATGTTACTACTGGTGACACATTGTGTGATGTAAATCATGCTATAACGCTCGAACGTATGGAATTTCCTGAACCGGTTATTTCTGTAGCAGTTGAGCCAAAAACTGTCGCTGCCCAAGAGAAAATGGCAATAGCGTTAAGTAAATTGGCCGCAGAAGATCCGTCATTTAGAGTTATCTCAGATGAAGAAACGGGTCAAACCATCATTTCAGGTATGGGGGAATTACACCTCGATATTTTAGTTGAACGCATGAAACGTGAGTTTAGTGTTGAATGTAATGTCGGTAATCCACAAGTGGCTTATCGCGAAACTATTCGTTCAGCAGTTGAAGTGGAAGGTAAATTTGTTCGTCAATCAGGTGGCAAAGGTCAATTTGGCCATGTTTGGTTGAAATTGGAACCTTTACCTGAAGGTGAAGGATTCGAGTTTGTTAACGAAATTGTTGGTGGTACAATTCCAAAAGAATTTATCCCATCAGTTGAAAAGGGTTGTAGAGAGCAAATGGACAGTGGTGTTTTAGCGGGTTACCCGTTATTAGACATCAAAGTCACGCTTTATGACGGGTCTTTTCATGATGTTGACTCAAACGAAATGGCGTTTAAAGTCGCTGCGTCAATGGGATTCAGACAGGGGGTGCTTCAAGCATCACCCGTTATACTTGAACCTATGATGAAAGTTGAAGTTATTACGCCAGAAGCAAACATGGGTGATGTCGTTGGTGATTTAAATCGCCGCCGCGGCATGATCGATGGCATGGACGAAGGTCCAGCTGGTTCTAAGGTAGTGAATGCACTTGTGCCACTATCTGAAATGTTTGGTTACGCTACGGCATTACGTAGTGCAACTCAAGGTCGCGCATCTTATTCGATGGAGTTTCAGCAATATAGCGAAGCACCAAAGATTGTTGCCGACAAAATAATTGAATCTTAGTAAGGCTTTTTGAAAGTCTGGCTCGGTCTTATGGCCGGGCTTTTAATAAACTTTAAGGTAATTGAAAAATGGCTAAAGAAAAATTTGAACGTAATAAACCGCACGTTAACGTTGGTACAATTGGACACGTTGATCACGGTAAAACAACTTTAACAGCTGCAATCTCTGCAGTATTAACTAAAGTACACGGTGGTGAAGTTAAAGATTTCGCACAAATCGATAATGCTCCAGAAGAGCGTGAGCGTGGTATTACAATCAATACTTCTCACATCGAGTACGATACAGAAACACGTCACTACGCACACGTAGATTGTCCTGGCCATGCTGATTACATCAAAAACATGATCACAGGTGCTGCACAAATGGATGGCGCTATCTTAGTAGTTGCTGCTACAGATGGTCCTATGCCACAAACACGTGAGCACATCTTGTTATCACGTCAAGTTGGTGTACCTTTCATCATCGTATTCATGAACAAATGTGACATGGTAGATGACGAAGAGTTATTAGAATTAGTAGAAATGGAAGTTCGTGAACTTCTTTCAGAATATGAATTCCCAGGTGACGACTTACCAGTAATTCAAGGTTCAGCTTTAGGCGCACTTCAAGGTGAAGAGAAGTGGGAAGCTAAAGTAGTAGAACTTGCAGACGCACTTGATTCTTACATTCCAGAGCCAGAGCGTGCAATCGATGGTGCATTCATCATGCCAATCGAAGATGTATTCTCAATTTCAGGTCGTGGTACAGTTGTAACAGGTCGTGTTGAGCGTGGTATCGTTAAAGTAGGTGATGCAGTAGAAGTTGTTGGTATCCGTGATACACAAACATCAACTTGTACAGGTGTTGAAATGTTCCGTAAGCTTCTTGACGAAGGTCGTGCTGGCGAGAACTGTGGTGTTCTTTTACGTGGTCTTAAGCGTGAAGACGTTGAGCGTGGTCAAGTACTATGTCAACCTGGTTCAATTTCTCCTCACACTAAGTTTGAGTCAGAAGTTTACGTATTATCTAAAGATGAAGGTGGTCGTCATACACCATTCTTTAAAGGATACCGTCCACAGTTTTACTTCCGTACAACCGATATCACAGGTGCTGTAGAGCTTCCTGAAGGTGTTGAAATGGTAATGCCAGGCGACAACTTGAAGTTTGTTGTAGAGCTTATCAACCCAGTAGCGATGGACGAAGGTTTACGCTTCGCTATCCGTGAAGGTGGTCGTACTGTAGGTGCTGGTGTTGTATCTAAAATCATCGCTTAATAGCTGATTTAAGAAACACCTTTAAAAAGACGCTTCGGCGTCTTTTTTTGTTTTCGGGTGATTATTAATTGAATGGTGGTATTACAGTTGGTGCTGATGTTGTATCTGCTCTTACCTTAGAAAACTATCGCTTAATAACTGATTTAAGACACCCCTGTAAAAAGACGCTTAGGCGTTTTAAATCGAATACTAATACTCGACGTTATTATATGTATAGTATTTTTACTTACATTATAAAACCAAAGCTGAGTAACTTCATTATTCGAAATTCACAACAGAAATAAAATTTATTTCATTTTTATTCTATGGGAATAGCTAGATATTATGCAACGGATGTTGTGATGTTTTACCTGTCTAAAATCAATAGCTAAGATTAAATTCACCAAGAAATTGAAGGTGAATTAAGATAATAAATTAAACCATGTTTGGGGATATTTAAGTTATGTTGAAATTAATTAAGGTAGAAGTTTGCATTATAAATATATTGTTCTAGTATTGTTGGTGTTGGCAACAAAGCGAAGCAGGATGCTTTGTTTAGGACGCTTCAGGATGAAGTTAAGCGGCAAGAAGCTGCTACAAGGATGAATAAAAACAGGGAGTGTTAATCATGGAAGATTTCCTCTGTTTTACCTTTCTTTTACATCAAGTCTCTATCAATAATTTATGTTGATAAAGATGTTAAGTATAAATGTTGAATCAAAATAATGATCTTCTGAATAATCCCATCAAATAGCTTACGACTTTTAGGTAGAGTTAAAAATAGAAAAAATAGTCGCGTTATAAATAAAATAATATCGTTTAAGGAAAGTGGCCCACCCGACAGGATTTGAACCTGTGACCGCACGCTTCGGAGGCGTGTACTCTATCCAGCTGAGCTACGGGTGGTTAATATATTAAGACACTATTATTCAATAATAAAAATCAGTGTTGCCTGTACTATTAGCTGCAGGTGAATACTAGAATGTGTCATGGCTTAATTCATATAACACTAAGTTCTAAATGAACAACAAATAGTGTAAAGATTCAAGCGCGGCAAATACTATAGTTTAACGCCGATTATGTCTAGGGAATATGTTAATTTGTGTCGACATATATAACTTCGTTGATGAGAACCCTCGAATGCTGCAGTTGATAGCAATCGTGATCGAAAGACGGTAGTTAACCTACGCATTCATCGTGAGAATATATTTGTTTGTTAATTAAATTGTTAACAGAATGAGGGAAAAAGATGTACTTTCATCATGAAGATGCCTAAAGTAAAGGCTATAATATCTCTTATCTCAATACCCTATAAGCAAACACTTGACTATGAAATATCTCTCGATTGTTTTTACCTTTCTATTCATATCTATGATTACTCCTTTAGCAGCGCAATCATTTGATACAGAAGTTATTAGTGCAGAGTTGTACAATGACACAATACAACGTACAGGCAAGCTTGATTATAAGCGCACTTTAGCGCTTTCATTTAAAAGTACTGGCTACTTGGAATTACTAAAAGTAGATGAGGGCGATCAATTTGCCAAAGGGCAATTATTAGCCTCACTTGATGTAACTGAATTAAAAGAACAAAAAAACTCAAACTATGCAAAATTAGTACAAGCTAAGCGTGAGGTAAAACGTTTAAGTAAGCTTATGGATGCCAATCTAAGTTCTGAGCGTGATTTAGACACAGCAAAAACAGAAGTTGAAGTATTACGAGCAGCCTATCAGCTTTCAAGTTACAGTTTAGAAAAGGCACAAATATATGCGCCCTTTTCTGGTGTAGTGTTGTCACGTACTACTGAGCTTGGTGAATTACAGAGTCCAGGACAAACAGCATTAAAAATAGCTAAACTCGAATGGGTTGTAAAAGTTGCTTTAACGGGACAAGAAGTTGCTCAAATTCAATTAGGTCAAAAAGCGAGTATTTCACTTAGTCATGTCGGTATTGTTGAAGGCGTGATTAGTAAAATACCAGCAATGGCTGGTAGCAACGGCAACCTATTCACAATAGAGATATTATTACCTAAAATAAAAATATCTGCGGGGATGATTGCTGGGCAACTTGCTGCTGCCACCATAGCTTTTGAAAGTAATATGTTTGTCTATAAATTACCAATATCTGCACTGGTTGCTGTAGACGAAGTAGGTAAAGCAATTGTGATTGCACAAACAGAGCAGAGTTCAGGCTTCAAACAATATAGCTTTGAAATTTTTCAAATAGACAACGATTATGTATACGTAAAAGCCAATCGTAATGACGAGTCATTAAAGATAATGACTACAGGTTGGCAAAATTTTTCTGAAGTAGGGAAATAGTCGTTATGCAACTCCCTCGCATTGCAATTAAAAATGCTCAGTTTACTTTTACAATAGTTGTACTTTTAGTGCTGGTTGGCATAGTGTCATATTTTCAAATGCCACGTTCTGAAGATCCTCAGTTTGATATTCCGATCACCTTGCTTGAAATTATTTATCCTGGTGCATCTCCTACCGATATTGAAACATTAGTCGTTGACCCTCTCGAAGAAGAATTCGCAGAAATTGAAGGGATCAAAAAAGTTGAGTCGCAAATTAAAAATGGTGGGGCTCGCATCGAAGTTACCTTTTTATATGGTAGTGACCCAAATGCAGCTTACAATGAAGTAAAGCAAGCCGTTTCAACAGTAAAACCCTCGTTACCTGAAGGTGTACAAGACGTATTAGTATTAAAAGCAACACCTACCAGCGTTGCTATTATCCAATTAGCCTTGTGGAGTGAAACAACAGATTACAAAAGCATGGAGTTTCATGCTAAGCAGCTCGAAAAGCGTCTTGAAGCAATTGAGGCGGTAAAAAAAGCCGATATTTGGGGATACCCAACACAAGTAGTCGCGGTTGACTTAAATCTTGCCATGCTTAAGCACTATGGTATTAGTATTGCCGCAATAAACAATGTACTCCAAAAGCGGGCTGTAAATATAACGCCAGGTTTTGTTGATGCAAATACTCGCCGTTTTAATGTTAAAACTAGTGGCAATTATCAACATATTGATGAACTGAATAATACAGTAGTTTATTCTGACAACACTGGCGTTATTCGGTTAAAAGATGTTGCGCATGTTACCTTTTCAAACAGAGAAGCAAACTATTTAGCCTATTACGATGAGAAGCCGGTAATATTTTTAACGGCTGAACAAAGAACGAACACTAATATATTTGCATTGACGCAGGCAATAGAGTCTGAGATTTCAGCGTTTAAACAAACGCTACCCGATAACATAAAAATAGACACACTTTTTAAACAATCTGACGGTGTAGAAAACCGAGTGAATGGCTTCTTCGATAATTTATGGCAAGGCCTAGTGCTTGTTGGGATTATGTCATTGATCTTTTTGGGTGTGCGTGAAGCCGTTGTTGTTATTGTTGCTATTCCTTTATCTTTTTTAGTGGCGATTGGTTGGTTAGACTTCGCAGGCTTTGGCTTGCAGCAAATGTCTATTGTAGGTTTAATTATCGCGCTAGGTTTATTAGTAGATAATGCCATTGTAGTCACTGAGAGCATTCATCGAGAAAAGAAAAATACCGCATCTCTGGCTGATGCAGCAGCAGCGGGCACGAGTAAAGTAGGTTGGGCAATTACCAGTGGCACAGTTACGACAATGTTAGCTTTTTTACCTATGCTGATGTTGGCAAGTGATACGGGAGATTTTGTTCGCTCTATGCCTGTTACCGTAGTGTTAGTTTTATTGGCTTCTTTATTAATTGCCTTAACACTAACACCATTGCTTGCAAGTAAATTTTTCAGCAAAAAACCGAGTAAATTTAAAACTCTACAGTATTATGCCAATGGCTTTGCCGAGCAATATTATGTGCAAGGGTTAAGTCGCTTAATGAACATAAAGCTCATTATGCTTGTAGTTGCCTTTATTGCTTTATTCGCTATGGCCTCTCTCTTTGGACAAGTAGGCGTGAGCTTATTTCCAAAAGCTGAGAAGTCTATGTTGTTAATTGATGTAGAAACACCGGCAAACTCATCTCTGGATTATACCAACGATGTTATGCAATCAATGACTGGCTTTATTAAAACTCAGCCCTATGTGGAAAAAATTGCCCTTAATGTGGGTAACTCTAACCCTCGTATTTACTACAATGAAATTCCAAAACGTGGTGTATCAAGCTACGGGCAAGTACTACTAGTTCTAAAAGAATACGACGAGCAAGAAGTTAACAAGCTAGTTGCATCATTGCGAAAAGAGTTTTCAACATGGCAACAAGCAAAAGTTACCGTGAAAGAGTTCACCCAAGGGCCAGTAACTGATCAGCCAATTACCGTAAGGTTAATCAGCGAGTCATTATCAGATCTTGAACATGTAGCCAGTGACTTACAGCGTAAAATAGCTTCAATACCAGGCGCTATTAATTTAGATAACCCAATTGGTATTGCTAATACGGAATTAGCCTTAGCAATTGATTATGATAAAGCGGCTTTATCAGGTATTGATATCAACCAATTAGACAATGCAATTCAAACTGCGTTATCAGGCACCTTTATTGGGCAATTTAACGATGCCAACGGGGAAAACTATCCAATATTAGTTCGCAGACCTAAAAGTGATTTATCAGGCCTTTCTGATATTACTATCGTTAACCAGCAAGGCGAAAACATTCCATTAGGACAATTTGTAGAGATTAAATTACAAAAAGGCCGAACAGACTTTTTTCATTATCAAAAATTACGTATGGCTAGAGTATCTGCTGATGCAGCTCAAGGCTATTCGGTGCAAGAGATTACCAGCGAAGTGGTTAACTACTTAGATAGCTACACATTACCAGCAGGCATGTATTACATATTAGGTGGTGAAGAAGAGTCTCGACAAGAGTCTTTTGCAGGTTTATCTCAAATTATGTTGATCACGGCAATCGGTATATTTGCTATTTTAGTTTTACAATTTAAGTCATTTTTGCAGCCATTGATTATCTTTACTTCGATACCTTTTGCTATGACAGGTGCAATTCTAGGCTTGTTCATCACGAATTTATCATTTTCTATGATGGCCTTTATCGGTTTAATTAGTTTATTTGGTATTGTAGTTAACAATGCCATTATCTTGATTGATACGACCAACAGAAACTTGTCGACGGGTTTAGCTAAAAAAGAAGCTATTTTATTGGCCAGCTCAACGCGATTTACCCCAATACTACTAACCACGATCACTACCATTGGAGGTTTATTACCGTTAACACTTTTTGGTGGTAGTTTATGGCAACCATTAGGCGTAGTTATAATTTCAGGACTGTGTGTTTCGGCGATAGCGAGTTTTATTATTGTGCCAATACTCACCGAGCTATTTACAAAAACAGATGAACCTCAAATAATAAAAGAATAAATCATGGATTTTTACGGCTTAATTGGTTTCTCACTTGCAGTAGGTGTTTATACATTATTTGCACTGCTCATTATTGCCGCGCGCAATTATAGCTTGGTTGCTCGTGCAGTATTAATTTGTACTTTAGTTACTTTAAGCAGTAACTTAATTGCAGCATTACAAATTAAGCTTGGATTCAGTCTTCAATGGGCAATGCTTACAGACGGATTTAAAATTGCTTGTTGGTCGTTACTCATTATTTTGTTCAATACCGAGCACCGAAATCTAAAGGCATTGGTGGGCAACTATTATGTTCGACAATATATCGGCATTTGGTCTGTACTCATGGTGGGCTCTTGGCTCGCCAGCTATTGGTTAGGTTATGCGTATGAATATATATTCTTACTATTCATCATTTTAAACTTATGGATGTTGGTATTGCTCGAGCAGCTATATCGTAATGCTGACTTGCAGGTACGTTGGGCTATTTGGCCGTTGGTTGTCGCATTGGCCAGTGTTGCTATTTTTGATTTTGTTATTTATGCGCAAGCCACCATGGTTGATGGCATTGATTTTAATTTTTGGTTTAGTCGTGGTTATTTAGCTTTTCTGGTAACACCATTACTATTAATTAGTATTCGTCGAATTAAAAATGGCGAGGTCCGCATTTTTGTTTCTCGTAATGTTGTCTTCTATAGCTCAATGTTAATGATAGCCGGTGCTTACTTACTGTTAATGTCTTTTGCCGGATATATCATCAACTTTATTGGTGGAGAGTGGGGGGACTTAGTCAGTCTCGGGTTTTTAGTGCTGAGTGGTATTGTGCTAGTGGCTTTACTGATCACCGAATCTTTAAGGCGCCGAGTAAAAGTTTTTATTGCGAAAAACTTTTTTGCCAATAAGTATGAGTATCGAGACGAGTGGCTAAACTTAATTGAGAAAATTGAAACCACAAGTGGTGCAAGTCATTATCAAATGGCTACGCAAATTATGCAGTCTAAGGTTGAAGCGTCTTGTGGTGCAATAATTAAAAAATTCTCTAATCAGCATTATCAGTTACAGTATAGTCATGGCATAGAAATTAACGACGAACTCGAAGAACACCTTTTGGAGGTTGGCTTATTTTGTCATCAACAAGGTTGGATTGTTGACGTAAACGAATATGAAAAATCTCCTTTACTTTATCCTGATTTGACATTGAATATTGCGTTATTAAGAGCTAAAAAAATTCAAATAATAGTGCCAATATTTATTGGCAAAGCATTTTATGGTTTGTTTCTGCTCGCTAATGAACAAGAGCTAAAACGCTTAAACTGGGAAGACAGAGATTTATTATTTGCGATTTCTAAACAGTTAGGCAATTTCGTATCTTTGTACGAAGCCACAGACAAGTTAAGTGAATCGAAACAATTCGACGCTTTTAATCGTATGTCGGCATTTTTGGTACATGATCTAAAAAATGTTCAAGCGCAATTAGCTTTAATAACCGCAAATGCTGAAAAGCACCGAAATAATCCTGAATTTATTGATGACGTATTTGAAACGGTAGAATCAGCGACACAACGTCTAGAAAAGGTTTTATCACAATTACGGAAAAAACAAGTAGAGCAATCGTCGAATAGTCAAACAGATATCGCATTAACTATCAAAAAAGTAATTGAACAAAGCAACTTAAGCTTACCTGCAGTACAGTTTGAACAGCAAGGTGATTGTTCCACTTTTATTGATAACGAATCATTTCACTCGGTTATACATCACTTAATACAAAATGCTCAAGAGGCAACCGAAAGTAGTGGATGGGTTAAAGTTTCGATTGTTGAGAAACAGCGAGTTATCAGAATTATTATTGAAGATAATGGTTGCGGTATGAGCGAAGAATTTATTAAGAATAGATTGTTTAGGCCTTTTGATACCACTAAAGGAAATGCTGGTATGGGCATTGGGGTATTTGAAGCGAAACAGTTTTTTGAAAATATGGCTGGTATTATAAAAGTTACAAGCACGCCAAAAAAAGGCACAATGTTTACCATTGATATACCAAAAAGAACAATAGGCGCGATAAACGGCCAAAATTTACTATAAGGATCCAAGAAGCATGGAAAAGTTGTTAATAGTAGATGACGATAAAGGTATCCAAAAACAATTAAAATGGAGCTTATCTGATTATGATGCTGTACTCGCGGCTGATCGTGAAAGTGCAGTTGCTGCTGTTAGGCGCTATGAGCCAAAAGTGGTTACATTAGATTTAGGCCTGCCACCAGACGAAGCAAATGCCTCTGAAGGCCTTGCTGCATTGCAAGAGATTTTAACTATTGCTCCACATACTAAAGTCATTGTAATAACGGGTAATGATGACCGTACCAATGCACTTGCAGCAATTTCTGCTGGCGCTTACGATTTTTATCAGAAGCCAATTGAAACTGACGTTATTAATGTCATCGTCGCTAGGGCGTTTAGTGTTGCTGCCATTGAAGAAGAAAACCGCAAAATGCGTGCCGTTGGTGGAAGTGACATTGGTATTATTGGTAATAGCGAAAGCATTGAACGTTTACGTATGATGGTTAAGCGCATTGCACCAACGGCAATTACCGCTTTATTATTGGGTGAAAGTGGTACTGGTAAAGAAGTAACAGCTAATGCCGTACATTTAGCTAGTGACCGAAAAAATAAACCCTTCGTTGCGATTAACTGTGCCTCTATTCCTGAAACGCTTTTAGAAAGTGAATTGTTTGGCTTTGAAAAAGGTGCTTTCACAGGCGCACACAGAGCAACCAAAGGGAAAATAGAATGTGCAGAAGGCGGCACATTATTCCTCGACGAAATAGGGGATATGCCCTACAGCTTGCAAGCTAAACTTTTACGTTTTCTGCAAGAAAAAAGCATTGAACGCTTAGGTGGCAGACAAGAGATTGCCGTAGATGTTCGTGTAGTTTGTGCAACTAACCAAAACCTTGAACAAATGGTTGCTGATAAAACCTTTCGTGAAGATTTATTCTATCGAGTCAGTGAAATAACGTTAAACATTCCGCCGCTTAGAGATCGTGATGAAGACGTAATCATCCTTTCACAGTACTTTCTTCAACATTATGCGGCTGAGTATAAGCGTAATGTTAAAAGCTTCTCTGAAGACGCCTTAAGCGCGATTAAAGCACATAAATGGCCGGGTAATATACGTGAGTTACAAAATAAAGTGAAAAGCTCGGTAATTATGACCACAGGTACACAAGTAACTGCGATAGATTTAGGTTTTTTTGAAAATCAGGATAAGAGTTTCGAACTTTCGCTAAACTTGCGTACTGTGCGCGAACAAGCTGAGTCAATTGCGATACAAAAAGCCTATGCTATTTCTGAAGGCAATATGTCGAAAGCCGCTGACTTGTTAGGGGTAACTCGACCAACGTTGTATTCATTAATAGAAAAATACGAATTAAAAATTAACGCTTAGTGTTTAGTTTGAAAATTCGAGTAAAAAGCTAAAAATAACCGTCGTAAGGCGGTTTTTTAGTTTAAGAGGTTTAGAAATAAATCAAGCGAATAGCAATCAGTTGTAGCTCGGACTTTAGTCCGTCAGTCCGCCAGCGATCAACAATAAATTATTACAAAGCGCAGGTGTACTTTCTCTTTAGCTGAATATTACTGCAGAGGATTTATCGCGAGAAACAGGCTGACATGGTATTTAACCTGAACTCTGGATAATGAGTGCTTGAAACTCAAGTGAACCAAAAGCT
>OJIV01000162.1_pt1 | contig 29911 bp, 29 predicted proteins | sample 1595861 | NCBI WGS metagenome assembly OJIV01 (sample SAMN05416883, study PRJEB24817) | seawater metagenome | isolation source: Sea water | place: Canada:Atlantic | collected 2013-11
CTGCATATCGTCGGCAGCGTCAGATGTGTATAAGAGACAGATCTAATAGCTATCCTATTACTCAACTAGCACATAGGTTAGGACATGCAGACCCAAGCATTACATTGAGCATTTACTCTCATGTGGTTAAAGGAATGGAGATAGATGTTAATAACTATATTCCTAATATAGGATTGAAACAGGTCAACTAAGGCATTGTGATTCATGCCTAAATCAATCTATGCTTCAATTGCAGTCCTGAAGCTGAGAAAACCTCCGTATTTATAAGTTTTAGTCTTCTAGAGGTGGTAACTATTCCTACCTTATCGAAGAGTAGGCAAGAGATTTGCCAATGCATCAAATGCGGAGTTCTTATATTTCGGATTAAATCCAACCATAACTTCTCCTTTAACAGCGCAACTCCTATAGGCGGATACTCTAGCCGCTGGATCAGAAAACTTTAAGTTAATATTATTTGGATCATAAACTTTCTTGGTCACAGCGTTGAGTTTAAATTTACAATTATTCCAGCTATAGGCATCCGGATTCAGACGCAATGGATTGGGTCCATCAAATGAATGAAAGGAGCGAGGATAGAGTGTAATGTTAGCATTCCCACCACCACTATTAATCTCAGATACTAGCTCAACACAAGGTTCTGGTGGCACATAGTTATCCTCCTCCCCCATGTAAATTTGAAAGACATCACTGTCCCAGTCATTATTATCAGGCAAAGCTAAGCATCCTGGGTACCATAAGAGATAGCCTGCATATGAAGCCCCTGGTTTATTTAAAGCTTGTTGCAGCGGCACCCATGCATTGAAAAGAGCTGCTGTGCCACCCAAGCTCCAGCCTGCAGAATAAATTTTGGTGTTATCAAACCTTGGGTCATCCCATAATAGATTTAATGACATAGCCATTTCGTAAATCATTGTTTCGCTAGTAACATTCATCTGATTGCCGACTGTGCTATTGACTCCCCTAGAGTCAAAAGGATGCATAGCAAAAACTATAAAATCAGCTTGTCGCATTTGCTCGATGTACTGTAAATGATGCTCTCTCCAATTTGATGATCCGTGAGAGGCAACAATTACAGGATAAGCCTGAGCTGCATTATAGTTATTGGGGAAATGTAGGACGCCAAAAACTTCTAAACTTTCTTGCTTGTTAAGATCATCATTAAAAAGATTTTCAATCCCTAAAATATTCTTTGAAGGGAACGAAATAGTTTCTTTTAGATATGATGTTGCATCCGCAGTTAGCCCTGAGCAACCAATAATTAAAAGGGGGATAAGTAATAGTTTTTTCATAATGTCTCCCATGGAAGCAATTTGCATTTACCTACCAACAAAACTCTAAACATCCAGCCAATAAGAATTGGAAAACTAGATGCAATTAGATGAATAATTAACTCATCCTGACTTTGGTCTAAAAAAGAAAAAACAAGCATAAAACAAGTTGCAATTAATCCAATCCAATGAATAACTAATCCAAGTCTACCCATAAATCCTGACATAACTCCTACTTATAAATACGGTTGACTTATCTTGCCATAATCTAGAAACAAAAAGAAATCGCAGCCTTCTATTTGGTGTTCAAGTAACTTAGAAGATAGAAGGGGGGGGTCTCATCTAGGAGCATCACAGCTATCAGACCTAAGGTTTTAATTACCTATCTGGCTTCAAAAAAGATAGTGAGCCAATTGCATTAGCAAATTCCCTATTTTCAATATATACACTTGTAACACCTGCAAGTTCTAATCTTTTATCTATAGCTGATGTAACGGATTCAAGTAAAGAAACTCTTCCTATAAAATAGACTTTATCAACACCAACAAGCAAGGCATTCAAATAAGCTACAGTGCCTATTACCTCTCCAGTCATATTCATAAGAGATGCTGCTATATCTTCATCAGCGAATTTTTTTAAATCCCTTGCTTTGGAAAAATTTGATGCAGTTATGTCAGGGTCAAGAGAGCCAATATTATTTACAACTTCACCAATAAGCATATCTAGACTATTTTTATCTCCATCAAAAGCCATACTGTTTATTTTTTTAGAATCTTTGGTATCAACTAGCAAATTTGATAATCCCTGAAGAGTTCCACCACCAAAAGAAATACCACCTAAATGATGAAATTCCCCATTAATATAACTTACACATGCAGTTCCGGTTCCAGTACTTACAACAACATATGAATCTTCTTGGATGTTATAAATTGCCTTTGCACCACTCCCTATAGCAAAAACTTCATTCACCTTTGTTATGGGTATTGAATTATAAGATTCTGGTAGATTGCTTGATTTACCCCCAGTTACTGCAATATTTTCAATCTCCAAGTCAGTGAGATTCAATTTAGAAAAGATAATATCTAACAGCCTAGTATCAATAGTATCTTTAGATGCAAATGTATGAAATGTTGAAGTGCCATTATTCTCAATGACTAAATCAGTGTTGGTGATCCCAAAATCTATACCAATATCCATTTTTAATTATGAGAGTTGATTTCTCAAGTCTCTTCACCAGCATCTAACAGCACAATTTGGTCAAGCACTTTGTTTGCTTCTTCGGTTACTGTTGAGTAACCCATAATGTCGCCTGAACGTTGAAGCATCATTGCATCACTCAATAACTTTTCGTATTGTGTTTGCAGTTTCTTTCTCGGGTCTTTCTTAAATAATCCAAACATTAGATATCTCTCCATCTTCTAAATAAGGTTGATTTATTTTGCCACAGTCTAGAAATACAAACCAATCGTAACCTTTGATTGTTGTGTAAAATGCGATACAACCTGGCAAGTTTAATTTGTATTTTCTGGCTTCACCTTGATCTTAACTCTAGGTTTCGCTTCGATCAGCAATCAGATGTGCTACCGCAATAAAAACAGGGCCAACCACTGCAAAGACTGCAACTAATCCGAACATATTGAATAATACACTTCCAATGCCTAGTTCGGCTACGTTCAAAAATGGATAAGGGTATACATTGGTTAATAACCCCCGGATGATTGATGTAACTCCATACACGGCAGGAAATATGAGCCAATAAGGAAGATGTTTATAGAAAATTGGTCGCTTTTCAGCGAAGAATAACCAATCGATAATATAGAGAATGGGCATGACTGCATGCAGGCCTGTAGCGGTCATCCAAGTGAAGCCTTGAGGATCCCAATATGGCACGATCAACATGTAATAAACAGCGGATGTCATAAGAGTATAAGATAAAAGGGCTGCACGAACGGCAGGACGCATGAAAAAATTAGATAACTTTCTATCTGGATTAAGCAATGGTGCCGTAAACGCAAGTGCAATAAGAGTGTTAGCCCAAACTGTGAAATACCCAAAATAGACAAACAATGTTTCAGCAATACTGCTTTGCTCGCCGATTATCAACATATCAACAAATCTAAGAGATAGCACCGCCCATGAAATGAGTGCGCACATAATTCTATAGTTATTCTGCATTTTTTTGTCTCAGTTAAGAATAAGGTTGATTTATATTGCCATAATCTTCAAATAAAAAACAATCGCAACACTCGATGTGTGTTTGCTATAGTTAGAACCTATGGAATATGGACAATGAAGAAGTTTAAAACAATATATTTTATCTATGATGCAGATGGCGGAATGTGGAATGGAATCAAATATTGGTATAAAAAGAATATCTTAGAAAAAGGGAGTATGTGTGAGTTATGTGACATCTCTCACAGCAAATACTTTGTCAGATTAGAATGGTTGCAATTCATAAGGGAGCTAAAAAAAGAATACAAGGTGAAGGTATTGCACCGAAATGAGATTCCCAAAAATATTAAAGAAAAAAATTATGCATTTCCCTGTGTGATAGGCGAGACAGAGAATGAGTTGATACAAATTATTGATAAGACTGCATTTGTAGATTGGGGCAAATCCACAAATGTAAAAGAGTTAAAGGAATACTTCTCTCAGGCGATAACAGCATCATAAGATTCAGTCCCTCGTATTTGATATTCAACCTCTAAATAAAGTACGGCAAATTTACGGCAGACCTTATTTAGAGCCTAAATTAAAGATATTGCATTTAGCTATAAAGCCTTTCAAATGGTGTTAGGGTTATTAATTTTGTTTAGCAACATTCTCACAATCATATCTGCATGGGCTTCAATTACTTCTTCATTTCTTGGATCAAAGCCAAACAGGCGTTTACATTCTGGTTGAAATGAAAAGATAGTTGCGCTGGCACTCAACATAATATAATACCAATGCGCAAATTCTCGGGCGCTTAGATTGAGAATTTTTCTTACGTGCTTCTCAAGTTCAATGGTGCCGGGGCGAATATGGGTCACAACCAGATAGTCGATGCGCCAGCTATCTTGCCTTGCCTCTTGCGCCATCAACCTACTCACCTCGGGATGTTGGGCGTAAGATCGAACAAAGAAACGTATCATTAGTGCAAGACCTTCCCGATCGGAAATGTCACTCATTATATCGAGGCGTAAATCTTTTTGATATTCAATTTGGTTAAATGTAAAATCAGCAACAGCTTTCCAAAAATTTTCTTTGTCATGAAAGTGGTATATCAACATTCCACGTTTAACATCTGCAGCAATTTCTATGTCCTTTATCGATACTGCATCAAACCCCTTTTCTGCAAACAGAGGCATGCCAGCATTGATTAGTTTAGACCGCGCTACTTCGGTGCGTTCTTGTATGCGCCTAACTCGCAAGGGCTTGATTTGCTTTTGCTTTGATATTGATTGAGCCATAAAAATAATATTTTTTAGTTACCTTGAGTATATAGTCTCATATTTTATGGGTCTAGGCTTCCTAAGTTATCCGCTATTAATATTAAACCTTATATTTTATAAACTTGTGTCTTGACAGGTTTAGTAGTTATATGTTGGAATATAGACAGATTTATAAAAATTAATCACTAGGAGTGTTAGATCATGAAAAGTATTTATCAAGTAAAACCATCTTTATTTTTAATAATTATTCTCGCAAGTATGGGAGCCCCTATACTTTATGCTGAAGCTGAATTAGTGGAAGAAGTTATTGTTACTGCAGAGAAGAGAGAAGCTTCTTTGCAAGATACTTCAATTGCAATTAGTGTTATGAACTCAGATACATTAAAGGATTTAAATATTTATTCACAACAAGATATATCAAACTTTACGCCGAATATGTCATATCAGGAATCTGCTGGAGGTGGCGAGGGTAACAGAATTTATATTCGTGGAATTGGCCGTGAGACAAGTAGTACAGGCACAGATCCTGGTGTTGGTATTTATAACAATGGTTTCTACACCACTGAAGCTGGCGTATTGAGCGGATCCTTTGATCGCATTGCTCGTATTGAGGTACTGCGAGGCCCTCAAGGAACTATGTATGGTCGTAATACCACTGGTGGAGCAATCAACGTTGTTGCTAAAAAACCTGGTGACAAAATGGAAAACATTGCTCGCCTGAGAGGAGACAACTATAACATGTCAAATGTTGACTTTACCTCAAGCGGTCCGCTGAATGATAATGTTGGTTACCTTATTCATTATTCTCAGATTGAGCAGGACAGCTTTTTCACCAATGTTTCTGGTCCAGACCCAAAGGGGATTGATGCAGACTATGTGGAGGCTCAGTTGGACTTTGATTTCACCGATAACATTAACTGGAACATGCGTTATTTCAGTTCTAGTTTTGACAACGAAGCGCTAGAGCTTAATAAGCTTGATGGGTATCGCAATGAAGCGGGTGCTCCCTCTAAGTTAGGCCGACTAGTTATTAATCCAGATCTATTTTCTCCTTTAGCCGAAGCACCAACTGACCCTTGGGATATAAGCTCAGATATGGTTGGCTTTGTGGGTATTGATGATCAAAAAACTTACCAGTCAACGCTAACCATTAATACTGATGCCATGCAGATTAAAATTCTCAATGGGTATCAGGATTACAGCTGGTATGGCGAGAAAGATTTTGATGGCACGGCTAGTCCAGTGTCTTATGTCGAAAAAATTGGACAGGCTGAGACTAACAAGCAGCATGAAATCCAGTTTATTTCTAATGGCGATGGCGATGTTAGTTGGGTAGCTGGATTATTCTATTACAATGTTGAGCTTAACCAGCCATATACGTTGACCGATGCGGCTAATCCATGGCTGATTGGTCAGGCTGCGACTAACCCAGATGGTATTTTTTATTCTCAGACAGGCATATTAGATGCTACGTCTAAAGCAGCTTACGGTCAGGTTGAATGGCAAACTAATGACAAACTAGCTATGTCTTTTGGTTTGCGTTACAGCGAAGACGAAAAACAGGGTTCTGAGACTCAGCTGCAGATTTATGATTCCGTTGTAGATTTCTGTGGAGGCGAATCTCTACTTCCTTTTGTGCAGTCCTTTGGTCCCTATTTTGACCTAGCTGCATTAAGCCCTGCGTTAACGGGTTGTCGATTTGGTATGATCGTTGGTGGTGGCGCAGCAGAACACGAAGCTAAATGGGATTCATTAGATTGGAAAATTAATACTACCTATCAGTTAAGTGATGACAGCATGATCTATGCAACTATGTCATCGGCCTATAAGCCAGGTGGTTTCCGCTTGGGTGGTTTGCAAGATATTGCAGCAACACCTGTTAATGAATCTATTGTCGATAATGAAGATTTGTTAGCTTACGAAGTTGGCTTTAAAGGCAACCTTAGCGATACCTTTGCCGTAAGTACGGCAGCGTTTTATTATGATTACAGTGATTTGCAAGTCGAGCTTGCTATTTTGGATCCGATATCAGGTATTGCAACAAATAAATTGGCCAATGCCTCCAGTGCCACCATTTTTGGCTTAGAAGTTGAGTCTCAGTGGAGAGCTACTGAAAAATTAACCATCTTGGCTAATGTTTCTTATCTGGATACAGAGTATACCGACGACTTTTTTGTGTCTGATAACAAAACTAACACTATTCGCAACGCTAATGGCAATGAGCTCAATCGCTCCCCTAATAATAAACTTAATTTAGCGGCATACTATTTGCAGCCGATAGATAATGGCTCGATATTATATACAGGAAATTATACACAGGTTGCAAAGCAGTTTGTGACAGTGTTCAACGATGATATAGAAACTATTGATAGTTACTCGCAACTTAATGCTCGTATTTCATGGACACCTAATAGTGAGGAGTATGAAATTTCGGTCTATGGTTCAAATTTGACTGACGAACTTAGTTACGCCAATGACTATGCAGTTACTGGTTTGGCTGACGGTGTACGCCGTAACGGTCGTCCAATAAGCCCTCGTATTTATGGGGTTGAAATTGCAGTGTTTTTCTAGCCAATCTTGTAAAAACTTTAGCACAACCTACTGTTGTACTTAAATTAACTAATTAACTTAAGAGTTAATTATCTATGGACGCTATTAGTGCAACAGAAAAATGGAGTTATGCAGTAGGCAATGTGCCATTCTCTGTTAAAGAAGCTGTCTATGCTAACTTTGTTATTTTTTATTACACACAGGTTAATGGTCTCAGTGGCAGTCTGGCAGGGTTGGCCATGTTTATTTCATTAGTTTGGGATGCTATATCCGACCCAATTGTCGGCAGCTGGAGTGATAATTTTCGTTCGAGTTGGGGTCGTCGTCATCCTCTTCTGGTAGCAGGTGCAATTCCAACAACATTACTTTTTTTTGGTCTATTTGCCCCACTTTCCCATTTATCAGAATTAGGTATTTTTACTTGGTTGTTGGTTGTTTCTATTTTATTGCGAACTGCAATGACAATCTATTTTGTACCCTATACAGCTATGGGCGCAGAATTATCAACTGACTATGATCAGCGTACAATTATTGCTAAAGCGCGTATTACAGTGGGCTGGATAGCGGGCATGGCTCTACCAGCCATTGCCTATGCCTTTTTTTTTAAATCTCAAGACGGCATCGATGGCCGTTTATTGGCAGATAACTATTGGAGCCTTGGTGTTTTGTCAGCAGTGGTTGCCGGAGTGACAGCTGCAATTTGTATAATTGGAACTCGCTCTGTTATTCCAAGGCTGCCGCTGGGCAATGTCAGCAAAATCTTCACCTGGAGTGACCCTTACAATGATCTCAAGACAATAATGATTAACCGTAACTTTCGAATCTCGATAGGTTCAAATCTTGCTTTTGGAATGAGTACAGGCGTTTACGCTACACTCAGCCTCTATTTAGCCACCTTTTTTTGGGAACTTAGCACTGCCCAATTAGCAGGCTTAGTTGTACCCACCGCTATTGCGACCTTAATAGCCTTTGTTGCACTTGGCAATCTTAGCAGTCACTTCGATAAACCAACGTTACTGGCTGTTTGCAGTATAATTTTGGCGGTTAATTCACTATGGCTTTTTGGTGGTAGGTTATTTGATTTGTTGCCTGATAATAATGATCCGATCTTATATCTGTTAATTGCTTTCAACACTGTTGTTGGTGTTTTAATGATTGTCAGTCTTCAAATTCTTTCTGCATCATTTGGCGCCGATATCCTCGATGAGCTTGAGCTGCAGACAGGTAAACGTCAAGAGGGTGTATTGTTTTCTGTGGGTGCATTTGTAAGCAAGTCCACTATTGGTGCTGGTGCTTTGGTTGCAGGAATAGCGATTGATTTAGTAGGTATAGAGTCGACCTCATTGCCGGGACAGGTATCTGCTGATGTTCTGCAAGCATTAGGATGGTTCACTATGATCATTACAGTTGGTTTTGCATTGATAGGGTTTTTCTTTGTTAACCAACTTCATCTGAGTCGCTCTGATCATGCTCGAATGCGAATAATCTTGGATACAATAGCAGAAACAAAAAGTGACGAGCCGACTTAACTTATCAAGATGACTTCAAAAATAAAAAACATTCTTAAGGAGATTTTATAATGACAAAACTAGACCCTAATAAAAATTACCTAATGCCTGCTCATTTTGGTCCAAGATATACTGGGAAAAAAACGTCTGGTTGGTACCATGACGTTACCACAATGATGGTTTCCTATGCCACTGATCGAGAGGCATTATTAAAGCTATTGCCAGATTGTTTTGATGTTCCGGAGAAGCCAACCATCACAGTTGCCTATGCAGGCAGCAAAAAAATAGATTGGTTAGCTGGTCACGGTTATAACCTGATCGGAGTGCATGCTTCGGTTATCTATAAAGGTGAGAAAGAGCAGATGGTTGGCAGTTATACACTGGTTATGTGGGAAAATTTAACAGATCCAATTTTAGCCGGCCGAGAGATGCAAGGTATTTCAAAGATTTATGCTGACATACCAGACCATTCTATGATTAATAATGTCTGGCGCACAAAGGCCCATCATTTTGGCCATGATATTTTGGATATGTCGCTGACCAATTTAGTTGAGGTTTCATTAGAGGATGTAGAAGCAGAGCAAGAAGCCAATAAGGCTTCAGATAATCCCATGGGCTTCAGGTATATGCCAAGTATAGGCGGTTGGGGCCCCGGTGAAGGCCAGCCGACTTTATTTCCCTCAGAAAATAAATTTACTGAGGTGAAAATAGGTGCTGGTGAGGTGAACTGGAATCATCTTACCTGGGAGCAGAATCCTACTCAATATCATATTGCTAATGCATTGGCAGATTTACCTAATATTGAATATTTCCCCGCTATTATGACGAAAGGAAGTACTAACTTAATGGTTTTAGACCGCTTGCCTCGAGCTCTAAGGTAAAGGTTGCCAAATTGAAAATAACTGAGATCAATACCGTTTGTTTTATTGGAGCTGGCACTATGGGCTGTGCCAATGCAATAACTGCGGGTCTTGCTGGGTATAAAGTGATAATTTTTGATATCAGTACGATTAGCCTTGACTCGCTTCCATTGCGTCTTAAAGAGACAGGTAACTTCCTTGCTATGCAAGGACTAGTCCCTCAGTCTGAAGTTGAAAATGTGATAAGTAAAATAAAAACCACTAATGATCTGGTTGTGGCGACCGCTCATGCTGATCTGATAAGTGAATCAGTATTTGAGAACTTAGATGTAAAGCGTGAAGTTCATAAGCAATTGGATAGGCTGTGCTTACCTCATACAATTATCACCACTAATACTTCCAGCTTTCTTGTGTCTGAAATCGATGATGTAGTCAGTAATGATCGTGGACGATTATTTGCTGCATTGCACTCTCATCTAGGTTCAGTTTTAGTTGATATTGTAGGCGGACCAAGAACTCTTCTAAGTACCATAGATATTTTAGAACGCTATGTTTTAAGTATTAACGCCTTACCTCTAGTTCTTAAAAAAGAAACGCGGGGTTATGTACTTAACGCAATGTTGGGACCTGTGCTGACAACCTCTATGTTGTTATATCAAAGTGGCAATGCGACAGTGGCTGAGATTGATCGAGCCTGGATGAACCAACAAGTTGTTAAAATTGGTCCCTTTGGTTTGATCGATTTATTTGGTCTCAATGTTGTTTATGAAAGCTGGCAGAATCCCCGGCCGCTATCAGATTATGAAATCAATAAAGCAAAGATAATGACATTGTTAAAACCTTATATTAAGTTAGATGAGTTGGGTGCAAAAAAAGGAAAAGGATTTTATAGTTACCCAAATCCGGACTATGCACAGCCAGACTTTTTGTCTGTTGAAGATCATCTGAAAGAGTACAATTATTCACTATTGAGATCTGCGCTAATTAATGCTGCAGTTATATTGGCTGTCAACGACGTTGCAAGTCCAGATATTATTGACAATGCATGGAAGGTTGCAATGACTTCACCTTCAGGGCCATTTGAGTTATTAAATGGATTAGGTGGTGAGATTTATCTAGAGTTGCTTAATGAACAGATCAGACAGGGCTGGTTTAATAATGAAACAACACTGATGGTAAAAACCTATATTAACAATTCTTAAATCGTTTTTGCTGCTACTTAATGTGTGTACTTTTTGGTAAATACTTAGTACACATTCCCATTTTTCAATAAAATCAAACGATTCTTGCAAGTACTTAAAAACCATATAGAATAAGCGTTCAAGAACAGGAGGGATGGTAGAGTCTGGTTTATTGCAACGGTCTTGAAAACCGTCGTGCCTTCATCGGCACCGTGGGTTCGAATCCCACTCCCTCCGCCAAATTTGGTATCAATATGTCTACAACTGATAATAAAGATCAAAATCCTCATTCATTAGAAGTTCCGCCGTTCCTGGAAATTCTAGGCTTTTCAGGCGCTCATGCTAATGATGATGAAACTTTTACATGTGAATTTAACCCAGGAGTTAATTTAACTCATTCAAACGGAATGATAGTGCAGGGTGGTTTTGTTACAGGAATGCTAGATTCATGTATGGCTCAACAATTAATCTTTAAGTCTGAGGGAGCTCTAATACCGCTAACTTTGGATATAGACGTTAAGTTCTTTAATGCATGTGCTCCTGGGCCTGTTGTCACAGTTGGCAAGGTTATTAAACAGGGTAAATCAATTGCATTTACTGAAGCTTCTTTATTTCAAAACGATAAGTTAATTGCTTCATCAACTGCAACTAATAAGTTAGTACCAAATAGATTTTAATATATACTTTTCATCATGGACGATGAAAAACTATACAATCTTTTAGACTACATAAAGCCAACCAATTCTTTTATAGACTCTGCTCAGCCATCTAAACCTGATTACTCCAATATGGATAACTGGGCTGCTTATCCACAGAAAAATGGTCAACAATTCTACACCCCAGATCAGTCATATACAGTCAATAAGTTAAATAATGAGGTAGATGTTTTTTATATACATCCAACTGGTTTTTTTGAAAAAGCATGGAATTCAACTATGGATAAATCACGTTCAGCATATGAACGAACTGAAGTAATGCTTGCAAACCAAGCAACTGCTTTTAATGATTCTTGTGATATTTATGCACCAGAGTATAGACAGGCTACTTATTACTCTTTTTTTGCTAAAGACGCGGATGGAACACTAGCCCTTGATCTCGCATATGAAGATATTGAAGCATCTTTTAAATTTTTTATAGAGAACCTTAATTCTGGAAGACCTTTTATTATTTATGGCCATAGTCAAGGCGGACTTCTAGCTCAAAGATTGATAGCTAATGAGGTTCAAGGTAAGCCATTGCAAGAGCGAATGGTATGCGCTTATGCGATTGGCTATATTATTCCAGAAGTCTACTATGATGGCTTGTTTCCTCTTATACCAGCTTCTAAATCATACAATGATACAAACTGTATTGTTTCTTGGTCCACTGTTGCAGAAGGGTTTAAAAGAGAAAGAGAAAAAACAGTCTTCTGGAGGCCCTCGGGATGGACTGTTGAATTAATGAAGCAAAAAATAGTAGCTACCAATCCTTTTTCTTGGCTAAATAGTTCTGAATGGGTTGATCAAAATATGTCTCATTTATCTATTATCAATAAAGCCAATGGCTATGATTTTTCAGATAGGCTTGCCGTTGAGCATACAGGTATTGCTAAATCTATTAGCGTAACAAAAACACAGGAATGTTCAGCCTCTCTAAATAAAGACTCTGGCTTAGTCGAACTTAAAGGCCCCTTGGTAGAAAGAATGCGAAACATGGCTAACTTCACAGGAGACCTCCATAGTTTTGATATTATGCTTTTTTGGGGTTCCTTAAGACAGAATGCCAAGGATCGCATCAATGCCTTTTTATAAATTACTATTTATTATTATGATCACCTCGCCAATATTACAATCGTATGAAGAGGGTGAGGTTATGAACGGTGATATTAGTATTATTTATCGTGACTACGGTCCCAAAGAAGCAGATCCAATTCTCCTTGTTCAGGGTTTAGGCGGCCAATTAATTAACTGGCAAGATCATCTAATTGAGTTTTTATTAGAAAATGGATTTAGGCCGATTGTTTTTGATAATAGAGATTCAGGACTTTCTTCGAGAATCAATAATAGTTTATTTGAAGAGGGCAATAGAGCTAATACAATTAATTCTACCTACATTAAATATTTCCTTCGTTTGCCTATAAACCCTCCATACAATCTTGATGATATGGCAAAAGATTCTATTTTAATTTTAGATAAGCTTGGAATTGATGAATCTCACCTATTAGGGATATCTATGGGCGGCATGATTGCTCAAATAGTAGCTGCAAACCACCCAGATAGAATTAAAACCTTTACTTTGATATCTTCATCAACTTCAGCTCCAAGCCCTCTAAACGGGCCTACAAGAGAGGTGAGAAAGCTTTTGATGAAAAGGTCTAATAATCCTAATTCAACAGTAGATGAAAGAATTGAGAGAAGTAAAAAAATATTTGCTCTTATAGGGTTAGAAGGTTACGACTTAGATACTCAAGAATTTTACGATAAGTCGGTAGAATCAATAAAAAGAGCTGGACCAGATGATACTGGTTTTAGTAGACAGATTATGGCCATTCTAGGTTCTAAGAATAGAATTAATAAAGTTAAAAGTATTTCTGCGAAGACATTAATTATTCACGGTAAACAAGATCCTTTAATAAAGGTTAAGAATGCCTATAAGGCAAAAAAGCTAATTAATAATAGCGACTTAATTATTTTAGATGAAATGCGTCATCTTATTGAGCCACCAGTATTTAATTTATTTAAGAATGACTTACTTAATCATTTAAATAATTAACGTGCTATCTACTCAATTTAAATTTAATTATTCCATAGGCGGAATAGCAAATGGTATTAAGACAGATACATTTACATTCTTTTTATTATTTTTTTATTCACGAGTTATAGGTTTAGATCCGTTACTTGCATCCTCGGCTATTGCACTAGCCCTTTTAGTAGATTCTTTTACTGATCCATTAATGGGAGTTATCTCAGATAGAACAAATACCAAATACGGAAGAAGACATCCTTTCATGTTTATTTCATTTATACCAATATCAATTTTTTATGTTCTTCTTTTTAGTCCCCAGTCAGATTGGGAGTTAACTCAAAATCAACTTTTCTGGTGGATGTTCCTATGTGCAACATTGACCAGAGTTGGGATGACATTATTTGATGTACCGCATCGATCATTTGGTGCAGAAATTACAAAAGATTATGACGAGCGAACTAAGCTATTTTCTTGGCGAGAGCTTTTCGCCTGGGTGGCCGGAATCTCAAATGCTTTTTTAGCTTATTTCATTTTTTTTAGATCAACGCCTGAATATCCATTAGGACAGCTCAATCCCGAAGCTTACTTTTCCTTAGCCATCACAGGTGGAATTATTATGGCTATGGCTGTTCTTTTTTCTTCACTTAGTACTAGGCACGAAATTAAAAAATTATCAGATTGGAAGGGCTCCAATTCCTTATCTGAGATATTTAATGAGCTTTTAATTGCCATATCTAATAAATCTTTCTTGTTGTTCTTTTTTGGAAATTTAACGCTTTCAATTTCTTGGGGCCTTTTAAATAATTTAACTCTATTTATTAATACTGATTTTTGGGGCCTTAAGGGATCTCAAATCTCTATATTTTTAATTGTATATTTAACAACTGCTTTTATCGCTTTTGCCCTAACTCCTAGGCTTGTAACGAGACTGGGCAAAAGAAATTTGGTTTTACTTTGTGTTTTTGGTGTTGCCATTGCCTGTCCATTCGCATTTGTCTCATACAATCTAGGCCTAACACCTGATAAAGGATCCACTCAGCTGGTATTTTTCTTATGTTTGCCATTATTTTTTATATCTACATTATCAATAATGGGCAATATGACTAGAGATTCAATGATTGGAGATATAGCCGATGAGGTTGAGTTAGATAGTGGGAAAAGGCAGGAAGGGGTTTTATACTCTGCTGTATCCTTTGTACAAAAGGTTAATACAGCGATTGGAAGCATAACTGGAGGCCTTGTTCTATCTTATCTAAACTACTCAACCGATGACCCTACATATGAACAGACCTATTCACTATTTTTTGTTCAGGGAGTTGTTGGCCCTATTCTTTTAATAATACCTATATTTATTTTCTATTTTTATAGCTTGGATAGAAAAAAACATTCAGAAATTTTAATAAAAATTAAAGAAAGAAGTATTTCCTAGGAAAGTATCGCCTCAGCTGATTGTGAGACTCTTTTCCATAAAGTTTTCTCAGCTGCTGTAATTTCCTTATTAGATAAGTTTTCAAAGAAATAGATTATAAGATCATCTAGATTATTCATCCCGCCAGATGATTTATTAAACTTACTAGTAAGCATTTCCAATTGAATTGCTTGTCTAACATCTTTATCTTTTTTAAGTGAATCTATGCCAGCCATAATCTCTAACTTAATGCAGGCATACTGCAGATTAACCGAGTTAGATTTAGATATTTGTAATTTAGATATTTTAGAAACTATTGAATTAGGTAAATTATTATTTTCATAATTACTATTTGCAAATGCATCTAATAGATTTTTATAGGACTCAACTTTAGCAAGTTTATTTTTATTATCTTGTGCAGTTTTTTTGTCGCTGATAGTCGATCTTAACAAAGAGTACTCTTTACTTTTGTTAATATTTTTTAAATTTTGCATTTCATTTACTGCATCATTTATTGATATTTCATCTTTTGAAAGTTTTTCAACGAGACTGGTCGCAATATTCATTTCCTCATCTATAACTTCCTTTTTAGCATTAAAGAATCTATCGGCTGATTTATTAAATTTATCCCAAAGTTTATTATCAGTCTTTCTTCCAGCTGATCCAGCTAGTTTCCAGTCATTTTTAAGGTCGTTAAACTGTTTTATACAGATATCGCTATCATCACTTGATATAGCATCAACTTTTGCTATCAGAGCTTCTTTTGCCTTGATTACTACTTGTTCTTGTTTTTTAATTTGGTCGTTTATTGGCTTTCTTGCTTCAAAGTAAGCAGATTTAAGTTTGTTTAAATCTTTATCTAGAACAGGAGCAAATTGCTGCCACTTATCAAACATTCCTCTGAGGAACTGAATTAATGTTCTAGCATCACCCCATTTATTTGAGTTTCTCTCAACAAATGCTGAAATTTCTAGAATAATTAATTCTCTCTCTTTTGCATTATTAACTTTTATATCTTTTAGCTCATCAAAATATTCACGACATGGCTCCCATGCAGTATTAGTTAATTCATTGAATTTATTCCATTGCTCTCTAGAGGCCGGTCTACTTGAGACATCAAGGAGCTGCCATTTTGCTTGAAGATCATGAATAAAATGAGCTTGTTTTTTTGGTTCCTTTAGCGGGGCGTCAATAACTTTCTTAATCTCAGTTATTAATTCCTCTCGTTTTGGATTTGCTGCAAAGGATGATATTTCATCAAAATACCTTGATTGGCCGATGGCAAAATTAAGCTTATGCTTAAGATTGTTGGGTATTCTTCCCATAGCCTTCGTTTGGGACATAACGTCTCTAACCTTTTTTTGGCCATTCTTAATTGATCCATCAGAAAATAACTTTTCAGCCTCTTCTAACTGTTTAAATAAATCTTGAGTAGTTTCCACAATAATCTCTTTTGATGTTTATAATTAGGTAAATGAAAAAGAGAATTCTAACAGGTATTACGACAACTGGTACTCCTCATATAGGAAATTATTTAGGTGCCATTAAACCTGCGCTTGAATTAGCTAATGAATTCGATGAGTCATTTTTCTTTTTAGCTGACTATCACGCCATTATTAAGAACTCCAATAACAACGAAATTGCTGAATCTGTAAAGAGTATAGCTTTGGCCTGGCTTGCATCAGGACTTGATTCTAAAAAATCTTTTTTCTATAGACAATCAGATGTTCCTGAAATACTTGAGCTAAGTTGGATTTTAAATTGCGTAACCGCTAAAGGCTTAATGAATAGATCTCATGCATATAAGGCTGCAACTGCTCTGAACTCTTCAGATGAAGATAAGGGCATTACTATGGGGTTATTTTCATATCCAGTATTGATGGCTGCTGATATCTTATTATTTAATGCTACTCATGTCCCTGTAGGAGCAGATCAAATACAACATATTGAAATGACTAGAGATATAGCAGGAAGGTTCAATCATTTGTACAAGAAGACATTTGAACTTCCTGAGGCAGTAATTCAGGCTTCTCAAAAAATTATTACAGGTACAGACGGTAGAAAGATGAGCAAGTCATACGGAAATATTATCCCTCTACTATCAACTGAAAAGGTTTTAAAAAAATCCATTGCTAAAATTGTGACTAACTCTCTTGAGCCCGGAGTTCCAAAAGACTCTGCTGATTGCTCAGTCTTCTCATTATATTCGTCCTTCGCATCAAAAGAAGAAATTAAAGAATTTGAGCAGGAATATGCTAATGGGATTTCTTGGGGTGACGCCAAGGGCAAGCTATTTGATGCCATTAATCATGAGATAACACCTGTCAGAGAAAGATATAACAACCTCTTGAGTGATACAGACCTAATCAATGATCAGTTAAGTGATGGTTCAAAAAAGGTTAGAGAAATTGCTAAAGAGATGCTTGATTCTATTAGGCAATCTATTGGTATTTCTTCTATTCGTTAATGAAGTCTCATGGGTCTTCATGGCTTAAATTCGGTCTATTTACTGTTGGTCTTGGTCAATCATTTGTTTTTGTATTAGTTCCACCTCTCGCAAGAGAACTCGGACTTACTGTCATACAAACATCTTCGGTATTTGCCTTTTCAGCGATTGCCTGGGCTCTAACAAGCGCATTTTGGGGGAGGGCTAGCGATAAGTATGGCAGAAGAAATATAGCCATTCTTGGACTTGTTGGATACGCAGCCTCTCTAATTGCAATGATAACGCCTTTATTCTTAGTAGAAAGAAATCTTCTTGATGTTATTTGGCTATTTCCACTTCTAATGCTTGGAAGGTCTATAAATGGATTGCTAGGTTCAGCAACCAGGCCTGCTGCTTTTGCTTATACAGCAGACACATCATCAAGAGACAACAGGACATTAAAATTTGCCAGACTTGAATCAAGCTTTCTCTTAGGTACAGTTGCTGGACCACTAATAGGTGGTTTTTTAATTTTAATTACAAAAGAAACACCATTCTACGTATTTAGTTTAATGGCATTGATTGCCTCGATTGGAATCTATAAAAATCTTGAAACAGATACAGCTCCCCAAAAAGTTGAAATTGTCTCAAAGATATCTTGGTTTTCAGATTCCGTTTGGCCATATCTTGCTTTAGCTTCTGTTGCTAGTCTTTGTCAGGCCTCTCTTCTTCAATCTATTGGATTTTTTATTACAGATAGCTTTAGTTATTTGGATGATCTTTTAATCATTACAAGCATAAGCTTTGCATTGCTTTCGATATCATCTATTGTTAGCCAGTATCTTTTTACCGACTCATTTCCTTTAGATAACTATAAACTATTGATATTCGGAACTTTATTACTAGTATTTTCTTATTTCACAATGGGTTTCTTCTCAAAAATATCAGTCTATTACCTATCTATGATAATCAACGGATTTGGTGCAGGCATGTTAAGACCGGCAATAGCATCTTCTTTATCACTTTCTCAAACACCTGAGAATCAAGGCTCAGCTGCTGGATATTTAGGATCTGTTATACCTATAGGGCATATACTTACACCCTTAATAGCTATGCCTATTTATTCAATTAATCCTGCATTTTTATATTATTTTAGTTCACTCTTATGTATAGGTTCTATAATATTTATAATTACGCATCCAATATTTAAAAAATCAGAGATATAAATGAAAAAAGCACTTTTACTTGTAAATCTAGGAACACCAGATTCTCCATCTTACTTTAATGTTTTTAAGTACTTAAGAGAATTCTTATCTGATGAGAAGGTGATTAATGTAAATCCTATAGCTAGATTTTTGTTGGTTAACTTTATAATTTGTCCCTTTAGATCTTTTAGCTCATCTAAGATATATAAAAAAGTTTGGAATCCGGAATATGGATCACCATTACTTCACAACACAGAGATGTTGTGTGATGCGCTTTCAAAGAAATTACCAGATATGGATGTGCAGTTTGCAATGAGGTATCAATCACCTTCAATTAAATCTAAGTTAGAAACTGTCCTATCAAATAATCCTGATGAGATTATCGTTCTTCCTTTATTTCCTCATTATGCTGCCGCAACGACCGGTTCTGTTTTTAAGGAAGTGACCAAAAGACTTTCCAGTAAGTGGGTTATACCCAAGGTTACTTTTATTAATCAGTTCTATGACAATGAAAAATTTATAGATGCATGGATTGATAAGGCGAAGGGTTTTGATCTTGCCAGTTATGACAAGATTGTTTTTAGTTATCACGGTGTTCCAAATAGCCATGTTGACGACGTATACGAAAATAGTATTTGCTCTGACAATAATTGTGAAGATGGCATTACAGAGTTAAACAAGCTCTGCTACAAAGCAACTACATACGAAACAACAAAGCTCCTTGCTTCCAAATTAAATCTAGATGAATCTAAATACATAGTATCTTTCCAATCTAGACTTACAAATAAATGGCTTGATCCCTTTACTGATAAGGTGCTTGAGGATCTTGCAAAAAATGGACAAAAGAGAGTATTGGTTTTCTCACCCGCCTTTACATCTGACTGTTTAGAAACAATTATAGAGATAGGCGATGAATACCAAGAGTTATTTATTGATGCAGGCGGAGAGGTTCTTGATTATGTCCCGTCTCTTAATTACTCAGATAAATGGGTTGAGGCAATAGAAGATATTATTAAATAGCAATTTTAGAGGTGTTATATGTTTAAGAATGATTTATTAAAAAATAAAAGAATCCTTGTAACTGGAGGCGGAACTGGCCTTGGTAAAGAAATGGCAACTCATTATGCAGAACATGGCGCTGATATATTTATTTGTGGCAGAAGAGAGAATGTCCTTAAAGATACTGCTGCTGAAATAGAAGATAAGTATGATGTAAAAGTTTCATACGAATCATTAGACATAAGAGCATCACAAGATGTTGATAGCTATATCCAAAGAATATTTGATGACGGTCCGCTTGATGGTCTTGTTAATAATGCCGCAGGCAATTTTATCTCTCCAACTAAAGATCTTTCCCATAAAGGCTTTGACGCTATTGCAAATATTGTTTTTCATGGAACTTTTTACATGACTCAATCGGTAGGCAAGAGATGGATTGAATCAAATCATAAGGGATCAATTATCTCTATTCTGGCAACTTGGGTCTGGACTGGTTCCCCTTATGTTGTTCCCTCAGCAATGTCAAAATCTGGCCTTAATGCAATGACTCAATCTTTGGCGGCTGAATGGGGCAAGTACGGAATAAGAGTTAATGCAATTGCGCCTGGTCCATTCCCTACAAAAGGGGCCTGGGAGAGATTAAATCCTAATGGAGAGGATGGAAGCATAATGGGCGAGAATCCAATGGGAAGAGTTGGAGAAATGCTTGAATTACAAAATTTAGCTACTTTTTTAATGGCTGATGGTTGTGAGTACTTAACTGGACAAACCATAGCAATTGATGGAGCTCAATATTTGACCGGCGGAGGTACATTTTCTAACCTCTCAAAATTATCTGAGGATGATTGGGAACAAATGAGAAACATGATAAGGTCAAGTAATAACAAAGATAAAGCTGATAGATAACAGCAGGGTACTTTATGGAAAATACATACGAAACAATGAATAGCATTTTAGATGCTCAAAAGAAGCTTTTTATAAAAGAAGGAGTTCCTTCTATTGATCTTAGAGTTGATAGACTTAATAGGTTGAAGGCTATGATCATGGACAACAGATATGACTTCGTTGAAGCCTTGAATTCCGACTATGGAAACAGATCAAAAAATGCCTCGTTAATGACAGATGCCTACACAATAGTTCCTGAGATAGATAATGCTATTAAAAATATTAAAAAATGGACTAAGGTAGACAAGAGATCATCTAATTTTCCGATGGGACTGCTCGGAGCAAAATCTTATGTAAGTTATGAACCTCTTGGGACTGTGGGAATGATTTCTCCATGGAACTTTCCTGTAAATCTTGCTTTTGGACCGCTCGCAGCTATTTTTGCTGCCGGCAATCAGGTTATGCATAAGCCTAGTGAACTAACACCTCTAACAGCCTCTTTGATGAAAGATTTATGTGATAAAGCCTTTGATGAAACTGAGTTTGCAACATTTCTAGGAGGTCCTGAAGTTGGAGCGGCTTTTACTAAACTACATTTTGATCATTTGCTTTACACAGGTAGTGGAGAGGTTGGTAAGCATGTCATGCAATCAGCTGGCCAAAATCTAGTTCCAGTGACTCTTGAGCTAGGGGGAAAATCTCCAGTTGTTATAGGGAATAGTGCTGACATGAAAGTAACAGCAAAAAGAATTATGTTTGGAAAAACTATGAACGCAGGTCAGATATGTCTTGCTCCAGATTATGTCCTTATTCACAAAGATAAAAAAGATGAGTTTATTTCAGAAGTAGAAAATGCTGTTAAGGAATTCTACCCTTCAATAAAAGATAATGATGACTACACGTCTATAATTAACGAAAGGCACTTTGATAGAATTAATGCACTTATTTCTGATGCGAAAGAAAAGGGCGCAGATATCAATCAGATTAATCCATCAAATGAGGATTTTAGCCAGCAAGAGTTTTATAAGATTCCGCCAACAGTTATTACTAATACTACTGAAGACATGAATGTTATGCATGAAGAAATATTTGGACCAGTACTTCCTGTAGTGACTTACGAAAATATCAATGAAGCATTAGCTCTAATTAACTCTAAGGATAGACCTCTTGGCTTATATTACTTTGGTTATAACAAAGACGAAGAAGCTAATATTTTAAATAACACCTCTTCAGGTGGAGTTACGATTAATAATGTAATTGGTCATATTCAACAGAAAGATCTTCCTTTTGGAGGGGTAGGTCCCTCAGGTATTGGTAGATATCATTCTCTTGATGGCTTTAAAAATTTCTCTAATCAAAGAGCTGTTTTCAAAGATGTTGGTTTTAAATTTGATAAATTATTTGATGCTATAAGGCCTCCATATAAAGGAAGTATCGAAAAGACATTAAAGGCTTTATTAAAATAAATTTTTGTGTTTTCTCTACCCTTAAAGCTAGCATTTAAGTACTTTAGGTCAAGTAAAGGCGGAGCTTTCTCTTTTACATCATTACTTGCTGTCATTGGTCTAAGTATTGGTGTTTCGAGCTTAATCATTGTCATGTCCGTAATGAACGGCTTTGAAAAAGAGTTGCAAGATAGAATTCTGGGAGTTGTTCCCCACGCACTTATTCATTCAAATAAACCCATAGCAAACTATCCTCAAATAATTAGTGAATTAAATGAAGATGAAAATATCATCGAAGCAGCACCTTATATCTCACTTCAAGGGCTTATATCCTATGGCCCAAATGCTAGAGGTGTTTCTATAACCGGAATTGATATAGCTTCAGAGGGAAAAATGTCCATCCTTCCTGATTATATGGTTTATGGCTCTATAGAGTCTCTGGAAGAAAAGAATTCTATTATTTTAGGCTCATGGCTTTCTGCTCACCTAGGTGCCTTTATTGGAGATACTGTAAACATAACAACCTCTGATATAAGATCTTCATTACTAGGGTCTTACCCAAGATCTGTTTCATTAAAAGTAGTGGGCATATTTGAGCTTAGGGCTGAAATCGATCAATCATTGGTATTAATCTCTCACAGCTTAGCTCAAAAAATTAAAGGTTTTGATGATGAGACAGCCTCAATAAGACTAAGAACTTCCAATTTATTTGAAGCCGATATTATTGCAAGACAATCAATTGAATATATAAAAGCTCCCATTCAAGAATTTTCTTTCTCATCATGGAAGAAAACCCATGGAACCTTATTTGAAGCCATTCAATTTGAAAAACTATTAATCAGCTTAATGTTATTTTTAATAGTAGGAGTAGCATCAATATTAGTATTATCAACAATAGTCATGACTGTTAAAGCAAAGGAAAGAGAGATAGGGATACTTAAAACTCTTGGTGCCAGTAATAGTCTTTTAGTAATGATTTTCTTTTTTCAAGGGTTATTAGTTAGTCTTATTGGAATATTTATTGGAGTCATAATGGGCTTATTAGCTACCCTTAACATTAATAACTTTATTACATTGCTTGAAGGATTGCTTCAACGAAACCTCTTAGATGCTTATTTCATTAACTATTTTCCATATCATATTGATCCATCACAAATTATTAGCATCTGCTTAATTTCTTTTACTTTTAGTGTTATATCTTCATTACTGCCTGCTCTGAGAGTTACACGGCTGAACCCTGTGGAGATACTCAGACATGAATAATCTTGATTGCATAAATCTTAATAAATCCTTCTTTATGAAAGATGAAGAGATTAAGGTTCTTTCTGATATTAAAATTTCTGTAAGTCCTGGAGATCTCATTGCCATATCTGGCTCATCAGGCGCTGGCAAGTCAACACTTCTTCATCTACTAGCATCTCTTGATAAACCTTGCTCCGGTAGTATCGTATTTAATAAGAAAGAAACCACAACTCTTAGCAATAAAGAGTTGAGTAAGCTTCGATTAAAAAACTATGGCTTTGTATACCAATTTCATCATCTTTTAGAGGACTTAACAGTCCTTGAGAATATACTTCTCCCAGGCCAAATACTTAATAGTGATAAAAGCCTCTTAAATAAAAGGGCTAACTCTTTAATAGATCGAATTGGTCTTTCCAAAAGAAAAGATCATCTTCCTTGGAAGTTATCCGGAGGCGAAAAGCAAAGAGTTGCTATTGCGAGAGCACTTATAAATAGTCCTAATATTATTTTCCTGGATGAGCCTACTGGAAATCTTGATATAGATAATGCCAAAGTCATACAAGATTTATTAATTGAAATTTCAAAGGAGCATGGTATTGCTTTAGTTACAGCGACTCATGATAATAACTTTATAAAAAGCTTTAATCGTATTTATAAACTAGATAACACAATTTTAAGAGAGATATAAATGACAGAATTTATTTTAGCGGGCGGTCCTTTTATGTGGCCTCTACTTGCTTGCAGTATTTTAATAATCTCTATCTCCATAGAAAGAATATGGTTTCTTCAAACAAGGCTAGTAGCACCAAATGGACTAACCAATCAAATAGTTAATCTTTTTAATAAGAACTTAATAAATCAAAAGCAGGCAGAGGAAATATCTGAATTATCTTCGCTTGGTTTCTTACTAATGGGGTGCATTAATTATAAGGATCTACCTAGAGAAAATCTTGAATCTAAGATTGAAGAAAAAGCTATAGAGGTTAAATATGCTCTTGAGAGAAACCTCAATATGCTTGGAACAATAGCTACCATTAGCCCGCTACTTGGTCTTTTAGGCACTGTTGTTGGAATGATTGCTGCTTTTACAGGACTAACAGAGTCATCTGGAGCAAATCCTGATCTTCTTGCTGCAGGTATATCGCAAGCATTAATCACAACTGCATTTGGATTATTTATTGCCGTTCCTGGACTAGTTCTTCATAAATACTTTGAACAAAAAGTAACATATCTTTTAATAAGCCTTCAGGTTGAAGTCTCACGTTTTATAGATGTTATTAATAAATGAAGTTCATTCAACAACCTAAGTCATCATTTGCTATTGAGATAACCCCCTTAATAGATATTGTTTTTCTTTTGGTTATTTTTTTTGTTGTTACCTCGAAGGTTGGCGATTCACAATTTTTGACATTAGATCTTCCAAAGACCGACTCATTTGAATATTCACCCATTCAGTCGGTAAACGAAATATCTATAATTACTGATGGCAGTGTTTTTATAAATGGGGCAGTATTTAATATCAACAATACTAAAGAGCTGGAGCAGGCAGTATTTGATCTTAATAATACTGATGGATCTATAATATTAAGCGCAGATGCAGCTTCTCTTCATGCCTGGGTGGTGAAAATAATGGATATTCTTAATAAAAATGGGTTTAATGAAGTTCAAATAAGAACAATAGAGAAATGAAACAAAGTAGTTTAAAGAGAATATTCTCATATACCTTAAAATTTAAGTGGTCATTTTTTATCAGTGTATTAGGTTTTATAGCATTTGCCGCAGCTGACATTGCAGCAGTAGACTGGATACGAAGAGTGATAAGCTATATTGATTCAGGAGATAACAGTTTAAATACACTGCTTTCCTTGGCTTTGATATTTATTGCAATTGGAAGAGGTATTGGCTTCTTTGTTGGTAACTATTTTATGTCCAGAGTTGGTTTTGGGATTGTCCATGATCTGAGGGCCGACCTATTTCAGAAACTTCACGATCTTCCAAAATCATATTTTGATGCGAACCAATCAGGACAATTAATCAATAGAATAACTTTTACGACAACTCAAGTGTCTGCTGCCGCATCGAGCGCTGTTAAAACTTTTGTAAAAGAGGGGTTTTTACTTATTGGCCTATTTGCTTACCTCCTTTTTCTTAATTACAAACTTACATTGCTCTTGGTCGTGACTGCTCCTCTTATAGCTATTATCGTATTCATTGCTGGTAAAAGACTTAAGAAGCTAGCAACAACTATTCAGACAGCTATGGGCGATGTTACTCATATTGCTTCTGAGGCTGTAGATGGGCACGTTGAAATTAAGAGTTTTAATGCTCAAGATTATGAAAATGCACGTTTTCTAGAGGCAAACGCTTCAAACAAAAATCAAAACCTTAAGCTAGAGGCTACAGGAAGTATTGCAACTCCAGTTATCCAAGTGCTGGTTTCTGTCTCTTTATCACTTATTGCATACTTTGCATTGGGAAATAAAATGGGTATCAGCCTAGATCCAGAGACTTTTGTTGCCTTCTTTACTGCTGCAGGCTTGATGGCAAAACCGATTAGACAACTTTCTAATATTAATATTACTATTCAAAAGGGTCTTGCCGCAGCTAATGAAATATTTGATCAATTAGATCAAGATAATGAAAATAATTCAGGAAACTTAACAGATCCTATAAACGGAAACATTGTCTTTGAAGACGTTTCTTTTTCTTATGACACAGGCGGACAAATTTTATCAAATATCAGTTTTGATATTTCTCAAAACGAAACAATTGCTATAGTTGGAAGATCTGGATCTGGTAAGTCAACTATTGCTAATCTGATTCCTAGATTCTATAACCACACATCTGGAAATATATTAATTGATGGTATTTCAGTTAATGATTTTTCATTGGATTATTTAAGATCTTCTATTTCTATTGTTAATCAATCACCATCTTTATTTAATGATTCCATTGCTAAAAATATAGCCTACGGAGATGACTCCATAGATATGATTAAGCTTAAAGAGGCCGCTGATCTTTCAGGTTGTGCTGAATTTATAGATAATTTACCAGAGGGCTTTGATTCAGAAATTGGAGATGATGGTGTTTTATTATCCGGTGGCCAAAGGCAAAGACTAGCTATTGCAAGGGCTTTTTATAAAGATTCACCAATTATTATTTTAGATGAAGCAACCTCTTCACTAGATACCGAATCTGAACTTATTGTTCAAGAGGCATTGGAAAAATTAACCACTAATAGAACTACTATAGTTATTGCTCATAGGCTTTCTACTATTGAAAATGCAACGAAAATTATTGTTCTTGATGAAGGCTCAATCAAGGAATCTGGATCACATGCTGACTTAATTGAACAAGAGGGCATATATCAATCTCTGTACAAGAACAAGTTTGAAGATGAGCCAGTATCTTCATCTAAGTTAGCTAAGCAATCCACTCAACTTTACTTACCTGAATTTGAGAATGAATATAATTCTAGCTTTGTTGTTGATAGCTGGTATAAAAAAAGTCTATGGCTGTATCTCCTTTATCCATTTTCCTTGATATTCTCATACGCAACATCAAGGAGGCATCGTAAATTTATAAAGAATAAGAAAATTTCCTATAAATCAGATATACCTGTAATTGTTGTGGGCAACCTTACAATCGGCGGAACAGGAAAGACTCCATTAGTGAAATATATTGCAACTGAATTGCAAAAACTTGGATATAAACCCGGCTTGGTAAGTAGGGGTTATGGTGGAAAATTTAAAGAAACTTTAAAGGTAGACGAGAATACTTCTGTTAAGCAGACCGGTGATGAAGCTCAGATTTTATCAAAACTTAACCTCCCATTTTATATTGATATAAACAGAGTGAGAGCTTTAAAGACTATTGCCGCTAATCATGATTGTGACATTATTATTTCTGATGATGGTTTGCAACACTACAACATGAATAGAGATGTTGAGATCTTGGTTATTGATGGCAAAAGAAGATTTGGTAATAACTTATTATTTCCTGCAGGCCCATTAAGGGAATCTAAAAAACGAATCAAATCAGTCGATTTTATTGTTAACAATAGCGGCCCTACACAAGAAGACGAGTATTTAATGAATATTAGCCCATCTAAATTTGTTCATTTGAAGTCAGGTAAGTCATATCCAGTTGAAAAATGGCCTATGCACAAACAAGTCCACGCAGTTGCTGGTCTTGGAAACCCAGGAAGATTCTTTGATCTTCTTGCTAGACTTGGATTTGATATTATTAGACATCCATTTGCAGATCATCATAATTTTTCAACATCAGATTTACATTACCTAGATCACTTACCTATAATAATGACTGAGAAAGATGCCTCTAAGTGCAAATCTTTTAATAATAATAGAATCTGGTATCTAACTATAGAGGCTGAAATATCAGATAAGTTTATAGAAGAGCTTGATTCTAAAATTAAATCTATTAATTAAAAATGACTAAAGATTTTGTAATTTTGATTCCTTCAAGAATAGGTTCTACTCGCCTTCAAAATAAACCCCTTGTTGATATTAATGGCAAAACTTTAATACAAAGGGTCTTTGACCAATCACTCAAGGCAACTTCTCAATCATTTATAGCGACTGATTCAAGACTTATTTATGACCATGTAAAAAGCTTTACTGATAATATAGTCATGACAAGTGATACCCATATATCTGGAACTGATAGGGTTTTTGAAGCAGCTTCTATTCTATCTCTTGAAAAAGATCAGTTAATTATAAACCTTCAGGGCGATGAACCTTTTATGCCGGTCGATCTTATTAATACCCTGGTAAACGATTATGCTAATAATGAATGCGATGTCATTACAGCTTCTCATCCTATTGAATTAAATGAAGATTTTACTAACCCTAATTGCGTTAAAGTTTTATCTGAAAGTTCATATGCCACTGATTTTATGAGGATACCCTCTAAAGAGCCATTAGAACTTCTTAACAGACATATAGGCATATATGGGTATACTTTTGAGACACTTGAAAAACTTGTAGCACTAGAGCCTTCAGCAAGAGAAATTGAGCTTAAATTGGAGCAATTAAGGTTTATGGATAATAGGTATTCAATCTATGTCAGTCAATATAGAAACTCAATCCAATCAGGCATAGATACATCTGACGATGTAGATGCCGCAATTCTTTATTTAAATAATCAATGATAGTTAAAGAAAATTATCCTATAGAAAACTCACTCAAACTAAAATCTCAAGCTAAGTATTTTATTGAGTTATCTGAAGATACTGATTTTAATGAATTGAGTTTATTTCTAAAGAAATATGAATTACCTGTATTGATCTTAGGAGAAGGTACCAACCTTGTCCCACCTATATTTTTTGATGGAATTATTCTAAAACCTTTATTCCCTTCTATAAAACTCTCACTAGACAATACTCTAATCTCTGCGGGAGCATCAGTTAATTGGCATTCTTTTGTTACTTTTTGTATTAAGAATAATATAAACGGATTTGAAAATTTATCTTTAATACCTGGTTCTGTAGGGGCCTCACCTATTCAAAATATTGGTGCATATGGAGCAGATGTTTCGAATTTAATTGAAAGTGTAGATTGTTACGACTTTGTCTTGAATAAGTTATTAAAATTAACCGCAGCTGAGTGTGATTTTTCTTATAGGCACTCTGGCCTTAAAAAATCATCTCTCATAGTTATGAAAATTAACTTTTATGCCAATCTGCCTGTTGAGTTAAATCTTGAGTACAAATCCATTAACCTTTTTATAAAAGAAAATAATATTAACCCCAATGACATCTCTCTAGCAAAAATGTCAGATATTATTTGTAAAATAAGAACATCGGTACTTCCTGATCCTAGTATTACACCAAATGCTGGTAGCTTTTTTAAGAACCCTATTGTTGAGCTTGATTCAATAAGTACAGAATTCTTTAATTTAGAGGATTTAATTATTTGGGAATACAGCTCTACTCATGTAAAAGTTGGTGCCGCAAAGCTTATTGATCTTATAAAAGACAAGGTTCAATCTTTCGATAATGTTGATTTATATAAGAATCACTCTTTAGTAGTTACAACTAATGGTAATAGTTCTCAGGATGAGGTTTTGAGTTATGCATCTAACATCCAAGCTCTAGTAAAGGAAAATTTTAATATTGATCTTTATATAGAACCAACCGTAGTAATCTAGATTATGTTTATATGGTCTTCCTTAGCACACATTATTGCTTTAACGAGTCCAGGACCTGATACAGCTATAATTATTCGACAAGTTTCACTGTATGGCAGAAAATCGGGTGTCTTAGCTGCTCTTGGTATCGGGCTGGGCATTTATATTCATTGCTTACTTGCAATCAATGGCCTATCCCTTTTAGTTGTCTCAAACGTTTTATATAAATTTATAATCAGCGTTGTTGGAAGTACTTATATTTTATATCTTGGTATTAAAATGCTCATCCCTCAGCCTGATATTAAAGAAAAGGAGGCGCAGGACAAAAAACCCTCAAGTAGCTTTTTTATTGGCTTAATCACCAATCTATTTAATATCAAAGCATTCATATTTTTTGTCTCATTATTTTCAATATTGGTTGATAGTATTAATGGTCTTTATTTTTATATTTATCCTTTGTATTTTGCATTTACTTCAGCAGCTTGGTTTATTTTCCTTTCATACTTGCTTACAAACCAATCCCTTGAAAAATTTAATATTCACTCCAATAAGCTTGTTAGCAAAATAACAGCTATTCTTTTATGCTTGATTGGACTGTCAATTCTTATAAAATCTTTCTATGAATATTTC
>OJIV01000176.1_pt1 | contig 28693 bp, 33 predicted proteins | sample 1595861 | NCBI WGS metagenome assembly OJIV01 (sample SAMN05416883, study PRJEB24817) | seawater metagenome | isolation source: Sea water | place: Canada:Atlantic | collected 2013-11
TTGGATTTGCAAAAAGGTATAGAAGAATATCTGGAGATTTTAATGTTCCCTTGGATTACTCAGAGGTATATGCAAATATTAATATAAGTGAAAGATTGAAATTTATTGCAAGACTTAAAAAAGATAACGAGACGGATACAAATATTGAAAGCTTGATAGGCTTTGAATATGAAAATTGTTGTTTTGCCTTTAGGCTTACTGGCTCAGATAAAAATTTATCTAAATATGAAATAAATAAAGCAAGGATTTATTATCCTAATTTAGCTGATGCATGGGATAATATTATAAAAATAGAGAACAAAAGCAGGATAAATTTTGAGTTCGAGCTAAAGGGCTTCAACACTTCCTATAAAAAAATAAATAGATTATTAAACAACTCTCTCTTTAATTACTGAAACTAAATATGAAAAAAATACTACTACCATTAATAATTCTTACATCAATACCTTTGTTTGCAAAGATCGAGGTCTTAGATAGAGTAGCGGTAATTGTTGATGATGGAATTATTATGGAATCTCAAATCATTAACGATCTCACAAATATTATTACTCAATATGATGATCAAAATATTCCTAAGCCGGCTATAGAGGTTCTTCGTGAACAAGTAGTTGAAAAGCTAATTATTGAAGAGCTTCAAATGCAAATGGCAAATAGAGCAGGAATAAGAATAAGTGATACAGAGCTTAATGAAACTATTACAAGAATTGCTGGTAACAATAATATGGGTCTTCAGGAATTTATCTTATATGTTCAAGAAGCTGGAGATTCTTATGATGACTTAAGACAAAACGTTAAAAAAGAAATGACAGTTCAAAGAATACAAAGAGGAAGGGTTGGAAGTGAAATTGATATCACAGAAAAGGAATTCCAAGCATTTCTTGCAACTGATGATTCTTTGGCTGAACTTCAACCAGAGCTGCTTGTAAGACAGATTTTAGTTAAAACTCTATCTCAGGCAAATAAGGTTATTTTAAGAATTAAGAGCGGTGAAGATTTTGGAAAAGTTGCTGAAGAAGTTTCCATAAGCGGAAATGCGAAAGATGGAGGTATTATGAAATGGAGAAAATCTATTGATATGCCTGAGCTTTTTTCAAGTGCCCTAGATAAGAAAAAAATTAATGATATGACAGAACCTTTAAAAAGTGGATCTGGTTTTCATATACTAAGATTAGAGGACAAGAGAGGGAGTTATGTTAAAGAACAAGAGCAGTGGTCTTCAAGGCACATTTTACTGATGCCATCTGCTATGAGAGACGAGGTAACTTCAGAAAAAGAACTTAATGACATTAGATTGAGGGTTATGAATGGAGAAGATTTTGGAGTTTTAGCTGAGGAATTCTCACAAGACCCTGGGTCTGCTAAAAAAGGTGGTGAACTTGGCTGGCTTGGCAGAGGAGTTCTAGCCGATGAATTTGAAAAAACAATGATTGAATCTGAAATAAATACAGTATCTGAAGTATTTCAAACAGAGTTTGGTTTCCATTTTTTAGAAGTCCTTGAAAAGAGAAATCATGACATGACAGATACACTTATCGAGGATCGCGCATATCAACTACTTTATGCTCGTAAATATGAGGAAGAGTTGGAAGGCACATTGAGATCAATGAGGGCTGAGGCATTTGTTGAGATCAAAGATCTAGATTGAAGGCAATAGTCTACTCCCCTGGAGAGCCGTCTGGCATTGGTCCTGATCTAATTATTCAGTTGTGTAATTCATCATTTTGGAAAGATGTTGGCATTCCAATTATATGCATCGCTGACTCAAAACTTCTTGAAGATAGAGCTAAGCTTATAGGTACAAAAATTCGCATTAAATCTCTCAAAAAGATTGATGATTGCGAAAAAAATATTCTGGGTGCATTGCAAGTAATAAACATTACAAAATGTTCAAACACTAAGGCTGGAAAATTATATAAATCCAACGCCTTATATGTTTTAGATAATCTTAGATACAGTATTGAGCAAGCTATAAATAATAAAAGAATTGCTGTTGTAACAGGCCCTATTAGTAAAGAAAATATTATTTCAGTAGATAAGAAATTTTCAGGACATACTGAATATATCCGTGATCTTACAAAAAGTGATGATGTTTTAATGTTACTAGGTTCAGACAAGTTGCGAGTTGCAATTGCCACCACTCATATACCCTTAAAAAAAGTTTCTAAAGCTATCACAAAAAAGCTTATTTTAAATAAGATCAAGATATTACATGATGAGCTTCAGTCTAAATTTAATATAAAGAATCCAAGAATTAAGCTACTTGGTCTAAATCCTCATGCTGGTGAAGGTGGAAAAATTGGTACTGAAGAGTCTGACATTCTTATACCTGCAGTAAAGGAGCTTAGGAAAAGAAAGATAAACGTATCTATGCCCATATCAGCTGACACAGCTTTTACTAAGAAAGTATTGAAAGAAACGGATGCTTTTATGGGGATGTATCATGATCAGGTATTGCCAGTTATTAAGGCACTTAGCTTTGGTAAATCTATTAATATTACTCTGGGAGTTCCTATTATTAGGACATCTGTAGATCATGGAGTAGCTTTGGATATCGCTGGCTCTGGCAAAGCAGAAACATCATCATTCAAAGAAGCAATAAAAGCTGCAAAAAAGATAATTAAATGAGTTCAAGAGACACAAGAAGAAAATTTGGTCAAAACTACTTATCTGATCCAGCTATTATTTTTGAGATGGGCCAATCTATTAGTGCCAAAAAAGATAATAAATTCTTAGAAATAGGTCCTGGAATGGGGGCTCTGACAGATACTATCAATCTTGAAAATATAAATATCAAAGCTATAGATATTGACTCAAAGAACGTTGAATATCTTTCGAAAAAATATTTAGGGCCTGCGAAGTTTGAGTTTATAAATGATGATATTTTGAAAGCCCCGTTGGATTTTTTAGAAAACGAAAACTATAGGATAGTTGGGAACCTTCCATATAACATCTCGACACAGATTATTTTAATGTTTACTGATTGGTGTGAACATATTCAAGATATGCATTTTTTAGTTCAAAAAGAAGTTGCTGAGAAGATAACAGGAAAAGTTGGTACGAAAAATTGGGGCAAACTCTCTATTAAATTATCTGCTTTCTTTGATACTCAAATATTGTTTGACGTTCCGCCTGAGGCTTTTGATATTAAACCAAAAGTGACTTCAAGTTTTATAAGAATATCTCCAAAAAAATCTAATAGATTAGATTTATCATATAAAAAAGATTTGTATAAAGTTGTAGATTGGTCATTTATTTCTAGAAGGAAAAATATTAGGAATAATTTAAAGAAAAGAGATGTTAACTGGGATTTATTGGATATTGATAACAATCTAAGGCCAGAAGAGGTTTGTCTTGAGGACTATATGAAGCTAGCTGAGGCACTAAAAGAATAGTATGGCCCATTATGTGATTGGTGATGTTCAGGGGTGTTATCAAGAACTTATGAAACTGTTAATCAAAATAAAATTTAAGCCGGAAGAAGATAAGATTATCTTTGCTGGTGATTTGGTAAATAGAGGAAAGGAGTCACTCGAAGTCTTGGAGTTCTGCATGCAGAACAAAAAATCTGTGAAAGCAGTTTTAGGCAATCATGATTTCTACCTACTTTACTTAATAGAGCATAAAAAAAAACATAAGTCCTTGAAAAAAATTCTAGAATCAAAAAACATAAAAAAATATCATACTTGGTTAAAAAAACTTCCATTATTTTTAGAAATCAAGATAAAAGATACCAAAGAAATATTTTGGATATCACATGCTGGCATTCCTTATTTATGGGATATGAGATTAGCAAAAAGCTTATCAAAAGAAGTCCAGCTTGGGCTAAAAGAAGATTCATTTACCCTTTTAGCAAATATCTGGGGTGATACACCAAGAAAATGGGATTCAAGCCTTACTGGGTATAAAAGATTGAGAACAATAATAAATTATTTCACGCGAATGCGATTTTTGAGAAAAGATGGCTCATTGGTACTAGAATCAAACAAAGATCAAACAGACAAAACTCATATTCCATGGTTCAAACAAACTGTTAATAATTTGAAGGAAGGTGAGCATATTATTTTTGGACACTGGGCTGCTCTTGAGGGTAAAACTAAATTAGATAATATAATTGGGCTCGATACTGGTTGTGTTTGGGGAAACAAACTAACTGCCATTAGATTAGAAGATAAAAAATTATTTCAAGTTAGAAAGATATGAAGATTTATGAAGTTGGGGGTGCTGTCAGGGACGCTCTCTTAAATGAAGAAGCTAAAGATAAAGATTGGGTGGTGGTGGGTTCGTCACCAGAAGAAATGGCTGCCAAAGGATTCAGACCTATTGGAAAAGATTTTCCAGTCTTTCTTCATCCTGAAACCAATGAAGAATATGCTCTAGCTAGGACTGAAAAAAAATCAGGCCAGGGATACCATGGATTTAATTTTTATTTTGGGAAAGAAGTAACTCTTGAAGAAGATTTATCTAGGAGAGATTTAACAATCAATGCAATGGCAAAAGATGATGATGGGAAGATCATAGATCCTTTTGGTGGTAGAAAAGATTTAGAGAATAAAATTTTCAGACACGTTTCTGATGCCTTTTCTGAAGACCCCTTAAGAGCAATAAGGCTTGCAAGATTTCATACCTATGAGCATTTAAATAATTTTGAGATTACTGAGGAAACTAAAAAGCTTATAAATGAAATAGTTGATTCTGGTGAAATTGCAAAACTCTCCCCTAATAGGATTTGGACTGAAACTGAGAGAGCCCTATCTTCATCAAATCCCGATATCTACTTTAAAATTCTTTTAAAATATAATTTACAAAAACCATACCTAGATGGTCTTGAGAGCAGCTCTTGCGATTCGAATGATAATATACAAGTTCGATGGGCTGAATTACAAATGAATAATAATTTTATATTAGGGGAAGACCTACCTATTCCTAATACATTTTCAAATGCAGCTAAAACATTGCGAATGCTTTCAAATATCAAACTAGACTCAAAAGAAAATCTGCTATTAAAGGCTCTACAAGAAATCAGCTTTGAAAGAAATAGCATCTTGATTGAGAGTTTGGTTGAACTACCACATCTTAAAGACACCAAGCAGTTAATATTAAAATTACTTAGCGGCATGAAAGAAACAAATTTCTCAGTGCTGGCAAATGTTCCAAAAGAGCAAATTGAAGAAGAAAAGTTTAAACTACTCATTAAAGTTATAAAAAATTGTCTATGAATAAAACTATACTAATTACAGGAGCTGCCAAAAGAATTGGTAAAGAGATAGCTCTGACATATTGTGATTTGGGTTGGAATGTCATTATTCATTACAACTCATCAAAAAAAGATGCAGAAGAATTAGCCCACAATATTAATTCTAAGAATCCTGGTACAGCAAAAATTGTCCAAGCTAATCTAGATATTGATAGCGAGGTGAAAAGACTTGTAGAAGAAAGTAAGAACTTTTTTGATTCCATAGATATCTTGGTGAACAATGCCTCGACCTTTTACCCCACCCCAATTGATGAAATTTCTGATGATCACTGGATGAAACTAGTGGGATCAAACTTAAAAGGTCCATTATTCTTGATCAGTGGCCTCAAAGATAAATTAAAAGAATCTAAAGGGTCTATAGTAAATATCACTGATACAAATTTGAGCAAAGGTACTGCAAATTTCTCTATATACTCTGCAGCCAAAGGTGGATTAGAATCAATAACTAAAGGTCTTGCTAGAGAGCTAGCGCCAGATATAACTGTTAATGCTATAGCCCCAGGTGCAATGCTTGAGCCTCCAGGCGTAGAGTGGACTGATGAACAAAAAGAAAAAGTTGTTTCTAATATTCCACTAAAAAGAATGGGTTGCGAAAAAGATATAGCAAATGCAGTAAAGTTTGTTGCTAGTGCTAAATATATGACGGGACAAATAATTAAAGTCGACGGAGGCAGGTCGTTATCATGAGTATAGTTGAACACCATAATGATGAGATGTTTTCTGGAACAAAAGAAGTTGCAGAGAACTTAAAGATTGAGGTTTCTAAGCTACAGCCTTGGATTGACGAACATGTCCCTGGTGCGGGAGCAATAAAATTAATAGAACAATTTAAAGGCGGTCAGTCAAACCCTACTTATAAAATTACTACCGAAGGTAGAAGTTTAGTCTTAAGAAGAAAGCCACCAGGTAAGCTTCTTAGATCTGCTCATGCAGTAGATAGAGAATATAGAGTCATAACGGCACTCTATGAAACCGAAGTTCCTGTTCCAAAAACGTATGGCCTTTGTGAAGATGACGATGTCGCTGGAACAGCTTTCTTTGTTATGGATTTTTTAGATGGAGATATCTTTTGGAATCATTCGCTGCCAAGTTTAAAAAAAGAGGACAGAATTAAGATTTTCCAAAATAAAAATAAAACTCTTGCTGCTCTCCACAATGTAGATTACAAAAAAGTTGGCTTAGAGAGTTATGGAAAACATGGAAACTATGTTTCTCGACAAATTGAAACCTGGTCTAGACAATATAGAGCATCTGAGACAGATAATATTGAAGCTATGAATAATTTAATTGAGTGGTTACCTCAAAATATTCCTGATGACGACGAAACCTCAATTGTTCATGGTGATTTCAGGTTAGATAATATGGTCTATAAGAATAATGATGTCATAGGTGTCTTAGATTGGGAGCTCTCAACCTTAGGTCATCCTATTGCAGATTTCAGCTACCACTGTTTAACGTGGAGAACAGATGCTATCTTTTATGACTATCCAAAATTAAAAGAGTTAGGTATCCCTAATGAGATGGAATATAGAAATATGTACTCTGAGAATACTGGTAAAGACCTTTCTGCTAACTGGGAATACTATATGGCATTTAATATCTTTAAAGTAGCTGCTATATGTCAAGGAATTCTTGGAAGAGTGAGAGATGGAACTGCAGCAAGCAAGCATGCAGAAGATAGAGGAATGAAGGTATACCCTCTTTCAGAAGCAGCATGGGATATTGTGGAAAAAAACTTTAGATAATTTCTTTTAAGGGTTCAGATACAAAAGAATATTTTGAGACCTCATCGCTTTCAAATAAGATCTCATCTTCATTTATCTGAAGAACAATATCTATATCTAGAGTTCTTGCGCTAAATTTAGGAACATTTCTTTGCCGACCTGAAGCATCTTCAATTTTTTTTAACTTATTATTTAAATCTTCGAATGATAATTCTGTTTCGCCTGCAAAGATAAGGTTTAAAAAATCATCGCCTTCAAAGCCTTCTGCTGTTGTCTGATGTGTTGATGAGCATTGAGTGTTTGATAGCACCTTCTCTAATTCCTCTAAAGCCAAATTAATATTTGCTTGAGCATTAATATTACTTCCAAGGGAAAGATAGTATTTCATTATCTGTGGATGATTAAGCCAACGTCTTGGGAGCCCCTGATAGCCCCTGGCTTAGACACTCTTAACTTTATTGATTCAATTCCATATTCATCTTTTACTAAAGCTGCTATACCTTCAGCAAGAGTTTCTTGAAGTTGAAAAGAGGACTCTTCGACAAACTTGATTACCCCTTTGGCTATGGCCTTATAGTCAATAGTATCTTCTATTGAGTCAGAAGCAGCAGCCTTCTTACAATCAAAAGGGAATTCTAGATCGATGCTTACTTCTTGTTTAACTTTTCTTTCCCAATCAAAAATACCTATGATTGTTTCAACTCGTAAATCTTTTATATAAATAATATCTTTCATTTTGATAATTCGTTTAAAGGCCATCTTGCTCTAACAGAAGATGATTTGTTATTCACTCCATCAGCGGATCTTAAGGAGCCGACATATGCAATCATAGCTGCATTGTCGCCACAATACTTTAATGAAGGATAATATACCTTTATACCCAAAGAATTTTCTAAGTCTTTGATACCAAATCTAAGGGCTTTGTTAGCAGCAACTCCCCCGGCAATAATGACATCCGACCTTCCGGATGCTTCTACAGCTTTTTTTATCTTTTTAGAGAGAACATCTATAACGGCTTGTTGAAATGAGGCAGCTATATCAGCTTTAATTTGATCATTTAGATCTTCAATATCTCTAACGGTATATAAAACTGATGTCTTTAAACCGCTAAAACTTAAATTAAGGTTATCACTGTGCATCATTGGTCTTGGAAAATCATAAGCCTTGGGATTGCCATTAGTTGCTAATTTCTCAATATGGGGACCGCCTGGATAAGGTAAATCTAGGAGCTTCCCGACCTTATCAAAAGCCTCTCCAACAGCATCGTCTTGGGACTGGCCAAGTATTTCATAACTACCCCTCTCCTTAACATCAACGATCATGCTGTGTCCTCCACTAACTAACAAACAAAGATATGGAGTTTTGATTTCAGGAAATTCCATCACTGGCGACATTAAATGCCCTTCGAGATGGTTAATTGGTATTAAAGGAATATTTAAAGCAATTGATAGACCTTGAGCAAAACTCTCACCTATTAGCAATGCTCCTAATAAACCTGGACCAGAGGTGTAGGCAATTTGATCAATTGTCTTTAAATCTAGATCTCCAATAGCTTCTTTTAATACGCTAATTATCTTAACGCAGTGGTCTCTAGAGGCTAGCTCAGGAACTACTCCTCCGTATTCAGCATGCATTTTAATCTGACTATAAACAGACTCACCTATAATTCCATGCTCAGAGTCGTATACGGCTATTGCCGTTTCGTCACAAGATGTTTCAATTCCTAAAGTTTTCATAAAAATGTTTTGCAAAAGTTTCAATTACAGCCTAAACTACGCGACTAATTATGCCTTCAATTATAATAAAAGAAACAGAACATTTTGACATTGGTCTAAGAAAGTTCAAGCGTGCCTGTGAAAAAGCAGCAATTGTTCCCGAGATAAGAGCAAGAGAATTTTATGAAAAGCCAACTGCAAAGAAGAAACGCCTTATGGCCGCTGCTGTAAAGCGTGCTCGTAAGACAAACAGGAAATCTTATCCAAGACTAAGATCTTTTAGATAATCTTGTCCCTTCTTTCAGACATTCAATCAGATCTAAAACAAGCTATGCTTGGTAAAGACGAGTTAACTCGCGATACCTTGCGTATGTTCAAAGCAGAAGTTCAGAAATTTGAAATCGACAGCAAAGAAACTGTTGATGATGCAAAGGCACTTCAAGTCATCAATAAGATGATAAAACAAAGAAACGACTCCATTTCCCAATTCACTAATGGCGGAAGAATTGATTTAGCTGAGAAAGAGCAATCAGAAGTAGATGTTCTTTCTAAATACAAACCTAAACAATTAGACGAATCTGAGATAACTACCAAAGTTAATGAAGCCATTTCTGAATCTGGAGCAGCTGGAATGCAAGATATTGGTAAAGTCATGGGCATACTTAAAAAATCAATAGAAGCAGGTACAGCTGACATGGGTATCGTAAGTAAAATAGTTAAAGATCAATTAAGTTAGTTAACGAATTAAATTATCACATCCACTCCGGGTAAAAAATATGGAACGAAGTAACGATAGAAAACCTAACGAATTAAGAGAAATTTCTTTTGAGCCTAATATTAATATTCATGCAGAAGGTTCTGTATTAGTTTCTTTTGGTAATACTAAAGTTATTTGTACTGCGACGATAGAAAATAGCGTTCCTAGATGGTTGAGAGGTAGTGACGAAGGTTGGGTTACTGCAGAATATGGCATGCTTCCAAGATCTACTAACGAGAGAATGGGAAGAGAGGCTGCTAGAGGGAAACAAAGCGGACGTACTCAAGAAATTCAAAGACTTATAGGAAGATCTTTAAGACAGGCAGTTAATCTAAAGTATATAAAAGGTAAGACTATCAATATAGATTGTGATGTCATACAAGCTGATGGTGGAACTAGAACAGCATCAATTACAGGTGGTTGTGTTGCATTATTTATGGCACTGAAGAATCATCATGACGATCATAGAGCAATTAAATCTCACATTGCAGCTGTATCTTTAGGAATACTTAATGGCCAAGTTGCTTTGGATTTAGATTATAAAGAAGATAGCTCAGCTGAAACTGATCTCAATCTAGTAATGACTGAAGGTTTAGAGTTAATCGAAATTCAAGGAACTGGGGAAGAAGCTCCTTTTACCAGAGATGAGCTTAATGATATGCTTGAAGTTGGAAGCGCAGCCATTGCTGACCTTATTGAGAAACAAAAAGCCTGCCTATTATAAGTGAAAGAGTACCAAACAATATTTCTTAACCTTGCGCTAGATGCTAAGGCTCTAGAATTTGGTTCTTTTACTCTTAAATCCGGAAGAACAAGCCCCTACTTTTTTAACGCCGCTAAAATGCTTAACGGTGATCTATATAAATTAGCTAAATGCTATCAAGAAGCTATAGACGATTCTAATATTTCATTTGACTGCATATATGGACCTGCTTACAAAGGAATATTTTTAGGCTCTATTGTTGCTATGATTTTTAATCAAGAAGGTAAAAATTATCCCCTTTCTTTTAATAGAAAAGAAATTAAAGATCATGGAGAAGGTGGAAATATAATAGGAAGCGACCCAATTGGAGATGTCATGATAATTGATGATGTTTTATCTGCAGGAACAGCTGCCAGAGAATCAATTGAACTTATAAAAAATACTGGAGCTAATCCAAAGTCATTCATAGTTGGTTTAGATAGACAGGAGAAAGGTTCCGGCGAGCTTTCTGCTAGTAATGAACTTGCTAAAGATTTTGGGATCAATGTTATATCTATAGTAAATCTAGATACCTTAATATCATTTTCTGAAAATAATCCTGATCACAAGAAATATCTTGCAGAGCTAAGGGATTATAGAGAAAACTGGGGAGCTTAAAATGTTTTCTGGAATAGTCGAAGGAAAGGGAAAAGTTCTCAAAATAAAAGACCATGGCGATTATTTAAACATTGAGATATCTCCTCCTAGCAAGTTTAATAAAGGTCTTAAAAAAGGTGCTAGTATTTCTGTTAACGGAGTCTGTCTTACCTCAAAAGATAACGGCTCTAAAACATTAAAATTTGATGTTATTACTGAAACTCTTAAAAGAACTAGTCTAAAAAATATTCAAAAAGGTGATGTGGCTAATTTAGAAAGGTCTATAAAGGCATCTTCGGAGATTGGCGGTCACTTGATGTCTGGTCATATTCATTACACTGGAAAAATAACCCATATAGAAGAAAAACAAAGCACTAAAGATATGAAGATATCTTTATCAAAGAAGTATGAAGAATATGTAATGGAAAAAGGCTATATAGGTATTAACGGATGTAGCTTAACGGTTGGCAAGGTTAATAAAAAAGATTTCTATATTCATTTAATACCAGAAACTCTAAAAGTTACAAATTTAGAGGGTCTTGTTAAGGGAAGTGAGATCAATATAGAAATTGATCAAAGTACAATCGCAATAGTTGATACGGTAAAAAGGACTTTAGCTAGAAAGAAATCTAGATAAAACAGCCATTCTAATAGCAACTCCATTAGCAATCTGGTCTCTGATAACTGAGTTCTCAGATTGGTATGCAGCTTCAGATATCTCAATATAGTTTACGGGTCCTGGATGCATAATAATTGCATCTCCCTTTGCCATCTCTAGCCTCTCTGTGGTGATCTGGTATGAATGCTTATACTCTTCAAGATCCAAGTTTAAATCTTTGTCAAAGCGCTCATATTGAATCCTGAGCGTCATAATGACATCAGCTTCTTGAATTGCTAAATCAAGATCTGGTTCATACCTTCCAAGCGCAGGCTCTTGATAGGAGGAGCACATGGCAGGATGTCCTGAAAAGGTTAATGAACCAAATGAAAAATTTGAGATGGCTTCTATAAATGAAGATGTAACTCTTGAATGATCTAAGTCACCAACAATAAGAATATTTAGATCATCTATAGATCCTTTTTTTTCAATAATTGTCATTAAATCTATAAGGGCCTGGGTTGGGTGAGAGATAGACCCCTCTCCAGCATTGATGAAAGTCATTTCAGGTAAGTATTCTGCTAAATCTCTTATTACAGACTTAGGGTGTCTTAAAACACAAAGATCAACTCCCATTAGACTCAAAGCATCGACTGTCTCAAAGATTGACTCTCCTTTTTCAATTGAAGAATTGGCAACATCAAAATCAATAACTGAACACCCTAAATTTCTAGCTGCTATTTCAAAAGATGATTTTGTTCTAGTGCTTGGTTCGCAAAAAATATTGGCAACTGTTTTATCGGGAAATAAATCTTCTTTCCTAAAAGATCCATCTTCATTTTTAAAGTTACTAGCAAACTCAATTAGATCTAGGGTTTCTTTTTTAGTTAGATCACTAATTGATAATAAATTATTACTCATGGGATATGACTATTGCATCCATTTCTACGTTAACTCCAAGAGGTAAGGCTGATATTTCTACAGTAGCTCTTGCTGGATAAGGCTCAAGAAAATACTCAAGCATAGCCTCATTAACTTTAGCAAAATTCCCAAGATCTGTTAGATAGATGGTGAGTTTGACAATATCTTCAAGTCCGGAGCCTGCAGCTTCACAAATACTTTTAAGATTCAATATCACTTGGTTTGCTTGCTCTTCTATTGAAGCGATCATTAAATCCCCAGTTTCTGGGTTAATTGGTATCTGACCAGATACAAATAAAAATCCACCGGCTTTAACAGCTTGAGAGTATGGTCCAATTGCTTTTGGAGCTTTTTGTGTAAAAATAATCTCTTTAGTCATGCTGTTTATCTCCTTTTAAACATTAAATCTGGCAACAAAAGAATTGTACATAATAAAACAATAAATCGTTCAATCATTTGTCATTTATCAGTCTTTTGCAACTAGAAGTAGTCTTTTTTGATCTAACTTTCTGTATAACCATTTCTAATTCAGCAATGCTTTTAACCTGTATGTCCATTTCAATGCCTGTAAAATTCTGATCAATTATTTTTGTAATTACTGCATCAACATTAATGCCTGCTCTAGTAAAAATTGAAATAATATCAGACAGGACTCCAAGTTTATTTTCACTTGTTATGCTTATCTTAACTTTATAAATATATTCTTTTTTATTTGGCCCCCATATAGCAGGCATATATCTTTGGTCTTTATTTGCAAATGGAGCTACCTGCTTACATTTTTGATGATGAATGACGATACCTCTTTCAGTATCAGAATGTGCAATGGCCAGGTCTCCATAGATAGGCATACAACACTTTGCAAATACAATAGAAACACCCTCTATATGATTATCTGAAATTGTTAAAGGATTGAGACCTTGGATTTCTGTACTTTTTCTAATTTGAAGACCTGAATAAAATCTCTCAGCAATCAGATTTCCTGTTCTCTTTCCTGAGCCAAGTTCTGTTAATAATTTAGTAAGTGAAGTTACCCCGATAGAATCCAATATAGTTCTTAGAGAACTAGATGTAATATCTGAGAGACTTACGCCTGATCTTTTTAACTCGGACTCCAACATAACCTTTCCTGCTTTTCTTGCTGCAGATATTTTTTGACTTTGAAGTCTATGCCTAATTCCATTTCTTGCTTTGCTACTAACAACGAAATTTAACCATGCAGGATTAGCTTCAACTTTTGATTTAGCAATTATTATCTCTACGGTCTGCCCACTCTCAAGTTGTATATTTAAAGGAGCCTCTCTTCTGTTTACCTTGCAGCCAATTATGCTATCACCTAAGTCTGTATGAACTTCATACGCAAAATCTATTGGGGTAGCTCCTGTTTTCAGGCTATAAATGTGGCCTTTTGGAGAGAATAAATATACCTCATCTGAATCTAAGTCAATTTTAATACCTTCCGCAAAATCAGAAGAGTTTGCAGACTTCTTTTGGGAGTCTATTAATCCTGATAACCATCTACTAGCCCTTAGTTCGACTCCATGACTAGAATCTTTAGTCTTATAGCCCCAATGTGCTGCTATACCTTCATTTGCAGTAGCCCACATCCCCCTAGTCTGGATTTGAACTTCTATTGGAAATGCATTTAAAGCCAGTAAGCTGGTATGAAGAGCCTGATAGCCATTTGATTTAGGAATTGCGATATAGTCCTTAAACTTATTCTCAATAGGTGAAAAGTAGTTATGGATTATGCCTAATGCTCTGTAACAGTCGTCAGTAGAATCTACTAAAATTCGGAATCCATATACATCGAGTATCTCTGAGAAAGGTTTGTGTTTTGTTTTAATTTTATTGTAGATGCTGTATAAATTCTTTTCTCTACCCTTCACAGCTGCATTTTCTATTTCGTTTGTCTTAAGATGTGATTTGAGTTCCTTCCTTATCTTTTCAACTATTTTCTTCCTTCCTCCACTCGAACTTTTTATAGCATTTTCAAGCATTTCTGCTCTAAGTGGATGCATACATTTAAATGATATGTCTTCAAGCTCAGCTCTGATATCCTGCATACCAACCCTAAGTGCAAGAGGCCCGTATAGCTCAAGAGTTTCTTTTGATTTTATAATCTGCTTAGCTCTTGGTAGATTTTCTATTGTTCTCATATTATGCAAACGGTCGCAGAGCTTAACTAAAATTACCCTTACATCATGAGCCATAGCTAAAGCCATTTTTTGCAAGTTATTTGCGTCTCTTTCCAATCTATCGGTAATATTCAGATTACTTAACTTACTTACGCCGTCTACTATATTGGCAACATCGTCTCCAAATAGATTAACTAAATTATTTTTTTGGACATCGCAGTCCTCTAAGACATCATGCATTAAAGCTGCGCAGATAGAGTCAACATCCATTTTTAGTTCAAGCAATATATTAGCAACTGCTACTGGATGCGAGATATAAGCAGTTCCATCTTTTCTGAGTTGCCCGTCATGAGCATGAAAAGCAAAGTTGTAAGCTAATTGGATTTTCTTGAGTTCTTTGTCGCTAAGATAGGCTTTAATTGCCTTATAGCTAGGGGTTGGGAGTTTTAGGAGCTCGCTGTCAGCAAAGTCCTTCAATAAATGAGCTTGGAGAACATTTTTATTCAAAATAGCTCTCCGAAATTCATCTAACCAATAGTATCTGTTTCTTGGTTGCCTGGAACTGCAAATTCATCTAACAAGACGTCTTCTTCTAAAGTTCTCTCTAGAGTTTCTTTATCTAATAGTCCTGCTTCAATTTCTCTTAAAGCAACAAGGGTTGGTTTATCATTATCCCACTCAACAAGAGGGTCTCTGCTTGTAGTTGCAAGCTGACGAGCTCTTTTTGAAGCCATAATAATTAGATCAAATCTACTTGGTATTTTTTCTAAACAATCTTCAACTGTAATTCTAGCCATATAATTTCTCCTAGGGCGTGTATTCTAAGGGCTAACCACCCATTAAGACAACAAATCTCTTAAGATTTTTTCATTATTATCGTCTGGTGAAGTCAAAGCCCCATCAATGATGATAGCAGAAAGGGCTTTGCAAGCTGAATCAAAATCATCATTCAAAATCTTATAGTCAAAATCTTTAGCGTGTTTTAGCTCTTTTATTGCATTATTAAGTCTCTTATTTATAACCTCATCCGAATCTAATCCTCTTTTAACTAATCTAGATTTGAGCTCAGCCATACTTGGAGGAACTATAAAGATAGAGGTATTTTCTATGCCAGCTCTTTGAATTTGTTTGAAGCCCTGGACATCAATATCTAAAATAATATTTATTCCATGATTAACCCTATACTCAATATAAGATCTTGGTGTCCCATATTGATGATCATGAACTTCAGCATTTTCAATAAATGCATGTTTATCTTTTTTGAGAGAATTAAACTCATCATTAGACATGAAGAAATAATGCTTGCCATTCTCCTCTCCGGCACGAGGGGATCTTGTTGTAGCAGAAATGGAGAGCTCTACATTATCAAATGATTGAGTAATATAGCTGATCAAAGAGGATTTCCCCGTTCCAGATGGAGCAGATATAACGTATAACTTACCTTTATCTTTTTTATTCAATGTTCTGGGCCTGTTCTCGCATTTCTTCTACAGAAAGCTTCATATCTAATGCAGTTTGTTTATATTTTGGCTCATCCAATTTTACAGATAAAGTGCTCGTTTCTCTGAACAACTCTTGGAGGATAAAATCTATCTTTTTACCACTAGAATTTGAGCTCGAGAGTTCTTTTCTTAAGGTGTCAGAGTGAAAATTAATTCTTTCTATTTCCTCTGCAACATCATGCTTTAAAACCAATATAGCAACTTCTTGCTCCAGTCTAGAATTATCTAGATTCTTAGTAAGGTTCTTAATTTTAGCTTTGAGGTTATCTGACCGTTTTTTAGTTAGGCTTTTATTAAGCTTAGATAGTTTTGCTGTACTTTTTTCAATATTGCCAACCTTTAATAAAAAGATTTTCTTAATTTTTGAGCCCTCTAATGATCTACTAAGAAGAAGTTGATCTAAAGATTCAATAAAAACCTTTTTTACTAGTCTTTGATCAATGGATATCTTATGTTCAGACTGAACAATGCCAGGCATATCCTTAATATCAGAAAAATGAATCTTATCAGTATTGATATTTGGAATATCTTTTATGGATTCCATTAGATTTTTTAATGAAGTTTTATTAACGCTATAAGAATTTGTAGATGGAAAATTTAATCTAAACCTAACATCAACACTTCCTCTTTGTAATTTCTTTGAAAGAGAATTTCGCACAAAGACATCCAGCTGATTATTAAGATCATTGGGCTTCGTTGATATCTCAAGAAACCTATGATTGACGGTTTTAATTTCACAATAAATCTCTATTTCCTTCTCAGAATACCTTGAAGATCCGAAACCTGTCATGCTATTTGTCATATGTTTATTGTATTTGTCTTGATGTTGAAGTGCTAGGTAAATTGTTCAAATAGCAGCCCAAAACTCTTTAATTTTGAATTATCAATACATCTCTCAGAAAGTATTAAATTCATATCTTCAGAGCAATTGAAGGTATTCGGATCTAATGACCCATCATCAGCATCAATAAAAAATTTAATAGCCTTGGCGGCATTGTTTCTATGTAATTTATTGAATGGTTGTTTTATAGATTTTTCGTCATACAAACCTGAGAATCTTAAAATAGTTAGTTTACTCCCGAAAAGGGATTTCAAGAGCTCTTCATATTCCTCAATAATAGCTCCTCTATAATCTGAAGGTATGGGAATAATTTCTTCGTTTAAAATTCCAATTTGATCAGCTCCATAAATTCTCGTAGAGGATATAGCTATAATTTTTTTATATCGTGTTAATGCTAATGATTTTTCAATATTAGAAACTGATTTTATAAAGCCATCCACATAACCATCTTCATTTCTTTCGCTGGGCTTTGGGATGATAATGATTGAATCAAAATATATATCGTTCAGATCAAATAATTTTTCTGAAAGCCAATCCCATTGATATGAAAAAACATTATCTTGCTCAACAGCACTTCTACTGAGAGTATATAAGGAGATATTGCAGTTATCGAGGTATGATTTTAGCCTGCTTCCAATATCTCCATAGCCAATGATAAGGATATTTTTATGCATTCTATAATTTAACATATGATCCAGAGAAGAGCCTCCGGATCATATAAGTTTTAAGATTCTTAAAAGAAAATACCGTTAAGTGGTAAAAGTGAAGATATAACAAGACTAACCATTGCCATTACATTAATTAAAATGTTCATTGCAGGTCCTGAGGTATCCTTAAATGGATCTCCAACAGTGTCTCCTACTACTACAGCAGAATGAGTATCAGACCCCTTTCCACCTAGATTGCCTTTTTCTACATATTTCTTAGCGTTATCCCATGCTCCACCAGCATTAGCCATAAATAAAGCTAAAGCTACACAACCCAAAAGACCACCAGCTAGCATGCCTCCTAGTGCAATTGCACCTAGACCAAAACCAACTACCGCAGGCATAGCAACAGCTATAACACCAGGTAACATCATTTTCTTAAGCGCCGCTTCAGTAGCAATTTGGACACATTTTTCTGAATCTGGATCAGCAGTACCTTCCATCAATCCTGGAATTTCTCTAAATTGTCTTCTAATCTCATTAATCATTTCAAATGCGGCATCACCAACTGCTGTCATAGTTATTGAAGATATTAAGAAAGGTATACATATACCGATAAACATACCTACAAGAACCATGGGATCTGTAAGAGAAAGAGAGAAAGCATCACCAAATTTTAGAGAAACTTGAGCTGAATAGGCTGAAATAATTGCAAGGGCTGCTAATGCTGCCGCCCCAATTGCAAAACCTTTTCCTATAGCTGCAGTTGTATTGCCTAACTCATCCAATGAGTCTGTTATATCTCTAACTTCCTTGCCCATGCCTGACATTTCAGCAATTCCACCTGCATTATCAGCAACTGGACCATAAGCATCAATTGCCATGGTAATTCCAACAGTAGAAAGCATTCCAACAGCTGCAATACCAACTCCATAAACACCTGTTATTCCAGCACTACTTGCTAATGAAGTAGAGACTAAAATAATAGTAGCTAAAATAAGAATAGGCACTACCACAGATTGCATTCCAACAGAAAGACCAGAAATCATTACTGTTGCAGCCCCTGTTTCTCCTGATTCAGCAATCTTTTTAACAGGATTTCCACCAGTATAATATTCTGTTATTAAGCCAATAAGTACGCCTCCAACAGCTCCTGAGATAACGCAATATAGAACTTCTAAAGGAAGGCTCATGTGTAGGATTAAAAAGTAAGCCATAGCTACAAATATAACAGGCGCTAAAAGTGTTCCTGATCTAAGCGCACTAGCAGGTTCTTTGGCTGATGCAAGCTTAACGATAAAGATTCCAATGATAGATGCTATTAAACCTATAGAGGCAAGCGCTAAAGGCAACATCATTAGGTTAGCAGAATCTGCAGATTTAATAGTGTATGCAATAGCAATAGTAGCAATCATTGATCCGCAATATGATTCAAAAATGTCTGAACCCATTCCAGCAACATCTCCAACATTGTCTCCAACATTGTCAGCTATGACACCAGGATTTCTGGGATCATCCTCTGGTATTCCAACTTCTATCTTGCCTACAAGATCAGCTCCAACATCAGCACTCTTTGTAAATATGCCTCCGCCGACTCTTGAAAATAAAGCTACTACCGATGCCCCCATTCCAAAACCCTCTAAGGCATGAACGTGCGAACCACCATCAAATGCATAAAAGTAATATAAGCCACCTAAACCGATTAGGCCTAGAGAAGCTACACATAACCCCATTACTGATCCACCGTAGAATGAAACAGATAAGGCTGCTGCTGCGCCGTCTTTCTGAGCAGCAGTTGCAGTTCTAACATTTGCTTTAGTTGCAGCATACATTCCAATAAATCCTGCTAAAGAAGAACAAGCTGCTCCTACCACGACTGCAATAGCAGTCTCAGTACCAAGAAAAATCTGAGATAAAATAACAAGGACAACAATGAAAACAGTTAAGTATTTATATTCGGTTTTCATGAAAGCTAATGCTCCAGCATGAATTTGATCTCCGATTTTCTTAACCTTATCCTCTCCATCTGGATATCTCATAACAAGCAGATAAACTACAAAAGCAGCTATCATGCCAAGTACGCCTAATAAAGGCGGGAAAAGTGCAATATTCATACGATATAACCCTAATAAATTTTAAAAGAAGCATTCTATCAAAATATTATAAAAAAAAACGTATATTTTTGATCTATTTATTAAAAATATCCTTATCCAAAAGACCTTCTGAATCAGCCACTATGCAGGCGATAGCTGCATCACCGGTAACATTAACTGATGTTCGTAGCATATCCAGTATTCTATCTACAGCAAGGATAATACCTATAGCCTCAAGCGGAAGACCAAACTGTTGAAGAATAATAACAAGGGTAATAGTTCCAGCAGAAGGAACTGCGGCAGTCCCTATAGAGGTGACTACTGCCAAAATAACCACTTGGACATACTGAATAAGGGTTAAATCAATACCAGACATCTGGGCAATAAAGATAGTTGCCATTCCCTGCATGATCGCAGTTCCATCCATATTTATAGTAGCTCCAACAGGAATTACAAATGATGCAACATTCTTATTAACACCAAGATCATCTTGAACTGTTTTTAATGTTACAGGTATTGTTGCGGCACTCGATGATGTAGAAAAGGCAAAAATTGCAACTTCTTTCATTTTTTTGAAGAAGGTCCATATATTAAGATTTGTAAATATTTTTAAAATTAAAGAGTAAGTAACAAAGGCATGAATTATAAGAACTGAAATTAATAAAATGACATATTTAAATGCTTCTTGAAAAATATCCAACCCATCAGTGATAACAAATTTTCCAATTAAACAAAACACTCCGATTGGTGCAAAGGAGATAATCATTATTACAAGCTGCATAAATACTGTATTTAATTTCTCAAACGCCTCACTAAAATTACCGGTTAGATGGTTTGTTTTATTTAAAGCTAAGCCAAATAAGATGCTAAAAAAAACAACGGCTAACATCTGATTTTGAGCCATGGCTTCAATAATATTTGATGGAAAGATGTCTAGAATTGTTTCGTATATCCCCTGACCTTCTGGAAGATTTTCTGGAGGTGCTATATTTGAAGAATACCCAGCACCTGGTTTAAATATTGAGCCTACTATTAAAGACAGACTTACAGCAATTGCTGTTGTGGATAAATATAATGTGATCGTTTTAAAAGTAATATTTCCTAAACTTGTCATGCTGGTCAGGGAGGAAATTCCTGAAACAAGCGAGAAGAAGACTAGAGGGACAATTAATAGCTTTAATAGATTAACAAAGATTGCGCTGCCTAAATTAAATACATAAACCTTTATAAAGGTAATTAGGCTTTCAGGGAAAATATTTAAATAAAAGAAAAGTGACCCAACTAAAAAACCGAGAAACATTCCTAGTAATATATTTCTGGTTAGGTTCTTGGGTGTCTCAATCATTATATCTCTATCATATCAAAATCTTCCTTGCCTACACCACATTCTGGACATAGCCAATCATCTGGGACATCTTCCCATTTTGTTCCTGGCTCAATACCATCATCAGGCCATCCTAGAGCCTCATCATAGATTAGCCCACAAACTATGCATTCCAACTTTTTAAATTCTGTATCCATATTAAATATCTTAGAAAAATTAACTTTTAAATTTTAAAAACTTCGACGGTATAATATCAGATTTAAACGGTTTAATTAATGAAGCTCGAACAAATATCATCATGGGACGTTTTTAATAATATTAAGTTACAAGTTAGCGATGAAGCTAAATCTTGGTTGCTTGAAAAAGGGCCAATAACAAAAAGAATTAAGTCGGTAAAAAAATTTAGATTAGAGCTAATCCAAGATAAAGTAGCTAATGTTGAGAAGGTAGATAAAACTTTCATTAATTCCAAATCGAGAAAGATTAGGGTGAGAGAGGTTGTACTATTTGGAAATACCAAGCCTATGGTTTTTGCTAGAACAATCATACCAAATACAACTATAGAAAAAGGTTTTGCTGAGCTAGGCACATTGGGTGAAAGTCCGCTTGGAGATATTTTATTTAAAAAAGATATATTCATAAAAGAAAATGTTGCTTATGCATCATTCAGATATGAAAAGAAAATATTTTGGGGGAGGAAAACTAAATACACTGTTAAGGATCTTCCCTTTTCAGTAATGGAAGTTTTTCTTGTTAAGTAATAGAAAAAAAGGGGTATAAATATTAAAAAATTTGTTGAGCTAGCAAGGTTGGATAAACCAATTGGTATATTTCTCTTGCTATGGCCATCTTTCCTTGGACTTCTTCTTGCTGGACTTGAAACTAGCATAGAATTTAAAAATATATTAATTGTTATCGTAGGATCAGTACTGGTTAGATCTTGCGGCTGTGTTATCAATGACATAAGTGACTACAAGTTTGATAGGCTAGTGAAGAGAACTGCAAAAAGGCCCATCGCAACTGGAGATGTTAGTTTGCTTGAAGCCTGGTTATTTTTTATATTTCTTAGCTTTTTGTCATTGAGCTTGCTTTTTTTAACCCCTTCTTTAACTTTAAAGATTTCGGCTTTATGCGCCCTTCTAATTGCGATATATCCAATGGCCAAAAGATTTATTAAAGCTCCTCAGTTTGTCTTAGGCATAACATTTGGATCAGGAGTTGTTATTTCGTATTCACTTCAATCTGATATCTTTTCTTTATCTTTATTAATACTTTATCTAGGGGTCGTGGCATGGATAATTAGTTTTGATACTATTTATGCTTTAGAGGATATTGAAGATGACAAGAAAATTGGAGTTAATTCTTCAGCAATTTTATGGGGAAGCAATGCAATTACTATCGCAAAATATCTCCATTATATTTTTTATATATCCCTAGCGCTTGTAGCTTATATCAATGAGTTTTCTCTATTCTTCATACCGGTAATGATTGCGCTTGTTGCAATGCAATACTACCAAATGAAACTCGTGGCTGATAAAAAATATCTAGATTCGTTTAAATTCAATAACTGGATTGGAATAATCTCAGTGATTGGTTTTATCTCAGAGGTTTATATTTTTTAAATTTCTTCAATATGGCTATAAAAAATAAATTTCTAGAAAAAATCTCAGATGCTCCTGGAGAGGGTCTTAAGAAGATATTAGGTAAAGAAGATTCTCCTTTTATTTCATTTGAGTTTCTTGATGCTCTAGAAAAAAGTATGTGTGTAGGAAGATTATCAGGATGGCAACCAAAACATTTAAGCGTATTCAATGAAAATAAGCTTTCAGGTTTTATGCCTCTTTATTTAAAAGATAATAGTCAGGGTGAATTTGTTTTTGACCATCAGTGGTCATACGCACTAAATAGAGCTGGTAGGCATTATTATCCTAAGCTGATAAGTGCAATACCCTTCACACCTTGTGAAACAAAAAAATTTATTTGCGAAGGCATTGTTGATGAAAAACATTTTATCAACCCAACAAAAGACTTAATGAGAGAAGAAAATATTGAGTCATGGCACGTACTTTTCCCAAATCCAGAAATACGAAACCTTCTTTTAAGCAATGATTTTATAGAAAGAAGTGGTTATAGATTTGTCTGGAATAATAGAAACTATTCAGACTTCGCACATTTTCTGGAGATATTCACATCGAGACAAAGAAAAAATATAAAAACAGAAAGAAAAAAAATAAATAGCCTTAATATATCTTTTACAGTCAAAGACAAGGAAAATTTAGAAGAAGAGGACTGGGAAATATTTTATAAATTTTATAAGAATACCTACTCGGAAAGAATGCAGGCGCCTTATTTAAATATAGATTTTTTTAAGTTAGTTCATAAACACAGGCTTTCTTTAAGGCCTGTTCTTTTCTTTGCTGAGCATGATGGAGAAAAAATTGCAGGATCCTTGTGCTTTCAAGGTGAGGATACTCTATATGGAAGGCACTGGGGTGCCTCAAAAGATATAGACAGCCTTCATTTCGAATGTTGCTACTATCAAGGGATAGATTATTGCATAGAAAAAGGTATTCAATTTTTTGATCCAGGTGTTCAGGGTGAACATAAAATAAGAAGAGGATTTGAGCCAAAAAAAAGTAACTCTTATCACTTTTTACTCAGAGAAGATTTTAGAGAAGCTATTAATGCTTTTTGTTTAGAAGAAACTAAGTCTATTGATAGCTATTTAACTGCTTGTGATGAATATACACCGATTAAAAAAGAATATAGAATTTAAGAATGCTAAGAACTTTGCCTACAACCTCACATCATATTGCTATTTGCGAAGGTAATTTTTTAAGGCTTTTTCGACTCCTTGATAAATTTTCTCAAGATAAATATGCCTTTGAGACGGTTAACCCGAACTCTTCTCATTTAGATATAAAATTCTTAGTTCTTAACAAGACAAAACATACAGTTTTGCTTGAAGCCCAGCAGAGTAAACTTGGAGAAAATACACTTAATAATTTTATTATAAGAATTCAGGTAAGCCTGGATGCAAAACTTGCTGAGGTAACCTCCTATCAAGGTGAAAAACCAATTCCATTTTTTATAAAAAAATCAAAAATTCAATCATATGATGAAAAATTGCAACAAAATAGATTTCTTACAGAATGGTTAGAAAGCATATTTATATCAGGAATATCACCGAAGGAAAATATTAAAGATATTATTAAGAATGATTAAAACCATTCTATATTTCCATGGATTTAAATCTTCATCAGAGTCTTCCAAGGCTCAAAATTTAAAAAAATTTATAGAAAAGAATACTAAAAAAACTAAGATTATTATTCCAGATCTAGATGATAATTTTCAAAATGCTTATAACCAAATAGAAGAGCTCATTAGAATATCTGGATCAAATATTGTTTTTATGGGGAGTTCTTTAGGGGGATACTACGCCTCATACTTTTCACAAAAACTTAAAAAAAAGGCTATCTTAATAAACCCAGCCATATATCCATTGAAAGATTTTGAAGTGCACTTAGGTGTTAATGAAAACTACTCAAGTGGTAATGAATTTAATATCACCAGTAAGGAGATTGATTTTATAAGATCGCTTAGTTATAAAAAATTGTCAACGCCTAGCAACCTTCTTATTTTATTGGAATCAGGGGACGAAATTTTAAAATATAATGAAAGTGCATCATATTTCTCTGGCGCCCATATTGATATTTTATTTGGTGGCGATCACTCATATTCATCATTTAAAACTAAGTATTCTAAAATACAAAAGTTTCTAGATTTCAAGTAAAAGCACATAATTAGTGCATTAATATCTATATTGCTCATTATTAGTGCATAATAAGTTCATATTTTGTGCGAATATGAATATTTAATATGGCATGTAAATTGCATAATTAATGATAGTAAACATAAAATTTAGGAGAACTAATGTCAGAATATAAAACTTACGAATATGTATGGCTAGATGGCTATCAACCAGAATCATCAATGAGAAGTAAAGTCAAAGCTACTGATGCCAGTATTGCACCTGATTGGTCTTTTGATGGCTCGTCAACTCAACAAGCAGAAGGTGGAAGCTCTGACTGTCTGTTAATTCCAGTCCAAACTTATGCAAATCCTCACGGACATGATCTAGTAATGACACAAGTTCAATCAGCAGATCATACTACTCATTCTACTAACTACAGAGCTGCTGCTGAGGCGGTTGTTTCTGAAGATTGGTGGTTTGGATTTGAACAAGAATTCTTCTTTACAGATCCTGAAACAGGAGAGCCTTTAGGATGGGAAAATGGTGAACCGAAAGCTCAAGGTGATTATTACTGCGGAGTGGGTGCTGGCAATGTAATAGGTAGAGAAATTTCTGATGCTCATCTTCAAGCATGTCTTGATTTGGGAATAACCCTAACAGGAACTAATGCCGAAGTTGCTCTTGGTCAATGGGAGTATCAATGTCTAGGAAAAGGAGTTAAGGCAGCTGATGACTTATGGATAAGCAGATATATGCTTTATAAAATTGCTGAAGAATTTGGCGTTGGTGTGAATATTCATCCTAAACCAAAATCTGGTGACTGGAACGGTTCAGGTATGCATACAAACTTCTCAAATGAAGAAATGAGAAGTAATGGCACCGAGGCCCTTTTCTCATCAATGTGTGAAAAGCTTGGTGAAGTTCATGCAGATGGAATAGCTGCTTATGGTTCAGATAATGACATGAGGCTAACTGGTCTTCACGAAACACAAAATATTGATCAGTTCTCTTATGGTGTAAGTGATAGAGGGGCCAGTATAAGAATTCCTATCTACACTGTAGAACATAACTGGAATGGCTATCTAGAAGACAGAAGGCCTGCCTCTAATGCAGACCCATACAAGATCTTATCGCACATAGTGGGAACATTAACCAAGTAGTATGCCAAACCTATCGACTCCTTGAAAAAGGGGTCGATCATTCTTAATGTTCAATCCAGAAGAACTCCAAACATCCTTAATAAACCAACTATCTTCCGAAGTTATTATTTTGAATGCAAATTTAGATATTCTATGGATAAATGATTCGGCATCAGCAAATGGATGGATATGCGCATCAGATAAAACAAACTTAATAACTGACCCTTTTATAGAAGAAACAAATAAAGAATTAACTAAGTTATTAACTTATTGTATATCTTCAGGTAATTCAGTAACTAAAAGAGATTTTAAGCTTACTCAATTTGATGGAAGAAATAGAATAGTAGATCTCACATGTAGTTGGTCCGAGGCTGACAGTATTTTAATGATTGAATTATTGTGTGTTGAAAACCTTAATAAGATTATTGACTCTTCAAAAATATTCTCTACACAGAAAATTGCAGCAAACCTAGCAAGAACTCTTGCTCACGAAGTGAAGAACCCCCTTTCAGGTATTAAAGGAAGTGCTCAAATACTTTCTTCAAAACTAACCGATGATTTCTCTAAAAAATTCTTAAAAATTATCATTGATGAAACAGAGCGATTGAATAGCTTGGTTACTAAAATTCTTATTCCTCCTAAAAAGTTAAAACTAGAAGCTTTTAATATTCATTCAGCATTAGAAAAGGTTTTTGCATTATCTCAAGCAGATGAGCAAAAGAACTTAAAAATAAATAGAGATTATGATCCAAGCATTCCAGAGATTCATGGAGATGAGAATTTATTTATACAAGCAACCTTAAATATCATTAAGAATGCTCAGCAAGCTCTTCTAGTAACAGAGAATCCTTCAATAACTATTAAATCAAGAGTAGCTTATGGCCAGCCTATTAATGGCAATATTCATTCAACGGTATGTGATGTGAGTATTATTGATAACGGGCCTGGCATACCCTTGGATATTCAGGAACAGGTATTTTTTCCAATGGTGTCTACAAAAGAAGATGGGTCTGGTTTAGGTCTATCTATATCTCAAGACATCATCAGAATACACGGAGGAGCCATTTCATTTACAACTAAATCTGGAGAAACAATCTTCTCAATACTAATGCCTATAAATATAGAATCTAATAACAAAGAGGTATTAAGTGCATAAAATTTGGGTTGCTGATGATGATGGTGCCATAAGAGCCGTTCTTGAAGAAAGCTTTTCAAGTTCTGGTTTTGATGTAAGAACTTTTTCATCCGGTGATGATGTGGTGACCGAACTTAAATTAGGAGTTCCTGATTTAATTCTTACAGATGTTCAGATGCCTGGAATGCTTGGATACGATTTGTTAAAACATATTAATGATAATTACGAAAATATTCCGGTCATAATAATGACTGCTTTTACTGATATGCAAGCAGCTGTAGATTCATATGGTGGGGGAGCTTTTGAATACATACCCAAGCCCTTTGACTTAGATGATATTACTCAGATAATAAATCGAGCTTTAGAGAAAAAACCAACAACAAAGGGATTGAAAGCAAAACCAAAGACAGACATTATTGGCGAGTCTCTTTCTATGCAGGGAGTTTTTAGAGCAATTGGTAAGCTTTCAAGTACAACTGCCACAGTATTAATTCAGGGAGAATCTGGAACCGGGAAAGAGCTAATTGCAAAATCACTTCACAAAAACAGTCCAAGATACGACATGCCATTTATAGCTCTGAATATGGCTGATATTCCTAAGGAGCTAGTTGAATCAGAACTATTTGGACATGAGAAAGGAGCATTCACTGGAGCAGTAGAAAGAAGAATAGGAAGATTTGAGCAAGCTAATGGCGGTACCTTATTTTTAGATGAAATTGGAGATATGCCTCTTGACTCGCAAACCAGGCTCTTAAGAGTTTTATCTAATAAAGAATTTTACAGAGTCGGAGGAGATAAGCCTATAAAAGTCGACGTTAGGATTCTTGCTGCTACTCATCAAAACCTTCATAACTTAGTATCTCAAAAATCATTCAGAGAAGATCTTTTTTATAGGCTGAATGTTATTAAAATCGAAGTTCCTCCCTTGCAAAATAGGAAAGAGGATATAGATGCTTTGGCTAAACATTTCTTAAAGCAACACTCTGATTCTCTTGGGGAAGAATTGAGAGTTCTATCAAAAGAAGCAATGGAAATTTTATCAACCTACGATTGGCCAGGCAACGTGAGGCAGTTAGAAAATGTATGCTACTGGCTAACTCTTATGACGCCCACTCAGAATGTAAAGGTTCAAGATATGCCAACAGAGATTAAGGATTATGAAGTCATCGAAGTGACGACCACAAACTGGGAAGAAGGTTTGATCAGCTGGATAAACAACAATGCAGCAAACCTTAAAACTGGTTTGTCAGATGTAGTAAATTCGAAAGTGGAAAAGATGTTAATAAGGTCTGCTTTGGAAAAGTCTGATGGCAAAAAGAATGAAGCTGCTATCTTACTAGGATGGGGCAGAAATACTTTAGCAAAAAAAATGAAAGAGTTAGGTATTTAGACTAATGGCAAGTTGTCCATCTTCCACTGACTAATCCCACCCCTTAAAATCAATATATCTTTAAACCCGAGCTTCATTAATAGCTCGCCCGCATTACCAGAGTTGCTGCCCATTTCGCATATTAAAGCTATCTGCTTTTCTTCGTTGCTTGGAATTTCATGAGACCTGTCATCCAGATCTTTAAAAGGGATATTAATTGAATTTGTTATACGTCCCGCATTAAAGTCATCGGCAGACCTAAGATCTACCATCAGAGTTTTGTCTTCATTGGAAAGAGCTACTAGCTCTTGAGATGAGATTCTCCTGCCGCCCTTTTTTGCATTAGAAGAAATGAGTAAAATTATCACTATAAATAATGGAACCTGTCTCTTTATACACATCTCCGAGCCCACGAGACAGGCAGAAATCTCGTATGCCGTCTTCTG
>OJIV01000180.1_pt1 | contig 28440 bp, 28 predicted proteins | sample 1595861 | NCBI WGS metagenome assembly OJIV01 (sample SAMN05416883, study PRJEB24817) | seawater metagenome | isolation source: Sea water | place: Canada:Atlantic | collected 2013-11
ATCTACACACTGCATATCGTCGGCAGCGTCAGATGTGTATAAGAGACAGGTCTGACGCAGTAATGCGACAGGTCACGGCCTGGCCCTTGACCGCGCTCAGAGTAGCCGGCGTCGTCGTAGCGGAAGTCACGCCGCCAACGATGACGCCAGCGACCCCCCACTGGTAAGTGAAGGAGAGTGGCAAGTCGGCGGTGTCGATGTCCGTGGCGGGAGCGGTCGTGCCGTCTGCGCAGGTGATGCTGTCGCCGACGCCGCCGATGGCGCTCACCTCGGGCGTTCCAGCATCGGGAGCGGCATTCGCGACGGTGACCGTGTCCGACAGTGTCGCAGCCACATCGTCCGTCGAGGTGCATGTGACCGTGTCACCCTTCACGATCAAGCCGCTGGCAAGCACGTCGCTCATGTCTTTGTCAGCAACCTGGGTCGTCGTCTGCAGTGCAGTGCCGCCACCGGTGGTGCTGTACCAATCGATCTGGATGATGTCGTCGTCGTGACCATGCGCGTCACAGGTCAGCGTCGAGTCAGCATAGACAACAGCGGTCGTCGAGGTCCCGCTTCCGGTACCCGTGGCCGTGATCTCGGTGCCCGTCGTGGATGCATAGACCGCCCCCGCGATCCCCAAGATCCCGAGCCCAATGGCTCCCCCAACAATCGGCTTGAGGAACTTGTGTTGTGCCATACCTGCTCTCCTAAGTGCCACCAACCCAGTCCAGGTCGGTGGAAACGAAGCACACCCCTTTGCCAAAAAGGGTACTCCGCCGAGAAGTGTAGCAGCGTTGATTGGGGCAAGGGGGGCCGAAGCAGCCCGCTAGCAGGATTGTCCGGCCCTGCCCCTCGTAGGATCCCCTATAGATCGGTGCTTGCGGCGCCCAACAACCAGTAGATTCCAGCCACGCGGGACTCTGAGTTGTTCAATGGAATGATCCCCCCATCCTCTCGAACGGCGCCAACGTAAAGGTAGAGCCACTCATCCGATTGCCAAGACGCGTCCCAAACATCGGAGGGAATCTCAAAGGAGCCATCGTTGTCGACCACGCAGACCACGGTCTCTTGGATGTCTTCGATGTCGTTCTTAGCGCGGCGTTCGACCTGGATGATCACACGGTCCGCATCGACCTCTCCCCATTCAAAGACCAGCTCGTCCTGGCTCAAGCTCGGCGGCTTGGCGGTGGAGAAGTCAGGGGTGTACAGGTCAAAGGCCCCAGGGGTCGCCGCGAGGCGGTCGATTCCAAACTCGGGAAGCTCAGCGCCAGCTAGAGAAGGCACGGCGTAGTCGGCCCACTCCACGTAGTCCTGGCTGCGAAGGGTGGCGTCGAAGATCTCATCCTCCGCTGCAACCAAGGTCACGCTGGTCTGCTCGCTCTCCAGGACGACTTCGTCAGCCCCGGTAGCAATCACCTGCAACTGAGGAAACTGGGGGTTGGAGATGCACTTGTTGTCCTGCACTCCGAAGAGCGACCAGTAGTGCATGTCCTCGGGCTGAATCATGCCCCACCATGCGCTGCCAAAATCCTGGCTCTCTTCGGTCCAGAAGTTCCCCTGCAGCTCGTACCACTCCAAAGCCCCCATGGTGCCAGCCAAGCCCGTACCGTCCTGGTAGATGCGCAGGGCCTCGTCCAGACTGCCTTCGCCGTCCTCGACTTCGACACGAACATCGGCCCAGCCCAAGTCGAGCTCCGGCAGGGATACGCGGATTGTGTTCCGCTCCACCGAGATGACCTCAGCCTCAATCTCGTCCACAAAGACGCGGGCAGAGTCATCGAAGGGACCACCCAGAATGTCGACCTGGCCGCCCAGTGTGGTCGCGTACTCCGGACTGACCGAGTCCACACCCACAACAAGCGGTGTGTCAGGGCGTTCGTTCCGACGAAAGTTTCCGCAAGCCAGTAGGGAGACGATGAGAAGGGACATGTGGACTCCAAGCGTTGTGCCCATGGACGCGGGCACCTCGCGGTCTATTCACCCTGAATGGCCACCAAGGCAGAAAGCAGTGCACGGTAGTCGTCCAGCTCATTGTAGAGCTGAGCACTGATACGCAACCAAAGGCGACCTTCATGCGGCGTAATCGGCACTTCGATTCGGTACTTTTCCCAAAGAAGATCGTTCAACTCCAGGCTTCCTTGAGGGGTCGCTGAAGCGATGGATTGAGGGAGAAGGAAGGCCGCCATTGCTGCGCGCATTTGTTGTGGTCCTGCAGCCTGCACCCCCAGGCCATCCTGCAACAAGCTCATCGCCTGCGAGGCCAGGTCGTCATTGTGCTCTCTGGCTCTCTCCAACCCTCCGATGCTCCGCCAGAAGTCCAACACGGCCGGCACGCTCAACCAGTTGCTGTAGTCCCGCGTCCCAAGGGTGTGGAAAGTCTGTCGCCAGTCTTGGCCGTAGGCGTGCCCGACCACCGGGGGCTGCAGACTGCCTTGCAGAGGGGGCGCGGCCCAGAGAAATGCGGTGCCCTTGGGTGCACAGACCCACTTGTGGAGGTTCCCGGTGTACCAGTCTGCGCCGAGGGCCTGGACCTGCAGGGGCAACAAGCCCGGAGCATGGGCACCGTCTACCAAGACAGGCACACCGTGCTTTCTACAGAGGGCGATCATCGCTTGGATGGGCAACACCAGGCCCGTTGCGCTGGTCACGTGATCCAGGACGGCCACGCGCGCTCCAACCAGCGCCTGATCCAGCTCCTCCAGCCAAGCATCATCTAAGACCGGGCATGGCAGCCTGACCTCGACGACGGAGGCGCCCGAGCGGGCTGCGATGGCCCGCATGCTGTTTCGAACCGCGGGGTAGACGTGCGAGAGGGTCACCAGTCGATCCCCCTCCCCTACCTGAATCGAGCGAAGGACGGCATTGACCCCAGCGGTCGCGTTGTCGACGAGCACCAGGTCTTCCGGGCGAGCCCCCACAAGCTCGGCAACCAAAGCAGCACTGTGGCTCAAGGCACCCGGCAAGTGCCGAACAAAGAAGCGTATGGGCTGGGCTTCCATCTGAGCCCGAATCCGGCTCTGCTCCTCCTGAACCACCAGTGGCGTGGCACCAAAGGAGCCGTGATTGAGGAAGTGCATCCCCTCCTGCAATCCCCAGAGCCCGCGAAGGCGCTGGGCTGCTGTCACGACTGCCCCAGTGGACGCCCCACGATGCCGTTAACCACGGCGCCCGCTGCCATCAGCCCGAAGACCGAGGGGATGAAGCTGACGGTTCCCTGGATGACATTCCGGCTTTCACAGGAGTGCACGTCGTTGTCGCTCTGAGGGCAGATGCAGCGGAAGGCATCGGCCACGTCGTTGTCCAGAACGACAGGAGGCTCATCCGACCAGACAGCCTGAATTCGCGTGATGTCCACGCCCCGCTGGCGCAGCTTCTTGCGCACGACCTTGGCCAAGGGATCGATCTTGGTCTTGTCGAGGGGGTGAACACGAATCCGGGTGGGGTCCATCTTGGAGCCCGCGCCCATCGAGGCCACGACAGGTATCTCGGCATTGGCGCAAGTTTCCAAGAGGTGGAGCTTGGCCGTGACGTTGTCAATGCAGTCCACGACCCAATCCCAGCCCGGTTCCAGAATCTCGGCGCTGCTCTCGTGGTTGAAGAAGCGGTACCAGCTCTGGACCTCGGCCTTGGGGTTGATCGCCCGGACACGCTGCTCCATCAGCTCGCTCTTGGGCAGACCCACCGTGCGCCGGAAGGCATGGAGCTGCCGGTTCAGGTTGGTCAGACAGACGTCGTCGAAGTCCACCAGCCCGATGCGGCCTACACCGCTGCGCGCGATGGCCTCTGCGGCGTAGGAGCCCACCCCGCCCAGCCCCACAATCAAGACGGAGGACTTTTGCAGACGGGAGAACCCACGGCGGCCAACGATGAGCTCAGTGCGGTGAAAGGGATGCATTCAGTGGCCTCGGTCGTACACGGTGAAGGCGCGCCTCCTATCCGCGGCTTCCCAACCACGCGAGCACCGTGAGGACCAGAGAGCGGGCCAGCCACTCGGGGTCGTCGTACATGCTGCCAGGCAAGAGCCCGAGCTCGACCAACTCGATGGAGAGCCGACCGCTCTCAGGAGATGGGGGCATCGGGAGCGCCAAGGAGCGGCGCTCAATGTCCGCGACGTCGGCTTGAGGGTCCAAGAACCGGAGTTGAAACCAGCCTGTGGGCCGAGCCAGCTCGGTGTCAAAGCCAACGTGGTTGAAGTTCGCCGTGAGCCAGTCCTGACGCTCGGCCAACTCCGGGTCGATGACAATCAGCGCCAGGACGCGGTCCCGCAGGCCGTCAAAACGGTGCAGTGTCTCCAGAAGAAGCGTGGCGTCCTCTCCCCTCGCCAAGATCACAAAACGGTCCGCCCCATCCGGCCCAAGAGCGTCGATGGCCTTTGCAGTGTCCTCGGGTGTGGAGGGGGTGACCTGAGCTGTACGCGGGAGCAGCTCGGAGAGGGGGAGATCGCATGCCCCGAGCTGGATCCATACCTGCTGCCCCTTGCGAAGGATCGCCTGGGGGATCGTCTCCGCCCACGAGGCCAAGCTGTCCCAGTCGGCTCCTTGCCCCAGGTACTGCGGCAGTCGCCAAGCCTCTCCGGCCGCCTCTGGCTCCTCGTAGAGCTCCGCATCTTGTTCCTCACCAAAGAGTCGTGGAAGACGCTCCGGGGGACCTGGCAATGCGCTGAGGGCTTCGGTCAAGGTGAGCTCTCCTGGAAGCGCAGGGACCGGAAGCGCAGCGGGGGCTGGGCGAAGAAGCTTCTCGAATGGCTCGCGAGCAGCCGCTGAAAACCAGACTTTTCCCCTGCCTTCTTTGGCCCAGTCCTCTGCCTGTCCGCCCGCAGCTTCTACGCGACCTCGGAGCTGAGTCAGCAGCGTGAGCTTGAAGAAACGCTCCCAATTCAAGGCAACTGGACGGGGGCGAGCCCACCAAAGCGTGGCCGCAGTCAAGACACCAGCGCCGCCCCAAAGGGCCATATCGATCGCGTTCACCGAAGCTCCCAGTCCATGTAAGATCGATGCCTCACAACATAGGTCAGCCCTACTCTTGACACGTCATCACCATTGAGTGATAGTCCTCGTGTCCGATAGGAAGCGAGGGCCGACGTAGACAGGCATTACATGCTGGGATAGGCTGGCCCCCGAAATCCAACAAGTTCGGATTCAACACTTTCCCCTTACAGGGAAGACGCCCAACACCGGGCTGGTCCGGTTGCAGGCCGTAACCGCTATTAGATGAGGATCATTATTATGAACACCAAGCTGCTTGCTGCTGCTGCCGCCGCTACCGCCGCCTTCGCCATGGTCGCTTGCGACAAGGATGCCGAAGAGAACGCTGACAACGCATGCAACGCATGCAACGCATGCAACGCTTGCAACGCTTGCAACGCTTGCAACGCTTGCGGCGCCTGAGCTCCAGCTCAAGCAGCCCTCAAACCCCCCGGTGCTCCAAGCGAGCGCCGGGGGGTTTGTCATTTGGGGCGTCCCAGGCGCTCGGCGACAGCGTTCGCTTCCCTCAAACGCTCAGAGACTGCGAGGAGAACCCAAGATTAGCCGACGTGACCGGAGCCTTGGGTTAGGAGCGCCCCATGATGGATCGAAAGCGAGTAGAGAGCGCGCTCAACGTCGTGCTGGGCATTGCAATCGTAGTCTTTGGCGGCATCGCCGCGAAGACCTACTACGAGAACAATTACCAGCCCAAAGTCTTCGAGCAGCCCGAGTTCCACGCCGCCCCCTTGTACAAGGTGGAGGCCAAGGTCCCGGACGCCACGGACCCGGAAGCGGAGGTGCAGGCCGACAACCCTCACGCCACTTTCGACCCCTGGTTGGCCGAGCACTTTAAGGCCCCCGTCGACCTTCAAGGCGACGCGCCGGCCGACTGGACAGAGATCGAGGCGAGCCTCAGTCCTCAGTCCTGCGGAACCTGTCACCCACAGCAGCTCGCTGAATGGCAGACGAGCTGGCACCACTTGGGCATGGGTCCAGGAATGATGGGCCAGCTGGTCGACGCCAAGGACGGAATGGTCAAGGCCTGCCAGCGCTGCCACGCGCCCAATGCAGAGCAGTACCCCCGCCTCAAGGGCTCGGAAGAGGGGGCGACCTACCAGGACAATCCTTCCTTCGACTCTGAGCTTCGCACCGAAGGGTTGACCTGCGCCGGCTGCCATGTGCGGGACTGGACACGATTCGGTCCCGAGACGGAGACCCATGCCCTGGGCAGCGAGACCCCTCCAGAGCTTCTGGAAGGCGAGACCGCCGACAGCGAATGGGTGGACCCCAACGAAGGACTCCCACACAACGGATTCGTGGCCAAGGGCGCCTACCAAGAGGCCGTCTTTTGCGAGCGCTGCCATGACTTCCGCGACGGCGAGGGCAAGGTACTGGAGGAGAAGAAGCTCCAAGAGACCTACCAAGAGTGGCGACGCACCGATGCGGCCGCTGAGGGCCAGACCTGCCAGACCTGCCACATGCCTGACGGCGCCCACACCTTCAAGGGCATCCACGACAAAGAGTTCGTGCAGACGGGCTTTGAGGCCACAGCTGAGCTCAAGCGCCTCGGCGACAAGCCCTTGGAGCCGCTCGAGGCAGAGCTGACGATCACGAACGTTGGCGCGGCTCACCGCATGCCCACCTACACAACACCACGGATCGTGTTGATCGTCGAGCAACTCGACCAGAGTGGCGCTGCCATTGACGGAACCCGGCAAGAGTTCATGGTCGGTCGTGAGACCACCTTGAGCTTGTCCAAAGAGGTCTACGACACTCGAATCCTGCCTGGTGAGAGCCGCACCCTGATGTACTCGGCTGAGCGTGCTGAGAGCGCGACCGGTCTCTCCGCTCGGGTCGAGGTCTGGCCCGATGAGCAGTACCGCAAGAACTACGAGAACTGGCTGAGCACCAACATGTACGGCGATGAAGGCAGTGCCATCCTGAAGGAGGCCTTCGATGCGGCCACCGACAGCCGCTACATCGCTTGGGAACGCTCGGTGGACTTGGCGAGTCAGTGAGCAGCCCCCTCCGCAGCTTCTGGGACGAGCGCGCAGCCGACTACGACAGCGCGGGAAGCGAGAACGCAGAGGGCTACTGGCGACACACCGCAACCAACGTCCTCCTGACCCGCTGCGAGGCCGACAAAGACGACGTGGTCTTGGATCTGGGCTGCGGAACGGGCAACGTGACCAAGACCTTGGCGCCCCACGTCAAGCGCATCGTCGGTCTGGACGTCTCTCCCAAGATGCTGGAGCGTGCACAGATGGATGCACCCTCCAACGCCGAGTTTCGACAGGGTGACCTCCGCAAGCCGCCACATGTGTTGGGCTTGACCCACATCACGGCCTGCTACGCCCTGACGGCTTTGACCAAGACCGAACGCCGGGCTCTGTGGGACCAATGCTGGCGCATGCTCAAGCCAGGCGGCATGCTGGTGGTCGCGGACCTGTTCTGGACCGTACCGCCCGAGCAGGTGGACGCCGACTTCTTCGAGGAAGACTGGATGCAATCCGTGAGCGCCACCGAAGAGATGGAGTTCTTGGAGCGCGACGGACGCTTTCGCGTCCTGATGGAGCCCCTGCATCCATTGGTCACTGTGCTGACTGCCGCGCGCCTTTAGACCCATGAGGCGCTGATGCTGGGCAAAGGAGGACGAGGAAAGCCAGTGCTGCTGGTCTTGGCCCTGGTGCTCTACACATTGCTCGGCATGTTCACCGTCAACGGGATCGGCCCCGTCGGCGAGGTCGCACTGGGCTGGAGCTTGAAGGCACCTCCCAGCGTGCTTCGCAGCTTCGACGGTGACTTGGCGGACGGCCCTGCGTTCGGACCGCTCAAGAGCAGCCAGGTCCGACCACTGGAGCGGGTCCAAGTCGGCCCCGTTTCCCTGCCCCTGGCGGTCAATACCTACACGGGCGGGCCTCCCGATTGGCCCGCAAGACTGGCCCATGCAGTCGGTGGACAGCGCGGAGCGGTGGCCATGCACTTGGCCCTGGGAGCCCTGCTGCTCGTTCTGGTACATCGCTTCCTGCGATTTCACGGAACATCCGGGGCCGGTGGCCTGGCCGCCTTGGTCTTGGCGGCGGACTGGAGCTTCATCTTCTATCGGAAGGTCCTGGGCGGGACCGAGATCCTGCTCATGGCTGCCGGACTGCTGCTGGTCTGGAGCACATGGAGCCGACGCTGGGGGGGTGGCAGACACGGCCCATACGCCATCGCTGCTGCTGTGGGCTTGGGACTTCTGGCCAAGATCACCTTCCTGCCCACCCTGCTGGCGTGGGGCCTGGCCCTGCTTCTGACCCGAAGAGACAAGCCAAAGCTCAAACCTCCCGCTCCCCTGCCCTGGCCTTGGATGCTGGGAATACCGGTCCTGTTGACCTCTCCCTTGTGGATCACCTGGCTGCACCACGGCTTGGGCATGCCAGCCGAAGGGCACATCCAGTCCCATGACTTCTTGTCTCTGCAGCTGGAGAGGAGCTTCTCGGGCCTGTCCGGCCTGCTGTCCGGGGAGCGCTCACCGGCCCGAGAGGTGCCCAGCTCATTGCTGTGGTTCTTGGGCGACCCGCTGGCCTGGCTGGATCAGGCATACGGAGGCACCCATCCGTCTTCGCCGATCTGGCCTCGCTGGGTGGCCTGGTGCGTTCTGATTGCCGGCAGCGTGCTGGAGTGGTTGCGACCACGGGAGGATCGCTCTGGCGCCCTGCTCCGAATCTTCTCCCTCTTTGTCCCCCTGCAGCTCCTCTTGATCTGGCTCGCCAACCGGGACCTTCACCACCTGGCCCAAGCCACTCCAATGCTGGCCATCTGGTTTGGCCTGGCTGGCACCCGTCTGCTCGCCATCGGGGTGAACCCACGCAACCCGCTTCGGGGTCTGGCAGCCATCGCCCTGGCCCTTCCGCTCCTTCTCCCAGGGGTGCTGCTGCTCAAGAACACAGACCAAGCAGTGGAGAGCGGCCGAATCCCTCACTTCCAGGCCAAGGGACAGACCGCGCTGGTGACAATGCTCAGGCAGCACCCCATCACGGAGCTTCGCGCCTGCGACTACGATCTCTACGGAATGCTGGAGATTCAGGCACCGGAGATTCGCACGCTCCACGCTTGGGGGGCCGTGTCCCAGACCGAGGACCGCAACGAGGCCTTTGCTGAGCTCCTGCGGCTCTCCAGCGGACAGCACCTGCTCTTGGTCCGTGCGAGCGCGCCCATGCGCTACAACCTGAGCCCCACCCCCTCTCGGCTTCGCAGAGCGCAGGAGCAGAGCGGGAACATCCTGGTGCTGGTAGACAGCCTCTCCGACGCCGAAGGGCCGTGGGCATGGCTCTACAAAGTCCAGCCGCAGGAGCGCCCTTAGAAGAGGGACTTGCGCTTGCTGCTGCTGAGGATGCCCAGACCTTCTCGATACTTGGCGACCGTCCGGCGGGCACACTTGATGTTGAAGTTGACCAGCTCTTTGACGATGGCTGAGTCAGACTTGGGCTTGCGGGGGTCCTCCGCCTGAATGATCTGGCGAATACGGGACTTGACCGCCTCAGCGGCGATGTCCTCGCCGTGGACCTGTTGAATCCCAGCGTTGAAGAAGTACTTGAGCTCGAAGATGCCTTGAGGGCACTGCAGGTACTTGTTGGAGGTCACACGCGACACAGTGGACTCGTGCACACCAATCTCGTCTGCGATGTCACGCAGAATCATTGGACGAAGGTGCTCAATCCCATGATTGAAGAAGTCTTGCTGGCGCTTCAAGATGGCGTTCACCACCTTGTGAATGGTCGCCTGCCGCTTGTAGATGGACTTGATCAGAAAGTCGGCAGAGTCGAGCTTGTCCTTGATGTAGTCCCGCTCTTCCTTGCTGCCGTCCCCTTCCATGACGCGTTGGTAGTAGGGGCTGACGCGCAGCTTGGGCAGACCGTCCTCGTTCTGGAGGATCTGCCACTGGTCCCCTACCCGGAACACGTACACATCTGGGGTGATGTAGCGCGGGTCCGCGTCGGCAAAGCCACGGCCGGGCCAGGGCTCAAAGTCCTGGAGCATCTTGTGGTACTCGAGCACGTCCTCCATGTCCATGTCCATGGCCTTGGCGATGCCACCGTAGTTGCGGCGCTCAAAGTCCCCGAGGTGATCGGTGATCAACTGGACGAAGAAGGGGTCCTCAGGGTGGCGTGCGCGTGCCTGGATGACCAAGCACTGAGCCAAGGTGTTGGAGCCACATCCGATGGGGTCCAGCGCCTGGATGATCATCTGAGCACCCTCGGCATCATCCAGGTCGACTTCAGCCTCGGTTGCGACATCCTCCAGTGGAATGGTCAGGTAGCCACGGTCGTCCAAGTTCAGCAGCATGACCTGTGCGGCCCGACGCTCTCCATCGGTGCAGTGCTGCATCTGGAGCTGCCAGGCCAGGTGCTCAATGAGGGTCTGGCTGGTGCTGAGGGTCGCCTCGATGGGCGGCATGTCCTCGCCACGGACGGTGCTGCCGCGGCTGTAGTTGCTGTAGGAGTCCAAGACCTCGCGCCATTGCTCTTCTGTGAGCTTCTGATCGCGCTCCGGAGCCCCTTCCGGTGTCCCCTCTTTCTTGGTCCCTGGGTCGTCCAAGCCGGCCCAGTTGGTCTCCATGGTCTCGCCGGCATTCATCTCGGCGTTGTCGGCGTTGGTCTGGCGGTTCTCCTCGCCAAGCTTTGCCTGGAAGTCCGCCAAGGCGTCGTCCTGACCGCCCCCTGGGATCTCTTCTAGGACGGGGTTCTCGACGAGCTCCTGCTGAATCTGGTCCACCAGATCCATGTGCGAGAGCTGCAGGAGCTTGATGGCCTGCTGCAGCTGTGGCGTGATGACCAGCTGCTGACTGAGCTTGAGGTTCTGCCTGAGTTCGAGTGCCATGAGCTTCTTGCGCCTGCCTGAAAGCAATCTGGCATGACAATTGCTGTAAGGTCAAGCCGACTGCTCTCTCATCGCTCAATACGGCCCGACCACAAGGCTGATTTCCCGCTCATTGGGCCTCAGGCCCGGGCTGGTGTGCCCGAGGTCTCCAGCGCGTCGTCTTCAGAGCTGGCATCACGCCGCTTCCGCTGCTCGATGGCCGCCTTTACGAAGGCCGAGAACAGGGGGTGAGGACGCAGGGGGCGGCTCTTGAACTCGGGGTGGAACTGGCAAGCCACAAAGTAGGGGTGGCTGGGCAACTCGATCATCTCCACGAGCAGTCCGTCTGGGCTCGTTCCAGACAGCGTCAGGCCGCCATCCGTGAGGGCCTTGTGGTAGCCAGGATTGACCTCGTACCGGTGACGGTGTCGCTCTCGGATGTCGGTGCCACCATAGATTTTGGCGGCCAGCGTGCCGGCCGCCAGCTCACAGGGCCATGCTCCCAGGCGCATGGTTCCGCCCTTGTCGACGACCTTGTGCTGGGCATCCATGAGCTCGATGACCAGGTTCTCTGAGTCCGAGGTGAACTCACGGCTGCTGGCATCGGTGAGGTTGAGCACGTTTCGGCAGAACTCGATGGTGGCCACCTGGAGGCCCAAGCAGATTCCAAAGAATGGAATCGCGTTCTCCCGTGCGAAGCGGACTGCAGCGATCTTGCCCTCGACCCCACGGTCGCCAAAGCCACCTGGAACCAGGACAGCATCCAGGCCTGCAAGGTCCTTCTCAGGACAAGTAGGATCGACCAACTCGGAGTCGATGTAGACCAGCTCAACCTTGGCCCGGTGCGCGATGCCACCGTGGGTCAGCGCCTCGTTGAGGGACTTGTAGGTGTCCACGAGGTTCACGTACTTGCCGACGATGCCGATGCGAACAGCGGTCTGAGGATTGGCCATGCGCTCGACCAAGTCCTCCCAGTTGTGCAGGTTGGGCGCAGCAGCCCAGATACCCAGCTTCTCCAGGATCCGGTCGTCCAACTCCTCCTCATGGAAGGTCAGGGGCAGCTGATGGATGTTGGGTACGTCAGGGGCGGCGATGACCGAGTCGACGTTCACATTGCAGAAGTGCGCGATCTTCTGGCGCAATGCCTTGGGCAGGGGTCGATCACTTCGGCAGATCAACAGGTCCGGCTGGATGCCCAGGCCCAGAAGCTCCTTCACGGAGTGCTGTGTAGGCTTGGTCTTGAGCTCTCCTGCCGTCTTGATGTACGGAACCAGGGTCAGGTGCACGAAGAGCACGTTCTGCGGCCCAGCGTCGTGTCGGAACTGACGGATGGCCTCCAAGAAGGGCAGGCCCTCAATGTCACCGACGGTGCCGCCCACCTCGATGATGCCCAGATCCACATCTTCCACCGCGTCCCAGATCATGCGCTTGATCTCATCGGTGATGTGCGGAATGACCTGGACCGTGCGCCCCAGGTACTCGCCTCTGCGCTCACGCTGGATGACGTTCTGGTAGATGCGCCCAGTGGTGAAGCTGTTCTTGCGAGACAGGGTTCGGTCGGTGAAGCGCTCGTAGTGGCCCAGATCCAGGTCCGTCTCCGCTCCGTCGTCGGTCACGAAGACCTCGCCGTGCTGGTACGGCGACATGGTGCCCGGATCCACGTTGATGTAAGGGTCCATCTTCAGGTTGGTGACCCGAATGCCACGAGCCCCAAGGAGTGCGCCAATGGCGGAGGCGGAGAGCCCCTTGCCCAAGGCTGAGAGCACACCACCGGTGACAAAGATGAACTTCTTGCGCATGTACTCTCCTGGCGGGCTTAGCCCATCATGTCTCGGACGCGTTCGAGGTCTTCCGCCGTGTCCACGGAGGGCGCAGCAGCGTCCAGAGTGACCACAGCGATCGGTATGCCGGCTTCGAGCAAGCGCAGCTGCTCCAACCTCTCCGCCTGCTCTCTCACCCCAAGAGGCAGAGAGACAAAGCGAGCCAGAGCATTCCGCCGGAAGGCGTAACACCCAAGATGCTGCAGGGATCCGCGGGGACCCCCTCTGGCCGGTGACGAGCGCGTGAAGTCCAACGCCCAGCCACGCGCATCGAGGCTGACCTTGACCACGGACTCCGAGTCAGGCCCTTGGAGAGGCGCCGCCAGAGTGGCGACCTGAACCTCTGGATCTGCGAAGCAGGCCACCAGCTTGTCCAAGGCCCCACCATCAAAGAGGGGCTCGTCGCCTTGGACGTTGATCACCAGAGAGAACTCCGGATAGCGCTCACTGACCTCCCAGACGCGATCGCTGCCGCTCTGGTGCGCAGTCGAGGTCATCTCGGCCAACACGCCAGCCTTCTCGCAGACAGCCAGGATGCGTTCATCATCCGTGGCGACGAGGGGCTCGAATCCCCCCTCACGGACTCGGTCCACGACATGGAGCACCAGCTCCCGTCCTTGTATCTTCGCCACGGCCTTGGCAGGCAGGCGCGTGCTGCCCCACCGCGCTGGAATGACCACCAGCGCAGCCCCATCGGCGAACCCAGAGGCAAAAACGGCCCGCCGATGAAGGCGAGCCGTCTTTGAATCCAAAACCCAGGCGCTCAGCGCTTGGAGAACTGGAAGCGCTTGCGAGCACCGGGCTGACCGGGCTTCTTACGCTCGACGCGGCGTGCGTCGCGAGTCAGGAAGCCGGCCCGCTTGAGGTCGGTTCGCAGGCTCGGGTTCTGCTGCTCCAAGGCACGGGCCAAGCCCATGCGGATGGCGCCAGCCTGACCGGCCTTGCCGCCGCCGCGAACGGTGACGTAGAGGTCGACGTCCGAGACGCTGTTGGTGAGAACCAAGGGCTGACGAAGCAGCATCTTGAGGGTCTCACGGTCAAAGTAGGCGTCGATGTTGCGCTTGTTAACGACGATGTTGCCGTTACCTGGGCGCAAAAACACGCGGGCGGTCGCTTCCTTGCGACGTCCCGTTCCGTACCACTGCGTAGTAGCCATTTTCAGGACTCCTTAGCGGGGTTGGCGTAGACCTTGGGGAAGGGCTGAGGGGCCTGCGCCTGGTGGGGGTGCTCCGCACCGGGGTAGATCTTCAGCTTGGAGATCATCTGACGACCCAAGCGGTTCTTCGGAAGCATGCCCTTGACGGCCTGCTGGAACATACGCTCGGAGTCGTTCTTGACGACCTCGCGCGCTTCCATGGACTTGAGTCCTCCGAAGTAGCCAGAGTACCGGTGGTACATCTTGGTTGCCCACTTACGACCGGTCAACTCGACCTGGGCCGCGTTGATGACAACGACGAAATCGCCGGTGTCAACGTGAGGGGTGAAGCTTGGCTTGTGCTTGCCGCGCAGGACAAGAGCGATCCGGGTGGCGAGACGACCGATGGGTTGCCCAGCGGCGTCGATCACGTACCAATCCCGGACGACTTCGTGGGGCTTGGCTGAGACAGTTCGCATGCCGCATTTTCCCGTGAATCAGGGTGGATGAAGAAGTTCAGTGCCCCTGTCTCAAATGACGGAGGGGCGAAACCCCAGCCATCTACTGAGCCGGGGGGGCGCTGTCAAGGTCCGCGTGGGCCTCAGATGAAGAGATCTCCCAGCAGATCTCCCAGACCCTCTGGTCCTGGGGCAGGTCGAACAACAGACCGCCGAGGGTCTCCATCGCGGTATCGGTGCGGCCCCTGCTCGCCACAGCCTGAGCCAGGAGCCTCTTGGCCCCTGGAGTCTCCAGCATGGGTACAAGGCCAGCTTGGGCCGCGGTGGCCTCGTTCTTGGCCAGATTCAGCTGAGCTTGGGCCAGCGTCCAAGCCGCTGTGCGCTGGGAGGAAGGAACCTGCGCCAAGATCCTCTTGGCCTGCCCCACCTCACCCAACTCGATGGCCAACAGGGCTCGATAGAGAGGGTCCTGCAAATCGTCGAGCTCTCCCATCAAGACGCGGCAGGGATCGCTAGCGCCACAGGCAGAGTCCTCTGCTTGCAGCGGCAGCAGGACCCAGATGGGCGCGCTGCGCTGTGCCGTGCTCTTGGCCCCCAGGAGCGCGCTGGGCTGCAAGGTCTCTAGGTGGGCAAGGGCAGCTTGGCGTGTCCCCTCCCCTCCGCCCAGGAGCCAAGCTCGCAGCACCTCGGGGTTGGCAGGCCACGGCTCGAGGGCCGCCTGCCAGTGCGAGAGCTCCGCTGGGGTGTCGCGAGTCGCCAAGGCCGCAATGACCTGGCTTGCTGGGTCCTGTCCATCCAGAGCGTCCAAGACCGCAGCGGACGCAGCTCCAGACTGCAGGAGCGCCGCCCCTCGAGCAGGTCCACGCAAGGCCTCGCTCTCCACCATGGCTGCAGCGACGTCGCCCTCGCGAAGGGCCATCCAGGTTCTTTGTTCGCGCTCCGCCTCGCTGTCTCCCCGCAACTGCGCACGCGCTTGAGCCAGAGGAAGGATCCCCTCCTGCCACTGCACAGCAACGGCCTCAGCCCCCAGTCCGGCCGCCGCGTAGCGAGAGGCGGCAACCGCAGGTCTGCCTGTCCAATCCGCCAACTGCGCCAAGCGAGCGTTGAGCCGTGGGTCCTGGACTCCTGAGGAAAGGCACGCGTTCACCAAGAGCTCGGCTTCGCTGAGCTGGCCCACGGCGATGGCCTGCTCCAGCTCGACACGGCAATGAGATGCATCGGTCTCAAAGCTTTGAGCAAATTCCAAGGCGATGGTCTTCGCCTCGTCCAGGCGCCCCTCTCGAAGCGCCAACTCCAAGGCGAGCCGCTTGCTGGTCCAGCTCGACTCTTCCACACCCTGCAGGGCCGCCCGAGCCCCCAGGAGGTCCCTCTGGCCCAGCGCCAAGTGGCCTTGTGTAAGCAGGAGAGCATCCCCTTTGAGCTCACCCTGAGCCTCCAGGGCGTTGAGCAAGCCCCGTGCTTGACTCAGATCGATGCCTGCTTCCCCGCCCGAGGCCCCGCTGATCTGCACCAGCAGTCCGGCCGCTTGGGCGCTGTCCGGCTCCAACACCAAGGCCTTGCGTGCTGAGGCTGCTGCGCCGGGCAAGTCCAGGCCGCGATCAACACGGGCCTGGGCATGCTCAATGTAGGCCTCGAAGGGCTGCTCGGGATCGGGGTAGAGCGACTCCGCCTCCGAGAGCACGGCCTCGACAACCGGATCCTGGTCCGGAAGCGCTGCGGGCCCGGGCTCATAGGACCAGAACATGCTTGGAACGCCGCAGCACAGGACTCCACCGACGGCCAGTGCAGCCAAGTACATCAAGGGAGTTGGCCGGCGGGGACGGCGGCGGCGAGGGGCAGGAGTAGTCATTGTTGAGCCAAGGCGTATCGCCAGCGGAAGACCCAGGCATTTTTCCTGGGCCTTGACGCGATCTCCCCGAATGATAGGTGGCGGGCACTCACCTCGAAAAGCGCGATCTCGCGCACCCTACGGAGTCTAGATGCCTGTCGATAAGGCCCTGCTCGGCACACGCTACACCTGCTACGAGTGCGGCGCGAAGTTCTACGACATGAACAAGCCCGAGGCCTTGTGCCCGAGCTGCAACGCTGACCAGGCTAACGACCCCAACCCCGACCCCATCGAGCTTCTCAAGAGCATGAAGCGTCGGTCTCGCTCCAAGACCAAGGCTGAGTCCTCCGTCGAAGAGAGCAACGAGTCCAGCGTCGAAGTGAAGGCCGAGAGCGACGAAGAGAGCTCCAGCGACTGAGACAACTGGCCTCACCCGGGGCTCAGTAGTCGACGCGAACCAAGTAGAGACCGTAACCAGGCGCCCCAGGGCCAGCGTGGTTGCGGTCTCTCTCGTTGAGGACCTCCACCATCCATTCCGGTGGTTGCCGCCCCAGCCCAACGACGACAGCGGTGCCAACCAGGTTCCGCACCATACGGCGCAGAAAGCCCTTGCCGTAGAACTCGAGCACCATCTCATCCGGTCCCTGCTCTACGGTGACGCGCTGCAAGGTCCGCACTGGCCCACTCGCGCAGCATCCCTGGCCACGAAAGCTGCTGAAGTCGTGTGTCCCCGTGACGCCGCTGAGAGCTTCAGTCATCGCCTGGGCATCCAGGGGGCTGCGCTGGTGCCAAGCCCGTCCGCGCTCTAAGGCCGATCGGCTAGGCGATGTACGAATACGGTAGCGATAGAGCTTCCCGATCGCAGAGTAGCGGGCATGGAAGTCATCCGCGACGCGCTCCGCGTGCCAGCAGCTGACATCGGGTGGCATGAGCGAATTCAGACCGTCGCGGATCTGGGCGGGTTTGCGCTCGGCTTCCGTGTGGAAGTGACAGACCTGACCCAAGGCATGGACCCCTGCGTCGGTACGACCGCTCGCATGGATCCGCACCCCAGTGGACCCCAGGACCTTGTTCAGGGCCGCCTCGACGAACTCCTGGACCGTCGGCCCATTGGGCTGAAGCTGCCACCCGCAGTACGCAGAACCGTCGTACTCCAGGTGGATCCGCCAGGTCTTCACTTCCTGTCGATCTTCAGACCGAAGCTCAGAGTGCTGCCCGCAAAGGACAGCCCCTCGTCGCTGAAGAGCGAAGACTGGCGGTAGGACACCGTCAGGTAGGTGTCGACGATTCCCCAGCGGGCTTCGGCCAGCGAGGCACGCTTGGGATCCATCCAGTCCAGGAGCACATCACCGCCAACCGCCCAGCTGTACCCCGCCTTGCCGCCAGCAGTACGCTCGAAGCTGGTGAGGTTCTCGACGTCCAGGGACCCCTGGCGTTCAAGCCAAGGGTAGTAATCGAGGCTTCCGCTGACCCAAGGCACGATGGGCATACCGACGTAGTCATCGGGGCCAAGCCGCCAACGGGGCAGGAAAGGGTCCAGACGCAGGGTCGCCCCCACGCCGAGAGGCAGAACGTTCATGCGGGTCGAGGAGGAGCTGGCCGTGCCGTCCGTGCTGACCTGGTCGCCCTGCTTGCGCATCACACCCACGCGGGCGTCGGCGGACAGGAAGCGGATGAACTGGTACGAGCCACCGATCTCAATCATGGTCATCTGGCCGTTGTAGACGGACTCCCATGCATCGTTGGAGCCGGTGCTTCCCCCATCCAGCTGAGCTGGGCCAACACGCACGTGGTTGCTCTTGGACTTGGCGGTCCAGCCAGCGTGCCACTCCTCGTTCTGCTCCTGAGCTTCCTCGTCCTGGGCTTGGTCCTGAGCCAGTGCGGGAGAGGAGGCCATCAAAAGCGCTCCAAGGCCAAGGCCTCTGCGGCGCCTACGCCCCAGCGCCAAGGCACCGAGCAGGACCCCAAAGAGACCTGCGCCTCCAGAAGTACTGCTGCAGCCAAAGCCGCCGGGCTCGTTGGCCAGCTGAGAGGCGGAGAAGGTGGGCTCGGGGGTGACCGTCTGGATTTCGCTCATGGGTCCTTCCGTACCTGAATCGTCGAGGGCGCGCACGCCCACATAGTAAGTCTGGTAGTTCGTCAGCCCGTCGACGGTCAGGGTCTGGTCAGCGCCAGGGTCCTCAACGTCGAACTCGACGGGGTTGCTCAGCTCATCATCGCCTTCGAATTCTGGAAGATCATCCGAGGTGAATTCGACGGTGCTCACGTAGACCTCGTAGGTCGCAAGGTCGGATTCGTCGCCGCCTTCCACGTTGACCAGAATCGTCGAGTCTTCGAAGCCCAAGCTGAACTGAAGCTGATCGGGGGGGGTGTCCAGATCGATGTCCACAGCAACACGGCCCTCTCCTTGGGTCAGGAAGAGTCGGTTTGCCCCCTCATCCAATTCAAGGTCTGCCAGAGAGAGCGCAAGGCTCGCTGATCCATCCACGAAATCACCGTTGGCCAGCTCAGTGCCGGTCTCCACGCCGTCTCGCAGTGAGTAGCTCCCCTCCGTATCCGAGGTCAGGGTGAGGTTGATCGTGTCCGTCTCGTTGTACGGACCCTCTTCAGCGATCTCGATGTCCAGCCAGGGGCGATCGGTGAAGACATGCACGCTGCCATCCGCGAGGCCCAAGAGGTAGCCAGGCGCAGCGGCCACCTCCTCAAGGCCCAGAAGCCCCAGATCCTCAAGGTCGAAGCTGTAGAGTGGCTCCGTGGTGATCGCGGTGTTTACGTTCTCCAGCACAGATAGGGTGTCCTCGCCGAGGTAGGCCACCCAGTCTCCGTCGTCCGTGGAGACGCTGCAGGTGATGTCCTGCGGGGTCTCAAGGTCGGACAAGACCACCCCAACTTCATTGTTGGTCTGAGCCGGGAGAATGGAGAGGACGCGCCCATCGCTGATGCTGTCCGCAGCAAACACCGTGTCGTTGATTCCCTGAGGCGCACAGGCGGCCACGTAGTCGGTGTTGGTCACTTGCGGCTGCAGGATCGACGGGGCGCCATTGCCCAACGCGATCTTGGAGACCTGACGGCCGCCGTGGAAGACCATCCAGTAGTTGTTCAGCAGCAGCGTGAAGTCCACACCGGCCACGCCCAGGGTGTTCCCGCTGGTCTCCGAGGCGAGGGCGAAGGCTTCGCTTCCGTCCTCTGGGCCCAAGTAGATCTGGGGGTTGCCGTCGCCTTCAGCCAAGACATAGAGCTGCCCAACATCGACTGGCGTAGAGACCGTCAACGCCAGAATGGCCTGCTCACCCACTTCTACTGGGTCTGGGCGGGTGACCTCGTGGCTCTCATCGTCCACCTCGATCACGACCACTGTGCCGTCGGTACAGCCGGTGTAGAAGGCCCAAGAGCTTCCCCGGTCGTAGCTGGCCAAGGGCGTCGCGCCGCTGCATCCGACAGCCGAGGTGGTCTCCCAAGTCTCCAGGTCCAAGATCAACACCTGGGTACCTGAGACGAAGGCCGCCAGCTCCCCGCCTGGGGCCACCAGCATGTCGCTTGCGCTGGCGTCGAGCTCCACTTGGGCGACGTAGTCCGCCGGCACCGCCATTGCGCTCTGGCTGAGCAAAATCCACAACAGGGGCTTCATACCGACACTCCAGACAAGTCACGTACGGGAATCCCCTGCCAGTTCCGTGCCAACAACAATGGCCTCGATCTGGCAGAGAATCCTGACAAGATGTCAGTCGGGGAATGCGCGCTGAACTGGACCCGAAAAGTTGTCAAGGCAGCCCAGGGGCCTCTTCTCAGACCAAATCCAGCTCAATCATGCCCAACAGTGCCTGCACTGCGTTCGCCGCTGGAAGGCGCATGGGGTCTCCTGCTACGAAGAGCTGAATGCCCTGCCCTGCTGGATCCGGCCGCACACGACCAACCGCGAGCTCCGAGCTGCCCGCCATGCCGCGAGGCATCAGACCCGGCTCCAACTGTCGGAAGAGCTGCAAGCCCGGAAACTCGTCCACAGCTTGGCTCACGCTCTCCACACTCAGACTCTGCCCATAGATCTGCAGGCTCAGCCCCAGCCCAACGAACATGGGCACCAGTACTTGGTCCACCGCAATGGCTCCGGGAGGCAGTCCCAGGACGCGGCTGGCCTGTGCGGCTGCCACAAGCTCAGACTCCATCCAACCGCTGGCCTGGACCTTGCCCCAACCTGGCAGCAGGTCGAAGGCCAGTCCATGCTCGAAGACCGCACGGGGCGGCGTCTGGGAGTTGAAGAGCGCAGCGACCTGGCCCGAGAGCTCACGTACGCCCTTCTCGCCCGCGATGGACGCGGACATCATGGCCGTCCCGCGGATCTGCGCCAAGCCCAAGGGACGGACCGCAGCGCCGATTCCCACCAGGGCCAGGGCCAGGGCACCAGGGCATGACCCTGCGCCGGTCTCACGAAGGGCCTCCAGAGCGCCAGCACTGCGTCCAAAGATGAGGGGGGTCCCCATGCCGGGCTTGCGGTACCCGATCATGTCCAAGACCAAACAGCCCGCCTCAGCAGCACCATCCAGCATGGCGGCTTCCTCGTCGGTGACGGGAGCGGCCACCAGGACCATGTCCACCTCATCCAAGACCTCGGGGTTGAGCAAACCCACTGTGAGCATCTTCTTTCGGAAGCTCAGCTCGGTGGTCTCAACGCTCAGGGCGTCCACGGGGTGAAAGACCCGGAGGGCGATTGGGGACTTTGCAAGCGCCCCAAGAACCTCCTGACCCAAGAGAGAGGTTGCACCCGTTACACAAATTCCGTAGCCAGCTTCAGCCATGAGACGCCTCGCAAGGGCCCACAGCTAACCGCAAAGCTAGCGCTGACCACCCTTGGCGAGCCCCATTGCGGCCTCGCGGTCGGAGAGAAGGCGCAGAAGCTTGTCCTTCTGGGAGAGCTTGGCGCGCTTGAGGCGATGAAGCTGCCGCTTCTGATCCTCGTCCAACCACAGCGCAGTCTGCAGAGCGTCGAGCTCTCCATGCAGGCGGCCGTGGTCCTGAAGCGCTTCGTTCAGGTCGGGGTCATTGAGAGCGGTGATGCGTTCAACGAGTCTCTGATCCATAGGTCCCTTTCAAGCTCTGGGGGTTGGCAGCTTTGCATCTGCATCGCGAAGGTACTCCAGGCGAACAGCCTGAGGAGAGAGGGCCTGAGCCCTGTGCTTCCAAGCATACTCGGCCATCGCGACGACCGGTGACTGGGTGGGTTCAGATGAAATGCTTCCACCTGCAGCTTCGATCTGTTCCCGCCAGACCTCGGCGCCCTCGCCTACTGCGAGAAATCCCGCGCCCGAGGCCTCCACGGCACGCTCGATCGCCTGCTCGGGGGGGAGATCCAGCCCAAGGTCTACAGGGGCGCCGTCAAAGAAGCTCTGGGCATAGGCCTTGGACTTCCGGCCGTCCAAGATGGACAGTACGGGGCCTTTCGGCACAAGCAGCGCACGGGCGTGAAGAGAACTGATGGGCAAGACGGGGATGCCACGGGCCACGGCAAAGCCCAAGGCGGCGGCCACACCCACACGCAATGACGTGAAGGCGCCGGGTCCAACCGAGACACAGACCAGAGAGATCTCTTGGTCCTGCACCAACTCCGCCATCGCCTCGGCCAGCGCGACATCGGCGCCACGCAGAATGCGCTGCTGCCAGCTCCCACCACCTTGAACTGCAGCGCCCACCACGGGGGCTGCTGTGTCCAAACTCAACACGCTCATGCAGCAATCCAGTTTCGAACGTCGATCACCAGGACCACGAACATCAGCCCCAGAAGGAAGAGAACACCGATCTGCTGTGCCCGCTCACGCACCTGCAGGCTCAGGGGCCGACCGCGGATGCCTTCGACGGCGTAGAACAGGAACTGCCCCCCATCGAGAACGGGAACCGGCAGGAAGTTGACCACAGCCAGGGAGATGCTCAGGCCAGCCATCATGTAGGCCCAGTCGAAGATGCCCCGTTCGGCAGCGGCCGCTGCGTGGCGGAAGATGGCAATGGGTCCACCAACGGTCTTGGAGGCCGCCGCCTCTCCTGTGACCAGGTAGCCGACGGTGGAGACCACCTTTGTCGCAGCGTCCAAGGTGCGCTGACCGGCATGCTGAACGGCCGGAATCAGGCTGTAGCGACGCGTGGCCTCTTCTTGCGCGATCCCGATGCTGAAGGTGTTGAAGCCAATGACCGGCCGGAAGGTATAGCGGCCGAAGTTGTCGTGATCCTCTCGAATCGTTGGCTTGAAGATCCGGTCTTGGAGCTGCCCGTCGCGCAACAGGGTCAGCGTTACGGAGCGGGACGAGGCCACCTCGCCCTCCCCAACCTGCGCCTGCTTTACCAAATGGATGACATCGTTGAAGGTGCGCACCTTCACGCCATCCACCGCTGTGACCACGTCACCGCGGAGTAGGCCTCCGACCTCGGCTGGGCTCTCCTCCTGGACCTCGTAGACAGAGAGGTAGGGCGGTGCCAAGCCCCAGGCGTTTGCATGGGGGTGCACGAAGGGCAGGCTGGACTCGGGCCGGGTGGGGTCTTGGGTGACCGTGACGCTTCCATCGACCACGCTGCCCTCGGCGTCGCGACGCATGTAGGCGACTTCCGCCTGGCCCTGAATCCCGTCGAGCTCGGAGATCAAGCCATCGAAGCTCCGGATCTCTTTGTCCCCGACCTTGGTGATCAAGTCACCCGTCTCCAATCCGGCAACAGCCAGGACCGCATCTTGGTCTGCGATCACGACGTAGGGACCAGGGAAGATGGCGCTGATGCCATAGACGCTGGAGGGGTAGACACCGCCGTCCAGAATGGCCCCCTCGGGGGTGTCCAGGGTCAACTCCAAAGACTGCTCGCCTCGGAGCACCTTCAGGACCGGATCTTGGTCGACGTGCTCCAGGCTCTCCTCGAGGGCCCCCCAAGTCGCGATCTCCTCGCCGTTGATGTGGGTGACCCGGTCCCCCACCTGAAGTCCAGCCTCTTGAGCTGAGGAGTACAGGTCTACCTGGCCCAACACAGGCGCCGCGCCCGGCTCGCCAACCATGAAGAGGGCGGTAAAGACCACCACAGGCAGAAGCAGGTTGAACGCTGGACCAGCGGCAACAATGATCAGGCGCTGCCAGACCGGTTTGTTCATGAAGCTGGTCGGAGAGTCGGGATCGGAGTCCCCATCCCCCCCATCCTGAAAGGGATCAGCCCCTTCCATCATCACGTACCCACCCGCTGGGATCAGGCTGACTCGGTAGTCCGTGCCGCCCCATTCCACACCGAAGAGGCGCCGGCCAAAGCCCAAGGAGAAGACTTTGACGCCCACCCCAAAGATCTTGGCGAAGATGAAGTGCCCGGACTCATGAATGAAGACCAGGATGCCGACAAGGGCCAAGGCTGCAAGGACAGTGATGACCGTCTCCGATGCGTCTACGCGCGCTACTCAGCTAGAGGGTAGTCGCAGCGGAGCGGCTAGGCCAGCCCTGCCGACTCACGGAAGCAGCGGACGAATGGCCATGACGTAAAGCCAGAGGGCAGGTCCGGTCAGCAGCAGAGCGTCCACGCGGTCCAACAGGCCACCGTGGCCCGGCATGATCCAGCCGGAGTCTTTGACCCCAAAAGAGCGCTTGAGCATCGACTCCACCAAGTCGCCACAAACCCCGATGGCGTCGACCACGATGCCGATGAGCACACACTCCCACCAGGCCAAGCCAAGCAGTGCGTCGAACTGCATGGCCACCGCCTTGACGGCGCAGACGCCGAGGGTTGCAGTGACCGCTCCCCCGATGGCTCCTTCCCAGGTCTTCTTCGGCGAGATCTTCTCGTAGAGCTTGTGTTTCCCCAAGAAACGCCCAGCGAAATAGGCACCGGTGTCTCCGAGCCAAGTCACAGCCAAGAGCAGAAAGACCCAAGCAAGCCCATCTTCTTCCTGGCGAAGGAGCACTGGGAAGACCATCAGCATGGGCACATAGACCCAGCCCAAGAACAGCCGCGCGGTGGCGTTGGCTGCGGTCTCTACAGGCTCTGGGCGAAAGAGGATGGCCCCAAGGAACCAGAAGCTGCCCAGAATGAGGGTCGCCACCACCGCCATTTGGGAGCCGTGCAAGACGGCGAAGAAGAGTCCAAGCGAGGGCACCAAGAGCACGAAGAGATGCTTGAAGCGCTGCTCCGGGAAGGCCATGGTGGCGTACTCATCCAGACAGACCAACATGGCCAGTCCCAGAATGATCTCGGCGGCAATGACGCCACCAAAGACCAGGGCCGGAATCAGTACGGCAAGGCCAACAAAGGCGGCAAGGAGGCGCTTTCCCACAGAATCAGGTCCCTTCGGTCAGCTGAGCAGATGTCTTGCCATAGCGGCGCTCTCGCTGCCCAAAGGACGCGAAGGCATCAGCCAACTGAGCCCGACGAAAGTCCGGCCAGGCAACGTCCGTCACAAAGATTTCGGCGTAGGCCAACTCCCAAAGCAGGAAGTTGGAGAGCCTCAGCTCTCCGCTTGTGCGAATCAGCAGATCCGGATCCGGCAGCCCGGCAGTGCCGAGGTGCATGCCGAAGGCCTTCTCATCCAAGTCTTCTGGCTTGAGCTGTCCGGCCTGAGCCGCCTTCGCGATGCGCTGTGCCGCCTGAACGATGTCCGCTCGGCCTCCGTAGGAGAGGCACAAGGTGAGGGTCATCTTGGCGCTGGGTCGGTCGGTTTCCCGCATCAGAGCTTGAAGGGGCTTGCGCACAAAGATGGGCAAGCGATCGATTTGACCGACCGCGCGAAGGCGGATGTCGTTGTCGATCAGCTCCGAACGCTCATCCTTGAGGTAGCGCTTGAGCAGCTGCATCAAGCCCTGAACCTCGTCGGCCGGACGCTTCCAGTTCTCCGTGGAGAAGCTGTACAAGGTCAGGGCCTCGACCCCCCACTCTCGGCAAGCTTTGGAGATCTCGCGTACGGACTCTGCACCCTCGTGGTGCCCTTTGATGCGCTCCCAGCCGCGAGCTTGCGCCCAGCGACCGTTGCCATCCATGATCACCGCGAGGTGCTTGGGGACGCGTGCCCCATCAGGCAGAGCGGTGCTCAAACCTCCACGATCTCCGCTTCCTTGGCCGAGACCAAGGCGTCCAAGGCACCGGAATACTCGCTGGTGGCCTTCTGGACTTGCTTCAGGTAGCGCTCCAGATCGTCCTCCGAGATCTCCTTGTCGGACTCGGCATCCTTGAAGATCTGGTTGTACTCTTTGCGCACACCGCGGATGCGGATCTTGTGGTCCTCTCCCATGGCGCGGGCACGCTTGACCAGGTCCTGCCGACGGTCACCTGTGAGCGCAGGCACCGGGACGCGAACGACCTGTCCATCGTTGGAGGGATTCAGGCCAAGAGAGGCCGCACCAATCGCCCGCTCAATGTCGGAGATGGTGGACTTGTCCCAAGGAGTCACCACCAACATGCGCGCATCTGGCGCGTTGATGGTCGCCAGCTGCTTGATGGGCATACTGGCACCGTAAGAGGCCACCAGGACCTTGACGCTGTCCAGGAGTGCAGGCGTGGCACGACCGGTTCGCACCGTGGCCAGGGCCTTCTTGAGGGAATCGACCGCGGACTTCATGTCGTCCGTCATCGCGGACAGGTACTCGTTCACCGTGACCTCCAAAGGGTTTCTCAAGCTAACGCAGCCCGACCGCTCAACAACCCGTGCTCTACAAGGAGCCCTCGTTGTTGTCGACCAAGGTCCCGAGCTTCTCGCCCTTGACCACCCGGACCACGTTGCCCTGAGTGTGGAAGTCAAAGACGATGATGGGGATGTCGTTCTCTTTGCACATCGAGAGCGCCGTCGCGTCCATCACCTTCAGGCCGCGCTGGAGCGCGTCAGAGAAGCAGATGTGGTCAAAACGAACCGCGTCTTCGTGCAGCGCCGGGTCCTTGTCGTAGACCCCATCGACCTTGGTGGCCTTGAGGATGACGTCGGCGTGGATCTCCGCTGCCCGCAAGGCGGCGGCTGTATCGGTGGAGAAGTAGGGGTTTCCTGTTCCGGCGCCGAAAATCACGACGCGTCCCTTCTCCATGTGGCGCTCAGCCCGACGACGAACGTAGGGCTCAGCGACCTTGTCCATCGGGATGGCAGACATGCAGCGCGTCTTCACGCCGCGACGCTCCAGGGCGTCCTGCAAAGCCAAGGCGTTGATGACGGTCGCCAACATGCCCATGTAGTCGGCGTGGGCGCGGTCCATTCCTTTGGACGCACCAGCCAAGCCCCGAAAGATGTTGCCCCCGCCAATGACGACAGCAACCTCTACCCCCAAGTCCTCCCGCAGAGCCTTGACCTCATCTGCGAAGCGCGCGAGCGCAGCAGGACCGATCCCAAAGCCGCGATCTTCAGCGAGCATCTCGCCGGAGAGCTTGAGGAGAATGCGCTTGTAGGCCATGGGGGGCTCCGTAGAATTGGGGGGCTGGAAGGCCCCCCGGGGAGCCTCCCAGGGTCAGCAGCGACTCAGGCCAATCCGGCCTGAGCAGCAACCTCAGCAGCAAAGTCGTCGACCTTCTTCTCCAAGCCCTCGCCCAAGACGAAGCGGCTGAAGCGGCGGATCTTGATGTTCTCGCCGATCGTTGCGATCTGCTCACCGAGCATCTCAGCGACGGTCTTGCTGTCGTCCTTGACGAACTTCTGCTCCATGAGGCAGCGCTCCTCGTAGAACTTGCCCATGCGGCCAGCGACGATCTTCTCAGCGATGTGGGCAGGCTTGCCCTCTTCGATGATGCGAGCGAGCTGAATCTTCTCCTCACGGGAGATGGCGTCCGCAGGAACTTCGTCCTTGGTCACGTACTCGGGAGCAGCAGCAGCGATGTGCATCGCGATGTCGTTGCAGAGGCTGATGAACTGCTCGTTGCGAGCAACGAAGTCCGTCTCAGCGTTGATCTCGACGAGCACACCGATCTTGCCAGCGCCATGCACGTATGCATGCACCAAGCCCTCGGTCGCGACGCGACCAGCCTTCTTGGCGGCCTTGGTGATGCCCTTCTGACGAAGCCAGTCGATCGACTTGTCGACGTCGCCATCGTTGGCGTCGAGCGCCTTCTTGCAATCCAACATGCCGGCGCCGGTGCGCTGACGCAGTGCCTTGATATCCTTAGGGGAGACAGCCATGATGCAGTCCTGTAGCGTTCCCACGAACCCGAACAGGGCCGCAGGTGGTTTTGGGTACAGTGGTTGCCCGGGTCTCCCCGGGCGACCAGTTCTCAGACCTCTTCGACGGTCTCAGGATCGACAGGACCGGAGGTCGCGTCGGGAGCAGGTGCAGCAGCTGGGGTGTGCACGCGAGAGACAACTTCCACGTCCATGCCAGCGTCCGTCACAGCCTGCTGTGCAGGATCGCCGCGACGACCCGCAGCGTTGCCCTCGATGCAAGCATCAGCGACAGCGGCCGTGAACAAGCGAATGGACTTGATGGCGTCGTCGTTTCCGGGGATGACGTAGTCAACCTTGGATGGGTCGCAGTTGGTGTCGCAGAGTGCGATGACGGGGATCTTCAGCTTGCGCGCCTCGTCAATGGCAATGTGCTCCTTCTTGGGGTCGATGATGAAGATCGCACCCGGGGTGGAGCGCATGGCCTTGATGCCACCCAGGTTCTTCTCCATCTTCGCCATCTCACGGGTAAGGCCCAAAGCCTCCTTCTTCGTGAGCATCTCAAAGCGGCCTTCGGTGTAGGCGCGCTCCAGAGCGGTCAGGCGGTCCAGGGACTTCTTGACGGTCTGGAAGTTGGTCAGGGTGCCGCCGAGCCAGCGGTTGTTCATGAAGAACTGACCGGAGCGGCCGGCCTCTTCAGCGACGATCTCTTGGGCGGAACGCTTGGTTCCGACGAAGAGCACGTACTTGCCCTGGCTGACCACGTTGCTCGCAAAGCGGCAAGCCTCCAAGAGGCCTCGTGCGGTGGCCTGGAGGTCGATGATGTGCACACCGTTCTTCTGGCCGTAGATGTAGGGGCGCATCTTCGGGTTCCAGCGGCGGGTCTGGTGACCAAAGTGAACACCGGACTCGAGCAGCTGACGCAGCGAAATGTTGACCATTCTTAACTCCTGAGCGCGCTGATAGACAGGCGCCCTTTTGGGTTGGTTTCGACCACCGACAGCAGCGTCCGACCCCGAAGGGCACCCATGGACGATCACTGTGACTCGGTGTGAGATTGACCCCAAACAAATCAGGGCCCCGCGCGATTAACGCAGGGCCCTGGGTTTGTCACCTTCGAAGACGAGCTCAGAGGCCCGGCTGACCACCGCCATCGGCGGCGGGAGGCTCATCGACGGTCAAGGCGTCCGGATCGACGGGAGGCGCTGGAGGCGCCCACCCGGCTTGGTAGCAGCACTTCTTGTACTTGTTGCCGGAGCCACAAGGACAAGGGTCGTTGCGGCGAAGCTGGTTCAGCGAAGCGACTGTCTCTTATACACATCTCCGAGCCCACGAGAC
>OJIV01000190.1_pt1 | contig 27923 bp, 22 predicted proteins | sample 1595861 | NCBI WGS metagenome assembly OJIV01 (sample SAMN05416883, study PRJEB24817) | seawater metagenome | isolation source: Sea water | place: Canada:Atlantic | collected 2013-11
CCTTGGAGAGCGCCGGCGCGCCCCGAGACAGCCTGCAGCTCGCTTGGCACTTCCGCACGGCCTCCACCGAGAACACCACCTCGACCGCCCTGAGCATGCGGGACCAGGCCCAGGCCTGGCAGGACGCCGAAGGCGCGAGCTGGACGTGGACCGACACGGAGATCTTCGACTGCGAGACCGAGGACATCGGCAAGCACCTGGAGGGCACCCTGAGCGTGCCGCGCTTTGTGGACTCCGAGGAAGCGCCTGCCTTTTTGGTCTTCGAGGATGGCGTGCCCGCCATTCAAGGCACCCAGGAGATTCCCTTTGTCGTGCGCGTGCCTTGCAGCCTGATGGAGGACCCCAGCGATGGGCTCTTGGTCCAATTCGGCCACGGGCTCTTCCAAGACCGCTACGAGGTCGAGAAGGACTACCTGGGCGCGCTGGCCAACAAACACGGTTGGCTGCTCATCGCCGCCGACTGGCAGGGCATGAGCCGAGACGACACCGTGCCCATCGTGCAGATGATGGGCGCAGACATGGGCCAGTTCGGCAGCATTCCCCAGCGCACTCTGCAGTCCTGGGTAAACAAGGATCTGCTGCTGCGTGCGGCGGTGGGCCCCATGCGCCAGGACCCGGAGCTGCTCACGGAGGGCGTGCCGCTGACCACAGGCGAGCCTCGCTACTTGGGGATCTCCATGGGTGCGATCATCGGGGGAGGCTACGTCGCCTTCTCCGAGCAGCTGGACACCGCCGTGCTGAACGTAGGCGGCACCCCCTTCGCCTTCGTGCTCCCGCGCAGCACCAACTTCCCAGCCTTTGAGAACATCTTGAACGCCGAGCTCGGAGACCCACGGGCCGTTCAGCTGGCGCTTGCGGCCTTTCAGACTCTGTGGGATCCCGCCGAGAGCGCTGGATGGACACCCATTCTCAAGGAGTCCGACACTCTGCTGCTGCAGCACAACCTTGGCGATGCCCAGGTCACCACCTTGGCTGGCCAACGCCTGGCGCGGGCGGTGGGCGCCGAGCTGCTCTCCCCCGAGAGTCGGCCGGTGTGGGGCCTGGAGAGCGTGACCTCGCCTGCGGGATCTGCCTACATCGAGTGGGCCTACAGCGACGTGTCCCCAGAACCCACAACCGCTGTCCCAGCAGACAAGGAGACCGACACCCACGTCTGCAGCCGTCAGGAGCCCGAAGCATGGGCACAGATGGACATCTTCTTCCGCAGCGGCGAGATCCAAGCCACCTGCGAGGGTCCATGTGAGGGAGAACGCGATGGCTTTTGTGATGCCCGACCGCAGTAAGGCGGGTACACTTCACCCCCTGAGGAGCGCGCGTGACCTTTAAGAAGGCCCTTCTGCTGACCCCCTTGCTCTTGCTGGCCAGTCCGGCGCTTGGGCGAGGCGAAGAAGTCCAGCTTGTGGGCAGCAATGTAGAGACCGAGACCTACAACATCTCTGCCCGTCGGGGCACCTCTGGGGTGGCTGAGCGTGGGCACTTGGAGCTGCGCATTCAGTCCAAGCAGGGCTACACCTTGGACAACGAGTACGACATCGCCGTCAAGATGAAGGGCCCTGCCAAGGGGCTGGAGTGGGGACAGAAGAAGCTGGACCGGGACGACGGCGAGCTCTCAGCAGATGGAAACGAGTACCGCATCAAGATCCCCTACCGGGCGGAGCGCCTCGGCGAGTACCCCGCAAAAGGCAAGGTGAGCTTCCGCCTGTGCCGAGAAGATGGATGCAAACGGGTCAAGCGCAGCTTTGAGACGGCCGTAGTGGTGCACTAGACCCATGCTGATCCAGTCCCATCGCCCTGACCGAATTCTGCCGAGTGAGCTGGACCAGCGTCTCGCACAGGGTTGGTTTCGGATTGGGGACTCGCTGTTCACCTGCAAGGCCGTTTGGTTTGAAGGGGTGCCACGCAGCGCCCTGTGGATCCGCCTGGACCTGGGCACCTACACCTGGCGAAAGAGCCAGCGAAAGCTGCTCAACCGCATCCACCGGCGCTACCGCGTGGAGATCGGCCAGCTGGAGCTGAACCCCGAGAAGCGCGAGCTCTACGCCCGCTACCGCACCCAAGCCAGCGGGACCCGAGCCGAGCGCTTGGAGGCCGTCCTGGGCGGCACCCGAGGCCAAGCCCTCTTCGATACCCGCGAGATCCGCATCTACGAGGGCGAGCGTTTGGTGGCCTTCTCTTGGTTCGACGTGGGCGACCACAGCGCCGAGAGCATCCTGGGCGTCTACGACCCCGAGTGCGCCGCCGACAGCCTGGGCTACGTCTCCATGCTGCTGGAGGTCGAAGCACTCCAAGAGATGGGCTTTGCCTTTTACTACCCAGGCTACGTGCTGCCCGGCGCCCCAGAGATGGACTACAAGCTGCGTCTTGGGGCGGTCGAGTACTGGGACCCAGACAAGTGGACTTGGCGGCCCAAAGAAGAATCCGGCCGCATCCTGCATGTGGTCGAGCACTCTCAGCGGCTCCTGCTGGAAGTGGCAGGCTGGCTGAGCGGTGCCAACATCGAGGCCAGGATGGTCGCCTACCCAGGCTTTGAGCTGCCCAGCATGCAGCCCAGCTTGAGCGATGGTCTGGCCGTACCTGTCTTGCTCCATGTTCCCAGTGAGCTGGACCCTGGCAGTCCCCTGGTCGTGACTTGGAGCCCAGAGGTTGGCTACCAAGTGCAGCGCTGCCAGGCGATGGTGCTCATCGCACGTCGTCCCAACGGGGAAGAGGTGCCCGAAGCGCGCCGCAGTTTCCTACAGAGCGAGACCGTGGAGGGTGTGGCTCAGGACCCGGCCCAAGCGGCGAGCATTGCGATGCAGGCCTTGGAAGCGGACTAAGCCAGTAGAGCAGCGCGTCCGTCTCGGTCCAGCTTGACCATCTGCGCATCGAAGGCATCCAGGTCTTCCCCAGGTGGCAAGACCAGCTCGTCTTCCTGTGGGTAGAAGGCCTCCTCCCGGTCCGGGTCGATGAAGCCCTCGGCGACCAGCGCCTCGTACACCGCGGTCGGGGCCATGCACAGACAGGCGCTCTGGTCGCCCGTGTTGAGGTCGACCGGCTGTGGGCGCCCTCCTGAAAGAAGTCGCCTTCCGCATCAAAGCGCAGCAGCCAGCCCCGACAGGGCGCATCGCGGCCTCCTGCGAACGGGGACTTAGAGCCCACGCACCTCAAAAGAGATGTCGTCCAAGTTGACCGTGTTGGAGTCGGTGATGTCCCGGAGCTCGATGCGGGTCACGTTGGCATAGGCGCTCAAGTCGCAGAGTTCCGCGGTCTTGGCGTTGCCATCGCCGAACAGATCCACAGAGGCGGTGCTGCCGTCCTCCATGGTGACCTCGACCCAGCCGAGCTTGCCGTTCGTTTGGTCGCCCAGGGAGTAGAACTCCAGAGCGCGTACGGGATCGGTGAAGTCGAAGGTCAGATCCGTCGAAATCCCAGCCCCTCCACCGCTGCGCGCGGTGTAAGCCGTGAAGGGCTCACTGCGGGAGTAGCTGGCGTAGTCCCAAGCATACAGGGCGGTGCCCTCCTCTTCGCTTGAGAAGGTGACCTCGGGGTAGACCGTGGCCACGTCGATGTCGTCGGAGAGCTCGTCAAAGTTGATGAGCACCGGGGTCCAGGTGTACTCCACCGCGGTGTCATCGCCACCACCGCTGGTGTCATCGACGCTGGTGTCGTCGCCACCGCCTGTGGAGTCGTCGGTCTCCGCGTCGCCGTTGAGCAGACCGCAGCCGGTGGTGAGCAGGAGGAAGCTGAAGGGAAGGACGAACCGCATGGAATACCTCGGGTTGATTCCGTAACTGAACGGAGGTCAGAACGAGGACTTACAGGTGAGTCCAGGGATGCACGGCGAACTCAGATCCAGCCGGCCAGCTTGGCCAAGAACCAGAATCCACCCAAGAGCCAAAAGCTCCACATCACAAGGCGGGCCACAAGACCGACGCTGGGCTCGAGGCTCGGTCGCGGCGTGTGCCTCCGCACCACGCGGTAGGCCTCCGTGCAGACCGCCTTGCCCTCAGGCACAGAGAGCACGTGCAAGCCGGAGAACATCACGACGATGCCAAAAGGCGGGAAGCAGAGGGCCATCGCGCTGGCGGTCAGCCCCAGGAGACGGGACTTGGGCACCAGGGTCGCCAGCTTGAAGCCGCTCACCAAGAGCAGCACCGACACCACCACGTAGATCCAGTTGTCGCGGTGGATGTCCAGGGGCAAAGGGGCCACCGCAGGGTCGAGAAAGTAGTCGTAGAACTTGGCAATCAACTCGGGCCAGAGAAAGACCGCGGCCCCTGCGCCGAGCAGGAACTGACAGCAGCCCAGCAGCCTGACTCGAAGCTCGAAGGGGTACAACCTGGGGCGCAGCTCCTGGGCTTTGGGTGGCGGTGGCTCCGAGAGGGGTGGGCGATAGGGCTGATCTGGGCTCGCCAATGGGCTCGCCAATGGGCTCGCCAATTGGCCAGCCTCCGGAGGGCCTACGGCGCCCATCCATCTTCCCAGAAGGACAGAACGCGGCCCGTCACCGACTCCGGGTCCTCCCCCTCCTCTCGGCCTGTCCAAGTCACCTCGCCGCCCAGTACATCCCCTTGGTTGGCCAGCACCCTGACCTTCAGCTCAAGCTGCTCAACGCCCGCGGGGAGCTCCTCTCCATCAAAGGCCGGGATCTCGTCAGGGGCCGCCGCGCGCGCCCCCGTGACCCAAGGCTCGCTCTCCTCGTTCATTCCGGTCTCGGTCTGTGCGGTGGCCTGCATACCCACATCCAAGTCTCCGTCGGCCGTGCGCACCTGAAGCTCAAGGGGCACCGAGAGCCTGTCAGAGCAGGGCATGTTGATGGCGGGATAGAAATCGTAGCCCGGCCCCAGCTTGCGGCGCTCCGTCACCCGAGTGGCCTGAACCTGCTCCAAGAGGAAGGCGCTCCCCTCTCCTCTCCGGACCTCGACATGCGCCAGGGTCCGCACATCATCGGCCCAGACGGCGGGCAGCTCTTGGTCCAAAAGCACGTGGTCCAGGAGCGCATCGACGCTTCCGATGGGCGTCTCCTCGTCGTCGGAGACAGGCCCCTCGTAGACGACCTCGCAGTAGGGCATGTGGGTGCGGGAGAGACAGCCCAGGTGGCTGGCGCTGAGCACGAGCAAAAAGGCCATACCTACAGTCATAGCCCCCGCACCTCAGTCCAGCATGCACTGAAAGCCGCGCCAGTGCGCATCCGAATTCAGACGCTCAGCAGCCCGCGCCACAATGGCCTCGCCGGTGTCCCAGGCTGACCCTGAGATGTCGATGAGAACGAGCTCCTCAGGCTTGAAGAGACCCGCCTGGCGTGCGGAGATCAGGCCCTCCAAGACCGCCTGCTGGGCCAAGTGCTCACGCAGTGCAGGGAGCAGTCGCTCGCCCAAGCCAGATCGCTCCCGCGCGAGAAACTCGGTCAAGGCTCTGGTGTCAGGCACGGGCTCTCTCCTCCGGCTGCGCGCTGGCTGGGCTGCCGACCCATGCAGTACACCGGGCATCACTCTGCGTTCCCTCGCCGAAATCCCAAGGCCACAAACCCCGTACACCCAGTGCTTGCTACACTCGCCACCCCTGGAGTCCGCCCACTGATGCTCAAGAACCTGCATACAGCGAAAACCACCTCGGTTGATGTCGTCTCGCTTGCCACACCCCGTTCTGCCGGCGTTGCTTCAACCCTCGGAGTGCCACGGCACACCTTCGGTCTCGCGCCTTGGCAGAACGGCGTGTATCGGCGCGATACTCCGATCAACCTTCGGGGTTTCCTCTGTAAGGCTGCCTGGCTGCTGCCCGCCCTCTTCTTCTCCATGCCCGCCTGGGCCCAAGAGGCCACAGAGGCCGCCTGCGTCGAAGGCGAGTGCTGCCCGCCCAACACCAGCCAACAGATCTTCATCGGTGTGGGCACGCTCTTCACCGGAATCGTGGCCCTGTTTCTGCTCCCGCGCATCATCGAGCGCGCGGCGATCAACAAGGGTCGCTCTCCCCTCTCGGCCCGCCACACGGGCATTAGCCTTGCGATCCTCTTGGCCAACTTGGGCCTGGTGGGCATGACCTATGCGGTGACCAACTGCTTCCCCGCCAAGCTGCTCATCTGGGTCGGCGTTGTGGGTGCTCTCTGGCTGATTCACGGGGTCTACGCCCTCGTCGCGACTCGAAACTAAGGGGCTCCCAGAATGAGTCAGTACCGTACGGGCGGAAAGCTCTCGTCTTTCAACGCCGCCGAAGACCGCGACGCACTCCAGAACTACGTGGAGAGCGCCGAGCACGGCCGCTACCCGCGCACCCTGCTCATCGGCCTGGGCGGCACTGGGGCCAAGGCTCTGCAGCACCTGCGCCGCATGAAGATCGAGCGCTTTGGAACGGTGGATCTGCCCGGCGTGGCCTACCTCTCCATGGACACCGACCTGCAGTCGGCCCGTCCAGAGGCGACCAAAGAGCAGTCCCCCTACGAGGACCTGGTCTCCTTCGATGAGACCCAGCGCATCAACCTGAGCGCGAACCTGAACGCCGTGCTCGAGAACATGGCGCGGCACCCCCACATCAAGGAGTGGTGGGACGACTCAGCCCTGGACTCCAAGCGCAACTTCGACTTGGGCAAGGGCGCCGGACAGATCCGCCCCCTCTCTCGCCTGGTCTTCTTCCAGAACCGCGAGCTGATCCAGTCCGCCCTGGAGCGCAGCTGGTCCGACATCACCGCCCAGAACCTGGACGATGGCCGCATCCAAAAGGGCAAGGTGCGCATCGTGGTGGTCGCAGGCTTGGCCGGCGGCACCGGCTCGGGCATGTTCCTGGACCTGGCCGCTCTGATTCGCTCCAGCTTCTCGGGCCGCGACTTTGAGCTGGACGGCATGTTCGTCTTGCCCGGCGTCTACAAGGGCGCCGACACCAAGTACCCCAAGCTGGCCGCCAACGGCTACGCCGCTCTGCGCGAGATCAACCACTACCAGAGCCACCGCTTCCAAGCCCAGTGGGACCACCAGGCCAGCGCAGATGTGGCCCCGCTCTACAACCGCACGGTCCTCATCTCAGGCACCAACGCGCTGAGCGAGTCCATGTCCGACCCGGCCGACGCCTACCGCGTCATCGGCGAGCAGCTCTTCTTGGACTTTGGCGGCGGACGCATGAAGTCTTGGGTGGAGGGCGTTCGCGTCAACCGCGAGCAGTACCTGACCAGCTTTGTGGGCTACGACTACGTGGTCGAGGGCCCCGATGGCAAACCCCGTGAGACCCACGCTGAGCAGTACAAGACCGCCTTTGTCAGCTTCGGTCTCTCCAAGCTGGTCTACCCCTCTTGGCGCCTGCTGAACTACGCAAAGTTCGATCTGGCCGCCGAGATGGTGCGACTGTTGGACCCCGGTCACGGCGGACAGCTGGGCGACGTCATCACCAGCTGGCGCACGCGCTTTATGGTCGAGGCTGGCTTCTACCAGGGCACCTTGGTCGACGAGGACGGCAGCCGCTCGCGGGTCTACCAGGTGCGCGATGCCCTGGCCCAGCAGAAGGGCACCCGCACCTCGGCCAGCACCATCTTCGAGCACATCCAAGAGCTGGGCGATGAACTCAACGCCCTCTCCGAGGAGATGTTCCACGAGAAGAGCACCGAGGAGATGGCCAAAGAGCATTTCCGCCACGTGCGCAAGCTCTTCGGCGACCCCTACTCCGCCGGCAACGAGGGCGACTGGGCCCTGCAGATCTCCAAGAACCGTGAGTCCTACGTGCGCAAGGTGCGCGAGGTTCTGCCCGACGTGGTCGAGAACTTCCGCCGCCGTCGTGGCGTGGGCATCACCGGCGTGCGCGAGATCCTGACCTCGATCTTGGAGGAGCTGGAGCGTCCCTGGGACAAGGCCCTGTTCATCGACTGGCTGCGCCACATGCGCACCGAGAAGCAGCGGGACGCGGAGGAAGCCAAGACCGAGTGGGAGCGCTTGCTGCGCAACACCCACCAGGCCTCCAAGGGGCTGCTGCCCAGCGGAGACAACCACCGCGCGGCGCTAGAGATGGCCAGCCAAGCCTTCGTGCGTCACTGGCGCGCCCGGGTCACCGAGTACATCTGCGCGGAAGGCGTGGACGCCCTGGAAGCCATCCGCAAGGTCATCCGCGACCAGCTCACCCGCATCGACGCCATCGTGGCCCACATGCAGGAGTTGGAGGGCTGGTACGGCAAGTTCCGTGACCACTTCGCCGAGCCCGTCAGCAGCACGCTCTTCATCGAAGTGCCGATGCGTCATGACCTCAAGACCCTGCTGGAGCCCTACCTGGGCACCGACGCAGCCCAGCGCCGCGAGGCCTTGGAGCTGCTCCTAGGTCGGGCCCTGCGCCGCATGAAGCTGGACACCCTCACCGACCTGGAGTCTCAGCTCTCGGGGGAGCGGGATCGCTTCCGTGACAAGCTGGCCTCCGAGGCTTTCTTCGCATTGAAGGGCGATGAGACAGGTCGAACAGCCGCTTTCGTCAACGAGGACAGTGAGCCCCAGCCAGGGTTCCTGGAGCGCTACAGCCTGCTCGCAGCCCTGGAGCAGATGCCCTACGAGGACGTGACGGGCCTGCTCAAGCAGCTCTACGACAAGGGCCTGCCATGGATCGAGCCCACCCCCAAGGACCCCACTGGCGGCGCCACCTTGGAGCCGGTGGCTGATGCTTTCCTGGGCATCTCCAACCTGGAGGGCCGCTTTGTCGAGCAGCTCTTCTCCACCTTCAAGGGCCTGCAGCCTCACAAGCTGCCCTTCCGCCCCCAGAAGGTGGGCACCAACGACCCCAGCGAGCTGGTGTTCTTCACCGAGTGGTCGGCCTTTGCGGCCTACTTCATCGGCGAGGTGCACGGCGCCGGCGGTCTGGAAGCGCACTACGAGCGCCTGCTCTACGATCCCGTTCGTCCCTCCGCTCTGCACATCCACACCGACTTCCACACCTTCCAGGACATGGTCCCCATGGAAGAGCAGGAAGTGCGCTGGACCGAGCGGGCCTGGAAGCTCTTCCACCAAGCCCAGATGCTGGGCCTGATCTGCAGCCGCCGCCGTCGCCATGGTGACGATGAGCGGGTCAGCTTCACCCGCCGCCGCCGCAGCACCGCGCTGGACGTGGCCTGGGAAGAGCTGGGCGTAGAGGCCACCGTGCTGCGCAACCTGTCCTCGGACAGGGCCTTCATCCAAGCCTTGACCGCGGACATTGAGCGCCGCATCCAAGACCTGATGGATGCTGGCGGAGATCACGCCGACCTGGTCTGCTTGGCCGACTACTGGACGACCTGCGTCTACCCGGTGGTCAACATCAGCGAGCAGTCGGGCGCCTCGGTCGTCAAGGCCGCCGGTTCCTTGGAGAACCTGGCCATCAGCGAGATCCGCAAGGAGTGGCTGCGCAAGGCCGCCGCCGAAGGCACCACCCCCGAGCAGCTCCTGGCCCGCCGCGTTCAGCGCATGGGCGAGCTGGCCAAGTGGACCCAGCCCATCCACAAAGCATCGGGACTGCCGGTGCCAAGCTCTCCCGATGTGCCCGACGAGCTGCGCGTGGACGAGTGGGAGCTTCTCCCCACCGTGCGAGGCCAGATCGAGCACCTCACCCGCTCCGGGGAGCTGCGCGAGTCCAGAGACGAGCTGGGCCGCCTGACCCTGCGCTTCCCGCGTCTGGCCGTTCGTTGGTCGGCCTTCAAGCCGCCCCAGGATGTGCCAGAGTTCCAAGAGAGCGCCCAGAGCTACTGGTACGCCGGTCCCCAAGGAAAGGAGCAGGGCCTGAGCGCTGCTCAGATCCTGACGCGGGTGCAGCAGGCGCCCAAGGCCCGCCACCGCATCTTCGCCACCGGCTGGCCCGGCTGGAAGGACGCCAATGAGCTGGAGACCGTGCGTGAGGGCCTGGCCAGTGCACCCGATGCGCCGCCAGATGACGGCCCCAGCTTCCACTACGCCGTGGACGGCGCCCGCAAGGGTCAGCTCAGCGCCCAAGAGATCGCCGACTTGGCCTCGGCTGCGCCAGGGAGCGTACACAAGGTCTGGACCAAGGACTTTGGTCGGACCTGGAAGACCGTGGAGCAAGTGGAAGAGATCACCTCCCTGATGGGGCCACCGCCTCTGGGTGATGAGCCGCCGCCCTTGGATGAGGAGGAGCCGCCGCCGCTGGATTGAGGTCCCCGCCGCCCTACAGTAGACAGCCACCCCGAAAACCTGTAACCTCCCAAGTGACAGGCCCGGGAGGCGCACATGTTTGGGTTTATGCTGGCTTGTTGGTGTATTTCCCCCGCCCCTGGGCCCCAGGACAGCGCCACGGCTGACTCCACCCCACAGGACACCAGCGGGCAGGACACCGCGCCCAGCGACACCAGCCCGCAGGACACCGATCCCCAGAACCTGGACACAGGAGACACCGGGGACTCTGGGCTGGAGCCGCTTTGCTCAGAGGAAGACACCTGGAGCGGCCAAGCGATCCTCACTCAGGACTCCGACAAGGAGGCCTTCGCCTTGGCCTTCAAGGACTCCGAGGGCTGCTGCGTTGAAGGGCAGGTGATTGTGTTCGGCGAAGCTGGAGACACCTTGGACTGCCTGCGCTCCGCGCCCAGCGTTCAGTACAGGGACGCGCAGGGTTCGCTTGAGCTTCCGGCCTTTCAGCGGGGGGCCATCGAGGTGACCGCCGTGGGGGATACGAGCCTAAAGGTCGACTCCTGGACCGAGGAGGCTTCTCTGACGCTGGATCCGCAGCAGGGCAACATTCAGGTCTATGCCGGCGCACTTGAAGTCCTGGAGGTCCTCCACCTCGGCGGTGGTTGGGGCAGCGCGACGTCGCCAAACCGACTGCACGCTCCCCTTCTGACACAGGTCCAGAGCGCCTCCTTCGCCGCTCACTTTGAGCCTCAGGACTTCGCGGGGGTCTCGCGCTTCGACGCCCTCACCCTGATGGGAGATGCTGCGGCGCAAGGCATCGGAATGCCTGCAGAAACGTTGACACTCAATGGAATGCGCGAGGCCGATCTGCTGCCCCTCTGCGCGCAGGACATCCGCAGCCTGACGCTGGACAGCATGGCCGATCCCTCTCAAGTTCCGTGCGTGCTGGAGCTGCCCCTGGAGCATCTCACCCTAAGCCGCACAGACCTGCCTGTGCTCATCGGGCCGGCTGAATGGCTCGATGGGGTCATCGTAGAGATCTACACCCCAGGCGAGAGCTTCCGTCGCTTCTCGGTCAGCGACGTGGCCGAGATGTCCATCGAGATCGATCAGGCCGATACGCTCTACCAAGTTGCGTTTCCGGACCTGGAGCGGGGCTCGGTGTTCATGGGAACAAGCCACAAAAACTTGGTGGTCTCTCTCCCTGAGATGCGCAACGCAAGCACACTCCAGTCCAACTACGGCGTCTTTGATGCACCGAAGCTCACGGACGTTGACACCCTGTACATCACCGGGACCTTGTCGGACCTGGGCGCCTTGCAGAGCGCAGGGAACCTGAGTGTGCGGAACCACGAAGACCCGGGCCTGGAGCATCTCTCCAGTCTCCGCACGGTCACAGGCGAGCTGGCGATCACTTGGAGCCCCGACGTGGAGGAGCTGGACGCTCTGCACGGTCTGGAGTCCGTCGGCTCCCTGACGCTGATTCAAACCGGTGCGAGTGAAGCTGAGATCCAGGCCCTCGTGGACGCCATCGGAGAGGCCAACATCGGCGAGACCGACTTCCGTGACAACGGAGACTGACGCCCTCGAAACAAGCCAAGGCGATAGGCTGTATTCCTTCCCGAGGACCCCTTGCCCGACGCCCCCGTCATCGAACGCTTCTTCCCCGGCGTGGAACGCACCCGCGGCAGCTTGGCCTTGGCCGAGAAGGCCCACGCATCCGGCGCGGTCTTGCACTACGCCTTTGAGCCCAAGGGCCTGCGACTCCGACAAGAGCGCGTTCGGGGCATGCCCATCCTGGAGCTCTTCGGTGGCTTGGTCTCCGAGCAGCGGGCGGTGGGAAGCCGCCAACTCTTCTTGGCCCTGTACGACGAGCTGGATGGCGAGAACGAAGTGCACGGCGCGGTACACCCAGCCAACGTGGTCTACCACTCCAGCGCCTCGCCCAAGCTGGTGGACCGGGCCCTGAACCGCTGCACGATGTACCCCTACGGTGCGGGGCCCATCCCGGCCCAGAGCACCCAGGTGGACTACCGGGTCTGGCTCTGGAGCGTGAGCCGCCCCAGCCCAGTAGAAGCCCAGGACTGGGACTTGGCCAACCTGATGTCCATGTGCGCCCAGCTCTCTGCCGGCCCCAAGGACTGGCAGACCCCCTGGACGGCGACCCAGCGCCTGGAAGCCATTGAGCGTTGGTCCCAGAGCTACAGCGAATCCCTGCCCCAGGGAGCCGACAGCGGGGAGCGACTGCGCCGCAGCTACCAGAGCTGCCTGACGGTTGAAGCATGCCTGTGATGCTCTGGGCCCTGGTGGCCTCGCCGGTGCACGCTGGCTTTGAAGTGCACCTCAGCGAAGGGCTGACCCAAGAGCGCAAGGTGCGTGTCCCGGAGCACACGGTGGAAGAGCTCGTTCGTGTGCTGCCTCCTGGCATTGAACCCTGGACGATCTCCGTGGTCGTGCCCGAGGCCTGGGTCGCCGAAGATCTGCCGGAGTTGGGCCCACACGAGCAGCTGGACCCCGACCAGCTCGCGGCCATTGTGGCCGGGTTGAAGGAAGCGGGACTGCCCAGCGCCAGCTCAGGGCCGGAGCAGATCGGACAGCTGCTGGCCATCGTGCAGAACGGCAGCTTCGAGAGCGAGACCCCCAGCGCGATGGGCCCTACTCTGCTGCCACCATGGGTCTTGCTCGCCGCCCCTGAGTGGGCCGAGACCCTGTCCTCCGCGCGGCTTGGCGTGGCCCTCCTCGCCGAGTTCGGCTTGGAGACGGAGTTGGTCCGCTACCCCTGCCCCACGACCCCACACGGCGTGGCTTTTGGAGTGCGCAGCGGCGGCGTGGCCCCCAAAGACAAGCTCTGGGCGCTCCCCCTCCCAGGCCAGGCTGGCGTGCTCTACACCGTGCACCCCACCGCGATTCTCGCCGCCGATGCCACAGAGGCGGACCTAAGCTCTTGGTCTCTGACCCAGTTCACGGCTGCGGACTTTGATCCCGGCATCGCCGCCCCGCCTCGCTCAAAGGGCGCCCCAAGGCCAACTCTGCCGGGCAAAAAGAAGAAGGCACCCGAGCCCTCCGTCAGCTCCGATCAGTCCCTGGCTTGGTGGCTTGGAAGCGGCGGCATGGCAGGCGCACTGGCGCTCATCGGTGTGTTCGTCTGGCGTCAGCGCGATCGGGGAGCCCAGGTCTTGGCCCAGCGAAAACGAGACCGTGAACGGGAGGAGTTTTGATGCTGCTCGCCCTCTTGAGCCTGCCCGCCAACGCCGAGGCCATTCGTCTGGCGGCGGTGTACCACGACGACCAACCACACGGTCAAATTGAGAGCCGAGACCCAAGCTTGCATGTGGTCTCTTGGCCATTCTGCCCAAGCTACGGCAAGAGCTGCTCGGAGCTGGCTTGGGTGGAGGTAGGGGTCAGCGTCGACGCCTACGTCGCGCGCAGAAACGGGCCCCACGCTGCGGCAAGTGAGCTGACTCTGACCTCGGTCGAGGACATGCAGCCTCTGGCCCGTGCGCTGGAGGACTTCTTCAAAGCACAGGGCATCACCTCCGATGCGGTCAAGGTCGGCTACGCCCATGGACTGGTGCAGTCCCTGGACTACCACCTGGACGAGGAGACCGGCTGGACGGAGTACCCCAAGTACGCCATCGAGAGCTTGGTCGATGAGCAGGGCGACTGCGATGACGGGGCGATCTGGACGGCCAGTCTGCTGACAGCTCTGGGATACCAGCCCTACTACGTGCGCTGGCGCAACGCGGACGACTCCGGGGGACACCTGAGCACCGCGCTGGCCATGGACACGGGGGACTTGGCCCAAGTGAAACGTCCAGCCAGCTCACCGGTGGTCACCTGGGAGGGACAGGACTTTCTGCATGTAGACGGCACCGGCAGCATCGGGGGATGTGGTCGCGGCTGCATGAAGCTAGGCTGGAACGGCTGGGAGGCCAAAGGCCTGAGCCTCAAGACGGTCGTGGCCGCTGATGATCCCGACCTGGACACGCTCCTGCCCCTGAGCGCCTGGGACAACGGCAACCAGCACTTCCCAGGGCGCCAAACCCAGGACTGGCGAGAGGAGGACCCGGACCGCATCCGGGAGCGCCTCCAGGACTGGGACTGGGAGGCCCGAACCAAGAGAAGATTGAAGGATCTCGGCCGCGAGGACCCCGAGCTTTGGTTGAAAAAGCGCCGGCCCAACCCCGTCGGAGATGGAACGTGGATCCTGCTTTCCGGCGCGATGGGATCTGGCCTCTTGGTGATGCTTGTCATGGGCTGGCGCACCCGTCAGCGGCGTCTGGCCGAGGCGGAACGGCTAGCCGCCGAGAGGCGCAAGCAGCAGTTCTGAGCCCTGGGTTTCTGAGAGAGACCGGGCCTCCTTCCCGATCGCCGTTTGTCCTGGGCTCTCGGCGGTGGTAGGCAAGTGCTCGCATTAGAAAGATCTCTGCCCTGGCACGGGCGTAGATCCACGCTTCACCCCTCTTCCTCAAATGGGAGCTGACTCAATGGAACTCAAGCAAAAGGGCGCATCCGCCGCAGTCGGCAGCTTTAAGCAGCTGCTCGTCACCATGAAGTGGACCACCGCGGCCGACTTCGACCTGGCAGCCTGCTACGAGAAGAAAGACGGATCCCACGGTCTGATCTACTTCGGCGACTTGGGTGATCTGAACGACTTCCCCTACGTCCAGCTCTCGGGCGACGAGGGCCAAGGCGATGCAGGTGGCGACAACGAAGAGCAGCTTCGCATCACCAAGCTGGACGACATGAAGAGCCTCTGGCTCTTGGGCTGGGACTACGGTCAGGTCCAGGCTGGCAAGCCCGCGCGCTTTGCGGACTCCGACATGAGCCTCTCCGTCATGGACGACACCGGCACAACCCACAACGTGACTCTGGATGCAGGCACCTTCGGCAACGTCGCCGTCATCGCCACCATCGAGAACAGCGCAGTGGGCCCCAAGCTGATCAACGCCTCCAAGGCTGGCACGCTCAAGGGTCTCACCAACCTGCAGCAGCTGCTCGAAATCATCAACAGCTAAGAGAAGGATCTTCCATGTCTCAGAACCTGAACGCTCTCAAGATGGCCATCCTAGCAGACGGCGTGATCGACGCGCACGAGGTCAAGCAGATCTCTGCAGTGATCTGGGACGATGGCAAGATCGACCGCGAGGAGGCCGACTTCCTTTTTGAGCTCAACGATGCCAAAAAGGAAGCCGTCCCCGAGTGGACCGAGCTCTTCGTCAAGGCCATCAGTGCACACCTGCTGGAGGACGCTGCGTCCCCCGGCGAGATCGACGCAGACGAGGCCAAGTGGCTCACCGACAAGATCATGGGTGACGGCAAGGTGGACGAGGTCGAGAAGGCCTTGCTGACCAACTTGGCTGCCCGCGGCGCGCTCCCCAAAGAGCTCGCCAACCTCTAGGGCGCTCCGGGCTCCTCACGGAGCCCAACTCCCCGGCCCAAGTCTTGGGCCGACCTCGTCTGGGTGAGACCCCTCATCCAGACGAGGACACACAAGGCATTCCATGCTCGCTCTCGCCCTCGGAACGGTGGTCCTCGCCTCCGTCGTCATTATGTTCGCCTGCGACTCTTTCGAAGACGCAAGCTCCTACCTGGGCCGCAACATGCCCAATGGAGTCAAGGGTGCGACGATCAACGCCATCGGCAGCTCGCTGCCCGAGCTGTTGACGGCGACATTCCTGCTCTTCGCCTTCAAGGACGAAGACGGCTTCTCCGGTGGCGTGGCGACTTGTGCCGGCAGCGCGGTGTTCAACGCCGTCATCATTCCGGCCGTCAGCGTACTGGCCGTGATGTTCGTTGGCGTCAAGCAGTCCGATGGCACCCGCAAGAAGGTCAGCTTCATCGAGCTGAACAAGGCCACGGTCCTACGTGACGGTGCCTTCTTCGTTCTGGCCGAGCTGGCCTTGATCTACTTCCTGGGCGACTCGGTCCTGATGTGGTGGATGGGCGGCGCGCTGATGGGCATCTACGCCCTCTACTTCGGCTTCCTGATGTGGCAGTTCAAGACGGGCCGCGCTGTCGAAGATGAAGACGACGATGATGACGATGATGACGACGACGAGGAGCAGGCCCCCAAGTGGAAGCAGCTGCTCACCTTCGACTTCAACGGTCTCTTCTTCGGCGGCGAAGACTTCACCACCGGCCGCGCATGGGTGGTCCTCTCCTCCGCCACCGCCGTCATCGGCGTGGCCTGCTACGGCCTCTCTTGGGCCGTCGTTGAGACAGCGCATGTCCTGGACGTGCCGCTCTACTTCACCACCGTGGTGCTCGCAGCAGCTGCGACCTCGGTTCCAGACACCGTGCTCTCCGTCAAGGATGCCCTCAACGGCAACTACGACGATGCAGTGGCCAACGCAGTGGGCTCGAACATCTTCGACATCTGCGTGGCTTTGGGCCTACCGCTCTTCGCCTACGGCCTGATCTACGGCAACATCGAGCTGGCCGCCGAGTTCGGCGACGGTGCCGATGTCCAGATCCTGCGCATCGGCCTGCTTGTCGTCACCGGCATCGTGCTTGCCCTCTTCCTGATTGGGAAGAAGATTGGCAAGGGCAAGGCCATCGCCCTGTTCTCGATCTACCTGGGCTGGCTCGGGTTCATCTTGTACCGAGCCGTTGAAGTGAGCGCCTCCAGCGATGTGGCGAGTTTTGTGACCCACAGCTTGGCCCACGTCACGGGCTGATGCCCCTGTAAGCTTAGGGGCCAAGCCCCGTTCAGAAACCACGCGGCAGGCCATTCCCCATTTAGGCCGCCGCAGAATCCGTCCCCTCCCAGCCCCTTTGGAGTACTCGTGGAGCTCAAGCAGAAAGGTACCAGCGCACAACTCGGCGCGTTCAAGCAGCTCAAGGTGAGCTTGGTCTGGACCAGCGCCGTCGACCTGGACCTGATGGCCTTCTACAAGACCCGTGATGGTCGCACTGGCGGGGTCTACTCCGACAACTACAACGGCGGCACCCTGGGCGAGCTCAACAGCTTCCCCTTCATGCAGCTGAGCGGCGATGAGGGCGTGGGCGCGACCGGCGGTGACAACCGCGAAGAGCTGCGCATCACCAAGCTGGACGACATCGAAGAGTTGTTCATCTGCGCGCTGAACTTCACCGACGCCCAGGGCAGCTCCAACAAGGTCTTCAGCGACTACGACGCCCGCGTCGAGGTCATCACGGACAAGGGCGAGAGCCACACCATCAACCTGGACTCCTCCAAGGTGGGCTCTGTGGCTATCCTGGCCAAGTTCCAGGCCAGCTTCATGGGTGCCCAGCTCGTCAACGACTCCATGGTGATGGACTTGGCCACTTTCCGGGACACGGTCCCGGGCGCCAAGGACCTGAAGGTTCAGTCCAAAGTGACCCTGGCTCAGAAGGGTGACTCCTTTGCCATCAAGCCCAAGGTGGTCAAGGGCAAGACCGATGAGATGCTCATCAACCTGAACTGGAACGAGGGCAACACCGAGAAGAAGGGCTTCTTCGCAAACCTCTTCGGCGGTGACGACACCATCGACCTGGACCTGGGTGTCTACTTCGAGACCAAGATCCTGGACCCTCGCACCAACGAGCCGGTTCGTGCCTGTGTTCAGCCCCTCAACGCCGGCCTGCTCAAGCAAGGCCGATTCGAGGATCTGCCGTGGATTTACCACATGGGCGACGACCGAACGGGCGCCGTGAGCACCGGCGAGACGGTCAAGGTGAACCTGGCCGAGCGCCAGAACCTCCGCCGCATCATGATCTTCACCTACATCTACGAGGGCGCCGCAAACTGGGCGAACACCGACGGTGTGGTCTCGGTCAAGGCGCCTGGCTGTCCTGAGCTCATCGTGGAGCTTGGCAAGAGCAACGACAAGCGCACCTTCGCCTCCATCTGCTGGATCGACTTCCAGGACGATGGCAGCATCAAGGTGACCAAGACTTGCACCTACCACGAGGACCACGTCGACTGTGACCGCAGCTACGGCTGGGGTCTGAAGTGGACCGCCGGCTCCAAGGACTAGGCCGGTGCGGGCCCAGCTGGAAGGCTTGCGCTTCTCCTATGAAAAGGAGCTGCTCGAGCAAGTCAAACGCTCTCTGGGCCCGGAGCGCGTCAACAAGCGAGAAGCGGTTCGCCGCGAGCAGTTCCACGCGCGCAAGCGCTCGCTGCTCGGTGACGCTGTGCGCATCACCGAAGATCTGCTGCCCGACGTCCACAGGCGCTACATGGAGTGCTTGGCGCTGTTGGGGGGTGACCTGAAGGGTGATCTCTACGTACAGCAGAGCCCCGAGTACAACGCCTCGGTCTTTGCCATGGGCGACCGCTTCGACATCATGGTGCACAGCTCGCTGTTGCGAGACTTCACCCTGGATGAGCTCACTTTTGTGATGGGCCACGAGCTGGGTCACGTGCTCTTTGACCACTCCAGCTTCTCGATCCACGAGGTCTTCCGCGAGGAGAACGGCGTGGACTCGAACACGGCTCAGTCCATGCTGGCTTGGTCCCGGGCCGCCGAGGTCAGCGCCGACCGCATCGGACTGGTCTGCTGCGGCACCCTCTCGGGGGCGACCTCTGCGCTCTTCAAGACCAGCTCGGGCATTCCTGGCATTGACCAGACGCGCATCCTGGCCAGCCTGCGCTCCCAATACGACGAGCTCGTCGCGCATATCGATGATGAGGGCGAGGGCCATGAGTGGGTGCGTACCCACCCCATGGTGCCCATTCGCTTCAAGGCCATTGAGCTGGGCGCCTTGGACCTGGTGATGCTGCGCAAGAACGCCTCGATGTTCTCGGCACGGGGCTTCCGAGGCATCGACAAGCAGATCGCCAACATCCTGCGCAAGCTGGACGAGCGCAGCGGTCCGGGCATGGGCAGCAGCCGTCCGCTGGCCAACCCCAACCAACAGGCCGCCGCCCTCATCGCCTTGGTCTACGTGGCGCTGTGCGATGGCAGCCTGAGCGCGACGGAGCGCACCGTCCTCACTGACGTTCACATGAAGCTGAGCTGCCCTTTCCCCCTCTCAGACATCCTGGACTCGGCGGTCAAGAACCGCCTGGACTTCGTCTCCGGGGCCCCCGGGGAGCTCAAACGCCGCTCAGACCGCCTGCATCCGGACGACGTGGAACTGGTCGTGCGCTTGGCGGTGGCCATGTGTCTGCAGTGCAGCCGCAAAGTGGACGGCGCTGAGAAGGTCGCCCTCCAGACCTTGAGCCACTCCCTCAAGTTCAACGGACTGGACACGGTCATTAAAGAGTACCGGGAGAACCCACCGGGACGCATTCAGCGGGTCTTTAGGCACTGAGCACCGCTTCAGCCTGCGAGGGAAGCTTGGCCTCGCCTGAGCCATAGGGCCACCGGGATGGACACCAGCCCGATGCTGAGCACCCACGAGATGGAGGCTCCCAGCGCCGAGCCCAACTCCGGCATCAGCCAGGCGGCCAAGAGAGAGAAGGCCGAGACCGCGCAGGATCCCAGCATCATCGGCCCTACAGCGCCGCTGGGCACGGCCGCCCCTTGAGAGAGCCACAAGCCGGCCATGGTGGTCATGAAGATGGCCGGAAAGACCGCCGCCATGCCCGCGACGAGAGAGCCCATCCCCTGCTCTGGTGCACTGCGCGCGATGAGCACACTGCTTCCAATGGCTGCAGCCGCGAGCAGTCCACGGGCCAAGATGACGGCCACGCTCACCTTGCGTTTGCCCTTGGGGGCCGGACGAGGGGTCCATGTCGCGGCCAAGCCTGCCCCGGCCGTCAACACGCTGGCGCCGAGCCCCAGCCAGAGGGGACGCACGCCCGCCTGCGAGGCCAGCTCAACCGACCCCACCCCCAGTACAGCCAACACGGCCCATGCGCCTAAGGAGAGCAGCAGCATCAGCGAGAGCTGCTTGCCCAAGCTTCCCTGTGGCAAGCGCCCGGGCAGAACGCGCCAGAGGAAGAGAAAGCCCACGTTGAGCAGCATGCCCACCGGGGTGACGTGCAGCGCATCCTGGAAGGCCTCAACGCCCTTGTCGGCCGCATACAGGCCCAGAGCCGCAGGCACGATGGTTGTGGGCAGAGTCCCCAGCACACCACCCACTACGCCGCCCCAGCGCTCCACAGCAAGGGTCGCCCCAATGGCCATGCCGCCGGCAAGCAGCGCAGGCAGGACTGCGGGCAAGAGCTCTGTGCTGGCGAGCATCGGGTCTCCGGGGCTGCCTGCCTGCTATCGCGCCTGGGGTTCCGGGCTATCGCCCCTGCAGCGGATCCACGCAGACGCCGCTGTTCCGTCGGCCAAACTCCAGGGGAATCACGGAGACCCACTGCTCGCTGGACCGGCTGTCGTAGCTGCCCGTTGGCGACCAGTAGGGATCGACCTCGATCACCTGACTGCCCCCGGTCCACGTCATGAAGTCCACGCTCTCGGCTGCGATGACCTGCATGGCCGGATTCAATCCTTCGCTCTCTAGGGCCGAGAGCACCTCCACGAGCTGACCGGCTTGGGACTGCTTCTGGGGGGCCACCCACACGCTCTCCATCTCCTCGTCCAGGAGCGCGTCCATGGTCGTCTTGAGCGTCACATCACGCGAGACCAGAGCCCCATTGCCGTCCAGGCGCTCCACCGTCACAATGGCCGATGGTGGGCCGAAGGTCACCCGGGCGCTGTCCTGGCAGACCCGACCTTGCTCACTGACCAGACTGCCTGCTGCGAGCTGCCCCCGGGCCACCTCCAAGGCCTCGGCATCCAATGCCTCAGGGCGCTCGGGAATGGCTTGGGTGCCCGGCTTGAAGGGCGGTCTAGGCGGGGTGCTCTGGGCCTTCAGTTCGGCGGCGGGGTCTGACACCATCAGATAGATCTCATCAAATCCGGCGTCCGAGGCTGTGCTCAAGGCCTGCCACGCCAGGGGCGCCGGAACCTCCTTGGGCAGAATGACCAGCAGCCTTCCCTCTGCAGGCGGGAAGCAAGCCCCGCTCAGGAGTCGCGCCTGGCCGCGCAGACCGAGCAAGGCCTCGTACAGGCTGCTGATGCGGCCATTGGCCTGGTCGTAGGTGGGCGCAGCGCCGTTCTCCAGCCAGGTGGCCTGAACATCCCCGACCTTGATGGCGTTGTTGTCGATCTCCATGACGGCATAGGTGCTCGGGATGTAGGCGCGCACATCCTCCCCCGCCAAGCACTTGTTCACCGTGCCGCCGGAGACGTTGTCGGCGTACCAGGTCTGCGGCACCAGAAAGTCTTCGAGACGGCGTACGTCGACGGCCTTGGCCTCGATCAGCTCGGAGCTGGTGCTGAGCCAAGCCTCCTGTTCCCACTCATCCATGTGGTCAAAGCTGTCGATACAGCCCAAGCTGAGCAGGGGCCATAGAAGGCTGGGCATCGAGAACTCCTTGTCGCTGGAGAGAATACGCGCCAGCCGGCCCAGATCTTACGCGCTGCTCCGCTTTGCGGTGCTCTTCAGCCAGGCCCGAAGCGCTCGAACGAGCACAGGCAGGGCCAGGGGCTTGGTCAAGTAGTCATCCATACCGGCGTCCAAGCAGAGGGCACGGTCCCCGGGTTGGGCGCGCGCAGTCACAGCCAGGATGGGAATTGTCACCCCTTGAGCGCGCAGCCTACGGGTGGCCTCGTAGCCGTCCATCTTGGGCAGCTGGCAGTCCATCAGGATCAGGTCCATGTCCGGAGAGTAGCGTTCTAGCGCCTCGCTCCCATCCCAAGCCTCGACGATCTCCAGGCCCATGGTGCGCAGCATGCGGCAGAGCACCATGCGGTTGATGGGGTTGTCTTCGACCACCATGATCTTGGCGCTCGGCAGGGGCGCGAGAGCCGGCTCCGAGTGGGAATGGGCCTGGGACACCCCTTCCTTCGCCACGCCCAAGGCCTCAGCGAGACTGGCGGCCAAGCGCTCCGTGTTCAAGGGCCGACAGAGGGCGCCTTGTCCGGTGGGATGAAGCCAGAGCACGGCCCCGTCAGGGATCGCCCCCGTGGCCTCGACCGTTCGAATCACGCAGCCCACATCCTCGCCGTCCGCACGCCAGGTCAGGGCCTGCGCTCCCCAGGATTGGAGCACCTCTTTGAGCTGTGCTTCGAGCTCTGGGTTGTGGATCTGCAGACCGACGCGCTTGCCCTTGAGATTCGGCCAGATGGCCTCGCTCTTGCCAAGCTGCTGCATCGCCAGGGTGAAAGAGAAGGTGCTGCCCACGCCCACTTGGCTCTCGCACTCCAGAGTTCCCCCCATCAAACCCGTCGCTTGCCGAGCGATGGACAGGCCCAAGCCGGCGCCGCCGTGACGTCGATGGTCGCTCTCGTCGGCTTGGCTAAAGGGCGCGAAGATGCGCTGCAGTTGCTCCTCAGGGACCCCACTGCCTTGGTCCCTGACCGAGAAGCGGATCTCACTGGCCCCCACGGGCCGCGCTGAGAGCACGACCACTTGGCCGGGCTTGGAGAATCGAACCGCGTTGCTCAGCAGGTTGCAGAGCACCTGCTGCAGCTTGATGGAATCTCCCTCGCGCTGCGTCCAGAGGGCCGGCGGGATGCGCCCGATCAGCTCGACTCCTCTGGCCTCGTTGCTGCTGGCGACCAAACCCAGGGCCCCCTCACAGACTTGGCGCAGCGCCATTGGGACCCGAGAGGCCTCTTGCCGGCCATCTTCCAGCCGCGCGTAGTCCAGGACCTGCGAGATGAGCCCCAAGAGGCTGTCCCCAGAGCCCCGAATTGTGGACAGCATCTCCCTCTGGTCGCCGTCCAGTTTGGAGTGCTCCAGCAGGTCCAGCATGCCCAGCACACCGTTGAGGGGCGTACGCAGCTCGTGGCTCATGTTCGCAAGGAAACGGTCCTTGGCCTTGGTGGCCCGCTCGGCATCCGCAAGCGCACGCTCGAGGCTCTGGGCCATGGCGCGCTGACGCTCCTCTTGTTCCCGAACGCGCACCGTCGCGACGGCCAGAGCGCCAAAAGTTGCCAGCCCCCGGAGGATGCGAATGGTACGGCGAAGCTCCCCTTGCGTGGCCTTGTAGCTGTCCAAGTACAAGGCCCCGATGGGCTGCCCTGCCTCCACCATGGGCACACAGAGCACGCTGCGCATGCGCATGTTGGCCACACTCTCAAAGCCCTTCAGATCACCACGCTCTTCCAAGTCGGTGGCCAGAACCTCCCGGCCGGAGTCCACCGCGCGCCTGAGGATGTTGGAGGAGGGTGGCGGCCCAACCACCCCTTCTCGTACCACCGAGCATGCAAGGACTGGAGGCCTGCCCAAGGCCACAAAGGCGCGCTCCGCTTGAGGAAGCAGCTCCAAGGCGGCATCACACACCTGCTTGAGCAGCTCCTCCAAGCCGGCGTCCGAGTGCAAGCCTTGCGTCAGGTCCAGCAAGCGCTCCAGGCCCGAGTCCTGGCTCTGGCTCTCTCCCAGCGTGTCCCGAAGGCGCTGAGCCTGCATCTCAAGCTCGACATGCTCCACCTCCCGTGCGTAGAGCAGCACACGGTCCAGGAGCTCGCGCGCTGAGCGCTCGCGCCCCAAGGAGATGTAAGCGTGGGCGGCCCAGCCACGCACGGTGGCCAAGTCTGTGGCCAGTCCGGCTTGCGCCAAGGGGGCCTCGATTTCGGTCAGGGTGTCGTCGATGTCCTCGCCTTGCCCCATGCGCGCCCGCGCCAGCACCAGGAGAACCTGAGCGCGGCAACGCTCGTTGACCATCTTGGCCTTTGTGGCCAGCTCATAGGCTGAGAGCGCGGAGGCCATGGCCTGAGCGGGGGCATGCCGTGCGTCCAGCTCCGCGATGCGCCGGGCAAGCTCCACCTGCTCTTCAGCCAAGCCCAAAGAGCCTGCCAAGCTCTGGCACTTCTCGTAGGCCGCGCGTGCCTCCGCCTCCTGGTCATCCGCCGCGTAGGCCTCGCCCAGGTTGCCCCAAGCGGTGGCCTCCAGGGCCGCGAGTTTGGCCTTCTGAGCACCTTGGACCGCACTGAGGCCGGTCTCGATCGCGCGGTGGAAGCGGCCGGATTCTCGGCAGGCGACGGTGAGGTTGACGGCGATGCGAACGCAATCCCCGACAGAACGGAGACGCTCGAACAGCAGCAGCGCATGCTCCCAAGTCGAGACCGCGCGTTGTCTCTCCGAGCTCATATAGAGCGCTGTTCCCAAGTTCAGGGCGGTTCGTGCCTGTTCAAGGATGGACAGCTCGCCGTGACTCTGCGCAAGTGAGGTCAGGAGCTCACGCGCCTCGGTGAGCCTCCCGAGTCCAAGGAGAACACGGGCCTCGGCAGCCATCAAGAGCGCATGGCCCTCCATATCCGGATGGCCGCGGGCCGCTCGAAGGACCCCCAACGCGGCCTCTGGCTTGCCAGCGGCCAGAGCCGCTTGCCCATGGACGACAGCCAGGTCGGCCCAAGCCACTTGCCCGACGCGACTCGTCGGAAGAACACCACGGAGCTGGGCAACCTTCTCCGCTGCCTCAAGCTCTCCGACCCGAAAGAGAACAGTCGCCCAGGTCAGCCTGTGCAACAGACTCTCCTCGGGAGAGCCCAAGCTTGGGAGGAGACCGCGTGCTCTCAATCCTTCCCCACTGCCAGCCATTGCCCGGCAGAGTTCCAGACGACCACGCACAGTGGCCGCGGGTCCCAGTTCATAGGCTGACTCAAGCTCGCTCAAGCAGATCAACGCGTGCATTCGCGCATCGTTCAGCTCGGGGTCAGAGAAGCCATGGGCCAGCTCATCCCCAATGACACGGGCTTCGGCTGCGCGGTGGGGGCACATGGCCCGGATCCCTGGGGCCGCATATTCCTGGATGGCACGCCGGCTTTCAGCACGCATCGCCAACTCCAAACAGCGAGACGGGCTTCCACCAGAACGCTCCTCCTGAACAAGTAGAGCCGTCCAAAGGCTCTTAGGCAATCTACCCATGTCGGAGAAAGCGCTTCGGTAGACCGGACTTAGGGCCAGCCCTTCCGCACCTCGCGAGATCACGTCGACCGCAAGAAGCTCAGCAACCGCCGCATCGACATCCGTCTCGAAGGCGGCCCGGAGCTCTGCCTGGGGACTGCTCCCGACGACGGCAAGGAAAGCCCCAAGATTCTGGGCCAAGGGTGTCAGCGCCTGAAGAGCGGGGAAGTCATTCTGGCCTGCGCGTTCAGGAAGTCTGGACTCATCAAGAACGTAGCCAAGACTCCCCCGCCTCAACTCGCCTTGCTCCAACGCTTCAAGTAAGGCCAGGGTCAGCTCTCTAGGACCCAGACTCGATTGAGCGAAGACCTTGCAGACCTGTTCCCCGAGCACCAGTCCTGGCAATAGGCTTGCGGCCAGGCGGCTGAAGTCAGGTCCGGTCCAGCGTTGGAGCCGAGCTGAGTCCTCAAAGCGGTTCTCTTCGCCTACGAACCACAGCACATCAGCCATGGACTCCACCGCCATAAACTCGACCACTTCTGCGGAGCTCGAATCCAGAGCCTCGGAGCTGTCGATCAGCAACGCGATGCGTCGATCACTACGAGCTGCGAGGGCAGCGGCAAAGGCAACAACGAGCGTCCAATGGTCAGTCTCTGATGGGCACCCTTGGGTGGGTCCCAAGCAAGGGTCCATCAACGCGCGCTCGACCGCTGCCCAAGGGGTGGATGAAGCCCGAACCCTCAAGACTGGTCGACCTCGCGCTGAGAGCTCTGCCGCGCAGCGTGCGAGCTGATGCGTCGCCCCCGCTCCTCTTGGTGCGGCCAGCTTCAGGGAGCCGCCTTGCTCAATCCACTGGCTCAGCACACCATCTTCTTCCCGAGGAACATGGATGCTCTTTGCGCGGGCCAAGACCTCACTGCGTCCAATGGACGGGAGTACAGCGCCTTGGTCCGCCAGTAGATTTCGGAGTTCCCCAGCGCCAGCGCGTCGATCAGGAATTGGAGAGAGGGCCCGGCGAAAGAAGTGCACAAGCCAGAGCGGCGCACTCTCGGGTCTAGGCGCTTCGCCTCGACGCCTCAGCATGGCCTCAACTAGACCCAAATCAGGCCAAGGCAGAGCGCCGTAGAGTATTTCCCAGAACACCAGCGCAGCGCTGTAGACATCGCATGCTGGCCCCCCCTTCCCAGAGCTGACTTCTGGGGCAGCATAGGCGGGCGTACCCGCACCCAAAGCTCCAGACAGACCGAAGTCGATCAACCGAAGCGCATCCTCCTCCTCGTCGATCATCAGATTGTCTGGCTTCACGTCGCCATGAGAGACGCCATCGTGATGCAGGTGTGCCAAGGCATCGAAGAGAGCCGCGGCGTGACGCACAGCCTCCGCCGACTCCATCGGCCCTTCGCTCAATCGACTGGCCAGCGTCTGACCACGGACCCGTTCAAAGGCTACCCAAGAAGACGGCTCCGTCCCGGAGCTCACTAGCCGCGGAATGCAGGGGTGAGCGACCGCGCTCAGACTGCGGATCTCCGAGGCTGGGTGCACATCCAAGAGCTTGAGGGCCACCTCTTGCCCGTCCGGCCCAGTAGCAGCGTAGGTCCGACCAAATGCACCTCGCCCTAGCTCCCTGACGAGCTTCCACTGGCCGTGGCGCATCTTCATTTGCGAGGCTTCAATAGGGCGTGCCATGGGTGGCTCATCGGATGCATCATAGCCTCACCGAAGCACTTTCTTTCCGCGCGGACCTGAACTTCCCTTGAAGCTGGTGGCAGGAAACTGTACGGCTTGTTCGGGACGAGCTGTCTCTTAGACAGAACAATGGGAGAAAGAATGAGACGTATCCAAAGCATCCTCTGGGCCAGCTTGGCACTCGGGGCTTTCGTGTCCACAACCGCTATGGCCGGCCTTGTGACGGTTCCAATCGGTGTTGTCATCGAGTCGGATGCCCCTGCATCTGACATCCATGTCCATATCTTCCTGGCTGACGCAAACGGGGACGAAATCTGGTCGCCAGGAGTGACGGCTACCGACCCCACAGGGCCAGCGATCGAGTACTCCACCGACTTTAACCAGAGTCCTTTCAGCCACCTGAGTGGCACCTCCTGGTGCGCCGAAGTTGACGCTGAGGCAGTGGGCAGCGACCAGGTCCACTTCGAGTTCCTCCAGCAGCAGGCCAACGGGTCCCAAGAACGCCTTTGGGGCGATGGCTCGGACTTGGCTGGCGGTGTGACCACGTTCTGCATGCCGGCGACGCTCGTGAAGTAGGTACCCCATGGGTCCAGGGATCCATCAGATCCCCGGACCACACTCTAAGGGACGAAGACTTGGTAACCCTGGCCAGATGCCGAACCGATCGCAGCTGGGCTGACCTCGACGGCGCCTCCACCGACCACCAAGTCAGGCACCGAGTAGCCATTGGAGTCGACCCAAGCGCCCTCGTCTAGATGAGCTTGAACGAAGGTCCCCTCCAAGGCTACCGAAGAGCTTCCATCCGCCAGCCAGAGGGATTCTCCTGCCGACAGCCCCAGCAGACTTGAGCTCCCGGCGTTCGGCTCACTCAGGGTAGAGAAATTCAGTCCAAAGGAGTCAGTGGTCTGTGCGTTGAGGACCAGGAAGCTGCGGAAGGTGAATCCGACCGGGGCAGTGACCAATCCCGAGCCGTCCATGCTGAAGAGCTCCATTCGACGGATAGGGAAGAAGCCGACCGGCGCGGTGACGAGTCCGCTTCCATCCAGATCCAACGAATACGAGGTGACAGTCCTCTGCATTTGAAGCGCTTTGGGCGTGAAGACCACGCCAACCGGTGCGGTCACCAACCCCGATCCCCCCGTATTCGCCGAGTACGACATGACCTCGCCATTGGAGTTCGTCCACTCCCACAGCAGCATGGACGCTTGGTCCAAGTTGGGGTCCGCATCGACCGCGGCCAAGAAGATCTCCAGCTCGTCGCTCACAAAAATCATCGGCGTGGGGTGGTGGCTGTGGCCCCGCTTCTCTTTCACGGTGTCTACTTGGATGCGCCAAGCCCTGTCTCTTATACACATCTCCGAGCCCACGAGACAGGCAGAAATCTCG
>OJIV01000197.1_pt1 | contig 27417 bp, 30 predicted proteins | sample 1595861 | NCBI WGS metagenome assembly OJIV01 (sample SAMN05416883, study PRJEB24817) | seawater metagenome | isolation source: Sea water | place: Canada:Atlantic | collected 2013-11
CTCCATCCTGCACCCGACCCCGCCCACCCGCGCGGCACGCTTTGCTGCAGAGGAGCAGCGCGCCGCCCTGCGCCGCATGGCCAAACGTCGCGCCCAGGACCGCGCGCTGCTCTGGGTGATGGACGACGCCGAGCACGGCCCAGAGGCCCTGGAGCTGCTGCGCTTGCTGCGCGCAGACCCCGAGATCCGGCTGCTCGTTGTGGTGCCCACCAAAGCACCCGAGCGTCTAAGCGAGTTGGTGGATCTGCACTTGGCCCTGGGCCCCATGCCCGAGCCGGATCTGGACGAGCTGCTGCGCAGCGTCCTGGGTCTGGCACCGGAGCTGGCCATTCAGGTGCAGACACGCTGCCAGGGAAACCCTGCTTTCGCCCTACAACTTGTAGAGGCCTGGGTAGACGAGAACGCCCTGGAGAACACGCCCCAAGGCCTGAAGCTGGCCCAACGAGAAGACCTGCCGGAGAGCCTGGCGAGCGCCTGGGCCCGGCGCCTACAGCGGCTGCTTCACCGCCGCCCGCGCAGCGATGGCAAGGCCCTGGAGTTGGCGGCCTTGAGCGGACGCAGCGTGGCCTTGGCGGAGTGGCTGGCGGTGTGCGAAAAGGCCAACTGCGTGCCCACGCCCGGCCTTCTCGAGGCGCTCTTGCGCCGGGATCTGGCGCGCATCCAGAACGGTCAGTGGCGCTTCTCCCACGCCTGGCTGCGAGAAGCACTGGCCCAGCGCGCCCAAGCCAAAGGCCACTGGCCCATCCTGCACGCCCTGCTGGCGGCGTCCCTGAGTGGCGCCGGTCCCGAGCGCTCCGGCGAGCGCGGCGCTCACCACCTGGAGGCGGGCAACTGGCCCCAGGCGCTCTCGGATCTCAGCTCGGGCCAAGCCTGGCTGTTGGACCGCGGGGATCTGGCTCAAGCAGCGATCCTGGAGCCGCTTCGCACACGGGCACTGCGCGCCCAGAATCCCCCACTCCAAGACCCGGTGCGCGGACTGGATCTGCTGCTTCGGGCCCGCTTGGCCTTTGGGCGCGGGGAGGCCCTGGAGGGCCAGAAGCTGGCCAAACAGGCCGTACAGGCGGCCCGACGCCACGGCTGGACCCTGCTGGAGGCTCAAGCCTTGCTGGAAGGGGGCCGCCTGCTGCACCGCCGCGGCGAGCTCTCCCGTGCCAAGCGTTGGCTGAGACGCGCGGTCAAAGCCAGCCTCTCGGGTGGAAACCGTCCTCTGGCAGGCCACTGCCGGGAGCTGCTGGCGAGCACCCTCTCCGAGCTGGGCGAGGGGGAGCTGGCGGCGCTGACCCTGCAGGCCGCTTGGGAGGACTACGCCGCCTGCGGTGACGGGGTGGGCGTGGGCAGCGTGCACCTGGGCATGAGCTTCTTGGCCATGGCCGCCGAGGGCCTGGACGATGCCGAGGCCCACGCCCGGGTCGCTCTGGAGCACTGCACCGGGGTGGGCGCCGAGCGCATGCGCTGTGCGGCGATGACCGTACTGGGCGATGTGAGCCGCGCCAGAGGCGAGACCGAGCAGGCCCAAGAGTGGTTCACCCGCACCCTGCGCCTGCACCGAAGCAGCGGGCGCCTGTACGCTGTGGCCGTGACCCAGCTCAACTTGGCCTTGACGGCGATAGAAGCCGACGACTTGCAGCAGGCCCAAGGTGCCCTGAGCGAGGTCAGCCGTTTTCAGCAGGGACAAGGTGCTGGAAACCTCCTGGCCCTCACTTGGCTGGCCCAGGCCGTGCTCGCCGCCCGCAAGCAAGACCCCAGCACCGGGCAACACTTGGACCAAGCCACCCTGCGCTTGAACCGAACCGGGCAGGTTCACCGAGACATTCGGGTGCTGGCCGAGCACCTCCAGCGCGCCTGCATCCAAGCCGACTGGAGCACCCTGGCCCAGCGCGCCGAACACCTGGCCACACACCAAGCCCAAGCACTGGGCGCAGCGGAGAGGGGCACATGATGCTGCTGCGCACCCTCTGGCATGAGCACATGCCCATCCTGCTGCTCATCCTGCTGCACCTGCTCAGCGGCTACGCGCTCCAGGCCTGGCTAGACCAGCCCATCATGAACATGGCCCTGAGCTACGAGGTGGTGAACCTCTTCGTGGTGCTCTTCGCCGTGTGCTTCCTGAGCGGACACGCCTTGTGGTCCCTGCCCAAGGTCCCCGAAGGAGAGTCGGCCTTTACGTTTATCTACCACGACCTGAAGACCGTCTGGCTGACCCCCCAGCGCCTGCTGGGCTACGCCATCGTGCACCTCTGTTTGCCCTTCTTCATGTCCACCTTTCAGTGCATCAAGATCGCCATTCCCGCCGTGGTGCCCTTCTCCTGGGACGTGGCCTTTCACGACTGGGACGTGGCCCTTCACGGCGGGCGCATGCCTTGGGAGTGGCTGCAGTTTTTGGGCGGTGACGGCCCGACCCTCTGGCTAAACGTGGCCTACAACCTCTGGTTCTTCGTGCTCTTTGGGCTGGTGGTCTGGCAGGGTTTCTCCATGAACCGGGCCCTGCGCTTCCGCTTCTTGTTCTCCTTCTTGGTCATCTTCATCATCGGCGGCAACCTGCTGGCCATGGCCTTGGCCAGCGTGGGCCCTTGCTTCTGGGGGCTGGAGCTCGGCCAACCGGACCCCTACGGCCCCCTGATGGAGCGCCTGCACGCCACCAACGGCCGCTTCTTGGAAGCCAATGGCGTGGACGGGGTGCACCTCTGGAGCATGGACGTGCAGCAGCAGCTCTGGGCCGTCTACGACACCAGCACCTTTGAGACCGTCGGCGGCATCTCCGCGATGCCCAGCATGCACGTGGCCAGCGCCACCCTCTTTGCCTGCCTGGGATGGGCCCACTCCAAGCCACTGGGCGTGCTGCTCACCGCATTTGCCGTGATCATCCAGATCGGCTCGGTCCACCTGGGCTGGCACTACGCGGTGGATGGCTACATCGGCGCCAGCCTGACTCTGGCCGTGTGGTTCGGCGTGGGCTGGGTGATGAAGAAGACGGGCTATCTGGCACCTGTGTGAACTCACACACCCCAAGTGTGCCAAAACACTGCGTTATTCAGACACCATAGACCCTGCAGTCCATTACTAGGCGGCACGTTTCTTGCTGTGTGTAGCGCACACACTGCGGAGCGCCCCATGGCCCAGTCCCTGCCTGAACAGATCGAGCACGTCCTCAAGACCCACCACGAGACCGAGTGGCAGATGCTCAATGAGCTCGACGCCCAGATCTCCAAGTCCAAGGACAAGCGCCTGACCGCCCCCTGGCGCCACCTGCACGACACCCTGTCCAGCCACATGATGAAGGAAGAGAACGTGCTCTTCCCCGCCATGCAGGCCATGCACACGGGCACCCCCGGCATGGACTTCAAGTGCGCCATCGACGCGATGCAGTACGAGCACGAGCTCCTCGGCACCTTCGAGGTTGCCATGCGGGCCGCGGCCCGGGACGCTGGAGAGCTAGAAGAGCCGATCTTGGCGCTCCTCGATGACCTGCACGTGCACGCCGCCTTTGAAGACGACCACCTCTTCCCGGCCGGCCTTGCCCTACGCGAGGCCACCATGGCCGACGAAGACGCGGAGACCGTAGAGGCCGTGGAGAAGACCACCACCGCACCCCGCGCAGACCACCCACCCTACGCCAAGCCCACCCAGGGGCTGCTCTCGCGAGCCAAGGGTGTCGGGTCCCGCATCCGCGGTCTGCTGCACAAGTAGGCTCAGGGGCTCCAGGCGCAGGGCAACACAAGGACGATCTGCGGCCACTGTGCATCGTAGGTCTCACTTGTGGGCTGGCCCAACGCAGGCAGCAGCTCGGCGGCCAGCTTGACCAGCCCCCTTGGACCCAGAGTTCGGGTACCGACCCAGCGCAGGGGCCCCTGCAAGACCAGGGCAGTGCCCCAGGGATGGGCTTGGGCATGCACCCCGACCAGGCCCTTGATGTGGCCCGAGGTGCGCCGGTCCTGGCCCTCTACCTCCAGGAAGAGCTCCTGGCCGTCCAGCCGGAATACGCGCACATAGTCCGCGTAGTCCCAAGGTTTTCCCCTTACGGCGTCCGGAGTTTCGTCAAGCACTGCCATGGTGTCATGGGCCAGGGGAGCCCAGCGCTCCAGCTCCGCCAGAACCCCACTCTGCTCAGCCATCCGCCTAAGCCTGCAGCAGCCGCGCCTGCAGCGCCTCCATGCTGTGCAGAACCTCCCAGCGGTCCAGCCCCTCCGCGCCGTGCATGCCCCAAGCCACGCCCACCGCGCGCACGCCCGCGGCATCCGCCATCTCCAGGTCAAAGTGGGTGTCTCCCACCATCACGGCCTTCTCCGGTGCCACACCCAGCTCCTGCAGCACATGCTCGATCATGTCGGGGTTGGGCTTGGGCCGGGCCACCGTGTCATGTCCCACGATCAGGTCGAAGTGGGGGAAGAGTCCGCTGCGGGTCAGGCTGGCGTTGGCCCCAGACTGGGTCTTGCTGGTCGCGATGGCCAGCTTGTAGTGCCCCAGCGAGGTCAACATGGCCTCGGCACCGTCAAAGAGCTTGGTGTGCTCCCGGTCGATGGGAATGTAGGCGTCCCGGTAGGCTTGAACCAGGGCATCGATCTGCCCATCGGGCAAGACCATCGGCAGGCTGCGGGGGAACATCTCGACCAGGGGCAGGCCAATGAGCGGCGCGATGGTCTCCGGCTCCGGCACCGGGTAGCCAAGCTCCTGGCAGGCATGCTGAAAGGTGAGAACAATGCTGGTCTTTGAGTCGGACAGGGTGCCGTCAAAGTCGAAGATGATGAGCTCGTTCAAGGCCTGTTCTCCTTTGGGCTGTACCCTTAGCCCCATGCACGCCAAGCCGTGCACCCACAAGGAGGGCGTGACATGCAGAGGACACCCATGGCCTGGTCGGCCGTGCACGACGGAGAGCGGATCGAGATGAAGCTCACCGAGGAGGGCCTGTACTTCGAGGTCGGCTCCGACCAGAACGTCTCCAAGCGAAACCACGAGGGTCAAGGCGGGACGATGACCGTTGAGAGGTTCCGTGAGAACCCCATGTTGTTCAAGGATTTCCCCGGCTTTTACGAGCGCGTCCTGGCCGATCTGGACGGGCCGGACTTAGCCATAGTGCCATGAGCCCACCCCAGATCACCTTTTGCTTCGATGTCATCTCCCCCTACGCCTGGGTGGCCAGCAAGCGCATCCGAGCTTTTGCCGCGCGCAACGGCGCTTCTCTTCGAGCCAAGCCGGTGCTCTTGGGCGCCATCCTGGCCTACCACGGCTCTCTGGGACCCGCCGAGTTGCCTGCCAAGCGCGCCTACACCTGGCGAGATGCCCACCGCTGCGCAGCCGAGCACGGCCTGGATCTGGAGGGCCCTGCACGGCACCCCTTCAACCCCCTGTTGGCCCTGCGCGCCTGTACCCGGGCTGCCTCCGGAGATGCCCAGTGGAAGGTCATCGATGCGCTCTTTGACGCGGGCTGGGCCAGAGGCGCTGACCTGAGCTCCCCTGAGCACTTGGCAGACGCTCTGGAAGCGGCGGGTTTGCACGCTGGAATCTTGGACGCTGCGGTCACGCCGGCCGCCAAAACGGCGCTCAAAGACAACACCAGCCAAGCCATTCAAGCCGGCGTCTTTGGGGTGCCCAGCTTCCTGGTCGACGGGGAGCTCTTCTGGGGCAATGACCGCTTTGCACACCTGGAGGCTTACCTGGCTGGCCAGGACCCCATCGATGCCCACCGCATCGCCGCGCAGCTCCAGCGTCCCAGCGACCACCGCAGAAAGGCCCCCTCATGATTCCGAACAAGCGAGATGTGGGGGCCAGCATCAACACGCTGACGGCCAAGACTCTGCTGCGGGAGGGCGTTCTCTGGCGCAGTGGCAAGCTGGACAAGGTGGCCTCGGGGGCGGAGCTGGGCGAGATCGTGGAGGTCATCAACCTGCGCGAGGAGGTGGATCCCGCTCTGGGCGCCAAGGTCCACCACCTGCCCATCGCCGACACTCTGGCGGTCTACACCGTCGACGAGAACCACCGTTGGCTCACTGAAATTCACGCTGCGATCTGCCAAGCGCAAGGCCCCATTCTGATTCACTGCGCGGCTGGAACCGACCGTACCGGTGTGGCTGTGGCCAGCGTGCTGATGGCTCTGGAGGTCGACCCTACCTGGATCCTGGCCGACTACCTCAAGAGCCCGCCGACCACCCATCCTGAGCTGATGGAAGAGGTGCTCTGGACCTTGGAGTCCTGGACCAGTCCCCACCAGGACGCCCTCCGCAAGCGCTTTTGTTGAAGGCCTGCTTCTGCTGCGGACACCGCACCCTGGCTCAGGCACCGGGCAGCACCTGGCAGATCTGTGAGGTGTGCGCATTCGAGGACAGCGGGCCTGAGCGCGCCGAGCTGGCCGTGGCCCAACGGCACTTCGCAGCTTGTGGCGCCGCGGACCCTGAGCTGCTGGAGCTGTGCACCCCAAGCAGTGGAGAGCCTGCCCCTTGGCACCTACCCATCGACCGGGAAGCCGCCGTTCTGGTGCCCATGCTCCACGCGGCCTTTGGCGACCAGGACCTGGACGGGGGCGTGTCCCTGGAGGAGGCCGAGTACATCGACGACTACGCCATGCCCGCTCGCACCCGGAGCGATCCACCGGCCCGCGGCTTTGGCAAGAGCGGTCCTTGGCACCAGCTAAGCCAGCAGCAGATCGAGAAGTACTCTTGGTGCAACTTCAGCTTTCAGGACGCCCGAGGACTGCGCTACCACATCCCCGCCTACCTGCGCTTCTTCTTGGAGGAGCCCAAGTTCGGGGTAGACCCAGGCAGCCTGCTCTTTCACTTGGAGTCCGGCTTTCAGGTCAAGGAGCTGCGCAGCATCCTGACACCCGCCCAGAAACACGTCATCGCCAGGTGGCTGGTGACCCAGGCGATTGACCACTGGGGAAGCTCCGCCCGCAAAGCTCTAAAGCGTCACTGGGCGGTGGACTTGGAGCCAGAGCACGCCAACAGCTTGGCCAGCGTGCTCATCTAGGACTCAGGGGCAGCCAGGACCTTCACAGCTGCTGCCCACTTCGCAGTAGCGCAGGCTCTTCTTGCCCTTGGTCACGCCGTCACAGTCCGCGCTGCACGCAGTGGTGCTGTCTCGCCCATCGCAAGACTCACCCTCATCACAGGTGCCGTCCCCACAGGAGCTGGAGGTGCCCGTGTCCACAGTTCCGGTGTCCACAGTTCCAGTGTCTACGGGGCCGGTGTCTACGGGGCCGGTGTCCACGGGGCCGGTGTCCACGATCTCGCCGGCAAAGGCGTTGATCCAGCTCTCGTAGGCATCGGGGCGGGTGCTCACGCCGTAGACCGTGCAGTTGTTGTCGCCGTAGCTGGTCACGCCGGCCACGTAGGCGGTGCCCGAACGCTCGATGAACATCGGGCCGCCGCTGTCCCCAAAGCAAGGACCGGAGGTGGGCTGACTGTAGGAGACCTGGGTGGCGCTGTCGCCGGAGCCGCTGCAGCCGCTGACCGCGCAGCCCAAGCCACCGATGGCGCCGTCTACCTGCATCAGCACGCCGCTGGAGCCGGTCTCGGTCTGGCCGAATCCAGCGAAGTTGACGGTCGCACCCGCATCGCTGCTGCTCAGAGCCAGGCTAGACGGCAAGAAGGGCACCGGGGTGACCTCGGTCACAGCCGAGCTCAACTGAATCAGGGCGATGTCGTCTGTCAGACCCCTGCGGTCGTAACTGCTGTAGATCTCCACGTCGCTGACGGTGTAGAGGTGGGAGATCAGGTCCACCGAGGGATCCTCACCCACATAGATCGCCAAGCCCGAGGGGCTGATCTCATTGAACCTTTTTCCGCGGGTCGCAGTGTCCAAGCGATGAGCGGCCGTGAGCACGACCGTGTCGGTGATCAAGGTGCCCGAACAGAAGGGGCTGGTGTACACCGAGCTGCCGGAGAGCTGGTGCAAAGCGACGGTCGCCGCTTGGTAGCTCTGGTCTGGAGCCGAGCCACCGTAGATCTTGCCCACAGCGTCCGTTCCCGCGCCGTCGACGGCCACGAGCTCAGGGGAGGAGGAGCAGCTGATAAGGCTGGCAGCGATGAGGGGAAGAATCAAGTGGCGGATGGTGGCCTCGCAGGTGGAGCAATCGGGCCTTGAAAGAAGTACGACAGGGTAGCAGCCCGGGCGCGAATTCCGACGCACAACCCTCTTTCTCCGCAACCCCAACCCCGCAATGGCATCGCCAGAGCATGCGCCTTCTCCTCTTGCTCTCTGCCTGCCAGACCCCCTGCTCAGAGGGTTTCGCCAAGGCGGACGGCGTCTGCTACCCCATCGCGAGCGAGCAGGAAGAACCCGAAGAAGAGGTCATCCCCTCCGTTTTGGACCTGCCCTACGGCGACGGGATCACGACCTTCTACCAAGAGTCCATCACCCAGGGCTTCTACGAGGTCATGGACGCATCGGACTTTGATGAGACCCAGGTCATCATGATCGGCCAAGGCGGGGCCCTCTTGGTGGACCGTGACTCGGGCGCGGTCTCCCAGGCCTGGGACGGGGTGCGGCTGCTCAAGGTGGATGCCCAGGATGGCGTCGCGGTTGGCGCTGGATCCGAGCAGCCGATGCTGCTCCCAGAGTTCCGCCCCCTGCAGGCTTGGAACCTTGACCGCGCCGAGGACATCGCGATCTACGACGACTTGATCGCAGTGGCCGCACGCACCCAAGGCGTGCAGCTCTTCAACGCCGCAGGCACCAACCGCCTGGGCAACATCGCCACGGAGGATGCCTGGGCCGTTGAGCTGCAAGGCACCCGCGCTCTGGTGATCGATGACCGAGACTTGGAGCTCTGGGAGCTGAGTGACCCGGCAAACCCGGTGCTCGTGGACAGCGTGAAGCTGGCTGGCGAAGGCCGAGACATCTCCTGGGTGGGAGACCGGGTGGCGGTTGCCGTTGGAGGCTGGGGCGGTCAGGTGCTCAACATCGAGAGCGACACCCTGGTGAGCGCGGGCCTGGCCACCATGCCTGGCTCTGTGCTGAACCTCTCCCTAGAGCCCAACGGCGAGTGGCTATGGCTTGCAAGCTGGGAAGCTGTGGGCGTGGCGTGGGTCGGCGGGGAGGAGCCCATCGTGGTGGCCCACGAGCCCCCTGGACAGAGCGCCATGGCCGTCATCGCCGGTGAAGGTCGGGGCTACATCGCAGACTGGATGACGCTGACGGGCATGGACCGAACGGGAATGACCAGCGGCGAGCTTCACCTCTCCCAGGTGCACGCCGGCGACATCTTGATGGTGGATCCTCGGGCCGAGAGCCTGGAGTTGGAGGTGACCAACTGGGGACCGGCGCCCCTGGAGATCTCCCTGGAGCTGCCCAGCGGACTGAGCGGCGATGTGGGCCCCATCACCCTGGCCCCAAACAGCAGCGACAGCTTCAGCCTCACCGGCGCCATCGTGGATGCACCCGGTGTGCGCCTGTTCACCGACGATGCCGATGAAGAGATGGTGGAGCTGGACTTTCGGGCCTCGGCCACCGGCGTAGGCAGCACCCACCCAGAGATCTCCCTGCAGGGCTTTGAGTGGCCCGACGGCGAACTGCAGCCCTACAACAGCGGCGACCACGCCGGCGAGGTGCTGTTTCTGGCCTATTGGACCAGCTGGTGACCGGTGTGCAGTCTGGAGGTTCCAGACATCACCCAGTCCATCATTGAGCGCGTGAACGATCCCGAGCTGACCGCCTGGCTGGTCAACGTCGGCGAGGACTTTGGCACCGCCTACAGCTTCATTGACACCCTCGAGGTGCGCGGCCTGCCCATCCTCTTGGACGAGGACCAGACCTACTACCGACCCTACGCCATGGAAGTGCCCGGCTACGCCCCCTTCCCCTTGCAGGTGGTCATCGACCGCAAGGGTGAGATCGTGTACCTGAGCAAACAGTACGACGTAGACGCTGCAGTGGCCGCGATCGAGGCGGCCTTGGCTGAAGACTGAGGCACACCTGGCTACTCGATGCGCGCCGAGAAGGTGGCCTCGTTGGCGCAGACCAAGCCATCTAGGTTGTGCTGCGGGCCGTCATCGACTTCCAGAGCCGCCACCGACCAGGTGCCGGTCGGAACCAAGATCTCCAGCTCCTCCCCTACTGGAAGTAGACCTCGGCTGTCCAAGACCGCGTCATTCGAGGCCCAACCGACCCCATCGTGGATTGCGATGTAGCCAAGAGCAGCGGGGGCCCCATTGCTCAGCTTCAGCACACAGAGACCCGGCTCAACCAAGGAGTCCTCGGAGGTGTAGGCGGTGCCGCTCTCGCTCCCCTGAATCTTGGTGCTGCCGAAGAAACGCGATCCAGCGGCGTCCTCGATGAGCCAGTAAAACCTGCCTTCGACCGATGGAATCTCTCGGTCACCACCCGCCTCGAGCGGCGTATCCAGAAGGTTGGGGCCCCAGACCAAGTCATCGGTGGACGCCATGCTCATGCTCTGCAGCGCAGCCTCCGAGCCGTTGGCCAGCAGCACCACCCCGAGCTTCAGATCCGACTGCTGGGCGATGATCTCCAGGGTGCCGCCCTGGCTGCACACATGCCCGAAGGAGGTGAAGAACCAGATGTTCTCGATGTTGAAGGCCTTGAGCTGGTACTCGCCAACGGGCGCTTCCATCTCTGCGGAACCCCCAACGGGGATGGGCACATCGTCGAGCTCGGTGAGCACCCCAACAAAGTCCGTGGGAAAGAGCTCCACAAAGTCCAGGGGCACCTGGGTCTGATTGCTGAGCTGGACCGTGCAGGTGGACAGAGCCGTATCGAAGCTTGTCACGGGCGGATTGCTTGGTTCGGGTGTCTTGCAGCCCAGAACGAAAACGAGGGGGAGAACAAGTAGCCGGATCTGGCTCATGGGATCACCTCGATGCTTGAAAACGCAATTCCGGCCACGCGAATCTCCTCGCCCGTAGCTACTTGCTGAACGTAGCTGTCCATCGCCACCACAGTGTCCAATTCAGCCCACCCGGATGCCGTCTCCCCCGCCTCCGTGATGTTGAACTCACCGCCGGGATCCGCGCTGCCGCCATGCTCTCTGGCGGGCACATCGATGGAGACGCCCAAGAGCTCAGAGGCGCCCAGCGCAGGCCCCTGCCCACCCGATTCGGGATCGAAGGCCATGTGAAGCACGTACTCGGGGGCTCCTAGAAGCGGTGCCCGAAAGACCCAGTTGCCGGCCTCGGTGTTGAAGAAGAGCTGCGCGTCAAGCGAGCGGTGGGCCTCTTCGATGGCCTCTTCATCCACGTTGGAGCGCCAGAGGTAAATCCCAGCCGTGCCTGGCTCCAAGTCAGCAGGCCGAAACACCCCATCCTGATCCGTATCCAGCCCCCCAAAGAGAGCGGGCGAGGTCTCTGGACTCTGGCACCCGAGCGCCCCCACCGCGAGGGGAAGCACCGCAAGCAAGGCCAGGGTGTAGGGCGAGAATTCTCTAAGCATCGCGGGCGTCCTCTTCTGCCATCAGCATGACCAGAAAGCCGGAGACCAGCCATCCAAAAATGAACAAAGCGCCTTCAACAGTGTACCCCTATGTTCATATCTGGTAGATGTCGGATATGAACAGAGACTACGACGGCATCGCATCGGAGCTGCTCCGAGCCTTGCGAGGCCGGCGCTCCCAGCGCGGATTCAGCGCCCTCTTCGGTTTCGCTACGAACGTGGCCTACAGGTGGGAAGCAGGGCAACGCTTTCCAACAGTTCCTCAACTGTTCAAGGTGCTTGAGCGCATCGGAGTGCCCGTTCAACAGGCCTTGGAAGGGGTTGATTCCAGCACCCAGAGGCTACGCGGCACAGCGGTCGATGGGGAGCACTATGCGGGGGCCTTTCTCAGCCTTCACCAAGGGACGCGCAGCATCTCCGAGCTGGCTCGGTCTACCGGTCTGCACCGGCTCCAGATCTCACGTGTTCTCTCCGGGCGTACACAAGCTCGACTGCCCATGTTCCTGCGACTCTTGGACGCCCTGACAGGTCGGGTCGACGAATACATTGGGGCCTGGGTGAATCTTGAGCGCGCTCCCCACCTTCAGGAGCGGCTGGCAGTACTAGGCGCCTGGCGAGAGCTGGCCTACGAGCACCCCATCACCGAGGCAATCACAGCGACCCTGGAGTCCGCCGCCTACAAGGCGCAGCCTAGTCCTGACGATTCCTGGCTCGGTGCCCGACTGGGGATTGCGCCCGCACAAGTACAGCAAGCCCTTCAAGCGATGTCCAGAGCGGGCGTTGTTCGCCTGGAAAACGGCCGTTGGGTGCCACTGGAAGGACGGTCTGTGGACACCCGTGGCGAGGCCGAGCGCTTCTCTGCGGTCAAGAAGTACTGGGCCCAGATCGCCGCCGAGAGAGTCGAGCAGGATGACGCCAAAGCCGCCTACCTGGTGTTCTGCTGCTCGAGCCAGGCAACGGACGCGGTCGAGCGTCTCTACCGACAAACCTGGACGCAGGCCCGCGCAATCCTCCGCGACGATGCGGGCAATGAGCGGGTCGTGCTCATCAACGTAAACTGGGTCCCTCTGGACGGTCAGCGCGCCTTGTTAGATGCCGAGCATGACCACTCTGATGCTCCACAGCTCTGGCACCGGCCCCCGCCAATTCAAGGCCTTTGAGTCCCGAATCAAAGGCACTCTGCTTCGACCGGACCTGCGCGCCCGCTGGCCCCAAGCAGACCGCACCTGGACCAGCGATCAGGACCTGAACGCCGTCCTGGCCGAAGTCGACCAAACCCAGGGTCCTCTGGACATCGTCGGCCACTCCTCTGGCGGCGTACTCGGCATGCGCGTGGCTCTGGCCCGCCCTGAGCGCACCCGGAGAATCTGGGTACACGAGCCCGTTCTGTGGGGCTGCTATCGGGCCCTGGCCACCGAGAGCGAAGTCCAGAGATTCGATGCGCTCATCGCGCCCTTTCTGGCCTGGGAGCGCTCCGGGACAGCCGATTGGGTTGGGGAGTTCGTCGACTTCTGGAGCGGTCCTGGCACCTTCGGCGGATTGCCAGCGCCTGCACAAGCCGACCTGGTGGCCCAGTCCCACAAGCTCTTCGCGCAGGTCGTGGGCCTGCTGGAAGACGACACCGGCCCTGAGCGCTGGGCAGACATGCCGCCCTTCACCATCTCCGTGGGACGCGATGCGCCCTTGCCCCAGCGTCGCTCCATGAGCCTGCTGGCCAGCGCGCTGCCGCAGATCACTCTGGTAGAGCTACCCGGTGGCCACATGGGCCCAGTGACCCATCCCCTGGCCTTTGCCCGCGCCGTCAAAGCCGCCTTGGACGCCTAAGCGCTCTAAAAGGACCAGCTCCAGCCCGCCGCAACCGCCGAGAAATCGCGGATCTCCCCGCTCTCGGCCTGCACCCAGCCTCCGCTGCTGTGGGCCACACCCAGACGCAGGGCAGGCGCCAGATTCAAGCTGCTGTTCTTGATGCTGGACCAAGTCGTGGACAGCCCCAAGCTGCCAGCGACGGACCACACATCCCCGCCCCACATCAGAGTGCCCTTTGGGATGAGCGAGAGCGAGGTGCTCCGGCATCCACTGCCGCACCCCAAGCTGCTGTCCAGGTTCATCACGCCGCGGCTCACGTCCAGACCCGGTGCGAAGCTCCATGCGCCCTTGATGGGCAAGCTCCTGGCCACGCCGATGACCCCAGCCCCGCTGATGGGCTCGCTGAGTGGAACCACCAGTCCCCGCACCCGCAGCAGACCCGGGGACCCCACGAAGTGCGCTTCGGCATTGACCCCCAAGCGATCGGTGGCCGCACCCGAGGTCCCGGTGTGCAGCACCCCGACATGGGCACTGTGAGCAGAGGCGAGGGAGATGAGAAGCAAGAACATGGGCGCAGCGTGCCCAAGAAGTCTTGCCCTGTCAATAGATGAGGACCCGAGCGGAGGGGACCGAGACATCTTGCCCCATGGCGACTCTCTGCCAGTCAGCTAAAGCTCCGCCATGGAACTCCTCCCTCTGCTGCTTACCCAGGTCCACCTCGTCGATCACCGCGGGGTCCAGGACGTGGACTGCGTGGCCATCGTGGACGGGCTGGTTCAGAGCGTCGGCGCCTGCCCAGCGGATCGCTCCGCCTTCCGGGTGGTCGACCTGCAGGGCAAGACCCTGGCCCCCGGTCTGATCGACTGCCACGTTCACCTCTCCCTGACCCCATCCGGCGCATACATCGAGCCCACAGAGCAGGAAGAACTTGATCTTTGGAGCCATCATCTGGGGGCCTATCTGGCCAGCGGCGTGACCACCGTGCTCGACACCGGCATCCTGCCCGAAGATGCCCGCGCCATGAACCAACTGGCAGCCACCGGACCCTCTCCCAGCCTGTACTACCTGGGTCCCTTGGTCTCCCCACCGGGCGGCTACGTACACAGCGTGCTGCCCGAGTTCCCCCCGGCCACCAGCCCTCAGGTCCTGCGCGAGCAGATCGCGGACTTCGCGGACCTGAACCCTGTGGGCATCAAGATCACCGTCGAGTCCGGCATGCTCGTAGAGGTCTGGGATCTCTACCCCCAGGACATCCAGGCCGAGCTCATGGCCCAAGACCACCGGCTCATGGCCCACGCCATCTCCCCAGCCGAGGCCACCTTGGCCCTGGATCTGGGTGCAGCTGCGCTGGTCCACCCCGTGACCAAGCCCACCCCGGAGATCATTGCGCGTCTGGCCGAGAGCCAGACCCCCGTGGTCAGCACCATCAGCGTCTTTGACACCCTGCTCTGGGGCATGGAACCCGAGCGCTTCGAGGACCCTGACCTGGCCATGTTGGTCCCTGAAGCGGAGCTGTCGGCCGCCCAGAACCCCGAGTGGCGCCAGCAGTCTCAGGCGCTCATCGCCCAAGGCATGCTGCCCGACTCTCGACCCTGGGTGCACCGCTTCATGGCCCGCGCGATGGACTGGAAGCGCCCGACCCAGGGCCAAGTGCAGACCGCCCTGGACAGCGTGGCCGCCTTGCATCAGGGCGGCGTGCCCATCGTGATGGGGAGCGACTCGGGCAACTGGCCGCTCTTCCTCTACGAGTTCCACGGCGTGACCTCCCAAGCCGAGGTCCAGCTCCTGGCCCGCGCAGGCCTGAGTCCGATGGAAGTTCTCACCGCCAGCACACTCTCTGGGGCCGCGCTCATCGGCATCGAGGACCAGGTGGGCACCATCGCAGAGGGCTACCGGGCCGATCTGTTGGTGCTTGGAGCCGATCCCCTGCAGGATGTGCGCGCCTGGGGGGAGATCGAAGGGGTGCTCTCTGGCGGTGTACTGGCCTCGCCGGCGGAATGGATGGCCGGGGTGCCCAAGCGGGACTAGGTTCTCGGCATGCAAATCGCCATCTTCGTCGCGCTGGGAGTGCTCGGACTCCTCTGCCTTGTGGGAACCGCACTGGGTCTGCCCGGTCACTGGGTGCTCTTGCTCCTGGCCATTGGGATTGAGGTTGGGGATGAGAAGTGGTTGCCCACGGGGCAGGACACCACCTTCGGGTGGGGCTTGATCGTGGCCATCCTCGTCCTGGGTCTCATCGGCGAGGCCATTGAGTTCGGCGCAGCCAGCTTCGGCGCCAAGAAGGGCGGCGGCAGCCGGCGTGGCGCCTGGGGAGGACTGCTGGGCGGCCTGGCGGGCGGGCTGCTGGGCATCGCCATTCCCATTCCCATCTTGGGCAGCCTGATTGGGGCCTTCTTGGGCACCTTTGCCGGCACCTTGATCGGCGAGTCCACCGGCAAGGACCCCAAGCTCACCAAGGACTCCCTCAAGCCAGCCCTGTGGGCAACTCTCGCTCGGGCCGGCGGCACCGCCGCAAAGCTGGCGATTACCCTGAGTTCTCTCATTCTTCTCCTGGGGATTCCCGCCCTGCGCGGACTGCTGAACACCTGAGCAGTTGTCCACAGGTGTGGATCAGTCTGTGGACACAAGATCAAAGCGCCGATCCGCCCTAGGCTTTGATCCAATCCAGATATTCACCCGAGACAGAGCGAGGTGAGTGAGACTCCTTAGTCTTGGCACTACCTTGGAGGGGAACCGATTCGGTCTTGGTATGCCCCTCGCTTTTTCTTCCGTCTTGCTGCTCATCGCCCTCGCCGCTGGACTGGGAGCCGGGTGGATGCTCCGCGCTGTCACGCGGGCCCCCGTACAACGACAGACCCAAGCCCTCTTTGAGGATGCGGACCTGGTGGGCCTGGAGCTGAACCGGCTCCAGGGAGAGTTGCACTCCGCCCAGCGCATCATCGCGGGCCTCAAGGGTGCCAGACCGGCCTTTCTGTCCACCAACCCCAATGACCCGGTGGACAACTTCCAGGTCATCCGCGGGGTCGGTGAGCTCGAGCAGCTGATGCTGCACAACCTGGGTGTGCGCAGCTTCGCCCAGCTGGCCATGCTGAACCACGACGATGTGGCCTATGTCGCCAGCCGCATGGAGCTGGACCCCGGACGCATCGATACGGAGATGTGGGTGGAACAAGCCAGGACCTTGGCGCAGCTCAAAGGGCAAGCACTGGGGTAGCCTGGGTCCATGCCCGACTTGGACTCCCTGCGCTGCTTTGTGGCTGCCGCCACCCACCCCAGCTTCAAGGCCGCCGCCAAACAGGTGGCCCTCTCTCCGGGCGCCTTCTCCGACCGCATCAAGGGCCTGGAGACCACCGTCGGCGCCCAGCTCTTCATTCGCAGTACGCGCAGCATCAGCCTGACCTCGGCTGGGCTCGCCCTCCTGCCACAGGCCCGGGTCACACTCGATGCCGCCGCCAAGTGCCTGGAAGTGGTCGGTGGAGGGATCCCGCCTTTCAAACTCTCCCTGGGTACGCGCTTCGAGCTGGGTCTGAGCTGGCTGCTGCCGTCTCTGGATGCCCTGAGTGAGGAGCGGCCAGAGAGGAGCATTGACCTGATCTTTGGCGATACCACCGATCTGATCGAGGCCCTGCGCCAAGGCCGCGCTGATGCCGTGGTGGGCAGCATGCGCCTGAACATGCCGCGCCTTCGCTACGCCTTGCTGCACGAGGAGCAGTACTGCCTGGTCGCCCATCCTGAGCTGCTGGCCCGCACGCCACTGGACGAGCCCGCTCACGCCGCCAACCACACCGTCATTGATGGCGCCGCCGACCTGCCCCTGCTGCGCTACTGGATCGATGCCTTGCCGCCCGAGCAGCACTGGAGCTTTGGCCGCACCAGCGTGATGGGCACCATCGCCGCCATCCGCCAGCGCGTCCTGGGTCAGCACGGGGTGGGGGTGCTGCCCCAGTACTTCGTGCAGCCCGACTTGGACGCGGGCCGCCTGGTGCGGGTGGCGCCTCAGGTTCAGGCCAGCAGCGACTGGTTTCGCCTGATTTGGCGGGAAGGGCACCCGCAGGAAGCGGAGCTTCTGGTGGTCGCGGAGTATCTGAGGACGCTGCCGTTGCGGTGAGAATCGCGGCCGGGATTCGAGCGTTCCGTGCCCAGCCTGCCCACCCGTCCACTCCTTGTGAACGGAACGAGCTGTTCGGCGGTGCAAAATCTCATAGCCTCTAGTCAGGTCCGAGATGCATCCTGGGAGGGGGCTTCTCGGACTGAGCGAAAGCCGACGATTGTGCTAGCCAATCAGCCAGCCAAATCTGCGGTCAAAGGGAAGAGCTGCACCCCAATCTGGTACACCTCTTCAACATCGCCTTCTTGCGTCGACAACGCGATAACCTGCTCCATAAAGGAGGAGACAAGTCGCTTGTACTCCGGCAGGGCTGCACCAGGAATGCCTAGGGTCGCAAAGGCAAACTGTCTACGAGCACCCGGCACCCGGTCCAAAGACTCCACCGCCAGCTCCAAGAGCTCCGGGTACAGCCGATACAGCGCCAGGTTCACCAGCTCCTTGTGGATCTCATGCCCCGAGGTCAGCACGACCTCGCTGACGGTCCACTCTCCAGCGGGCTCCTGACGCAACAGGCCCAGCTCCCGCAGAGACTCCAGGGCCTCCTCCACCTGCTCCAAGGTCAACGCAGGCCCCAACCTGGCGATGATGTCCGCCGGAACCCCATTGAAGCCCGGACTTCGCGCCAGCTCCAGGATCGCGCCGTAGTACCAGCAGGAGTACAAGCGCCACGTCGCGACGCTGGCCGAGTTGGCCTTGCGGAAGCGCTGCGTGCCGGTCACCCGGGTCATGGCGGCCTGGCGTCGGTCTCGGTGGCTGGAGTCCATGACCTCCACCAAGTCACGGAAATAGCGGGCCTCCGCCTCATCCAATCCGGTCGCGCGCACCAAGGGCGCGATCCAGTGGTCCTGTAGAACCCGGTCGCCGGTGACGATGGCTGCCACGAGAGACTTGGAGCAGCCCATCTTCTTGGCCAAGCTCCCGTAGCTGCGCTGTGGGCGCGCCTTGAGCCATGAGACGAGGAACTCCCGAAAGTCCGTGAAGGCGTATAGGTCGATGTCCATGGCGGGAGGGTACCGCGGGTGACACCCATCCCCCGGCCAAGCCTGAGTCCCGAGTCCGCTCTCATCTGCGATAGAGTGCCCCCATGGATCCAATCGCCCACCCGGTCCCCGAGACCGACCTGCTCATCGATGACCCGGCCCCTTGGTCGCTGCGCGGCATGGTGCTGGTGAGCGCCATCTGGAACGTAGTGGCCGCGGTGCTCTGGTTCATCTCCCTCATTGGCATCCCACTGGGCATCTTGAACCTGGTGCTCTGCGCCTTCGAGATTCGCTACCTGGTGCGCTCGGGCAACATGACCCGCATTCAAGCGGCCGAAGCCGCCCGCACCCTGAGTTCATGGGAGATCGGCGCGCTGCTCTACACCCTGGGGCCCTTCACTTGTCTGCTGGGCATCATCCTGCGGGTGCTGGCCAACAAGGAGCTGGCGCGCGAATAGGGCTTTGTTCTCCGGGCCATCCCCGCTAGGATGCCCACCCCCCAGGAGAACCCGTGACCCTGCTGCTCACCCTCGGCCTGTTGGCCTGCCGCTCCGACAAGGACCAAGTCCTGGACACCAGCGCCCTGGTCATCGACGCCGACGCCGATGGCGTACCGGAGTCAGAGGACTGCGACGACAACAACCCCGATGCATTCCCCGACAACCCTGAGCAGTGCGATGGGGTGGACAACGACTGCAACGGAGAGATCGACGACGGCGTGGGCAGTCCTTGGTACACCGACGGGGACGGCGACGGCTTTGGCGCAGCCGAGGTCATCGCGTGCGAGCAGCCCGAAGGCACCAGCACCCAAGATGGCGACTGCGACGATGCCGCCAGCAGCACCTACCCAGGGGCACCCGAGCAGTGTGACGGGGTGGACCAGAGCTGTGATGGCCTCGTTGACGAAGACGTGCTGAGCGTCTGGTACGCGGACAGCGACGGCGACCGCTATGGGGACCCATCCGCGGTGCTCAACGAGTGCGACCCACCCGAAGGCTATGTAGACGACAACACGGACTGCGACGACGCGGACGCGAGCGCAAACCCCGGCGGGACCGAGGTCTGTGACCTGGTCGACAACAACTGTGACGGGTCCATCGACGAGGGCGTGGAGCTCACCTTCTACCGAGACCGGGATGAAGACGGCTACGGCCGGGAGACCAAGACGGAGGAGGCCTGCACGGCACCCAGTGGCTACGTCGACGTGGCCGGGGACTGCAACGACGACGATGCGACCCTAAATCCCGAGACCCTCTGGTACATCGACTACGACGCCGACGGCTACGGCAGCACGACCTACACCACCGAGAGCTGCGAGCAGCCCAGCGGCTACGTCTCCGACACCACCGACTGTGACGATGCCAGCGCGGCCAGCTACCCCGGCGCATCCGAGATCTGTGATGGCTCCGACAACGACTGCAACGGGGATGTGGACGAGGATCCCATCGACGGCAGCACCTTCTACACAGACGCGGACGGGGATGGCTACGGGGACCCGGACAGCCCAGTGACCGCCTGCGAGGTCACCTCAGGCACGACCAGCGACAACACCGACTGTGAGGATGGGGACGCCACCGCCTACCCCGGAACCACAACCGCGGAGACCCCCGGCGACGGGGTGGACCAAAACTGCGACGGCAACGACGGCTGCTCGGATCTGGACTGTGACGGCTTGGTGGACCTGGTCTTCGCCGACTACTACGGCGGCAGCTCCTACGACGGCGATGTGTACCTGTACTACAACGATGGCGGCGGCTACTCGGACGCGGACCGTGACATCCTCACCAACAGCTACGGTGCCCGGGATGTGGAGGTCGCTGACCTGGACGGTGACGGCTTCCAAGACATCGTGGTGGCGTCCTACTACGACTCCAACTACGTCACACAGAGCTACGTGTACTGGGGCAGCAGCTCGGGCTACAGCGACAGCGACAGCACGGCCTTGGCCACCTACGGCACCAACGACGTAGACATCAGCGATCTAGACGGCGATGGCTACCAAGACCTGGTCTTTGCCAACTACTACGGCAGCGCGGCCGCACCCGACAGCACCATCTACTGGGGCAGCAGCACCGGGTACAGCAGCGCCGACTCCGATGACTTGGAGACCGACGGGGCCTGGGAAGTCGAGATCAGCGACCTGGACGGCGACGGCTACGAGGAGCTCATCTTCGCGGCCTACTACGATGGCTCCTCCTACAGCACCAACTCCTACATCTACTGGGGCAGCGCCTCGGGCTACTCGACCACCAGTCGCACCAGCCTGCCCACTTTGGGCGCACGCGATGTGGAGATCGCTGACTTTGACGGCGACGGCCTGGACGACATCGCCTTCTCCAGCCACTACACCGGCAGCTCCTACAGCACGAGCGCCTACGTCTACTACCAGTCCTCCTCGGGCACCTTCGGGACCGGCAACCGTGACAGTCTCTCGGTCGTTGGAACGCTCGGCATGACCTCGGGCGACTACAACGGCGATGGCCTGACCGATCTGGCCTTCGCCGGCTACTACGGCGGCAGCTGGTCCACGAGCACCTACGTCTACGTCTTCGAGAACAGCAGCAGCGGCTTTGGCAGCGCCACGACTCTTGGGAGCGTGGGCAACTGGAGCCTGGAGACGGCTGACACCGACAACGATGGCTACGATGAATTGCTCAGCTCTCGCTACTACAACGGCAGCTCTTACGCGGCCGACAGCTATCTGTGGTGGGGCTCCGGCACGGGTCTGAGCGACAGCAACCGAGACGACTTGCCATCGCTCTCCGGGAGCCACGGCGCGATCGGCGACGTAGACGCAGACGGCTACCCCGAGATCATCCTCTCCAACTACTACACCGGAAGCTGGAGCACCTCGGCCAGCTCCTACGTCTACTTCGGCTCCAGCACAGGTTGGAGCAGCAGCACCGTGGACAGCTTGAGCACCTACGGCACCCTGTCTCGTCCGGTGTTCGTCGGCGACTCCAGCTGGTAGCGCTAAGGCGTCAGTCCGCCTCGTCCCCAGCAGGACAGCTGAAGAAGGGCACCCAAGGCCCACAGAGGCTGTCCTGGTTCTCTTCGGTGCAGGGGCCGGCTCGAACCCGATCCATGCAGGCGCTGGCCGTGCAGTCATCCATGCAGCGCTCGGGGTCCTCCCAGACGCTCAAGGCTGACCACTCCGCCATGCACTGGTCAAAGGCCGCGGCTTCGGCGTCCGGGCACTCGGCCACCCACGCGCAGACTTTGTCGACGTAGTAGTCCTCAAAGTCCGCTTTGGAGCCCCAATCGTCGGCACACTCGGCCTCTGGCAGCGGATCACCGGGCAGTGGATCCACCGGCCCACAGGCCACCCACAGGAGCGCGAGGAGTGCTCCGCCCATGGTCAAGAGGCCTTGGCCTTGAAGAAATCCCACTTGCCATCCCAGGCCCTCTTTGCCTTCCACACCGAGAAGCCCACCAAGGGCAACGCCATGAGGTAGCCAAAGCCACAGGTCACGCTGCCGAACAAGGCTACAGAGACGCCGCCCAAGATGTGCGTCAGGCTGGCGCGGGCCGCGTGGCGGGCCACGAAGGGACTGGATCCCCGAAAGAGCAGCCAGATGATGGGCGCAGCCAGGCCCATCGAGAAAAGGATGCTGATGTGGGCCAAGGCCGCCATCTGCTTCTCTCGCGGGGTCGGCTCATAACGGGCGCCGGGGTCGGAGCCGCGCTTGGCGGGTAGGAAGGGGTTGTCGGACACAGCCGGCTCCAGGTCAGGCACAAGATGGTCGGTCAGGCGCCTTATTGCTAGCCCGGTCGGGCCAGCCGGCGATGACTTGGGCCACCATCTCCGCTGGCATCTCGCCGCTGCGCCACAAGAACACCAGCATGCCACCACACAAGATCAGGAGGCCTTGGCCTTGAAGGCATCCCACTTGCCGGCCCAAGCACTCTTGGCTTCCCACACCGAGAAGCCCACCAGGGGCAAGGCCAAGATGTAGCCCAGGCCACAGGTCACGCTTCCGAGCAGCGCCACAGCAGCGCCGCCCAAGATGTGCGTCAGGCTAGCCCGGGCGGCGTGGCGGGCCACGAAGGGGCTGGAGCCACGGAAGAGCAGCCAGATGATGGGCGCGGCCAGACCCATGGAGAAGACAATGCTGATGTGGGCCAAGGCCGCCATCTGCTTCTCGCGCTCCGTGGGGTCGTAGCGGGCGACCGAGTCGGAGCCACGCTTGGCAGGCAGGAAGGGATTGTCGGACAAGGCGGGCTCCAGTCAGGCACAAGACGGTCGGGCGGGCGCTTTATTGCTAGCCGGGCCGGGCTAGCCGGCTGGCGAACCGGCTGGCGAACCGGCGATGACCTGGGACACCAGCTCCGCGGGCATCTCGCCGGTGCGCTGGAAGTGTCGCATGTGCAGGATGGGCTCGGTGCCCACCTGGGCCAAGCTGCGTCCGGCGAGCTGCTCGGAGTAGGCCTTGGGGTGGTAGGCGGCCAGATCCTGGGATCCCATGGCCTCGAGCAGGGCAAAGAGTCCCTCCAGCTCGTTCATCTTCATGAAGGGACAGCTCGCGCAGCCCCCTGCCACAGAGCAGCCTTCTCCTCCTGAAACCCCCGGCAGAATCCCGAGCTCGTCACCGGTCTGGGCGATGGCGTCTTGGGCGACGGGGAAGATGATCTCTACGCCCAAGTCGTCCCGGCCGCTCTCAGCCAGAAGGTCCCGTACCGCACGCACGATGGCGGTGAGCATGCCGGACTCGGTGCCCAAGACAAAGCGCAGGACCTCAGCCCCTTCTCGCTCGGTGGCTTCCGCCAGCTTGGCCTTGATGAAGTTCAGGATGTTGGAGGTACTGCCGACCACACCGCGGCCTTGGGTCTGGGCCCGGGCGCCCAGGGCAAACATCTCGCCTGGGACCTCCAGGTGCGCGGTCACGTAGGCGTCGGCGTAGTCCTCCTCCACCTGCTTGGCGACGGCGTCCCCGAACATGTGGTGTACGACACAGTTGCCGTTGGGGAAGACATCAAAGCGGCTGGCCAAGTCCCGTACCGACTGCTTGTTGTGGGCCGGGTGCAGGGCCTGGATCACGCTGTCGTCTTGGTCCGCCAGGGTGTTGAAGAGCACCTCCAAGTTCTGACCCATGTAGGTGTCGGGGCCGTAGTGCACGCTCAGGTTGGGGATCTGGGTGTCGGCCTGCAGGATGGTCTTGAGCACGTTGGAGGAGGTGCAGGTGATGGTGGGCACGACCACGTGGGCTTTGGCTTTTACGTCCAGGCCGGTGTTGATGTAGATGACGTGCAGGGCGTTGTCGTTCTTGGCGGCCTTGTCCAGCCAGGCCCGGTAAGCAGGGCCGGCGGCGCTCTCGGCGAGGGAGCACCCGATGTCCTGTACTGCGAGGCGGTACACCGGCACGTCTGCGTGGCCCGCATGGTCCATCACCGCGCGAACGTTCTCAGACATAAAGTCCACCCCCAACACGAACACCGCCTTGGCCCCCGCCTCCGCCATGCGAACCGCCGCATCGGCCATGGCCAGGGAATCGGAGATGAAGATGTGGGGCCAATCACAGGCGGTCAGCACGCCCTGGAGCTCGGCGTCCATGTAGAAGTGCGCGACCACGCCGGCATTCTTCTCTTCCAGCAGCGCCCGCAGGTCCGAGACCACCTTGGGGTCGGGGTTCAGGAAGGTGGCTTGGTTCTGCGCAAAGGAGCCCTGGGCTTCAAAGCTGTTGGCGCGGATCACAAGAGAAGGGAAGGGCTGGCGCATGCGAGGTCTCCAAGATGCGGGAAGCATATCCGCCCGGGCGTGCATGGGAAGTGACGTGGCTCTGGACTCAGGGGACTTGCGCTGCCTTGGGAGCGCTCAGTCGAAGGGCGCCGTGTTTGGCGCTGAACCAGAGGGGGTAGGCCGCACCTGCGGAGAACTCCAGCTCTACTTGAATCCAGTTGGCGTCGACGAAACGCAGCCCCAGAACCGAGCCCTGCCCCTGATCAACGGCCGGTTGATCTGGAAAGGCGATGGCGGTGAAACCATGAGCACGCCTGAGGAAGCGCGGCGTGGCGTTGACGCCGTCGATAGCGTAGGCCGTCACCTCCAAAGAAGTCCCGTCCGAGTAGGGGTCGAACTGGGCCGCGGCCACGGTCCCCCCGTCATCCGAGAAGACGGGAACTCCATGGGTCTGAACGGCTTGGGTGCTGCCGGGAAAGACCAGCATGCAGGTGCCGTACTCGCCATACCAAGAGGCGTAGCCCAGGTACATGTGGGCCGAGGGGACCCAGAGAAAGCCATGAAAGCTGCCGTCGATCTCCTCCAGCTTCAGCCAGCTCCCGTCGGGCTGGAGCAGCTTGATCTCGGCGTGCATCATGCCGTCTTGCACACCGTGCTCTGGGCCGCGCACCATGCCCGCGGTGCCCGAGAGCAGCTCCGCGCACACCGGAGCGGGGCCGGTTTCTTGGCCCAAGTTCGGATCCCGGATGCAGGCCGCGGCCGCACGAATCCCAGCGTTGGCGGCTTGGGCCTTCCAGGGCTCCCGCGGGGGAAACGGGGGCGAGGGGTTTCTCGCGTTCCAGAGGACCTCCTCCACCTGCGCCCGTTCACCCGCGTTCACTTTCTGGGTCATGCGCGCCTGGGCCTCCGAGGCAGAGCTCCCCCAGAGCGCGGCCACGAGCTGGGCATCCTTGGCGCTGTACTTGAGCTCCTCCCACACACACTCAGGAGGCTCTCGCTCCCCCTCGTGCGCCTCCGCCAACTGCTCCAAGACCCATGGGCCGTGCCCACCGAGCAGCTTGTCGCCAATACGCAGCTTGGACTGCTCGACCCCTTCGCTCCAGAGATCGGCCATGACTTTGGCGTCACAGAGGTCATGGTCGCTGTGGCCAAAGGCCTGCAACGCCAGGGCGGGCTCCCCCTTCTGCATGTCCTGGAGCGTCTGCTCGAGCACCTGCCTCTGGCCCGTGTTCACCATCTCCACCATGGCCTGCTGGGCCTGGTCTACCGGCACCCCCCACAGAGCGGCGAAACCTTCGGCGTCTTGGTAGCGGAAGCCAGAGGAGGCCCAGTCCACAGGCTGCTCGGCGGCAGCGGGCGATTGGGTGGCAGCGGGCGAATGGGGCGGGTCCTGGTTGCCAAGCGCCACCAGAAGAAGGAAACACGGCAACACTGAAGAACCTCTCAGGCCCGATGCTACCTTGGGCGCCCTCCCCATATTTCCCCAAGATGCGGATTCACCGATGACGCTTGTCCTGACGCTCTTCCTGGCTCTGAGCGCCTGCGCTGGTGAGCCCCAGTACTGCGATACCCTCTGCGAAGAGGCGGGCTTTGACGGCATCGACGAGCTCGCCGAGGGCTGCTTCTGCTCTGCGCCCAGCGGCCTGGGCGGCAGCATCACGGAGTCGGCCTGCCAGGACTACTGCGAGGACGTGGGCGGCTCGGCCGAAGATGCCCTGTTGGAGACGACCGACACCACGGACGACACCTGCCTCTGCGCGAGTGAAGGGTGAGCTTGCTGCTCCTGCTGGTGGGCTGCGGCGCCGACTGCGAGCAGACCTTGGCGCCGCAAGCGGTGCTCACTGGGGATCAGACGCCCTTCGCCGACTACGACCCAGCAGCGTGCACGCCGGATGAGAGGGCTTGGCAAGACAACATCGCGCCGGTGGTCCAAGAGAAGTGCTCAAGCTGCCATGACACCGAGCCTCAGTTCGGCGCCCCCAACACCTTGGTGGACTACGCCGAGCTGCTGGAGGGGCTGCCTGGCAACCGACCCGTAGACCGCATGGCCGTGCGCAGCGCGACCCACACCATGCCGCCTGCCAACAGCCCTCAGTTGGACCACGAGGAGCTGGACAACCTGGTGTCCTGGGCCACCTGCGGCGAGGTGCACGCCGACCCTAGCATTGGCCTGGTGGTCGACCGCGAGCCCTACACCGCCGATGCGCCACAGAACGCCGAGCTGCCCAGCTTTGACGTGCTGGCCACCGCGTTCCAGGTCACCCCTTCGACCTTGGACCAGTACCAGTGTTTTGCGATGGACGTGCCCATCGACGAGCCACGCTTCATCAAGCGCATGCAGGTCACCCTGGACGATGCCCGCGTGCTTCACCACGTTGTGCTGCACCACGACCGCCAAGCGGAGTCTGCGGACCTGGGCTCCTTCGACTGCGACTCAATGGGCGTGGGCCGCTCCCAGCAGCTCTGGGCCTGGGCCCCCGGCACCGGTGCCTTTGATTTTGAGGAGGGCGGACTGGAGCTGAACCCTGGAGAGCGCCTGATTGTGGAGATCCACTACAACAACGGCGCCGGCCTAAGCGATGTGGAAGACAGCAGCGGCGTGCGCATCTTCCATGGGCCAGTAGAAGACTTGGAGTGGACCCTGGCCGCCCTGGGACCCGATGAGTTCGAGGTCCCCCAAGGCGAGAGCGCGGTCTGCTCACAAGACGAGGTCTTTGGGCCCAAGCGCCTGCTGGCAGGCATGCCCCACATGCACGAGCTGGGCGCTGAGTTCGACAGCTGGATCGAGCGGGCCAACGGAGAGACCGAAGACTTGGTCCACCTGACAGGCTGGAGCTTCGAGTCCCAGCACTTCTACGAGATGGGCACGCTAGTGGACCAGGGCGACGTCCTGCACACCCGCTGCGGCTATAGAAACGAGACCGGCGCCGATGCCTCCTCGGGGCTGCGCACACAGGACGAGATGTGCTTCAACTTCCTTTTCGTGGGTCCTCAGTAGCGCCTCGATGACCCTCGACTCCAAAGCTGGCCCCAGCCACCGCGACATGCTGCGGCTCTCGCTGCCCTTGATCGCCAGCAACCTGACCGTGCCTCTGATCGGGCTGGTCGACACCGGGGTTGCCGGTCACTTGCCCCAAGCCAGCGCGCTGGCTGCTGTGGCTGCTGCCAGCGCGGTCTCCAGTGTGGTCCTCATCGGACTCAACTTCCTGCGCATGTCGACCAGCGGGCTCACCGCTCAAGCCCACGGCGCCCAGGACACCGGGCAGACCTGGTTGGTCTTCTTTCGCAGCGCGCTGCTCGCCCTCGCACTCGCCGGCGTCCTGGTGCTCGCCCGTTATGCCATCGCGGCAGTGGGGGTCTCGCTGATCGCACCACCGGGTGAAGTCGCAGCGCTTGCCAAGGAGTACCTACACATTCGGCTGCTCGGTGCGCCTCTGACTCTGCTCAGCATGGTCAGCATGGGCTTTTTC
>OJIV01000201.1_pt1 | contig 27136 bp, 25 predicted proteins | sample 1595861 | NCBI WGS metagenome assembly OJIV01 (sample SAMN05416883, study PRJEB24817) | seawater metagenome | isolation source: Sea water | place: Canada:Atlantic | collected 2013-11
TTTTTCAAGCAGAAGACGGCATACGAGATTTCTGCCTGTCTCGTGGGCTCGGTCAGCGAGTTCATCTTGGCCCGGATCCAAGCGGGCTTGCCCGCCTTGGCCGCTTTGGCCTCGTCATCGATGAGCTTCACGAGCTCCTCACGGAGCGTGAAGGGGGAGTGCAGGAGACGGTTCATCTCGCGGACCTTCCCCAAACCCGTCAACTCCATGAAGATGCGGTGCACGTCTTCGCCCAGCTCAGGGTTGGCGCTGAGCAGGCTGTAGTCGGTGTACAAGCGGGCGTTGTTGATGTGGTAGTTGCCGGTCCCCACGTGCACGTAGCGGCGCAGCTTGCCCCCCTCGCGTCGCACCACCAGCATGGTCTTGGCGTGACACTTAAAGCCCACGACCCCGTACACCACGTTGGCGCCAGCCTCTGCCAAGCGGGTGGCCAGGGAGATGTTCTCGGCCTCATCGAAGCGGGCGCGCAGCTCCACAACGACCGTGACGTCCTTTCCAGCCCGCGCTGCCTGAAGCAAGGCCTCGACGATGCGAGAGCCGCCCCCGACCCGGTACAGGGTCATTTTGATGGCCAGGACCTTGGGGTCCGTGGAGGCCCGCCAGAGCAGATCCACCACCGGGTTGTAGGACTGATAGGGGTGGTAGAGCAGCACATCGTGGGCACGCAAGGTGGCCAACAAGTCCTGCTTGGGCCCCAAATGATGGGGCAGCCCCGGCGTGAATGCGGGGTGTTTGAGCTCGTCGAGCTCAGCCTGATTGACCAGGGCACCCAGGCGGTGGAGGTTCACCGGCCCGTTGACCACATAGAGGTCCTCCTGCCCAAGCCCGTGGTGGGAGAGCAGGAAGTCGATGAGGTAGTCGGGGGTCCCAGCGGCGACCTCCAAGCGGGTGGAGCTGCCGTAGTTGCGCCCGTGGAGCTCGCCCTTGAGTGCATCGAGCAGATCGTCGATCTCCTCCTCGTCCACCCACATGTTCGAGTCACGGGTCAGGCGGAACTGGTGGCAGCCTGTGACCTGCATGCCCGGAAAGAGCGCGTGGATGTTGGCGTGAATCACGCTGGAGATCAGAGTGAACTCCAGCCCATCCGAGATCTCCTGCGGCAGGCGAATCACCCGAGGCAGACAGCGGGGAACCTGGAGAATGGCCACCCCAGAGTCCCGCTCAAAGGCGTCGTCCCCCTCCAGAGTGATCAGGAAGTTCAAGCCCTTGTTCTGCACCACCGGGAAGGGATGCGCGGGGTCCAAGCCCACGGGGGTGAGCACCGGGAGCGCCTGCTCGGTGAAGTAGTTGGCGATCCAAGCCTTCTGGGCCTGGGTCCACCGGCTGCGACGCAGCAAACGAACCCCGTGCTCTTCCAGGGCCGGCAACACGGTGTTGTTGAGCAACTCATACTGGTTCTTGACCAGTGCGCTGACCGTCTCGCGGATCTGTCGGTGCAGTAGGGCCGCAGGCGTAGAGTCCGCCCCCTGGTGCGGCAAGGCCAGTGCGATGCGCTGCTTGAGCAGCCACACGCGCACCTCGAAGAACTCGTCCAGGTTTGAGCTGACGATGGTCAGGAAACGCAGGCGCTCCAGAAGCGGAACGCGCTCATCTCCGGCCTGGGCTTTGACGCGCCGGTTGAACTCCAGGAAAGAGAGCTCCCGGTTGACGTAAAGCTCCTTGGAGCTCAGGTCCGAGATCTTGGGCTGGTTCATTGGTCAGCCTCCAAAATCCTACGGTATTCCCCCATTTTCGCGCGCTCATCCTCCGGCATGACCGGGTACTTTGGGTTTAGGGCGCTGAGGATCTTGACCAGCTCTTGGGCGACCACCACGCGCATGGACTTCTTGTCGTCGGCGGGGATGCAGAACCAAGGGGAGTCCGCAGTCGAGGTCTCGTTGAGCGCGTCCTGGTAGGCCGCCATGTACTGATCCCACTTCGCGCGGGTGTCCAGATCCGAGCCGTTGAACTTCCAGTTCTTGGAGGGCTCATCCAAGCGAGCCAGCAGGCGCTTGCGCTGCTCCTCCCTGGAGACATTCAGGAAGAACTTCACCACGGTGGTCTTGCTGCTCTTGAGGTGAGACTCCCAGGAGCGAATGGCCTGAAAGCGCTGGTCAAAGAGCGCGTCCAAGTCACCGCTGGGGTCGATGCCCTGCCCAGCCAAGAAGCCTGGGTTGACCCGTACAACCAGGACCTCCTCGTAGTGGGAGCGGTTGAACACACCGATGCGACCCCGCTCGGGCAAGCGGGTGTTCAGGCGCCAGAGAAAGTCATGGCCGCGCTCCAAGCTGCTGGGCGCACCGAAGCTGTGCACGCGAAAGCCTGCCGGGTTGATCCCCGAGAGCACCCGGCGAATGGTGCTGTCCTTGCCGGCGGCGTCCATCGCTTGAAAGACCAGAAGCAGGGCCTGGGAGCCGTCCGCAAAGAAGCGGTGCTGGAGCTCGTCCAGCTCCTCTTTGGCCTGGGAGAGCTGCCGCTTGCGGTTCTTGCACGCGGGGTGGTCTTTGGGGAGTGACGTGGACCGGTCCGCCAGGCGAAAGCTGCCGTCGGAGGGGACCAAGAAGGGGCTGGTAGTCAAGGGAGTGCTCATGCAATGAGTGTACCCCGCTGTCCAAGATCTGGGGCATGCTGCATGTCCGCTACTCGAGGCCTCCATGTGTGCCCGCACCCTACTCATCACCAAACGCGTCAAGCTGCACTTCTTCGTCTCCTCGCTGGCGCCGGAGATCTTCTCTGAGGGCCTGAAAGAGAGCACTCTGAGCAGCCACAACTTGGCCCCGACGGATGACATCGCGGTGCTGCGCATGAGCGCTCAGGGACCGGAGCTGACCAGCATGCGCTGGGGTCTGGTGACCTCGGGCCAGCGCAGCGCCCCAAAGCAGGTCCTGCGGCGGCCTCTCATCAACGCGCGTCAGGACAAGCTGGCGACGTGGAGAGACTGGACCACCCCCTTCCAACAGCGCCGCTGCCTTGTGATCACCAGCGGCTGGATCGAGTGGACCATGGAGACCCCAGGCGACGCCAGCTCTCAGGCCCAGACCACGCTCTTTGCAGCGAGCCGACCGCCGGAGCCCAAACGGCAGGCCTGGTGGTTCCGCCCAGCCAAAGGCGAGCTGCTCGCCTTGGCCGGGTTCTGGAACCCCTGGGATCCGCCGGGAGACCCCGGACGGGACAGCGCCGCGCTGATCACGGTGGCCGCCAGCCCCGCTTTGTCCCGTTGGCATGACCGCAGCCCCGTGGTGCTCCCCCAGAGCGCGTGGGGCGCCTACCTGAACCCGGACACGGTCGATCCCCAAGCCCTGTTGCGCAGCCCTGGCCCCGGCGAGATCGAGGTCCAGCCTCTGGCGGCGGGCATCGGCTCGGTGCGGAACAAGGCCCCTTCGGTGCTGCAGCCCGAGGGAGAGGTGATCTTGGCCATGTAGACTCTGGCCATGCTCCTGATCTGGCTTGCCTGCACGTCCCCATCTCAGCCTCTCCCATGCGAGGACATGGCGCCCGGATTGGACCGCGACATCTGCCTGAGCAAGCGCCTGGAGACCCACACCACACCCGAGCAGGCCAGCCTGGATGCCGCCCTCATCGCTGACCCGGTGGTGCGCGGCGCGGCGGTGATGCGCTGGGTGGAGACCCACAACAAGGCCTGGAACCCGCAGCAGGTGCTGCCCCTCTGCGACCAACTGGAAGGCCGCGACCGAGGCGCCTGCCACCGACGCGTCCAGTCCGCCCACCTGAACCGATGATGCTGTTCTCGCTGCTGGTCTCACTGCTGGCGTGCTTCTCCGCGGACCCGACCCAGGCTCCCGCGCCAGAGAGCGTGATCGAGGCCGAGCGCCTGGACTTGGCCATGGACCACCTGCCCAAGTGCGGGGCCTACCGCCAAGACGAGGACACCTTCTCCTACTGCGTGGCCCGCAGCGCCCACAGCTTGCAGAGCACCCAGGTCTGCGCGGCCGCCGGCGCCCAAGAGCGGGCCTGTCACTTGGACTGGGTCAGCGCCCGTCTGCGCAATCCAAAGATGACCCCTGAGCTGCTGCTGAAGGAGTGCGGCCCGGCTCAGGACTGCGCCTTGATGGTGCTCGATGCCTACCCCCGGGAGAACTTGGCGGCCCACGCCGATGCCTGCGCCGAGCGCGCCGGCCCCTTCGCCAACGACTGCATCAACCACGCCGGCCGACGGTGGGTCTCCGGCAAGCCCAGCCCGCAGGCCCAAGGCGCGCTCAATGAGCGACCCAACAAGCGCCCAGACCTGGTGGGCTTTTGGGTGGGCGTGGCACAGGCTTGTATGCAGCAGGAGCTGGACTGCAGCATCGCCGACCAGGGCCAGCCCTTCGCCGGAAACGCCGTTGCCTGCCCCAAGGGCTACGGCCAAGCACGGGACAGGCCGGGCCAGTGGTGCGCGATGCAGGTCGAAAACTAGAGGGGGCTGCTGCCGCCACAGGCGGTGAAGTCCGAAGCCACGACGGTCAGCGAGTACTGCACCCCGTCAGGAAGCCCGACTGTGATGAGGCCTTCTTGGCCATCCAACACAGTGAGCTGCGGCCGACTGGTCTGCACTTCCCCTCCAAAGGAGTAGGTCAGCTCCAAGGACACGGTGGTCTTGCCGTCCGCTGGAGAAGACGGCGTGGCCCGGACCTCCCAGACGGCCCCCTTGTTGGTGGTGAAGCTCGTTGAACTCACCGCACAAGACGCCACATCTTGAAGCTGAATGGTGGCCGGCCCCATCTCGGGCGAGTCCAAAGTGAGCTTCAGGTCGCCGGCTTGAGCGAGGGAGGTGAGGAGCATCAGCAGCATGGGTTTCCGTCCTGTCGTGTGTCCCGGGGGACTTAGCAAGGGTCATGCCAGGGCAAATGCCGTAAATCCGGCGCCAAACGAGGACAATGTGTCAGCCAAGGCGCGCCTCTGGGCTCTCTGCCGTCAAGGTGACATGTAGTATGGCTCTCCACTTCTCCACTGGGGTCAGAGAGTGCTGCTTTCCTTCTGTTTGTTGGCTCTGGGCTGTGATTCATCGAGCACCGAGGGAAGCACCGTCGAGCCGGCCCCGCAGGCGGACACGGCGGTGGAGTACAGCGACGAGGAGCTGAGGAAGCTCCGTGGTCAGAGTGGCTCACCCCAACCCTTGGTCCGCAAGGACGAGACCCGAGGGGAGCCCACGCCCAAGGAGATCCAAGCCGTCTGCAAATCGATCGGTGTGTTCAGCCACCGCGTCGGCTTGTTCGAGGTGACAAGGGAAGACCTGGACCTGCTCTCCGTGCCGTCCTGGCTGGAGCCCAAAGCGAAGGCACGGGAGCCCGGAGCGCCGCTGTACGCCCGGGTGAAGCAGGCCAACGCCCAGGGCAACAGGGTGCTGCTCCTGCTCCACGGAACCAAGCTGCAGACCTGGCCAGGATTTGTCGGCTTGGCCTCCACACTCTTTCCTGAGCAGGGCGAAGGCCAACAGGCCCAGCCCATCGTGCTGGCCTTCGACCATCGGGCCTCGACCAAGGGCATGTGTACCAACCTGCAGTCCTTCAAAGCGAAGTTGGACGCCTGGGAGGCGCTCACCGGAGAGCCAATCCACATCAGCGTAGACATCCTGGCCATGTCACGCGGTGGCCTGCTCGCCCAGTTCCTCAGTCAGCCCGCTGCGGTTCAAGCGCATTGCCCGGAGCTCATTGCTGAACACGGCCAGGACTGGCTGGCTCCCCACAGCCTGGAGATCCACAAGACCATCCTCTTGGCTACACCGAACAGCGGCAGCAGTCTGGCGAGACTTCATCCATTTGCAGCCAAGAGACTGGGGTGTACCTACGCAAACGCCGAACAAACACGGCCCGCTCCCCCCGAAGAACCCGAAACGGTCGAAAAGTGGGAAAAGCCGATGGCCGGAGCGCTAGGACAGAGGCCGGGGTCAAGGCTGCTAACGGAGCTCCATGCCCATCCTCCAAGCGCCGAGCATACGGCGGCGACATGGGTCATCGCGAGCAACTACAGGCCCGAGCCTCCAGACGTAGCCACCAAAAAGATCTACGACATGCGGGCCAATGACTTGGTCGTGGACCTCTTCTCCAGCTTCTACCGCGTCACGAAGGGCGGGAAGGCTCAGCACGTCGCCCCCAAGGACCACTCCTTCATCGTGCCCGAGGAGCAGTACACCTCCCACCTTGGCACCCCCTACAACGCCTCCGTCAACACCTGTGTGGGCGCAATTCTCTGGAAGGCGGAGGACGAGGCGGTCGCGGCCTGCAGTAGAGCCAACCTGGAACAACGGCCCGAAGAGTTTACGATAGACCTCAAGACCTTCTTCTAGTCCCGCCGGCGCCGCCATCCCAAGGCCAACAGACCCAGCCAAATCAGCCCGCCGGCACCGGCACCACCGCTGCAGGCGCAGCCCTCGGGGTCCGTCTTGGGGCCATCGATGTTGTCGGCTGCGGTCAGTGTGCAGCCGTCGACCTGGAAGGCCACGGGGCCATCTGGGCCGAGCACCTCCAAGGCGTCCAGATCGCCACACGCAGCGGCGGACACAATGACCTCGCCGGGGGCAGGGCTCTCGCTGAGCGTGAGGGTGCCGGTCCCTTCCAGTGCGCCGGCCACCGAGGCGGGAAGGGCCGAGATCTGCCAGTCCCCCTCCACAACCAGCAGCCCGGATCCGAGCACATCCTGGCCGGAGAAGCTCCCTCCCACCTGCACGATGGCGTTGGGGCCGATCTCCAAAGGACCGCTGTAGTCCAGCAACTCAGCCTGCACCCACATGGCGCTGTGGTCGACCACGCCAGAGGCGTCCTCGACCTGTTCCTGAGTCCAGACGAAGGGCAGCGGAATCACCCCAAAGACATCGTCAAAGACCGCCCGGTGTGCGGCGTCCTGGATGCGCTCGCGCTGCTCGTCGTCCACCCCATCAAAGCCCATCTCCAGGCCAATGGGGCTGCGGCCGGTCAGGCTGGCGTAGATCACCGCTGCGGCCAGGGTTGAGCCCACACCAGAGGGGTGGCTGCCATCCCCGCTGTAGAGCTCGATGAAGGCCTGCTCATCGGTGGGATCCAGGCCTTGCGCGAGCAGGTCATCGTGAATCACGGCCCACGCCGACCCCACGGGCGCGATGGTGCCGCCAGCTTGCTCAGCGTAGGCCAGGTAGCCCTCCTGCAGCAGGCCTTGCATGGTGCTGAAGTCCGGGTAGCGGGCGGCGTTGGTCTCGTCCCCGTCCCGACGTCCCCAGGTCATCAGCAGGACCAGCTCGCCGTCCTGCTCTCGGATCAACGCACCCAGTCCTTCTGCACCTGCCGCGCTGTTCATCCAGTAGGACTCGTTCTGTGGAAAGCCGGGGATCTGGCTTTGGTCCTGGGCGATGAGAAAGTCCCAGCCGCCCTGTCCCAGAGCATCCGCCCAAGGGTGGTCCTCCGATGCGGCCCAGCCGTAGTGATCCGCCAGAGTCTTTCCAGGCTCTGCCAGAGCGCGCAGCTCCACGGCGTCCACCGCCAAACCCTCCTCCAGCATCGGCCGAAGGCGCGAGTCAATGCCCCCCGAGGAGAAGGTGTAGCTGTTGCCCATCATCAGGACATTGGGGGCATCTCCGCCCTGCCACTCTTGTGCGCCGGCCGACGCCAGCAAGACCATCCACATCAAGGCTCCCAGAAAACAAGGGTGGTGCCCGGTGGGGCGTCGCGCTCCAAGCGCTCCTGCACAGAGAGCCCGATCTCACCGGGGGCTGTCAGCTTCTCGCTGTCCAAGATCAGCAAAGTCAAAGGCAGGGCCGGGTGGGCCTTGCGCATGTCCCGCAAGCTCGCGAGCAGGTGGTCTACGTCCAGGCGCTCACTCACCAGCGCAGGCCCGGGCAGCTCGGCGTCTCCCGCGACCAACACAGGCCCATTCAGCCCGCCAAGCAAGGCCCCCAGATCCCCGCTGCGCCGCTCTACCCTCGAGCCGGTCCACGCCGCGCCGCGCACGCCCTTGGGCCAGAGCCAGAACCCCACCCCGAGCGCCGCGAGGAGCCCGAGCACCAGTCCCCACCAGCCCTGAGCCCCGCTCGGCTCAGGGAGTGCGCCCGGCGCCTCGTGGGTCCGCTCCGCCTTGGGCGCTCGAACTGGCACAGGGCCGAATCCACTGGGCCCCAAGCGCAAAGACAGATCCTCGCGGATGTCCTGCTCCAGGGTCTTCTGCCCAGCGCCCCAACGCACGGTCAAGCGCTGGGCTCCCTCAGGGGCCTCTCCAGCGCAGGTGTGTACGGCGTCATTGGCTTGGGCATCTGCCCCTTGTCCGTCGTCTCTACAGCTCAGCTCGACCCGCTCTGCAGCCGAGGCCACCTCGGCCACCGGCGCAGGATCCAAGGGACCCAGGTCAACCTCAATCAGGACCCTGGGTCCGGCCAAGGCTGCGCTCGCGAGAATCAGAAGGGGGCTCCACATGGCCGCAGCATCGCACGTGGGAAGATGCCCCATGCTCCTGCTCCTGCTCGCCTGCGCCACCCCCGCCCCAGAGTCCGCTCCTGCACCCAGCCAGGAAGCCCAGCCTGTGGCGCAGAAGCAGAGCCACTTGGCCCGCAGCCTCTACGCCCTGGGCCCTGAAGTGGCGCCCCAAGCAGGACGGACCCGCAGCCTGCTCTGGATCCGCGAGATGCAGCTGGAGCCCGCCCAAGTGCAGGCCCTCTGTGACCACAGCGCCCAGAGCCAGGCCCTCTGGGAGCGCCACGACGCCCAGCTCCAGAGCCTGAAGGACCAGAACGCTGCAGCCCTTGAGCCTGTGTTGGCGCCGCTGGAGCATCAGCTGCTCACCGGCTCGATCACGCCAGAGGAGGCCAGGATCCATGCCCAAGCCCTCGATGCCCTGGCGCTGCCCGATCCCTTGACCCTGCGCGGCGACACGGTTCGGGCCAGCGTGGCCTTGGCCGAGTCCCTCTGGCCCACCCTGAGCGGCGCGCAGCAAGGGGCCATGGGCAGCGCGCTCTTCTTGCTGCGGGATTTGGACCCCGGCACGCGGAGCACCCCTCCGGCCTTGCCGGAGCCCTGGAGCGACGGCGACTTCTCCACCCTGCGCCGCAGCACGCCCTCAGCAGACCCCAGCATCTCGGCCCTCTTTGAGCTGGAGGATGGCAACCCGATCTCGGCACTGAGCACCAGCGACCACCAGATCCTGCTGGCGATGGTCTTGCTGCACCCCAGCACCCAGTCCGCTTGCGAGGCCATGGCGCCCGCTCCTCAAGAGTGAAGCACCGTGCTCTCCCGTGGCTGCTCGCGGCCGCCGCCTACCTGCTCATGGCAGGGGTGTTCGCTTGGCCCTTGCCCGCACACCTGAGTGATGCGGTGTGGGGCGACCGCTTCGATGCGTGGACCACCCTCTGGTTGATGGGTCACCTGGGTCAGGGCGGCGGCATGGGCCAGAGCACCGAGATCCTCTTCCCCATCGGCTACGAGATGTGGTCCTTCGGCCACGTGGGGGTCCAGGCCATGGGGTTGCCCCTGCTGGCCCTGGGGCTGAGCGTCACCGCCACCTACAACCTGCTCCTGCTGGCCTCGCTGGCGGGGAGCGCGCTGGCTGCCCATGCCTTGGGCCATCACCTGAGCAAGAGCCACTGGGGCGGTGTGGTGGCCGGCGCGATCTTCGCCTTCTGCCCCATGCTCTATGGGGAGATGCGGGCCGGCTGTCTGGAGCTGGTGGCGGCCTTCACGCTGCCCCTGGTGGCCTTGGCGGCCCTGCGCTTGCTGGACAAGCCCACCTGGCAGCGCGCAGCGTGGCTCAGCGGCGCCCTGGTGCTCGCTGGCCCTTTGAACTGGTACTACCTGGCTTTCTCTGCCTTGTTCTTGGTGGGGCTGGGCCTCTGGCGCCTGAGCCAGGGTGGCCAGAGCCGCTGGACCGGTCTGGGGTGGATGACCGCGGCCTGCGCGCTGGCCCTGGCTGTGCTCAGCCCACTGATTCTCCAGGCGCGCCAAGAGACCCCGAGCCGACCGCCCCTGGACCAGAGCGTGCTCAGCGCACAGGCGGCCCTGGACGCCCAAGCCGTGACGGACGGCACCCGCCCTCTGATGGAGCTGGATGAGCCGGCGCTGCTCTTGGCCGACAGCATGCAGGTCCTGGTCAACAGCACCACCCTAAAGAGTTGGTCCGAGCTCGGCTTTCCCAGCAATCCTCTGGAGTCCACCCCCGGGCTCTTGGCCGTGGCCCTGGGACTCTGGGGACTGTGGGCCGCGGGCCGTCGCGGTCGGCCTTGGGCCCTCCTGGCCCTGGCATTCAGTCTGCTCACCTTGGGTCCATACCTTCGGTGGAACGCCGACTTGCCTATGGCAGAGTGGTCCCAGACTTGGGCCCTGCCCTACCTGGCGCTCTACAACGAGCTGCCCTTCTTCTCCAAGGTCTACCGGCCCTACCGCCTGGGCCTGGTGGCGGTGCTCTGCATGGGTGCCCTGGCGGCCACGGGCATTGGACGTCGGCCCAAGTCTTGGGTGCTGGCCCCGGTGCTCGCACTCTTGGCCTGCACCCAGCCCCACTGGCGGGGGGAGAGCGAGGGCGCGCTGGCCTCGACGGCGGTCTCCAGTGCCTATCTGGAGCTCGCGGCGCTTCCTGCAGGGGCCGTGGTTGAGCTTCCCCTGCACCACCAGCCCCTCTCCACCTTGGTCGCCCGACAGCAGTTCGCCCAGCTCACCCATGCTCAGCCCCTGCTGAACTGCAATCAGCTCATTCGGCGCACCGATCTGTGGCGCTTCCGCAGCTATGTGGCCGAGCATGCTTGGCTTGCGCAGGTCCTGGGACGTCCCCGACGCACGGACCCCTTGGAGATCGGCAGCCAGGACTGGCAGGACCTGCACCAAGAAGGCTTCCGCTACATCGTGGCCCACCCCGGCGTGCCCGTGGACCCGGCCCACCTCGGCAAACGGGACGGTCAGCGCGACGACCTGCTCTTGGAGCCGATGTGGTCGCTTCTGGACGGCCTTGAGCCCCTCATCAACGCCGGCGACACCGTGGTCTACGGCATCCCTGAGCGGGTCGAGGAGCGGGATCTGGGCACCTGGACAGCGCTCCCAGCCCAAGAGCTGGTCCTTAGCCCACAGGCCAGAGCCATCTCCGAGAACGAGGTCAGTCTCTGGCTGCACGGCCATGGCACCCTGAAGATCGATGGTGCCCCTCAAGACCTGCCCGCAGGGATGTGGTGGCACCTGAACCTCGCCCCGGGCGCGCAGCTCAGCGGCAGCGGCACCTTCACGCTCTACGGGGTGCAGGAGCTCAGTCCACCGACGCTCCGTCCAACAGACGTGGATCCAGCACAAGGCGCTGCGCAGGCGGAATCACAAGACCTGCCAGATCCGGATGCCGCGGATTGAGCAAGAGGTTCTGCCCTTCGGGGGACACCGCAGAAGGCACGGCGAGCACGGCGCTCTGAGCCCGGGCAATCCATGCATCGCCCAACGCGGCCAAGGCCATGGGCGCGGGGATGCCACGCCACCCGGACGGCAAGTCCTCTGGAGAGAGCACCTCCATCGACAAACCTGTCGCAATCGGCACTTTGAAGAAGACCAGATCCGGTGGGGCCAGGGCCCGGTCCACGTGGACCAAGATCTCCAAGATGGCCAACTCCAGCGAGGCGGCGCAGTACACCACCGCCCGCCCGGGGCTGTTCCAGCGGCCCCCCACCATGCTCGCACCAATGCCACTGAAGGCGCTGTCGGCGTAGCGGGCAGAGCACACTCTGAAGAGCTGGCGGGGCAACTTCAGGCGAAGACCCCGTGCTCGATGCGGGTCAGGCTGTCATCTACCTGGCTGACCCCAAGGTCGGTGTCCAAGAGGCTCAGGGGCACGACACCGCCCAGGGCCATGTTCTCGCGCTTGAGCCAGGCCAATGCCCGCTCCGAGGCTCCAAAGACACGCAGGGCGTGGCTCCAGACCCGAGCGACACGGGCCGCACGGTCCGACTCCACCGCGCTGAGCTGGCCGCTCTGTCGACGCCGGGCCAGGGTGCGGGTGCTGATCTGGAGGAGCTCGGCCAAGCCACCCAACTCCAGTGCGAGCACCAGGGCCAGGCGGTCCAAACAGGCGAAGGGCAGCCCCTGGCGCACCAAGCGCAGCAGCTCGCGGCTGTCGTGGATCTCAAGCCCCAGGGCGTCAGCGGCGGCCATGAGTTTTGGGGGCGATTCAGGCAAGGGTGACCTCGTTTGTGCCAGATGGCATAGATGTACGGCCACATGGCAAGGGCGTCAAGCCCCCGGAACTCATGGGGTGGGGAGCTGCGCCTCAACCCACTCGGCGATGGCCTCCTTGGGCACAAAGCTGGGGCGCTTCTGCTGGCCGTTGTCGAAGGAGAAGACGTTGGTGGGGCAGCGGTCTTCGGCCGGCGGGAAGGTGTGGGTGGCGACGATCTTGCCGCTGCGGCGACCGTAGAGATCTACACGGGCGTCCTGACGTTCCAGGATGACGTTGGGAGCGGCGTTGCCGGCATCGTCCACGTAGCCATCGCAGACCACTTCCTTGAGCGTGGTGCGGGTGACGACCGCGACGCCGTCGAAATCTGCGAAGGTCTTGGGGGCGCCGAAGACCACGTTGTCGTAGCCGTTGTACATGTAGACATTGGCGATGGGCGCATCCCCTTCCGTCTCCCCCTCGTAGAGCACCGGGCCCTTCACGATGCCCTCACGCAGGGCCTCGCCAGGGAAGTAGACCGTCGCAGAAGGCAGCGAGATCTCAAAGGCCTGCCCTGCCGGCGGCGTGACCCTCGCGCTCAAGCCCGAGAGCTCCGCGGTGTTCCACTCCTCAGTGACGGCCAGGCGACCAAAGGCAGAGGAGACATTCCCGGTCACATCTCCGTAGCCTTCTTCACCGGCCGAGCTCGCGTTCTCTCCGATGGCAAACTCGGTGCCCGGGGGAAAGCCGTTGAACCAGATCTTCAACTCTCCGTCCGAGAGGTTGATGCTGCCCTTCATCTTCTTCTGGCCTTTCACCGAGAAGTCCTGCTCCTCCCAGACAAAGGCCTCGGGGCCAGTGAGGTACTCGGCGCGGGCCGCCAGATCGGTGCAGGCCGTCAGGGCAGACAAGAGAAGAAGGGACATGGATTCTCCGGATGGTGGACCTGAGACGCGCCAGGGCACCGCCGGCTAACACCCCAGATCCCAGAATTCTCTTGGAGGGCCGCCAGGCTGAGCTCAGCCGCCCCACTTCTCCGGCTCTGCACAGAGCGCGTCGATGTTCTCGTCCCACTCGATGATGGAGTCCAGGTACTGGTCCTTCCAAAAGGGCGCGTCGGGGTCCAGGCCTTGCAGACCGCCGGCGTTCCAGAGGGCGTAGAAGTGCAAGACGTCGTCCTCGCGGGGCAAAAAGACCTCGATCTGGTAGCTCTGATCGAAGTAGCCCTGGCCATCGACGGTCGCCGCCTGGGGCATCACCGTTCGAGACATCAAGAAGGGCTCTGAGAAGGTCTCGCTCTCTTCGCTGGGGCGCACCCGAATCAGGCCAGACTCCAGGGTGTAGGTCATCTCCGTGCCCAAGGCCAAAGCCGTGGTGATGTTGATGTCCCACTTCGCGGCATCGCAGTCCCCGGGGCGGAAGCAGTCGGTGTCCGTCTTGTAGTCCCGACCATAGGCGACGTAGGAGTCTGGGAAGAGCTCATCCTGGTCAGGATAGAGGAAGATCCCCGCGATCTGGTCATTGGTACAGGTCTGAGGGGTGAGGTGAAAGACCCCCACCATCAGGTCGATGTCCGTGTCCTCGGGCATGCCCAAGGCGACAACATCCTCAAGGCTCAAGTCCTCGAGTTGGCCGCCCAGATCGCCGCTGCCGACGTTGCTGTCGTACCAGGCCTCCAGGTTTGCGGCGCCCTCCGCCAAGCGCTCCGGCTCCTCGTCCTCGTAGTGATTCAGGAAGAAGCTGGAGAGCTCCTCCACCTCCACGGGGGCTGGGTCTGGGGCCTTGCAGGCGAGCATCAGTAGAAACATGGCCAGGACGATGCAAGAAGTTGAGCCCGTGCGCAAGCCCCTGTGTTGGGGTATTTGCCAGTAAAGCTTGGAAGACTCATGCGTAGCATTCACTCAGTTGGCATCGGATTCGCACTCTTGGCCCTGGGCTGCAGCTTTGGAAGCGACGACGAAGTCGAGGACACCTTCCTGCTCGAAGCCGATGCGGACACCGACGCCGATTCGGACTCCGACACCGACTCGGACTCCGACAGCGATGCGGACTCCGACGCCGACAGCGATGCAGACTCCGACGCCGACAGCGATGCGGACTCTGACGCGGACTCCGACGCAGATGCCGATCCCTGCGAGCCCACAGCCAGCGAGATCACCTACGGCAGCCTGTCCAAGTCCGACGTCAACTTCGGGACCCCAACGAACAACTCAGGCATCGGTCGCCTGATCAGCAACACCCCGGGCACCAACGAGAGCGCCAGCGTCAACATCGAGATCACCGATGCGGTGGTCTCAGCGGTCGCCAGCAACGGCGACTTCTGGATCCAGGACAAGAACGGCGGCTTCCGAACCTTCGGCCTGGGCGACTACGGCCTGACCCCCGGGAACAAGGTCACCATGACGGTGACGACAATCTTCAACTACTACGGCCTACCCGAGATCACCGAGGTCAGCGCGATCTCGGCGACCTCCGGCTCCAAGGTGACCTTCATCGACGGCACCACCAACGGCGTGGACATCAGCAACCTCTCCGAGGTGGTCTGGGCCTGGGGCGAGATCACAGCAAAGCAGGGCGAGTGTGGCTCGGGCTTTGACTGCTTTGACTACAGCTATGGCAGCAACGTCACCACCCTGCGGGCCGAGACGGACGATGGCCTCCAGATCGGAGACTGCGTGCAGGTGGCTGGTCCGGTGGACCAGTACGACGCTGACCCGCGCTACAACGCTGCGCTCAACGGCTACTTCGTCAACACCTACTGAGCGTCGGTCCAGACCGGAAAGGGCGAGCGATGCTGGGGGTCAAAGCCTAGCTCTCGTGCGCTGTTCAGTACGCCTTCAAAGTCGTGAGAGATGGTCGCCCCAGCGCTCTGGGTGACCTCGTCCTCCGTGGGCAGATCGAAGTCATCGGCGCCGTAGGCCAGGCCCATCATCGCGTCATTGTTCCGCGTCAGAACGCTGGTGCGCAGGTGCTTGATGTTGTCCAAGTAGATGCGGCAGGTGGCCATCCATCGCAGGTACTCGTTCAGCGACACCTCAGCGCCGCCCAGCTCGGTCTCGTAGGGCTTGTAGGTCCAGCATAGGAAGCTGGTCAGGCGGCCGTCTTCTTGGTCTTGGAAGCTGCGCAGGCGCTCAATGTGGTTCAAGCGCTCCTCCAGGCTCTCGTCAAAGCCAATGACCATCGTCGCGGTGCTGCCCATGCCGGCGTTCAAGACGGCGCGCTGGGCGTCGTAGTAGTCCTCGACCTTGTACTTGCCTGGGCTGTGGCGCATGCGGAAGGCGTCATCGAGGACCTCGGAGCCACCGCCGGTGATCCAACGGGTGCCGGAGTCCGCGAAGGCCTTGGCGGCGTCGGCGTAGGACCACTTGCCGCGCTTGGCCACGAACATGAACTCGGCGATGGTCATCTCGTAGAAGGCCAGCTCCGGGAAGGTGGCGCGACACTTGGCAAAGAGCTCGGTGTAGTGCTCCAGGGACAAGTCGGGGTGGAAGCCCCCGTTGAAGCCGACCATGTCGCCACCCAGGGCAACCAGGGCGTCGATCTTGGCGCGAACCTGCTCAAAGCTCAGGGTGTAGGTGTCGGGCTGGCCTGGGAATCGGTAGAAGGCGCAGTAGTCGCAGCGGGCCACACAGACGTTGGTGTAGTTGACGATGGCCATCTTGAGCCAGCTTGCGGCCGTGGGCGCGTGGTAGCGGCCACGCACGATCTGGGCCAGCTCCCGCAGCTCCTCGTCGGGACAGGCGGTGAACAACCACTCGGCTTGGTCCCGGTCGATGCGTCCACCGGCCTGGAGCGTCTCTTTGAGCTGCACGAACATGGGGCCTCCGAAGTCCTCTCCTAACCCGCCCCGGAGATCCCCCCACGGACCCGCCCCGATCGCCGATCTGGATCGTGTCTGCTGGGATCCGCAGGTCAGGCGGATCCTCAGAGAGCAGCCCGCCAGAGCCGGGGCCTGGATCTTGACGTGTAAAGACTTCGGATCGATCCTCCGCCGGATTGGAGACACGCTTGCCCTTGCTCACAGGAACACTGCAGCCCGCCCAGGATCTGGGCGCTCTCTGTAGTGGGGAGCAAGGCACGCGTTGGAAGGTGCACCTCGCGGGACCTCATTCGGGGGGCACCGACCCGCCTGGCTAATGGCGCGGGCGGCAACCGCGCCTCATCTCTCAGCCCGCCCAACCCTTGGGAGCCGAACAAGGGGGTGCCGGGCACCCCCTGATAGACTCCCCCCATGACTGAGCGCGCGCCTAGCCCTCACTTGAGGCACATCAAGGACACGGTCCAGAACCTGGTGCGCTACCGGGGGACCACCCGCCTGTACGGCCCCGGCCACCGCTTCGCCGAGCGTTTCCTGGTCGGCTTCGCCGACAGCGTGCAGCTGGCCACACAAGACGCCGGCTTTGAAGTGCACGTGCGGGCCAAAGGCTTCTTCCACAACGAGGAGCTGCTGGCTCGCGGGGAGCCCGCTCGAGAGCTGGCGCTGCTGCTCTTTGAAGAGGGGCTGCGCCGCATCGACTTTGGCAGCACGCCGGCGCGCGCTGAGCTCTTTAAGCTGGCCCAGCTGCTGGTCTACCCCTGGGAGCGCCGCGAGGACGGCGCCGACGACTTGGTCTCCGCGCTCTGGCGGGCAGATTTCCGCGAGGTGGATCTGCTCGTGGTAGAGCGCTTCCAGGAGGTCCTGGGCGAGGCCGGAGACGCTGCGCTTCGAGAAGACCTGGCCCTTGGACGCAAGCTGGGGGCCGAGAGAACACGCCTGACTGGCGACTCCGTGCAGGTGGGAGACCTGGACTGGAATGCCCTGCTCAAAGACACACTCGAGGCCGCTCGTCAGTTCAGGATGAAGCAGGACGAAGCGTCTTTGTATCTACGCTTTCGACGACAGCTGGACTTCAAAGCCGAGGCGCGGCTGGACGCCCACCGCGGACTCTTTGAAGTCCCAAGGAAGGAGACCCAAGCGCTGCAAGGTGAAGTGGACCAGATCATCGCGGACCAAGATGTGGATCTGGACCAGGCCGCCTGGATCCTCTTCGACTTGGTGCGCACCGCACGCGAAGGCCACGGCCAAGATGACCTCGGAAGGCTCTGCGCCCGCTGCGCCGTAGAGTTGGTCGAGGAGGCGCGCCCACAAGATGCCGCCGCCCTGAACCGCCGCCTGCTCAGCTTCACCAACGACGACTTCCCCGGCATGCTCACCTCCAAGCCTTTCCAGCTTGGCTACGGGGCCCTGGTCACCGAATACGGCGAGCGCTTGGCCGAGGCCTACTCCAAGCTCGGAGAGCCCGCCCAGAGCGCGCCAGGCCTCTTCACCCTGCTTGGCCTGCTACACCGGGAACACCTGCCCGAGCTGACCAGTCTGGTCCCCAGTTTCCAGCACCTCACCCACCTGCTCGTGGTCGCTGACGTGCTGCGTCTTGGAAAGCTGGTCGACCTCAACGAGCAGGCCGAGCGCCTCGCACAGGCCTCGGGCGTGGACGCGATCCTTCCCCTGTTGAGCCTGTGGCGGGAAGGCGCCGGCCGAGGCCGGCAACAAGCGTGGCGCCTGCTCAAGGACGAAGATCCCCGCACCCGCGAGGCCAGCTTGCGCTGCTTGCGTGGGGAGCGCTCCGAGCGCCTGGTCGAGCATCTCCAAGAGACACTGGGCGACAGCCTGCCCGGCCCCCGAATCGAAGCCCTTCGTCACGCGGCCATCATCGGCTCTCCTTTGCTGCTTCCGCTGCTCGAGCAGGGGTGCAAAGCGGACGCGCTGCGCTCCCTGCAAGCTGACGAGATGCGCGCTTGGTGCACCGCCTACGCTGTCGCGGGGAAGAAGGGCGCGCAGACTGAACTGGGCCGAATGCTGCTGGAAGAGCGGACCGAGACCGCCACTGATCTCTTCGTGCGCGCGGCCTGTGCCCAAGGCCTGAAGGCCTCCAGGGCGGCACAGGCGGGTCCTGCCATCGACAAAGCTCTGCGCCGCTGGCCAGAGCTCAGCAGCCTCTTGGCCGCCAACTAAGGACCTCCTATGAGCGAGCGCATCGACCTGCCCGAGGAAGAGGAGCAGGAGCTGATCAAGGCCAACGGGCCAAGGTTGATCCAACGCTTGGGTCAGGTCCTTCGCACCGCCCGCCTGCACGACCTGCACAACGCTGCGCTCTCGGGAATCCTGGCCAGCGCCGTGGAGACCACGAACGCCATGACGGAGCAGCTCGGAGAGCTGTTGATGATGTGCGAGGACCAGACCGTACACCTCAACGACCAACGCGTGAGGATGAGCCGCAGCGGCACCGAGCACCTCTCGGTGGTCTCCAAATACCTGCGCGGCCGCGGGGCCGGCGGCATGGTCCTGACCGGCACCACAACCGAAGAGGACTGGCGCACCGCCCTGCAGGCCCTCAAGGACAGCCCTGAGCTGAAGGGAGAGGCTGCCGCGGACGATGCGCACGTGCTGCGTTTGAACGAGCACCTGACGGACAGCGGCGTGAAGAGCATCGCCTTTGCCCCCCCCTGGGCCCTCAAGCTTGCCCATGTCGGCGCCCAAGCCGGCGAGGCCAGCTCTGTTGAGATCAACACCGGCCGAGAGGTGTACGTCTACATCCGGGCCCTACGGGCCATTCAGGCCCTGCAACGCCGCGTCCGCAACAACGCACCGCACCTCGGCCTTGCCCGAATCGTGCAACAGCTCATCGAGCTGGAGCAAGACCACCCCCGCTACTGGCAGAAGCTGCTTCTTCTCAAGGACGCGCCGGAGTACCCCATCCGGCACCCGGTCCACAGCACCATCCTGGCCATCGCCCTGGGCAGCCAGCTCGGCTTGACCCGAGCCCCCTTGGTCGACCTGGGCATGGCCAGCTTGGTCGCCGACGCCGGCTTGGCCCTGGTTCCCGACGAGAGCCTGGCCCAAGCCGACCCAACAGGCGAAGACCTGCTGCTCATCCGACAGCACCCTGCCGACTCTGCCCGCATCGCCCTCTCCAACACCCGAATCGACACCGGCGCCATTCGCCGAGCCCGGGTGGCGTGGGAGCACCAACGCAACTTTGATGGCTCCGGCTACCCCACCCCCTTTCGCCCGGGCAGCCAGCACCTCTTCACGCGCATCTTCGCCGTCGCCGAGGCTTTCGATGCCCTGACCAGCCACCGCCCGGGGCACCAGGGCATGTACCCAGAGCAGGCCCTGGCTGCGATGCTCGAGCTGCGGGGCACACTCTTGGACCCGACCCTGGTCCTTCACTTCGTGAACATGACGGGGCGCCTTCCCTTGAACACCCCCGTCGCGCTGGAGAACGGCGCCATCGGACGGGTCTTCCGTCCACCGGTTGACCCCCTGTTGGTGAGCCGCCCTCGGGTGCGAGTCTTCTACGGTCCAGACCGCAAAAAGTTAGAGCCGCCCTGGGATCTGGACCTTCAGTCACAGAACCTGGACGGCTCATACAAACACAGCATCGCCAAGGTGCTGCCGCGCAAGCTCAAGCCTGCGTAGGCAGCTCCTGACCGCCTACTTCTCTGTGGTCTCGTCCACGACCAGCAAGGTGGTCAGGTAGCGCAACTCACCCTTGAGGAAGTTGCCGTCGACGGTGGTCTCAATCCTGCTCCACTCGTAGACCAGGTTGGCATCGTCGTAGGTGTACTCGTAGAGGGTGTAGCCATCGATGGCGTTGGGGTAGAACACCTCGATGGGCATGCCATCGGAGTGGCCGTGGTACGGCGCCAAGAAGTGCATCGCCAGCACCTTGTCCTCCAGTCCGCCCAAGCCCTCGACTGGGAACCAGTCGGCTTCGGGCACCTTAACGGCAGCCGCAAAGGTGTTGTCTGCCGAGAAGTTCTTCTCGTAGTTGTCCTCGCCGATGGTCAGCTTGATCTCCTCGCTGAGCTGCAGAGCTTCCGCCGTCGCAGGCATGGGGAAACGCTCACCGATGGGCTGGAGCTTCACGTCCACCTGGCGCTCGCCGGTGTAGTTCAGCGGGACGCCTGCGGTGAAGAAGTCTGCGTAGGTGTCGGTCAGCGGCTGCACGGTGTACGCGCCAGCGCCGTTGTCCTGAGGGACGACGGAATACTCGCCATCACCGTTGCTGTCGGCGTTGATGCACACGTTGGTGCAGAACTGAACGCGCATGCACTCAATGGCCGCGCCGGTGTTGTCGCTGACCATGCCGTACAGCCCTTGCACGGTCACAACTTCGTCCTTGGGCTCACACTCGTTGCTCTCCTCGCCGGTGTCATCGACCGCGGTGTCATCGGTGATGGTGGTGTCGTCGACGGTGCCGTCGTCGGTGCAGGCCAGAGCCAGAAGCAGGATGCTGAGCATGATGGGGTCTCCTCAAGACGTGTGCAGCGAAGCTTAGCGAGATGAGAGGGGGCTCGCAGCCAAGAGCGAGAAAAGACAGGCCCGAGGGAAGAATCTAGCGCCACGCTCGGGCAAGGGGATCCCAGGGCGACCGTCGCGGAGTAAGCTCCCGCGTGCCTCGGCCCCACCTGCTCGCTGCGCTCCTCTTCTTGCTCCTTGCAGCGGTGCTCTGTGCCCCAGTGCTTGCTGAGCCCAGCGCTCTGGCCTTGGGCCACCCCCAGGCGGACACGTGGAACCATGTCTGGGGCTACCAGCACGTCGCCGATGCCTGGGCGGGGGGCTCGCTGACCCACACCTCCGCCTTGGGCGGCGGCGGAACTCTGTGGTTCATCGACACACCCATGGCCACGCTGCTCACGCCAATCACTTGGCTCTTCGGCCCAGTTGCAAGCTACAACCTTGGGATTTTCCTCAACCTGAGCTTGGCCGGCTACGCCAGCTGGGCCTTGGCCAAGCACCTGAGTGGGAGCGGCAGGGCCGCGCTCTTCGCCGGGGTGGTCTGCGCCCTCTCGCCCTACCTGCTCTCCCAAGTGCACAGCGGAATCAGCGAGAGCTTGGGCGTGGGTTGGATCGCCCTGAGCACCTGGGCCTTGGTGCTCTGGCGAGAGCAGGGGGAGTGGCGCCGCGCCCTTCTGGCCGGTCTCGCCTTGGGCGGGGCCCTGCTCTCATCCTGGTACACCGGTCTCTTCGCGCTGCTGCTCGCGCCAGCGGCACTCTGGGGAATGGATCGACGCCACCTCAAGACCTTGCCCGCCGCCTTGGCCCCCTTTCTCCTGCTCAGCGTTCCCACCCTGCTCACATTCAAGGCCACCCTCTCAGCGCCGGACGCCCTGGTGCTCCGGGACCCAGCCCGCGTGTGGGGCGCCCTGGTGGGACACAACAGCGTGGACTTGACCGCCTGGCTCTGGCCAAGCGCCGCGCCGGATCTGGCGGCGCGCTTCGACGAGGCCCTGCAGATCGGGGTCTACCTGGGCTGGGCCTTGCTGATCCCAGCGGGCCTGGCAGCCCGAGAAGGCCAAGCCAAGCGCTGGCTGGCTGCGGGCGCCTTGGCGGGTGTCTTGGCCCTTGGCCCCTACCTCTGCATCGCCGGCGGCCCGGCCTTGCTCCCCTCGGGCCAGCCCATCCCGCTGCCCTTCTTGGCCCTGCTCCAGGCCTTCCCGGGCATGGCGCCCATCAGCCACGCCTTCCGCTTCACGGCCCCCTTGGTGCTCTGCCTGGGCATCGCCGCCGCCTTCGCGGTGCGCGCTCGGCCCCTCCTGATCTGGCTGCTGCCCCTCTGGGTCCTGGAGACCAGCGCCGCCCGCACGCTGCCCACCGCCCACGCCGTGGCCACCCTGCCGGCGGTCTACGAAGAGCTGCCCCAAGATGGGCTCGCGGTCCTGGACCTGCCCATGAGTCGTCAGGTCCTCGCGCGCAGTGATCTGGCCCTCTACCAGCTCGGGCACGGCCACCCCATCGTCTACGGCCTCAATGACCCCACGCCAGTGGCGCTGCGAGAGGAGCGCCTGGTGCGCCATGTCTTGGCCCTCGAGCGCAGTCCGGTGGCCTCGTTGGCGCCCCGAATCTCACCCTGGGCGCTGGTGGGTGGCTGTCGCAGCCTGGCCGAGCGAGACGTGGGCTACATCGTGCTCCATCTCGAGCACACCCCAGAGCACCTGAGCGCCCCGATGACCCAGCTCCTCGACGCGGCCTGTGGCCCCCACGAAGAGGTGGACCGCGCGCGCCTTTGGAGGACTCAGTCCACCAGCTTGTAGGTGTGCTTTCGCACCACGCCGCGGCGCTTGAGGGTGACCACCAAGACGTTCTTCTTGCGCAGCCTCATGTAGGCCTGAACGGCCTCTCCCAGTGAGGTGACCGGCACATCGTTGACGTGGGTGATGACGTCCTTGTTGCGGAAGCCCAGCTGGTGCAAGTCGTTGCCGCAGCGAATGCGGCGGACTCGGAAGCCCCGGCGCTCGCCGTTGACCTCGACCCAGGCCGTCCAAGCCAGGTTCTGGGCGGACTTCATGTGGTTGACGTAGTAGTCGACCATGGAGCGCTTCACGCGCCACTTTGTGGCGTTGACCTCCTTGATATCCTTGTTTGGAGGGAGGCACTCCTGAGCCTTGCCCTTTCCGCCTTCCTGGTCCGCCGGGCCCAGCACGCCCCCCTCCGCCACGCCAGCACCCTTGGTGCTCTTGCCACCCTTGGCCCCCTTGACCTGGGTGCCGCTGGGACGCTGGGTGTTCTCTTGAGCCGCCTCGGGCTTCTTGGGCTGCGGGGGGCCCTTCTCGGAGTTCTGCTCCAGCGCGGGGTCTTCCTTGTTCTTGGGCTTGGGAGGCGCGTCCGGGTCGATCTCGGCGTCGGGATCCACCTTCTCCTTGGGGGCCTGCATCAGACGCTCGGTGGCGTCCATGACCTCGTTGTCCGGATCCGGGAAGGGAGACAGGGACATCTGGACCATGTACTCGGCGGTGATCTCCTCGGGGTAGCCCACCTCCGTGATGTCCGGCAGGGTCAGCGCGATGAGCCCCAGAACGAAGGGTCCAACAAAGCCAAAGCCAACAATGGACAGGGCCGCGAAGCGCTGCAGGAGCTCATAGAACAGGCTGATGAGGCGTTGGTGCAGTGGCAGCTTCTGGGAAGGCATCGTGGCAGCTTATCCCGCGGACGCAGGCGCCGTGAAAGGTGGAGAAATCAGTACAGTGGCAGGTAAGGGCTACTCTGCTTCCATGACACGACTCGCAGCTTCTCCTAGAACCCGCACCTACGTCTTGGCCCTGGTGGCTCTCCTGATGTACTTGGCGGGCATGTTCACCATGCAGGACTTCGCCCAGTGGGTGGTCCCGATGGACGACCCCTGCGGCAGCGGGTGCGGCCCAATGCAGTGGCCCGAGGGACTGACGCTGTTCAGCCGGGTCATCCGAATGCTGCGAACCGTGCTCTGTCTGGGGCTGGTGCTCCTGATCAGCGCCAAGCTCTGGTTGACCGAGAAGGACCGTCGGCGCTTGCTCATCGCATTCGTCTTCGCGGTGCTCGGGGACATCCTGCTCATCTTCAAGGGGGAAGGCCTGACCGGAGGGGAGCTCTTCCCAGAGAAGCTCAGCTTCCTGCTGGGCGTCGCAATGTTCTTGATCTGCCACGGCTGGCTCATCGCCAGGCACTTGGTGTCCTTCGCGGACTTCAAGGCGGATCTAAAGCGCCCCGGCGTGGCGCCGAAGGTCTGGGGTCTACTGGCCCTGAGCTTCTTGCCCAGCATCGCCCTGGTGATCTGGGCGTGGCCGCACCTCAAGCCGGCCCTGGACATCACCTACATGGCGGTGCTCTCCCTGAGCCTGTGGATGGGCCTGAGCGTGCTGCCGCGACGCGACGACTTCCCCCGCACCAACCGCTGGCTGATCGCCGGGGGCATCACGCTCTTCTACATCTGCGATGTCAGCCTGGGGCTGGGCGTTCGCCTCCAGAGCGCCGAGCCCTTCATCGCCGGCGTCTTTGGGCAGCTCCCCAACCTGACCTACAGCTGGGCGCTGATCGCCTTGGCCATGAGCGGCTACCACTGGCGCTCCCTGATGCAGGACCGGGCCCTGCCCAGCAGCCCAATCGCGCTCCTGGAGCACGACCTGGAGCTCTTCCTGGGCCTGGAGGGCCTCAAGGCCTTGGACGCGGGCACCTACCTGCGGCTGGAGGGCCACCCTGGACACTACGTGCCCAGCGCTCCGGACGCCGAGACCTACGCCTCCACCTTGATCGCAAGGCTGGAGAACGGAGAGCGCTTGGACCACCCGTTCTTCACAGACTTTGAGGCGGCGGTGGACAGCGATGCGGAGCGAGACGAGGTGGCCCGAGTACGCCGGATGTGGCTGGACTAGACGAAGGGCCGTGCTCTGGGCTACGCTGCCAACATGTTCTTGATGCTCCTGGCCTGCGCTACCCCCGACGAGACTTGGATACAAGAGAACCGCATTGAGCAGGCCACACTGAGCTTCTCCACTGCGCGCATCGCCCTGGAGCTCAGCTATCAGCGCTTTCTCTGGCCCTGGCTGACCCTGACCTCAACCACGGGGGAGGTGCGTGAGCTGCCCCTGAACATGAACGGTCAAGGCCTGGGCATGGCTTTGGAAGTGGTGGCGACCGACGAAGTCGTGGACCTGGACCTGCCCGATGACACCTTGCTCGGCACCCAGATCCTGGGCCGCTACTGGGGATGGCACGCTGGCGCGACTGCTGGGCCCTACGGGGTGGAGCGCGGCAGCTACATCAACCGTCATGGGGTGCGCATGCGCCTGAGTCCGGACACCTGGGGACTTGGGGTCGGTGCGGCCGGCGAGACGATTCGCTTGACCCTAGACGACGGCGTGGGTTGGTTGGACGAGGACCCCTGGCCAGAGGACGAGCCCCCCGAGCCCGACACCGGAGCGGCGGACACAGGAGACACGGGTGGCCCAGACGAGGGCAGCTAAGCCCTCGCCCTCAGCACTCAGGGAGCGCACTTTCCTGCGATGCCTGCGGCGTGAACCTCGGCCACGTAGTCCGCGGACAGGGCGCCGGTGTACACCGAGAATTCGTCCATGCGAGCGTCCAGGTTGTCTTCGTTCCATTGGAATCCAAGCCAGAAGGGCTCCTCGTTGTCCGGAATGTTCGCAAAGCCATCCAAGGGACTGACCGCTGTGGCGGAGGCATCCAGGACACCGTCCACGTAGAGGTTCAGGGTGCCGCTCCCTGCATCCACCACGCCCGCGACGTGATGCCATGCGCCGTCATTGACCACGCTGGCCCCGCTCAAGGTCTCAAAGCTCTCGGCGAAGGGCTGAGAGGCCGCGTTCACGACCAACTGCAGTGTCCCGCCTTCTCCGATGGCAAAGGACACAAAGGAGGCTTGGTTTTCGCCCCCCGCACACTTGCCCAAGCAAGCGGCGTGCAGCGCCAGGTTGGCGGGCCCCACCTCGGTCTGTAGCCACATCTCCACGGACCAGGAGTCGGAGCTCAGCCAGGCTGGAGAGTTGTAGTTGTACAGCCCCTCCTCGGTGAAGCTCAGGTCCCAAGAGTTGCCCACAACGCCCGGAATACTCATCGCTACCTCTTGCAGGACCACCCCGCCGGAGATGTCCGCCATGTCCTCCCCGGGGTACCAGCTGGCCAGGGAGGTATCGGGGGTTGCGCAGGGATCGGGGTCCGCACAGTCGGCGTAGGCGTCCCCGTCGATGTTGACGAAGTCCTCTACCAGGTCTCCATCACAGTCCTGGTCGATCTCATCACACACCTCTTCGGCGCCCGGGTAGACGCTCGCGTCCTCGTCGTTGCAGTCCTCTCCGCCGGCTTCGATGCTGTCAAAGCCGTCGCCGTCCACGTCGGGGTTGACCTCTTCAACTTGGGTGTCCTCGACGTCGGAGTCCTGGACATCGTCGTTGGTGCAGGCGAAGAGCGCGAGAAGAATAAGCATGAAAAGAACTCCATTGGGTCCTTCACAAGTAGCGCTCCGATGGGCCCCCCGAACCCTTCCCAGACCTTACAAGGGTCCCCTCAGCAGCTCATGCCGCCGTCGACGACGATGACCTGACCCGTGATGTACTCGGAGCCTGGCCCGGCCAAGAAGCGCACGGTAGGCGCGATGTCGGCAGGCTGACCGATGCGGCGCATGGGAATCATGGCCTTGGCGCCGTCCAGCACCTGCTGGGGCAGCTTCTTGGTCATGTCCGTCTCAACGAAGCCCGGAGCGACCGCATTGACCCGCACCTTGCGTCGTCCGATTTCCTTGGCGAGGGATCGTGTCATGCCGACAATCGCGGCCTTGGACGCCGAATAGTTGACCTGGCCACTGTTGCCACGCAGTCCCGAGATCGAGGTCAGGTTGATGATGCTGCCGCTGCGGCGACGAATCATCAGCTGCGAGGCGGCCCGCATCATGCGGAAACAGCCGCCGGCGTTGACGGCCATGACCTGGTCAAAGTCTTCATCGCTCATGCCAATGAGCAGTCCGTCGGCGGTGATGCCCGCGTTGTTCACCAGGATCTGCAGGGGGCCGATGGCCTCGGCTGCATCGATCACGGCCTGACAGCCCTCTGTGGTGCTCACGTCCGCGCACACGGCCACTCCGCCGATCTGCGCCACGAGCTCCTCGGCCTCCTTTGCGGAGCTCCGGTAGTTCACCACCACCTTCGCGCCAGCGGCGGCCAGCTCAATAGCGATGGCCCGACCGATGCCACGGGCACCTCCGGTGACGATGGCGACTTGGTCTTGCAGTTCCATGGACTCTCCTGACGCAGCCCCCTAACCGGCGAGGGCTTGGTTCAGCGCAGCCCACCGCACATGCCCTCTACACCCGAGCAAGTGATGCACATGGCGCGATACCCCACATCCGCTGCTCTGGCGCCACATCCCATCCTCTGAAAAACCTCCCCACCCAAGTACCCAGAGCCCAGGATTAAGGCGGACATTAGAGCGAAATTTGAAAAGTCCGCCAACCTGGGAAAGCGCCGCAGCAAAAGGGCATAGGGGAGCAGGAAAGTCGGCACCAACAGGGCAGCAAGCCGCAAGCCAAGCGCCCCTCCCTCTTGCATACAGTCGCTGCGTTTCACCTCCGAGGCCACCCTGGCGATCTCTCCACAGCTCAAGCTCTGCATACGCAAACCGCCGCAGTTCCCCTGCAAACACGAGTCCAGCTGGCTGAGCGCCAGGGCGCTCATTGGGTCGCCGGAGTCCCACCCCAGCACCAGCCAAGTCCCAACAAGACCAAGCGCGCCCCCAAGGCTGTCTCTTATACACATCTCCGAGCCCACG
>OJIV01000210.1_pt1 | contig 26286 bp, 18 predicted proteins | sample 1595861 | NCBI WGS metagenome assembly OJIV01 (sample SAMN05416883, study PRJEB24817) | seawater metagenome | isolation source: Sea water | place: Canada:Atlantic | collected 2013-11
CAAAAAAAATTAAAAAAAACTTTTTTCTAAAAATAAATTTGCAATTTGCAAATTAATTAATGAATTGACATCACTTGTATAAAAAAATAAAAATAAGTTAACAACGAATCACTTTGATTCGTTTAACTTAAACAGGGAGCTAAAGATGGCTACAAAGAAAAAAGCTAAAAAAGCTAAAAAGAAAACTAAGAAAAAAGCTAAAAAAGCTAAAAAAGCGAAGAAAAGAAAAAGATAGTATCTTAGACTTTTCAAAAAACGCTTCTCATAACGTTATGTGTGAGAGGCGTTTTTTTTGCCCTAATTTTTAATCTTCAGTATCGGTAATTGGCTCTGAATCAGTGTCAGGTTCTGCAGCAGGTTCTTTAATCTTTGTTGGTGCAGCTATAGCTTTTGCTTGGCTTTCTAAATTTCTCTTTAATGCTTTATCTAATTTCTTCTGCGTATCTTCTAATGATACACCCATCACTATTTGAAATTCTGATAAAATTCTTTCATACGCTTTTTCAAACAATTGTCTCTCACTGTATGATTGATCAACCATTAAGTCGTCACCTTTATTTAAATCTCTAACAACTTCTGCAAGCTCATAGATTTTGCCTGAAGAAATCTTTGCTTCATATTCCTGTGCTCTTCTACTCCACATAGATCTTTTAATTTTTGGCTTACTTTTTAAAATAGATATACATTTATTGACCTGATTTATTGTTGCAAGAGGTCTAAGATGAGATTGCTTATTTACAGGAACCATACCATTGGCTTTGTCTTTTTCAAACTTAAGAACATAAGTCTCAACATCAATTCCACCAATATTAATTTTTTTAAACTCTGTAATTTGGCCAACACCATGTTTTGGGTAAACAACGTAATCTTTAACTTTATATTCTCTTTTTTCTGTGTCTTGTTTTTTAATCTTTTTAATCTCAGGCTTAACTTCATTACTTTTTGAAATTCTTAAATTATCAGTTTTTATATCTACTTTTGCTGGAGCAGCTTTTTTTGAAACTGTTTTTAAATTTTTTTTAATTTTAGTTATAGCTACTTTTGTTGCTTTAGTTTTTTTAACAACTTTAGCTTTAGGAGCTGTAGACTTTTTAACTACCTTTACTTTAGTTTTTTTTTTTACTTTTTTCTCAGGAGTTTTTTTAAAGATTTTCGCTAAAATATTTGTCGTACTTGTTTTCTTCATTTTTATACTTTTCATGATCCTCAGGTGGATCTTTTTTAATAGTTATATTTGGCCAAATTTCAGAATACTTTGTATTTAGTTCAAGCCATTTTTCGCTCCCAGACTCAGTATCTGCTACTATCGCGTCTACTGGACATTCTGGCTCGCAAACGCCACAATCTATACACTCCTCTGGTTTAATTACAAGCATATTGTTGCCCTCATAAAAACAATCAACTGGACAGACTTCAACGCAGTCCATTAATTTACATTTAATACATTTATCATTTACCAGGTATGTCATTTAGATAATTCTTTTTTTACTTTTTCTTTTAAGTCACCCATAGTCTTTGCATCTATATATAATAAACCAGCTAGTCTCCTCATCAAGTTTGTCTCATACATATCTGCGTTATCATCTGAATAAATAATTTTCCATAGAGACTCAACAATTCTAATTTTATCTGATTCAGGAGCATTTTTGACCTCTCTTGTAAAACTTAGTATTTGGTTAGAATTTTCTTCAATAACTGACGCATCTGCAATTAATTTATCTATATTTGAAATTGTTGCACCTAATTCAATTAAAGTTTTTCTAATAATCTCTTTTTCTTTATCTTCATAATTTTCGTCAATTTTTGCTACATGAATTAATAAAGCAGCAATATTAGAATAAGATTTATCATTATTCACTGTATCCTTCTCTTTTTCTTTATTTTTAAAAAAGCTTATCATTAATTAAAATTAAAATTTTTTAATACTTTAAATGGATTGTTTATAGAGACTGTCTTTTTAAAAGGCTTTTTAATTTGTTTTTGTGGACTGTACCTAAAATAAATATCCTTGTCTCTTTCGAGTGTTTTGTAATTCATTTTCTCAATTAATTTTTTAAAATTTTCTTTACTACATCCTAATAAATTAAGCATCTCTGGTACTAGTTTAATTTCTTTATCCTTTTCGGGGCTAGCGTTAATAATTAGCACAAACAATCTTTCTAGAATGTCAATTCTAACATAATAATTATCAAAATTTTCAAAGCCACAAAGAAGCATAAAATGTTTATCTTTTATATTTTTATCATCCAAAAAATTTAAGCCAAAAGTAGGAGGAGTTAAATTCAAGTTTTTTTGATTAAAGTTTTTCCACAGTAAGGTTCTTAAGGAAACAGCTTCAGGCTTTAGTAATCTAAATAAAAAAACATGGTATCTTCCAAATTTAACACCCAAATCTCTTAAAATTTTTCTCTCATCTTGACCAAGTTTCTTTAAGTATTCAGCTACTACTTCTCTTTTAATAACACCATTATTTTCATATAATTGGTAAGCCAATGCTTTAATGGAAGAGTTACTTTCTTTTAAATTTTTTAAGTCAATCAGACTTTTCAATACGAGCTTTATTTTTTCTTTAATCCAATTTCCAATAAACTCTGATAATTTTTGTTTGTCATCATTTTCCAGAATATCATCTACTATTAAAAATATATCAGGGTTTAAATAGTCTTTACCAGCTATTAATTTAGCAATTGGAAAATTTTTCCAATAAATTTTAAAATCATCTTTTATTTCTATCAACCCTGTATCAATAATAGATTGAATTCTTTTTTGCAGTTCTGGGCCCACAGTTTGTCTTGCTGCTTTTTTTAATGACTTAATATCAGTTTCAAGCGCACCAGCTTTTAAATCTATCTCAAATCTTAAACCTTTCAAATCACCAATAAACTGCTCATCAATTATTACTTTATTATCTTCCATTATCTCAGTTTTAAATTCTATATCCTGTTTTAATCCCCTTGCAAGCACACTTGCTCTTTTATCAATAAAAGTTTTAGTAAGCTCTTCATGTAATCTGTCAGATAATCTGTCTTCTAATAGTTTAGTTTTCTCTATCCAATAACTTTGACTTTCAACCCAATTAATTTTATTTGAAACATATGACCAAGTTCTAACATTTGCAATTCTATTTGATAAAGAATCAACATTTCCTTCTAATTTATCCAACTTTATTAACTGTAATCTCATATAATCATTAGTAATTTTGCCATCTTTACCATTTAAAAAGCTAAAAACCTTACTAACCACTTCGAGATGGTTGCCATAAGTTTTTTTTACAAAATCTGGAATTTGACAACATTCCCAAAGTAATTCCAATGTTTCTTGGTTATTTTTAATGTTGTGACCGTCCATATCTTTTAAAAAATATTTTAAAAGTTTTTCATCTCCACACTCATGTATTTTTCTTAACCAATCTCTATTAGGCTTTTCTTCAAGTGATTTAATTAAACTTAAAGCGTTATTAAAATTTAAATTAGAATTTCTCCAAAAAAGCATCTTAATTTCTTCAAATTTGTGATTTTCGAGCAGCTCAACCTCCTCTGCAGAAATCTCTTTACAGTCACCAGTAATTCCAAAATTTCCATCATTTAAATATCTGCCAGCTCTTCCAGCAATTTGTCCAATTTCAGACATGTTAAGACGCCTTAACTTTCTTCCATCAAATTTTTTTAAATTTGAAAAAAAAACATTTTCTAAATCCATATTAATTCCCATTCCAATTGCATCAGTTGCAACAAGAAAATCAACATCACCAGACTGATATAATTGAACTTGAGCATTTCTCGTTTTAGGGCTTAATGACCCCATAACAATAGCTGCTCCACCTTTTTGTCTTCTAACAAGTTCTGCAATTGCATAAACTTCTTCAGTTGAAAAAGCTATTATTGCTGTCTTCCTATTTATTCTTGAAATTTTTTTATGACCTACATATGAAAGTTGAGAAAGTCTTTCTCTGTTTATAAATTCAGTATCCTCATCTAGTTTATTTACTATACTTTTAATAGTGCTTGAACCCATAAGCATTGTTAGTTTTTCTCCACGAAGATTTAATAATCTATCAGTAAAAATATGACCTCTTTCATGATCTGCACACATTTGTATTTCGTCTATCCCAACAAAATCTAAATGTTTATTAATTGGCATAGACTCAACTGTACAAAGAAAATATTTTGCATTTGCAGGGATGATTTTTTCTTCACCAGTAATTAAAGCAACTTTATCTATGCTTATTTTTTCAATAATTTTGTCATACACTTCACGTGCAAGTAGTCTTAGAGGAAAGCCAATCATACCCGAATCAAAAGAAAGCATAGTTTCAATTGCTAAGTAAGTTTTACCGGTATTTGTTGGACCGAGAACAGCTGTGATTTTATTTTTAGACATTTCTATTGATGGTACCTCTAATATTTTCTCCACCACATATTGTTGCTCATAAAGAACAAAAATAGACTAAAACATGACCGAATCGTAAGGATAAAAGTTCTCATTTGCTCTTTATACACTAATTAATTTAACATAATAAAAAACAATTCTGTATTAGTATTTTGTAGCAAAGTTATGAATAAAAAATTGTGGGAAGCGTCACCTGGTCAGAAAAAAAAATCTCTTTTATCGAGCTATGAGCAATTCATTTCAAAAAAATTCAAAAAAAGATTTAATCAAAAATATGACAATATTTTAAAATGGAGCATTGAAAACCCAGGTAATTTTTGGAGTTCAATTTGGGATTTTTCTGAAATTAAAGGATTTAAGAGTAAAATTAAAATAAAAAAATCAAAAATATTTTATAAAAATAAATTTTTACCAAATTCAAAATTAAACTTTGCTGAAAATTTACTCTCAAAAAATAATAAGAATAAAGCAATAACATTCGTTAGCGAGAATGGTTTTCGAGAAGAAAGAAGCTGGTACGAACTAAACATTAATGTAAGTAAAATATCTAAATTTTTAAAAAGTATTAAAATTAAAAAAAAAGATAGGGTTGCAGCATATATGCCCAATACTATTGAGACTATTGAGGCATTTATAGCCTCCTCTTCTTTAGGAGCAATATGGTCCTCATGCTCACCAGATTTTGGTGTTAAAGGTGTAGTAGAACGTTTTTCACAAATCAGCCCTAAAGTTTTATTTGTAGTAGATAAGTATTTTTATAATGGAAAAATAATAAATATTTTAGAAAGAGTTCCTCTAATTTTAAAAGAGATACCTTCTATTGAATATGTTGTCATTGTTAATTACCCAGGAGAAAAATATTTAGAAAATAAATATACATCTAAAAAATCAAAAGTACTTAAATGGAGTGAGTTAATGAAACAAGAATCTGAAGAGATTCAATTTCCTAAATTTGATTTTGAGCAAGATCTTGCAATCTTATATTCAAGTGGAACCACAGGAAAACCAAAATGTATATGTCATAGGAGTGGAGGAGTTTTGCTTCAGCATAAAAAAGAGCATCAGCTCCATTGTGATATCAGAGAAGGTGATAATGTTTTTTATTTTACTACTTGTGGATGGATGATGTGGAACTGGCTGGTAAGTGTCTTAGCTTCCAAGGCATCTATCGTTTTATTTGATGGATCACCAATGTATAAAAAAGATGATTTACTATTAAAAATAGCTGAGAAAGAAAAAATTACTTTATTTGGTATTAGTGCAAAATATGTTGATGCTCTTCGTAAATCTAAGCCCACTTTAAAATATAAGTATAAATTATCAAAATTAAGAACAATTTGTTCTACTGGATCCCCATTATCAAATGATGGGTTTAAATTTGTGTACGAGAACATAAAAAAAAATGTTCATTTATCCTCTATATCTGGAGGCACCGATATTGTTTCTTGTTTTGTCCTGGGAAATTTATACCAGCCGGTAATTCTAGGCGAAATACAAAATAAAGGTTTAGGTATGAATGTTGATGTTTTTAATGAAAAGGGTGAATCTTTAAAAAATAAAAAAGGAGAGCTAGTTTGTAAGAGCTCTTTCCCATCAATGCCTTTAAAGTTTTGGAATGATAAAAATGATATTAAATTTAAAAAAGCATATTTTAATAATTTTTTAAACACATGGTATCATGGTGATTATGCGGAGATAAAGAAAGGTGGGGGCTTTATTATCCATGGTAGATCAGATACGACACTTAACCCTGGAGGAGTGAGACTCGGAACTGCTGAAATATACTCTGAGGTAGAAAAGTTTATAGAAATCAAAGAGTCTATTGTTGTTGGTCAAGCATGGGATAATGACGTCAGAATTATTTTGTTTATAGTTTTAAACCCTAAATACGCGGTGAATGAAGATTTATTAAAAAAAATTAGAATACAGATTAGAAAAAATGCATCCCCAAGACATGTTCCATCTAAAATTATAGTAGTTGGAGACATTCCAAGAACTAAAAATGGAAAAATAGTTGAACTAGCTGTAAAAAATACAATAGAAGGAAATGAAATTAAAAATAAAGAAGCGCTAGCAAATCCAAGAGTTTTAGATCAATATAAAAATTTAAAGGAATTAAATTATTAAATGTTAAAAAATATAGTTAAAGGTCTAGAACCATCCTCTACTTTAAAAATTAATGAAATCTCTAGAAAGCTAGAAGATAAAGGTGAAAAAATATTTAAATTTGGATTTGGCCAATCTCCATTCCAAATACCAACTGATATTGTTAATGCGTTAAAAGATAATGCCCATCAAAATAAATATTTACCAATGCAAGGTCTTAATGAGCTTAGGGATGCTGTTGCAAAATATACATCAGTTAAAAAAGATTATAATTACAAACCTGAAAATGTAATTATAGGTCCTGGCTCAAAAGAATTGATGTTTTTACTACACATTTTATTTGATGGAGAAATAATATTGCCAGCACCAAGTTGGGTTTCTTATGCCCCACAAGCAATTCTTGGAAGAAATAAAATTCAATCAATTCAAACAAAAAGAGAAAATAATTGGTTTCCTACTGGATCTGAAATTGAAGAAGTTATTTTAAGGGATAAAAATAAAAACTATCTATTATTTTTGAATTCACCAAATAATCCATCAGGGCAGATTTGTAAAAATCTAGAAGAAATTAGTGAGATTGCTAAAAAATATAATCTTATTATTTTATCAGATGAAATTTATTCTGAGTTGAGTTTTGATGAAGGGTTCAAATCTATTTCAAGTTTTTGTCCTGAAAAAACTATTATAAGCACAGGTTTAAGTAAATGGTGTGGTGCAGGTGGGTGGAGATTGGGTTATTTTGTAGTTCCAGACTCTTTAAATATTTTAAAAAATTCAATTAATGTTTTAGCTAGTGAAACTTTTTCTGCTGTCAGTGCGCCAATTCAATATGCTGCAATTACTGCTTATACAAGTGATCATAGCAAATATATTGATAGTTCTAAAAATATTCTTAAAGCAGTTGGTAATTATGTTTATGAAAATCTAAAATCAAACAAGGTTTTAATTAATAAGCCCCAAGGTGGGTTTTATCTTATGCCAGAATTTTTAAATAAAAAATTTAATACATCATCAGAAATGTGTGACAATATTTTAAAGGAGACAGGTGTAGCGTTATTGCCAGGATCAGACTTTGGTTTTGAGAAAAATAAGATGTTAGCAAGGTTAAGCTTTACAGATTTTGATGGTCAAAATTTTATGAATCAAACTCAAAATGGAAAAAAAATTGATGATGGTTTAATTTTAAAACTTGCACCTAAGATTGTTGAGGGTGTGGACAAGTTAAAAAAATGGTCAACATCAACGTAACTACTTGCTATACATGCTCACTTAATTACTGTTTAATTTAGTAATAAAAATAATGATATAGAGGAGAAAACATGAAAAAAGTAATAACATCTCTATCAAGTGCTCTACTAATCTTTGTTGCATCTTTATCTTTTACTGGTGTTGCAAAATCTGCAGAGTTCTTCACGATAGGAACGGGTGGACCAACTGGAGTATATTTCCAAACTGGTAACGCAATTTGTAAAATGCTGCACAAATCAGCAATTGCTAAAGAACACGGAAGAAAAAAAGGTATAGATAAAGCTTACAGATGTACTGCACCTTCAACTGGTGGATCAAACTATAATATTGGTCAAATCGCAGCTGGAGAATTTCAATTTGGTGTAGCTCAGTCTGACTGGCAATATCATGCTGTAAACGGATCAAGCAAATGGGAAGGTAAACAGTACAGTGATTTAAGAGCTGTATTCTCAGTACACAATGAACCTTTTCAAATTTGGGCAAGAAAAAAAGCAAAAGTAAAAGATTTTGCTGGGCTTAAAGGAAAAGTTGTAAACATTGGTAACGCTGGTTCAGGTCAAAGAGGAACTATGGAAGTACTTATGGATGCAAAAGGAGTTAACAATAGCTTCTTTAAATCAACTACTGAATTAACTTCATCTGAACAAGTAAAAGCATTATGTGATGGTAAGATTGATGCTTTTGGTTACTCGGTAGGGTTTCCGAATGGAGCTATGGAGAATGCTGCTTCTTGTGGAGCAAAAGCTTTACCCATCAACTTAACAGGTCCTGAAGTTCAAGGACTAATTGATGGTGCTGCTTATTATGCAAGTGCCGTAATACCTGCTGGCACTTATACGGGACAGAAAAAAGATGTAACTACTTTTGGTGTTAAAGCTACTGTAGTAACTTCGGCTAATGTTTCTGATGAACTTGTATACCTAGTTGTTAAAGCTGTGATGGAAAATTTTGATGATTTCAAAAAACAACACCCTGCTTTTGCTTCTTTAAAAAAAGAAGATATGATAGCTGCTGGTTTGTCAGCTCCATTACACCCAGGTGCAATTAAATATTATAAAGAAGCTGGATTAATGTAATCCAACTCCTTAATTAAATTAAAAGGCCTGATATATTTATCGGGCCTTTTTTTTGTTATAGAGTATCATTTTAAAAATGAATCAAAGCATTAACGGTAAAGTAGAAAATAAGATTAGTGAGGATTTATCTCCAACTAGAAATCTTACTGGACTACATTTAAAAATTGTTGGAAGTATTGCAATCATTTGGTCATTATTCCAACTTTGGTATGCTTCTCCATTTCCTTTTATGTTCGATATTGGAATGTTTAAAGGACTTCCTGCTAGAGCTATTCATTTAGGTTTTGCTTTAACTTTAGCTTTTTTAATTTATCCAATTTCTAAAAGAAAAAAAATTTCTATATTTGATATTCTAATTAGTTTTATTGCTGCATTTTGTTGTTTATATATTTATTTTTTTTATGACCAATTAGTTGACAGAGGGGGAATTCTTTTAACTGTTACAATTTGGGAAAAATTTAATTTACCAGTTGAGTTGATTATTGGAAGTTGTGGAATTTTAATATTAATTGAAGCAACCAGAAGAGTATTTGGATTACCTCTAGTTATTATTGCAGTTTGTTTTTTACTCTTTTCATATTTTGGTAGATATGCACCAGAAATAATTTCTCATGGTGGGCTTTCATTAAATAGATTAGTTGGATTTCAGTGGCTTGATCAAGAAGCTATATTTGGAATTCCTATAGGTGTTTCTGTAGATTTCATTTTTTTATTTGTTTTATTTGGAGCACTTCTAGAAACGGCTGGTGGAGGTAAATATTTTTTAGATCTAGCTTTTGCCATGGTTGGCAAAATGAGAGGAGGACCTGCAAAAGCAGCAATTTTAGGATCTGGAATGACTGGTCTAATCTCAGGATCTTCAATTGCAAACACAGTTACAACTGGAACTTTTACAATTCCAATTATGAAAAAAACTGGTTTTTCTAAAGAAAAAGCTGGTGCTATAGAGGTATCATCATCAGTTAATGGACAATTAATGCCACCTGTAATGGGAGCTGCAGCATTTGTAATGGCAAGTTTTTTAGGTGTTACTTATTTTGAGGTCGTTAAGCACGCATTTTTACCAGCAATTATTTCTTATGTGGCATTGTTTTATATTTCTCACCTTGAAGCTTTAAAATTAAATTTAAAAGGAATGGATGATGTCGATATTCCAAATTTAAAGAAAACATTTTTATCAGGATTACATTTTTTAATTCCTATTTTTGTTTTAGTGTACATGCTCGTTTATTTAAGATTTACCGCTTCATACTCAATATTTTTTGCAACGATTGCATTAATAATTGTAAACCTTGGTTACATATTATTTAAAAATTCTGATTTTAAATTAGCAATAAAAACTTGGTTTAATCAAACGATAGTTGGTTTTGAAAAAGGTGCTTTAAATATGGTTGGTGTTGGAATAGCAATAGCAACAGCTGGCATAATAGTTGGAGCTGTTGGTTCAACAGGGTTAAGTACAAATTTAATTATAGTTATAGAATTTATTGCAAAAGATAATGTTGTTATTTTGCTATTTTTAACAATAATTTTATGTCTAATACTTGGTATGGGTCTACCAACTACTGCAAATTATGTTGTAGTGGCTTCATTAATGGCAACAGTATTGGTTGATGTTGGAAACGCATCTGGATTTGTATTTCCACTTATAGCGGTTCACTTGTTTGTTTTTTATTTTGGCTTGATGGCTGACGTCACTCCTCCAGTTGGTCTCGCATCATATGCGGCAGCTGCTATTTCAGGAGGTGATCCACTTAAAACTGGTCTGCAAGCTTTTTGGTACAGTTTAAGAACAGGTATTTTACCTATCGTATTTTTATTTAATCATGAATTGTTATTGATAGGCATTGAAAATGTGTGGCATGGACTACTGGTAATCATCACTTCTTTGATAGGTATATTAGTTTTTACTTCTGCAACTCAAGCTTGGTTTATTAATAGATTAAGATGGTACGAGATAATAATTTTTTTATTAATCTCTATTTCACTCTTAGCCCCAGAATTTATTTTAAATAAATTTTATCCTAAATATAATTATATGGATATTAACAAAATTCATTTAATGAAGGTAGATTTCAATAAGGAGGCTAGATTTAAAGTAACACGTCCAAGTAATTATGGTGAAAGATACAAGTTAATTGTAATCAAAAAAAATACTTTTGAAACCGAGTATAGTTTAGAGCAATATGGACTTAGTTTAATTAGAGAAGAAAACAGAGTTATTGTAGATACCCTGCAATGGAATGGAAGTGCTAAAAAAAGTGGTTTTGAAACTGGTGATTATATAAGTGAATTTAAAATAGAAAATGCAGATAGACCAAATAAAGGAATCATTTACCCAATAGCTATTTTATTATTAATTATATTTGGTTATTTGAACTATAGAAGAAAAGAATAATTATCCACCAGGACCAAGATTAGATGGTTTAATTTTTAAGATTTTCCAAATACCTGATGCTGAGGTTATAATTTTATCATTACATTTCAGCTCACAAAATAAAAATACTAGTGTATTGGTCTTTTTAAGAATTCTTGTAAAGCCAGTAACTATATCACCTACTTTAGAGGCACCAATAAATTTTAAATCCAATGAAATAGTTACACAAGGTGCATTTCCAGATGCTCTATGTGCAGCAGTCCCCGCTCCTGCATCAATTAAGGCTGATAAATAACCACCGTGAGTTATCCCAGCAGCATTTAAATGATTTTCATTAATCGTAGTTTTGAATTCATATTCTGTTTCAGATACAGTTTTAAATAAAACTCCACCATTGTGTTTCATAAAACCAGGTTTAATACTTATTTGCTCAAATTCATTGCTCATAGCTCTTTATAGTACGAAAGTTAAAATTAATAAAATTATAAAAACAATTATAAAAAAATATATAACTGATTTTTGTAGTGATGATTTTAGTAGCCAATCTAACATTTTTATTTATCCTTTTTGGTGGACCGCCCAGAACTCGAATCTGGAATCTCCCGGTTCGTAGCCGAGCGCCTTATCCAATTTGGCCAGCGGTCCTTAATTAAATAATTTGTCCAACATATCAAAGTTTTTGATGTAATTTAAGTTATAAAATATTATGCTGTACTATCAATGAGCAAAAAATCAAATGATGTGGTTATTACAGCTGCATTAAGAACACCTATAGGCACATATAAAGGATCTTTAAAAGGTCTTAGTGCTGATAAACTAGGTGCACTAGCTATTAAAGAAGCTGTTTATAAATCAAAATTAAAATCAGACGATATTGATGAGGTGATTATGGGACACGTTCTCACTTCTGGATTAGGGCAAAACCCAGCAAGACAAGCTTCTATTCATGCTGGAATTCCAGTTTCAAAACCTGCACATATAATTAATCAAGTATGTGGATCTGGATTAAGATCTGTAATTTCAGGCTATCAATCTATTAAACTAGGTGAAAATAAAATTATAGTCGCTGGTGGACAAGAAAATATGTCTAGAGCACCACATACAATATTTTATCGAGAAGATAAAAAATTAAATGAAAATAAATTGGTTGATACAATGGTCAATGATGGACTGATAGACTCATTTAATAATTATCACATGGGTGTTACGGCAGAAAATGTAGCAGAAAAGTATCAAATTTCCAGAGATGAACAAGATATGTTCGCCTTAAATTCTCAAAAAAAAACACAAGACGCCATAAGTAATGATAAATTCAAAAACGAGTTAATTAAATTAAATATTAATACAGATGATAAAAATTTTATTTTTGAAAAAGATGAACATCCAAGAAGTAATTTAAACTTAGAGGATTTAAAGAAATTAAAAACTGTTTTTAAAGAAAATGGAACAGTTACGGCGGGTAATTCGTCAGGAATAAATGATGGTGCGGCAGCAACTATTTTAATGTCTAGAGAAGAGGCGGAACTTAGAGGTATAGAACCTTTAGCAAAAGTGGTCTCCTGGGCAACTTGTGGTGTTGAGCCTTCATTGATGGGACTAGGTCCAATTATGGCTGTTAATATAGCTTTAGAAAAAGCAGGATGGAAAATTGAAGATATTGATTTATTTGAAGTCAATGAAGCATTTGCAGCTCAAAGTATTGCTGTGATTAGAGATCTTAAAATTCCTAAAAAGATTGTGAATGTTAATGGTGGAGCAATTGCATTAGGACATCCAATTGGAGCTTCCGGAACCAGAATTTTAGTAACCCTAATTCATGAAATGATAAAACAAAATAAAAACAAAGGTTGTGCTACTCTCTGCATTGGTGGTGGAATGGGTATAGCCATGTGCATTGAAAGAAATTAATTTCTTATTTATTTGTTAATTTTTAAAGTTTTTTGTTCAATAAAAATACAGGTTTGCATAAAAAAACTTATTATTGTGCTAAAATAACATGAGATATAGTTTTTTTTAGGTGTATAAATCGATTTAAATAATGAGTGAAAAATTACTTGTCCCAGATATTGGTGAATTTGAAAAAGTTGAGGTTATTGAACTTTTAGTAAAAGTTGGAGATAAAATAAACTTAGATGATCCTATTGTTACTATTGAGAGTGATAAATCTAGTGTTGAAATTCCATCAACAGTCACTGGTAAGGTAGAATCTGTAAATATTAAAGTGGGTGATAAAGTTTCTAAAGGGGATTTATTGTTAAGTGTTGAGTCTTCAAAAGAAAGCCCTTCAGAAAAGCCAATTCCTAAAGATACAGAAAGTATTATTAAACAAGCAGAATCAGTTTTAAAAAATGAAAAAAAAGAAGCGACCACTGAACAAAGCCCAGTTGTGGAAAAAAAACAAACAATAATTCAGGTTACAAATGACAATGATATTGATCCATTAGAAACTCAAGATTGGTTAGAGTCTTTATCTGCAGTTGTTGAAAAAGATGGAAATCAAAGAGCTCATTTTTTGATAAAAGAATTAATTAACAAAGCATATCGAGAAGGTGCAAATATTCCTTATACACAGCACACTCCTTACATTAATACAATCCCACCAGAGGCAGAAGTTAAGTCTAATGGAGATCAGAATATTGAAAGAAGAATTAGATCTTTAATTAGATGGAATGCAGCAGCCATGGTTGTTAGAGCAAATAAAAAATTTCCTGAATTAGGTGGCCATATAGGTACATTTGCATCAGCAGCAACACTTTATGATGTAGGAATGAATCATTTTTGGAGAGCTAAGAATAATAAATTTGGTGGTGATTTAGTTTATTTTCAAGGTCATAGTGCACCAGGCGTCTATGCTAGAGCATTTCTAGAAGGTAGATTAAATGAAAAACAATTAGATAGTTTTAGACAAGAAGTAAAACCAGGTGGACTTTCTTCATATCCACATCCTTGGTTGATGCCAAAGTTTTGGCAGTTTCCAACTGTATCAATGGGACTAGGGCCTATGCTTGCAATTTATCAGGCGAGATACATGAAATATTTAATTAACAGAGGATTAATTAAAGATGAAGGTAGAAAAGTTTGGGCATTTCTTGGTGATGGAGAAATGGATGAACCCGAATCTTTAGGTGCAATAGGATTAGCAGCTAGGGAAAAACTGGATAACTTAATATTTGTTGTAAACTGCAATCTTCAAAGATTAGATGGACCTGTCAGAGGTAATGGAAAAATCATTCAAGAGCTAGAAGGAAGTTTTAGAGGAGCTGGTTGGAATGTAATTAAAGTAATTTGGGGTTCTTACTGGGACTCATTGATTGCTAATGATAAAACAGGTCACTTAGTTAAAACTATGAATGAAACTGTTGATGGTGAATACCAAGCAATGAAAGCTAGAGATGGAGCTTATGTTAGAGAAAAATTTTTTGGGAAATACCCAGAGACTCAAGAGCTAGTTTCTAGTTTATCAGATAAAGATATTTGGAGATTAAATAGAGGCGGTCATGATCCTCATAAAGTTTATGCAGCATACGACCGGGCATCAAAAAACCAAGGTAGCCCAACGGTTATAATCGCTAAAACCATTAAGGGTTATGGTATGGGAAAAACAGGTGAAAGTGTTAACACTACTCATCAAACTAAAAAATTAGATGTAGATGATTTGCTATATTATAGAGATCGTTTTGATGTCCCATTAACAGATGAACAAGTAAAAAATGTTGAGTATTTCAAGCCTGATGAAAAATCATTAGAGATTAAGTATATTAAAGAAAAGAGAATGAGACTTGGTGGTTTCTTACCTGAAAGAACAACATATTCAAAACCTATTAAAGCACCAGCAAAAGATATTTTTGATTTTATGAAAGTATCAACGGGTGAAAAAGAAATGTCTACAACCATGGCATTAGTTAGAATGTTTACAAATTTATTAAGAGACAAAAATATTTCACCCAGATTAGTTCCAATTATTCCTGATGAAGCAAGAACTTTTGGTATGGAAGGATTTTTTCAAAAAATAGGAATATATGCACACGAAGGTCAAAAGTATGAACCAGAAGATTCTGCTCAGTTAAGTTCTTACAGAGAAGAGAAAACTGGACAGGTTCTAGAAGAAGGAATTAATGAAGCTGGAGCAATGTCGTCATGGATTGCTGCTGCGACTTCCTACACTAATCATGATATTGAAATGATACCAATTTATATTTTTTATTCTATGTTTGGTTTTCAAAGAATAGGTGACCTTGCATGGGCAGGTGGAGATAGTCAGGCTAGAGGATTTTTAATTGGAGCAACAGCTGGAAGAACTACTTTAGCTGGTGAAGGACTACAACACCAGGATGGACACAGTCACTTGATAGCCTCAACAATACCAAATTGTGTGACATACGACCCAACTTTTCATTATGAGCTAGCTGTTATTTTTAGAGAAGGTTTGAGAAGAATGCATGAAAAAAATGAGAATGTTTTTTACTATATCACAACCATGAATGAAAATTATTCACATCCAAGCATACCAAAAGATAAGAATTGTGAAGAAGGAATTCTTAAAGGAATGTATAAAATTAAAGAGCTCAACAAATATAAAAAAACTAAAATTCAACTTTTAGGTTCAGGCACAATATTGAGAGAAATGATGGCTGCAGCAGAAATCCTTCAAAATGAATATCAGATAGATAGTGAAATCTGGAGTGTCACTAGTTTTAACGAGTTGAGAAAAGATGGTATGGAAGTTGAGAGGTATAATCTTTTAAATCCTGATAAAGAACAAAAGGTTTCATTTGTAGAGCAGTGTTTAGGAAAAACTGAAGGACCAATCTTGGCAGCTTCAGATTATATGAGAATGAATTCTGATCAAATCAGACCTTATACTAATAAAAGTTTTTATTCTTTAGGTACAGATGGTTATGGAAGAAGCGACACTAGAAAAAACCTTAGAAATTTTTTTGAAGTTGATAAAGAACATATTGTTGCTTATGGACTTAGCGTACTAGCAAAAGAGCAACTAATAGCCTCAAAATATGCTAAAGAAGCCATAAAGAAGTATAATATTGATGGCAGCAAACCAATGCCAACAAAACTATAAGATGTCAGATAAAGAGATTAAAGTACCAAATATTGGCGAATTTAAAGACGTTGAGGTAATCGAAGTATTAGTTTCAAATGGTCAGTCAGTATCTAAAAATGATCCACTTATTACAATTGAGAGTGACAAATCTAGTGTTGAAATACCAGCTTCTTTTGACGGAAAGGTTAAGTCTGTTAAAATTAAAGTAGGAGATAGGGTTTCAGAAGGTGATTTGATATTAACTGTAGAGCAATCTGGAGAAGAAGAAAAGAGTATAGAGCAAAAAACTATTAAAGAAGCAAAACCAGTTACAAATCAAAATCAAGAAGAAAAAATTGAAAAAGTTATACAAACACAAAATTTAATAAAAAAAGACAATTCAGAAGCTTCATCTGCAAGCCCAAAAGTACGTAAATTTGCTCGAGAGCTTGGGGTTAATATTAATGAGATAGTTGGCAGTGAAAGACAAGGAAGAATTGTAGAAGATGATGTAAAAAATTTTATATCCTCTAAAATTAATAAAACTTCAGATAAGACTGAAGCTCAACCTAAAAAAATTGTTAGTGAATTTTCCCATTCTGATTTTGGAGAAATTGAAGTTAAAGATATGCCTAGGGTTAAAAAATTAGCCTCTACGTATTTAGTTAATTCTTGGACTACAATACCTCATGTAACAAATCATGATGAAGCAGATATAACTGAAATGGAAGATTTTAGAACTTCACTTACTGATATGTACACAGGTGAAAGAAAAAAAATTACTCCCTTAGCTTTTATTGTTAAAGCTTTAGTTGCATCTTTAAAAAAGTTTCCTAGTTTCAACTCATCAATAGATGATATTGAAAATGGAAAAATAACAATGAAAAATTATTTTCATGTTGGAATTGCAGTTGATACTCCTCATGGTTTGATGGTGCCAAAAATTAGAAATGCTGACAATAAAAGTATTTCATATATTAGCAATGAATTGAAAACAGTAAGCGACCAATGTAGAAATTTAAAAATAGATAAGAAAGAATTCTTTGGAGGATCTATGACCATTACAAGTCTTGGAGGAATTGGAGGTTCATTTTTTACACCAATAATAAATTATCCTGAAGTTGCTATACTAGGAGTGGGTAAAGCACAAAAAAAACAAATTTTTTTCAATGGAAAATTTGAAACAAGAACAATGTTACCGCTTTCATTATCATATGATCATAGAATAATTGATGGAGCTGAAGCAGCTAGATTTAATAATGATCTAAAAGAAAATTTAGGCAAAAATTTTGCTTATAAATTAGCTGTATAAATTTTAATGTCAAAAACCTCATCATTATTTTGTGCATTACTTTGTACATTCATATGGGGAACAACTTTTATTGCTCAAGATACTGGAATGGACGACATTGGTCCTTTCACTTTTAATGCGGTTAGGTTTTTTGTAGGCTTTTTAGTAGTAGCCCCTTTAGCTTTTATTTTTGAAAGAAAAAATATCTCAAAATCAGTCCAAAGAAATCAAAAAGAATTTACCAACTTAGCTCTTTTAATAGGCCTATCTTTATTCTTAGGATCAGCACTTCAACAAGTGGCTTTACTCTATACAGATGTTGCTAATGCAGCGTTCTTTACTATTTTTTATGTACCAATGGTCCCGTTTATAATTTTTTTTATGTATAAAAAGCCAATTCACTGGAGTATTTGGCCTTCAGTTCTTCTTTGTGTGATGGGAGGTTATTTGCTAACTAATTTTTACAGTGCAACGGTTAGAACTGGTGATGCGCTTATAATAATGGGTGCATTTTTCTGGAGCACACACATTATCTTTACTGGTAAAATTATAGAAAACTACAATCTTCCATTAACAATTGGTGCAATTCAAACTTTAATTGTTGCCTCTTTATCATTAATTATAGGGTTAATTTTTGAAGACTTTATTTGGTCTAATATTCTTAAAGAAAAATTTCAAATCTTATATGCTGGAGTTTTATCTGGAGGCCTTGCATTTGTTTTGCAAATATATGCACAAAAAAATATATCCCCTGCTCCATCAGCAATAATTTTTTCTTTAGAGGGTGTTTTTGCAACAATTGCTGCTTGGATTTTATTAGATCAAATTTTAGATATAAATAATCTATTTGGGTGTTTATTTATTTTATTTGGTGTTTTATTTTCACAATTAGCACCAATATTAAAAAAAAATTAATTATATATTATTATAAATAAAATTATTGAAATAATAATTCTGTAAATTACAAAAACATTTAAAGAAAATTTGTTTATGTAGTCTAAGAAAAACTTAACTGTAAAATAAGAAAATAAAAAAGAAAGAGTAATTGATATTAGTATAAGGTAGTTAAATTCAAAGTTTTGGCCAATAGCATTTTTTAATTGTAGTACACTTGCTCCAGCTATTGCAGGTATAGCTAGTAAAAAAGAAATTTTGCTTGAATCAAATCTATTAAATCTAAAAAGCCTTGCAGCTGTTATTGTAATTCCTGCCCTACTCACACCTGGTATTAAAGCAAGTATTTGAAACAAACCGATATATAGTATTGTTTTAAAATTTAGGTTGGAGGATATTTTTTTATCAAATTTACTTTTGTCTGCGAGATATAAAATAATTCCAAAAATTAATGTCGTCCAAGCAATTATCTTTAAATTATTTTCTAATAGACTAACTAGACCCGTGGAGCTGATTATGTACCCAGCTATTACAATTGGTATAGAGCCAATAATTAATAAAGATAATAATTTTTGATTATTTCTAAGGTCTAGTAGCTCTCTTCTAAAATAAAAGATTATTGCTAGTAAAGAGCCAAGATGGAGACTAACGTCAATCATTAGTGAGTTAGAATTAAACTCAAAGATTATTTCAACAATGTTTAAATGAGCCGATGAACTGATCGGCAAAAATTCTGATATGCCCTGAACTATTGATAGGATTATAATTTCAATAATATTTGAGAACATTTAAAGCTTCGTAGCTTAAATATTCGATGATTTAAACAATTCCATTTGAACATATTAGATATGCAAAAATTAAAATACAAAGAATTAACGGTATTTATTGTAAATTTAAGGTCATATATATTGACCTTGTTTGTCTTTTATTACACAAAACCTTATTATATGCTCAGTTTATTAAAGGGTATATATGTCAGAAAAAATGCTTAAATTTGTTAAAATAGGTCAACAAACTCCACCTAAAAGAGAAGTTGGCAACAGAAAAGAAGATTTTAACGAAATTTATAAAGAGTTTATTAACGAAAAGGCAGGCGAACAATCTAGCAGATGCTCACAATGTGGAGTTCCTTTTTGTCAGGTACATTGTCCATTAAGTAATAATATTCCAGATTGGCTGAAATTAACTGCAGAGGGACGATTAAAAGAGGCTTACGAATTATCTCAAAGCACTAACAACATGCCAGAGGTGTGTGGAAGAATATGTCCACAAGATAGATTGTGTGAAGGAAATTGTGTAATCGAACAATCAGGACATGGAACTGTAACCATAGGTTCAGTTGAAAAATATATTACTGATAATGCTTGGGAACAAGGATGGGTCAATCCAATAAAAGTTAAAAACGAAAAGAGTCAAAGTATTGGAATTATAGGTGCTGGTCCAGCTGGTCTTGCTGCTGCAGAGCAGTTACGTAAGTTAGGTTATCAAATTACTGTATATGATCGATATGATAGAGCTGGTGGTTTAATGATTTATGGGATCCCAAATTTTAAGTTAGAAAAATTTGTTGTAGAAAGAAGAACCAAGTTATTAGAAGAGGGTGGAATTAAATTTGTTCAAAATTTTGAAGTTGGAAAAGATGCTACATTAGAGCAATTAAGAAAAAAACATGACTCTCTTTTAATTGCAACTGGAGTTTATAAAGCTCGAGAAATAGATCTACCAGGAAAAGATTTAGGAAATATTTTTCCAGCTATGGAATTTTTAACAGCTTCAAATAAAAAAGGATTAGGAGATAAGGTAGAGTTATTTGATAATGGAACCTTAAATGCTGAAGGAAAAAATATTGTTGTAATTGGAGGAGGTGACACTGCAATGGACTGTGTTAGGACTTCAATCAGACAAAAAGCAAAATCAGTTAAATGCCTTTATAGAAGAGACAAAGAAAATATGCCTGGATCTGCTAGAGAGGTAGCTAATGCAGAGGAAGAGGGAGTAGAGTTTGTATGGTTATCTAGCCCTAAAGAATTTGTTGGAACAAATAAAGTTGAAGGTTTGATGGTGGATAAAATTAAACTTGGTGAACCTGATGACAGTGGTAGACGTAAACCAGAAATCCAGAATGATTCTCACTTTAATATTAAAGCAGATATAGTAATCAAGGCTCTTGGCTTTGATCCTGAAAATTTACCAAAACTATTTGGCTCTGAAGATCTACAAGTTACTAAATGGGGAACATTAAAAACTAATTTTGATACAATGGAGACAAATTTACCAGGTGTCTTTGCAGCAGGAGACATTATTAGAGGCGCATCTTTAGTTGTCTGGGCTATAAAAGATGGAAGAGACGTAGCAGTATCAATAAAAAATTTTTTAGAGAGTAAAGAACTCAGTAAAGAGAAGGTTGCTTAATGAAAAATTATAAAAAAAATCTTAAAATTCTTGAAGAAGGCCATGTTTATTCAAAAGAAATGGAGCATGACGCTTGTGGAGTAGGGTTGATTGCTTCTACAGAGGGTAAAAAATCAAGGAAAGTAGTTGAATATGGAATTAATGCCTTAAAAGCAGTTTGGCATAGAGGAGCTGTTGATGCTGATGGAAAAACAGGTGATGGAGCTGGAATCCATTTGGAAATTCCTTCAGATTTCTTTGCTGAAAAAATAGAAATCACAGGCCATGATCATGATGGTTCAGAAATTTGTGTGGGTATGATTTTTTTACCTAGAAATAATTATCAAGCACAAGAAAATGCAAGAACTTTAATTGAAAGTGAATTAACAAAAAGTAATTTTAGTATTTATGGATGGAGACAGGTTCCAGTAAATCCAAAAGTTTTAGGTGAAAAAGCGAATCTTACGAGACCAGAAATTACTCAAGTACTATTCAAACATAATAATAAAGATTTAACAGAAAAAGAGTTAGAAAGAAAAATTTATGAATCCAGAAGAAAAATTGAAAAAGAAGCTATTAAAGATGCGATAGAAGGTTTTTATATTTGTTCACTAAGTTCTAAGTCAGTTATTTATAAGGGAATGTTTTTAGCAGAGTCTATTGCAGATTTTTATTTAGATTTAAAAGATGAGAGGTTTATATCTCGATTTGCAATATTTCATCAAAGGTTTTCAACAAACACAGCACCAAGTTGGGACCTGGCACAACCTTTCAGAGCATTAGCTCATAATGGAGAAATAAATACATTCAAAGGAAATACAAACTGGATGAAAGTTCATGAGCAAGAAATGGACAGCCCTTTATTTGATAATATGGAAAATTTAAAACCAGTTATACAACCAGGATCATCAGACTCTGCTGCACTAGATAGTGTTTTTGAACTTTTAAATATTTCTGGCCAATCAGCACCTCTTGCAAAATTAATGTTAATTCCAGATGCATGGTCTAAAAAAAGTCAAACATTATCAAAAGATCATCAACAACTATTTAATTTTTTAAACAGTACAATGGAGCCATGGGATGGACCAGCTGCTATTGCAGCTACCGATAATGAATGGGCCATTGTAGCTGCTGATAGAAATGGGTTACGCCCAATGAGATATACTATTTCAAAAGACAAAATATTGTGTGCAGGATCAGAAACGGGAATGGTTGAAATTGATGAGAAGCAAATTCTTAAAAAAGGTAGATTAGGACCTGGAGAAATTCTTGGAGTTAGAATAGCCAAAGGCAAAGTATTTTCTAATGTTGAAATAAAAGATTATCTAGCAAAAGAGTTTAAACATTTTAACAATCAAATAATTGATTTAGAAAAGAAATTTCCAATAAAAAATGAAAAATCTACTTTTTCAGGTGATGAACTAAAAAAAAGACAACATACATTTGGTTATAGTTTAGAAGATTTAGAACTTATTCTTCATCCCATGGCAGAAGACGCAAAAGAGGCGATTGGTTCTATGGGTGATGACACTCCACTTGCAGTATTGTCTGACCGTTATAGACCGCTTTACCATTTTTTTAGACAAAACTTTAGTCAAGTTACAAATCCACCAATTGATTCTTTAAGAGAAAACAAGGTTATGAGTTTAAAAACTCGTTTTGGTAATCTTGGAAATATTTTAGATTTTACTAATTTAACAGAAGAAAACATATATGTTTTAGACAGCCCCATATTATCAAATTCTCAATTAGAAAAATTTATTAATTTTTTTGGGCAAAAATCAATAACTATTGATTGCACTTTTGATAAAAGTGAAAATCTTGAAACCTCTATTGAGAGAATTAGAAAAGAATCTGAAATTGCAGTTAGACAAGGTCTTACTCAATTAATCTTAAGTGATAAAAATATTTCTGAAAAAAGATTACCAATTCCTATGCTGTTAAGTGTCGGTGCAATAAATACTTATCTTATTAAAAAAAAATTAAGAGGCTATGCATCAATCAATGCTCAAACTGGGGAAGCATTAGACACACATTCATTTGCAACACTTATAGGTGTTGGGGCTACAACAGTTAATCCTTATTTAGCACTGGATAGTTTATATCAGAGATTTGAAAAAAAATTATTTGGAAAGTTTGAGTACGATGAATGCATAGAGAGATATATACAATCAGTAAATTATGGGCTTTTGAAAATAATGTCAAAAATGGGAATTTCGGTCATAAGTTCTTATAGAGGTGGATGTAATTTTGAAACAGTTGGTTTGAGTAGAACAGTAGCATCAGAGTATTTTCCAGGAATTTTATCAAAAATTTCAGGCATAGGTTTAAATGGAATAGAAAAAAAATTAAGAACTATTCACAAAGAAGCATTTGAAGGAACAGATACAGTTTTACCAATTGGGGGAATTTATAGGTATAGAAAGAATGGTGAAACTCATCAATATCAAGGTAAGCTTATTCATCTTTTACAAAGTGCAGTTTCGTCAAATTCTTTTGAAGCTTATAAAAAATATGCAGAAGGTATTTATAATCTTCCACCTATACATCTTAGAGATTTGATTGGATTTAGAGATAGAAATTTAAACCCATCTTTAGATATTTCAGAAGTAGAACCAATTGAAAATATTTTAACAAGATTTGGAAGTGGAAGTATGTCTCATGGTGCATTATCGAAAGAAGCACACGAAACTTTAGCCATAGGAATGAATAGAATTAAAGGAGCCTCTTGTAGTGGTGAAGGGGGTGAGGATGAAAAAAGATTTATTAAGATGGAAAACGGTGACAGCGCTAACTCTAGAGTTAAGCAAATAGCCTCAGCAAGATTTGGAGTAACACTTAAATATCTAAATAACTGTAACGAAATAGAGATTAAAATTGCACAAGGGGCAAAACCTGGTGAGGGAGGTCAATTACCAGGGTTTAAAGTCACAGAAGAAATTGCTAAATTAAGACATTCGACACCGGGTGTAACTCTAATATCGCCACCACCTCACCATGATATTTATTCTATCGAGGATCTAGCTCAATTAATTTATGATCTTAAACAAGCAAATCCAAAAGCAAGAGTTGGAGTAAAATTAGTAGCATCATCTGGCATAGGAACAATTGCAGCTGGTGTAGCTAAAGCTAAAGCAGATATAATTTTAATTTCTGGACATAATGGAGGAACAGGAGCAACACCACAAACAAGTGTTAAATATGTTGGGATACCTTGGGAGATGGGTTTAACTGAGGCTAATCAAGTTTTAACTTTAAATAATTTGAGACATAAAGTTACCCTAAGAACAGATGGTGGAATTAAAACAGGAAGAGATGTTGTTATTGCAGCAATGATGGGGGCAGAAGAATATGGTGTAGCAACTACAGCTTTAGTAGCCATGGGATGTATAATGGTTAGACAGTGTCATTCAAACACATGTCCAGTTGGAGTTTGTACTCAAGATGAAAAACTAAGAGAAAAATTTTCTGGTACGCCAGAAAAAGTAGTTAACTTATTTAAATTCATAGCTGAGGAAGTAAGAGAAATTTTAGCACAAATAGGATTTAAATCATTGAATGAAATAATTGGTAGGACTGATTTATTAAGACAGGTAAGCAAAGCATCACCAAACTTAGACGATTTAGATCTAAATCCTTTATTTGTTCAAACAGATGCTGGTGAGAACACGAGGTACTGTACAGTTCCAGAAATAAATTCTGTTCCAGATACTTTAGATCAAGAAATTTTACCTGAAATTAAAGAACAAATTGGAAAAGTAAAAATTATTGAAAAAGAATATATTATTAAAAATACTCATAGGACTGTTGGTACAAGAATTTCTAATCATCTTTATGAAAAATATGGATCTGAAAAACTAGAAGATGGCTTTTTATCTTTAAAATTTAAAGGATCAGCAGGGCAATCATTTGGAGCATTTGGAATCAAAGGTTTAAAACTTATTTTAAAAGGTGACGCTAATGATTATGTTGGTAAAGGTTTGTCAGGAGCAACAGTGGTAGTTAAACTTCCAGATGAAAGTAATTTAGTTTCACATGAGAATACCATAATAGGAAATACAGTTTTGTATGGAGCAACATCTGGAAAACTTTTTGCAGCAGGTCAAGCTGGAGAAAGGTATGCCGTAAGAAATTCAGGATCAATTTCGGTTATTGAAGGCTGTGATTCTAATGCTTGTGAATATATGACTGGTGGTACAGTTGTAGTTTTGGGTGATGTAGGAGACAATTTTGGAGCTGGAATGACAGGTGGAATGGCGTTTATTTACGATATAAATAAGAAATTCGACAAAAAAGTAAACCCAGAAACTGTAGTGTGGCAAACACCAGAAACAGACCATTGGATAGCTTATTTAAAAAATTTAGTACAAGAGCATCACCAGGAGACAAATTCAGATTTTTCTAAAAAGATAATAGAAAATTTTGATAAGGAAATTTCTAATTTTATTCAAGTTTGTCCAAAAGAAATGATTGATAAGCTAAAAAACCCAATAAGTTTAAAATCTATTATAAAAGAAGTTAGTTAAAATGAAGGATATAAATATTTTTTGTTTTGGTTTTGGCCAAGTAGCAAAAAACTTTATAAAGAAGCTTAATACTGAGCAATATAATATTAACTTGTCAGCAACTTCTAGGAGTGAGTCTTCAAAAAAAATATTCAATGGTATTAATTATAATAGCTACCTATTTAATAGTGAAAAATTTGATAAAAATTTAGTTATAAAATTAAAAGAAGCAGATCATATTTTAGTTTCTATACCACCAGAAAATCAAGAAGATCTAGTTGTAAAAAATTTTTCTAAATTTATAGAAAACTCCAAAGTAAAATGGATAACCTACTTATCGGCTACTAGTATTTATGGGGATCATAAGGGAGAATGGGTTAATGAAAATAGCAAAACAAACCCAATCTCAACTAATGGTATTGCAAGATTAAAAGCTGAAAATGCATGGGTTTCTTTAGAAAAAAATAACAAAATACCAATTCAGATATTCAGGTTATCTGGAATCTATTCTAATGAAAAAAATATTTTAATACGTCTAAAATCAGGAGATGTGAAATTGATCAATAAAAAAAATCATTATTTTTCTAGAATTCATGTGGATGATATTTCAAACATATTATTTAAATCTTTATCAAAATTTAAGTCAGGAGAAATATATAATCTATCTGATGATAAACCTTCCACATCTGAAGATGTTACTTTATTTGGAGCAAAAATGTTAAATATTGAAAATATTGAAAAAATTGAAGTTGACCAAATTAAAAGTGAGATGTTGAAAAATTTTTATAATGAGTCTAAAAAAGTTAGCAACAAAAAGATGAAAAGTTATTTTAACTATAATTTAAAATTTCCAAGCTACATTGAGGGACTAAACTATATTAGAAGTAATTTTATCTAGTTCTAAGAGTATTCTCTTTAGGCCCTGTCTCTTATACACATCTGACGCTGCCGACGATATGCAGTGTGTAGAT
>OJIV01000211.1_pt1 | contig 26227 bp, 29 predicted proteins | sample 1595861 | NCBI WGS metagenome assembly OJIV01 (sample SAMN05416883, study PRJEB24817) | seawater metagenome | isolation source: Sea water | place: Canada:Atlantic | collected 2013-11
CGAGATTTCTGCCTGTCTCGTGGGCTCGGAGATGTGTATAAGAGACAGGGCTCCACCAAGATCCGCTCTTTGGGAATCTCCGGCAGCTGCTCCGAGAGCGCTTGCGCCATCGAGGCCGCGGTGACCACAAAGACACGCTCCGGTGGGATCAGGGGAGCAAGCCGGTCAACCGTGCGGCGAATCAGCGAGCCGCCAGCATCGATTTGCAGGCACTGCTTGGGTCGATCCCGCCGCGAGCGAGGCCAGAAACGCGCCCCCACGCCGCCGGCGATGACCAGAGCGTAGAGATCAGACACTGGGTCCTCCCGGCAAATCCTGCGCAGCGAACAAGGCCGGCTCCATCTGGGACAGAGCGTGGTAGGCCACGACCGCGACAGCATTGGACAGGTTTAAGCTCCGTACCGGTCCAGGTGAAGGGATTCGATAGGCACCGAAACGCTCTACCCAGTCCTGGGGCAAGCCCTTGGACTCACAGCCAAAGACCAAGACCAGCTCTTCGGGGACGGGCATCGCCGTGTAGGGCTGCTGGCCGCGCGCCGAGAGGCAGGCCATGGGCCGCTCTCCCACCCAGGCCAGGAAGCTCTTGACGTCGGCGTGCTCTTGGAGCTGAACGTGTTTCCAGTGGTCGATGCCAGCCCGACGCACAGCCTTCTCGCTGGTGGAGAAGCCCAAGGGGTGAACCAAGTGCAAGCAGGCATCGATGCCGATGCTCAGGCGCCCGATGTTCCCCGTATTCCCGGGAATCTCAGGCGCGATCAAGGCAATGTGAAGACGCCCCAAAGCTCAGGCTTCGGACTCAGAGTCGTCTTGCTCGCTCTCAGGTTCGGGCTCAGGAGGAGCGGTGTAGGCCCCGACCACGACACGAGCAGGGCGAATCACGCGGGTACCGACGCGGTAGCCAGCGGAGAAGACCTGAACGACCTTGTCATCCAGGGCGGCCTCGGTCACGGGCATGGTGGTGAGCGCCTCGTGCTGGTTGGGATCGAAGCGCTCGCCTTGAGCGCCGATCTCCTCCAAGCCCATCTTCTTGAAGCCTTCCAGGAAGCCCTTGTGGGTGGCGTTCACGCCGCCGAGCACTTCCTTGTCCACGCCGCCACGCTCCAGCGCGTCGATGCTGCGGCGCAGGTTCTCCAGGGGCTCAAAGAGCTTGGAGACCACATCCCCCTTGAGGATCTGCTCCTTGAGGGCCGCCTGTCGCTCCAGGCGTGCCTTGAAGGCGGTCATCTCTTCCTGCACCTTCAGGTAGCCCGCGCTGACCGTCTTGAGACGGGCCGTGGTGGTGTCGAGCTCCGCTTGGAGCTTCTCCAGAGGGGTGAGCTCCGGTGCAGCAGGAGCGGCCTCCTCGGCCATCTCCTCCTGTTGTTCGGGGTGAAGGTCAACGACCTTGTCCTGCGCCGAATCTTGGGTCTCGCCCGACATGCCTGCTCCTTTGGTGGGCCCCTTAACCGGCAGCCCATCGATGAGGCTCAGATGCGCACCACACCCCCAGCGTCAACCTCCTTGACGAGGCTCGGGACAGGCATATGTGCTGAGGTGCGCCCGGAGGCAACGTGGAGAACAAGCAGACCAAGCTCTTGACCGTGATGGCAGCGGTCTTGGTGATCCTGGTGCTGGTCATCCGCTTCATCGATCCGCCCGAGGACGAGCCCGATGGCCCCAGCCCTGTTGTCACCACCGGCTTGGTGGAGCTTCAACCCGACCAGGTAGAGCGCCTGACGCTGATCACCCCTGAGGGGACCTTGCTCGCAGAGAACAGCGCGGGCGGCTGGCTGATCGTAGAGCCCGCCCAAGCGCGGGGGGACGATGCTGCCCTGGAAGACCTGGTTCGGCTCTTGGATGGCCTGCAGGCCGAGCCCCCCATCGTCGGCGCAGATCCCGGCCGCTACGGCCTGGACGATCCAGCCGCCACCCTGATCCTGAACACGCGAGATGGCCAGGAGCACCGCCTCGAGGCCGGCATCGACAGCCCCATGGGCATCAAGGGCTACGTGCGCTTCAACGGCGGCGATGTGCAGGTCTCCTCCAGTCAGCCTCGGGCCACCCTCGCTCGACCATTCGAGGTCTACATCGATCGCCGCGTGGTCAGCGTGGCCTCGTCGGCGGTCTCCACATTGAGCTGGTCATCCCCGGAAGAGTTCGGGGCGAGCTGGACCTTGAACAAGCGAGGCGATCACTGGTTCCTCCCAGACGGACGGCGGGCCAAGGACGGCGCTGTGGACGGTCTCCTTGCGATGGTGGGGTCCATGCGCTTCGAGGGCATCGATGCCCAAGCTCAGGACGGGGAAGGTGCAGCCCGGGCCACTCTGAGCTGGCAGGACGAGCTGGGTGAACGTCGGATCGTCTTCCTGGGAGAGAGTCCCCTGGGCATGCGGGTCCTGGCGCCGGACGGACGCACCGGAACCGTGAGCGACTTCGAGGCCATGGTCTTCACCGCGGAGCAGCTCCTGGAGGATCGTCTGGTTCCGATCTACCCCAGCGGTCTGCAGCGCATGGAGATCCACCTGGGTGAGCAGAGCGCGAGCTGGACTCTGGGCCCAGAGGACACCTGGCTGCGGGACGGACAACCGGATCCTTCACAAGGCCGCGCAGTGTTCGAGATCGCCACCTCCGCTGGCGGGGACCGCGTGACTGCTGTCCCGGCCCCCAGCGCGAGCACCGGCTGGGTGGAGCTGGACAATGGTTACGAGACCGTTCGGGTCACGCTGGCCCAAGAGCACGACGGTGGCCGAGTGGCAGTTCCCGAGGATGGCGAGCCGCCCTTCTGGGCACCGGCAAGCTCCATTGACCTGCTGGGGGCGCTCTTCCAGGAGCCCTAGGCCCCGTCAGCTGGCCTTGCGCTGCTGCTTGAGGTCCTCGGAATCGAAGATGCTGGTCGCTCCCTGTTCCGGGGTGTGGAAGCTGCGGCCCAGCACCCGAAGCACGCGGGCCTGTACTTCGCGCTCTCGCTCTACCGGAAAGAGCCGGATGAAGCTGGACAGAGCACCCTTCGCGCTGTGGGAGGGCACGCTCACCAAGATGCGCCGTCCTTGTTCCGCTCCCTGAAGGATTCGCTCGGCGGAGACGGGGTCGCCCACCGAACCTAGGACCACAAAGTCAGCATCGTGACGCAGCGCGCTGCGCAGTCCGGTCGGCCAGTCCTTCGTGTCGGTCCCGACTTCACGGTGTGAGACCGCCGCCCGAGCGTCCCGGTGGAGGTACTCGATCTGGTCTTCAAGCACGACCAAGTGCCCGCCAACCTTTTGGTTCCAGTGGTCCACGATGGCGGCCATCATGCCCTGCTGGCGTGGCCCGCTCACAAAGCTGAGCCCATCGAGGCCTTCGACTTGCTGAGGGGTGATCCCCATCTCGCTCAGGCTCGGGCAGCGAATCGCGAGGCGGTGAATGCTGATCCCCAAGCTGCCACGCTGGCGGTAGATCAGCGCGCGGAAGCGCCCTACCCCAGGCATTCCAAAGGCCAACTCCTGCTCCTGCAGGTTGATCAGGGTCAGCTCCATGTCGGCCAAGCCCATCAGGCTCATCGCAGCGTTCTTGGTGTCCACAGGCCGCAGGGGGTCCTCGGCCAGCCGCACCATCTCCCCGTCAATGCGCAGCGCAGGTCGCCCAGGGACCTTCAGCAGCAGATCACTGGCCTCGGCGTCTCCGAGCTGCCGAAGCAGTCGCACCAAGTGTGGTCGGTCGTAGCGCACAATCACCTCCGCCCCTTTGATCGGCTCAGCCAGAGCCGACCATGAGGGGCGAGAGGCTCAGCGCTTGCCTTTTCGGGCCTTCCGCTGGTTCTTGCGTGCCTTGCGCTTGGCAAGCTTCTGCTTGGCCGTCAGCTCCCGCGGCGGGTTGGGCTTAGTGCCAGGGGCCATCAACCCAGGGGGCATGCCCATTCCGCCGGGCATCCCAGGCATTCCGCCGCCACCCATCATGTTGCCAAACATGCCGGAGTCGCCCATCTGCTTCATCATCGAGCGAGCCGATACGAAACGATCGTAGAGCTCCCCAATGTCCTTCTCATCGCGGCCGCAACCGCGGGCGATGCGCTTCCAGCGAGAGGGGCTGTCTTTGAGCACGTCAGGGGTGTTGCGTTCCTGCTTGGTCATGGACTGGATGACCGCCTTGACCCGGGTCAGCTCTTTGTCGTCCAGCGCATCGTCGGGAATCATCGCCTTCATGTCGTCAAAGAAGGGCAGACGCTCGAACAGGCTCTTCAGAGAGCCCATCTTCTGCACCGTCTCCAGCTGCTTGAGGAAGTCGTTGAAGGTGAAGTCGCCCTTGAGCATCTTCTTGGCGTCGACCTCGGCCTCGCCCTGGTCCATGTGCTTCTCAAAGTCCTGGACCAAGCCCACGACATCGCCAAAGCCCAAGATTCGGTCGGCCAAGCCCTGAGGACGGAAGTCCTCCAGCTCATCCAGGCCCTCGCCCATTCCCAGGAACTTGATGGGCTTGCCCGTCACTTCCTTGATCGAGAGCGCAGCACCACCGCGGGCGTCACCGTCCAGCTTGGTGAGCACAAAGCCCGTGAAGTCCAAGCGGGTGTCGAACTCTTTGGCGGTGCGCACGGCGTCTTGGCCGATCATCGCGTCACAGACGAAGAGGATGTTGTCCGGCTTGGTCTGCTCCTTGATGTCCACCAGCTCTTGCATGAGCTTGTTGTCCACCGCCAAGCGGCCTGCGGTGTCGAAGATCACAACATCGCGGCCGACGTTGCGGGCCTGAGTGACCGCCAGCTTGCAGAGCTGCACAGGGTCCATGCCCTTGATGGAGAAGACCGGAACGCCCAGCTTGCGCCCCAGGGTCATGAGCTGGTCGATGGCCGCTGGTCGGTAGATGTCCGCGGCGACCAGCATGGGCTTCTTGCCCTCGGAGAGCAGCTTGCGGGCCAGCTTTCCAGAGGTCGTGGTCTTGCCGGAGCCCTGCAGACCGCACATCATGATGAGCGCAGGGTTCGCCTTGTCCAGCTCCAGCGAGGTGTCCACAGGGCCCATCAGCGCCATCAGCTCATCGTGACAGACCTTGATGAAGTGGTCGCCGGCCGAGAGCTGCTTGCCCTTGTTCTTGCCTTTGCCCTTGAGGGAGACCACATCGCCCAGCGAACGCTCTTTGACCCGGCCCAGGAAGGTCTTGACGACCCCCAGCTCTACGTCGGCCTCGAGCAAGGAAACCCGCACATCCCGAAGGGCATCCGAGATGTTCTTCTCATCCAGCTGGGTCTTGCCCTGCACCTTGAGGCGGGCCTTACGAAAGCCTTGGCTGAGGGTCTCGAGCATGAACGAACTCCACTTTGAAGCGCCTGATAACACCCTGGGGAGACATTCAGGGCTGTGCGGGTCGGGATCTCTCCAAGGCCCTCTGAGCCAGCGCAAGCTCAGGATCCAACTCCAGGGCCTTCCCCCAGGCCTCTCGGGCCCCAGCGAGGTCACCCTGGCCCTGCAGCGCGTTCCCCAAGCCGTTGAAGCTCAGCGCCAGTCCCGGGTCCCGCTCGATTGCTGCCAAGTAGGCCTCTTCGGCGCCGGCGTGGTCTCCGGAGAGCTGGAGCACATCCCCTCGCCCGTGCCAGGGCCAGGGGTCTTCACCCCGCGCTTGAGCGGCCTGAGAGAAGCGGAAGAGCGCCTCTCCTGACTGGCCGGTCTCCAGGGCCCGCCTTCCAGCCTCGAGGTGGGCAACAAAGCCGTCGTGTTCTTGCACGCCTGGCCCGCCTCCCTTGCTGCGACCGGTCAACTCATGGAGCAGGACCTCGTCCGGACGGCCCGTCAGCCAACCACCTGCGCGCAGGACGCGAGTGACCACGCGGTCCAACCGCCTGGCCCAGATCGAGCGTTCTTCACTCAAGCTCCTCTGCTCCTTTCTCTGCGCGCCGTTAGAGCGCACATCGTAACAAGTGCTTGACGGTGGCCGCTGCCCGGGGCAGGTTGCGACGTCTTCCGGCAGGTGAAGGAGATTTCATGCACCTTGCGATCCTTGCGTTGTCCCTCTTGGGCTGCAACGAGTACGAGCTCGTCCTCTTCGACGGCACCGACGTTTTCTATCAGGACCCTGCGTCCGACGTAGACATCTTGTTGGTGGTCGACAACAGCTGCTCGATGGGGCCCTACCAGGGCAAGCTGTCGACGAACTTTGAACAGTTCATCAGCTACTTTACCGACGCGAACATCGGCTACCAAATCGGCGTGGTGACGACAGACGTCATGACCGTCGATGCCGGCGTTCTACGTGGACAAGTCGTCACCCCTGACACTCCGAATGGCGCCGCCATTTTCAAGGACTTGGTCCAAGTCGGCGTGGACGGTGCAGGCACCGAGATGGGCCTGGAGAGCGCCTACTTGGCCCTCTCTGGCGCCAAGAACCCCGGCTTCCTCCGTGAGGAGGCCAGCCTCTCTGTCATCTTCGTCTCCGACGAGGAAGATGCATCCCCCCTACCCGTCTACGAGTACATCCGTGCCTTCGAGGACATCAAGGGCGCGCGTTCCCGGGACATCTTCAACGCCAGCTCCTTGATCGTCACCGACGAGGCTGCTTGCACCGGACAAGGCTCTACCAAGGGCGACCGGTACATCGACATGGCCACGGAGACCAACGGCGTGATTGGCAACATTTGCGCCAATGACTTCGCGGACATCGTCACCGAGCTGAGCTTGAACGCCAGCCGTCTGCAGGACACCTTCTACCTGACCTCCGAGCCAGACGTGCCCACCCTCCAGGTGAGCATCGATGAGACCGCCGTTCCCTGTGAAGAAGGAACTTGGACCTTCACCCACTTGGACGACAAGCCTGTGGTCATCTTTGACCGCTCGGCCCTCCCGCCTCCCAACGCCCAGATCGCCATTCGCTACTACTACGGTAGCGGCGATGAGATGAATTTCTGCACCGGCGAGGACTCGAACGAAGAAGACACCGGAGCTGCAGAATGATTGTCCTCCTGATGAGCCTGGCCTGCACCGACGGCGGCATCGGCGAGCCCGACTGCCTCGACAACTCGGCCTGTGAAGAGGGCGAGGCTTGCGTTGCAGAAGAATGCGTCGCCGTGGAATGCCTCGACTCCACTGCCTGCGGCATCGGCCAGTTCTGCGACCCACGCAACTACATCTGCATCGAAGGCTGCGAGAGCGACGGCGACTGCCTCGCTGGTCAAGAGTGCAACAAGCAGACCTTGGAGTGCGTCGACAGCGCCTGCCGTAGCTCTGAGCTGGACTGTCAGGTCGGTCAGAAGTGCGACAAGGTCACCGGCCAGTGCTTCGACTTCCCAGGCAGCCTCTGCGATGAGCGCTGTGACATCGGTGATTTGTGGGGAAGCTGCAGCGGCAACGCGAGCTGCGAGTTCTTCATCACCGGTGAGACTTGCAACAACGACAGCCAGTGCGCCGGAGCGGCAACCTGCGACGACTTCATCGTGCAAGAGGGCTGCAGCAACAACAGCCAGTGCCCAACTGGCTCCGAGTGCGACACCTTCTGGGGCTACTGCACCCAGGGCTACTGCCACGAGGACTACTGCATGCCCGTGTGCAATCCCTCCGTAGCTGACAGCTGTCCAGCCGGCTTCCAGTGCCTCTCCGACGGTCTGGGTGGCGGCTCTTGCTACGGCGAGTGCGGCTACTACAAGGAGAACGGCTACCTCTAAGAGGGCTGTTCACTGAGAAACGAGGCGCTCTCCTTTTTGGAGGGCGCCTTGTTTGCTCTGGGGTTGCTGCCAAGGCCGACCCACTCCAGCGCCCATCAGCGCGTCCCCGTACTCCCAAATCCGCCGCTGCCCCGCTCGGTGTCCTCCTCGACCTCACTGACCTCGACGACGGGGAGCTGCGCTACCGGGACCACAACGAGCTGTGCGATTCGCTCGCCGGGCTCGATGCTCTGAGGGGAAGGATCCAAGTTGGTCAACAGGACCTTGAGCTCCCCGCGGTAGTCCCAGTCGATGGTCCCAGGACCGTTGATGACAGCGAGGCCCTTCTTGAAGGCCAGGCCGCTCCTGGCTCGCACTTGGCCCTCGTAGCCGTCTGGGAGCTGGATGCGCAGCCCAGTGGGCACAGCGACCCGCTGGAGGGGCTCTATGACCATCGCCTCGGGGATGGCTGCGCGCAGATCCATGCCAGCGCTCCCGGAGGTCTGATAGGCCGGCAAGGGCAGGCCCTCGCTGTGAGGGAGGCGCTGGAACTTGAGGGTGGGCACGCAGGGCTCCAAGGAACGAGAAAGGGGAGAGACCAAATTGGCCTCTCCCCTTTCCTGTTTTGACCTGTCGGTCAACCCATCAAATCAGTGACTATGCGCCGACGTTCAGGGCTTCCTTGCGGGAGAGGCGAATCTTGCCGCCCTTGTCGATGTCGATGACGCGAACCAGCAGCTCGTCGCCCTCGTTCACAACGTCGGTCACGCGCTCAACGCGCTCCTCGGAGAGGTGGCTGATGTGAACCAGGCCATCGGTACCGGGGAAGATCTCGACGAAGGCACCGAAGTCCACGACGCGCTTGACCACGCCCATGTACAACTTGCCGAGCTCGGCCTCCTGGGTGATCTCGCGGATCATTGCCAGGGCCTTCTCAGCAGCTTCGCCCGAGGTCGCAGCGACCTGCACGCGGCCGGAGTCGTCCACGTTCAGGGTGGTGCCGGTCTTCTCTTGGATGCCGCGGATGACCTTGCCACCGGGACCGATCAGGTCGCGGATCTTGTCGGGCTTGATCATCAGGCTGGTGATGCGAGGCGCGTGCTCGGAGAGCTCTGGGCGAGGAGCAGACAAGCAGTTGTCCATCTCGTCCAGGATGTGCAGGCGGCCGTCGCGTGCCTGAGCAAGCGCCTTGGCCATGACCTCGCGGGGAACGCCAGCGATCTTGGTGTCCATCTGGAAGGCGGTGATGCCCTCGCGGGTACCGGTCACCTTGAAGTCCATGTCGCCCAGGTGGTCCTCGTCGCCGAGGATGTCGCTCAGCACTGCAAAGTTGTCACCCTCCTTGATGAGGCCCATGGCGATGCCGGCCACTGGGGCCTTGATTGGCACACCAGCATCCATGAGCGCCAGGATGGTCGAGCAGACGGTGGCCATCGAGGAGGAGCCGTTGGACTCCAACACGTCGACGGAGCTACGCAGCACGTATGGGAAGTCCTCGAAAGAGGGCAACACAGGCTCCACGGCGCGGTGCGCCAGGCAACCGTGACCGACTTCGCGACGCTTGGGGGCGCGCAGAGGGCGTGCCTCGCCGGTGCAGAAGGGAGGGAAGCTGTAGGTCAGCATCCAGTTGCGGAAGTTCTCAGCGGCGCCCGGCCAATCGATGCGCTGGTTGTCGCGCTCGGTGCCCATGGCGATGGTGGCGAAAGCCTGGGTCTCGCCGCGGGTGAAGATGGCGGAACCGTGCGCGCGGGCAGCAACGCCAGCCTCGGACCAGATGCCGCGGATCTCGTCGGTGGCGCGACCGTCGATGCGGACGCCCTTGGAGATGACCTTCTCGCGCATGACCTTCTTGTCGAGCTTGCTGAACGCGGCCTTGGCAGCGTTCGTCATGGTCTCGACCTGGTCGGCGTCGACGCCCTCGATGACCGCAGCGATCACCTCGGCACGGACAGCCTTGAGGGCAGCCTTGCGCTCGTGCTTCTCGCCGGCACCCTGGGCAGCCAAGATGGCGTCCGCGAAGGGAGCGGTCTTCTCTTCCACGCCCTCGGGCGCGGCTGGAGGAGCAGGCATGTCGCGCTTGGGAACACCGGCCAACTCACGCAGCTCGTTGATGGCGTTGATGATGTTCTTGATGTTGTCGTGGGCCAGGTCCATGGCGTCGAGGATCACAGCCTCGGACACCTCGGAGGCACCACCCTCGACCATGATGACGGACTCGGAAGTACCGGCCACCAGGATGTTCAGGGTGCTGTTCTTGCGACCCTCGAAGTCGGGGTTGACGACCAGAGCGCCGTCGATCTGGCAGACGCGGACGCCAGCGATGGCTTCCTTGACGGGAGCGTCGCTGATGTGCAGGGCAGCGGAGGCACCGACCAAGCTCATCCAGTCGGTCTCGAAGTCCTGGTTGTAGGACATCACCGTGGCGATGATCTGGGTCTCGTTCCGGAAGGTCTTGGGGAACAAGGGGCGGATGGGACGGTCAATGACGCGGGAGATGAGCGTGGTGCGCTCGTTGCCGCGGCCTTCGCGCTTGAGGAAGCCACCGGGGATCTTGCCGCGGGCGCCGTCCTTGTCGATGTAGTCGACGGTCAGGGGCATAAAGTCAAAGCGCGTTGGGCTGTGACCGCAGACGGCGGACACCAGAACGCGGGAGTCCTGGACGTCGACGACGATAGCGCCGTGAGCCTGCTTGGCGTACTTGCCAGTGGAGAGAGTGAGGGTTTGTCCGCCGACTTCGACGGAGACAGAGTGCTCGTTGACACCATGCATGGAGTTTATTCCTTTCGTATTGCTGTTCGTGTCAGCAAACACAGGAAGCGCGTCCACCCCTCTGAATCTCCGTAGACCTTCTCGGAGTGAGCTTGAGGAGGGAAACCCTCACCACGCTCAGTCCGCGGAGGAGTACGGAGGGGCAGGTTGTGCGCCTCTCGTGCTCGCCTGGCTCAAGTGTTGAGCCTGTGGTCCCGTGTGAGGGACCTTCTCAAAAGATCTGTAGGCCTTGCGGCCTGGGACACCCTCAGCGGGGTGCCCAGAGTGCGAAAGGCCAGGCGATTGCCCAGCCTCTCAACAAATCAGCGACGGAGACCCAGACGCTTGATGAGGCTGAAGTAGCGAGCCTCCTCGCTGTTCTTCAAGTAGCGCAGCAAGCGGCGGCGTTGGCCGACCAGCTTGAGCAGGCCACGACGACTGTGGTGGTCGTGCTTGTGGGTCTTGAAGTGCTCGGTGAGCTGAGTGATGCGCTTGGTCAGCAGGGCGACCTGGACCTCGGGGGAGCCAGTGTCTCCCTCCGAGATTGCGTACTCAGTGATGATTGCGGCCGTTTCGGAACGGTGAAGCGCCATGTGATTTCTCTCTTAAAAGCTCAGCAACCGCAGCAGGGCACATTTGGCGCGACGACTTGGGAAAAGGCCGTCATCATGCCCAGCCACAGAGGCCGATCGTGAAGTTGTCCCCGACAACGCCGCCCATCTAAGACACCGACCCTGCAAAGTCAAGGCTGCAGGACTCGCAGCAAACGGGGTCCACGAGGCAGCACATGGGCCAGAGCGAGCAGGCGTTCCTGGTAGACCACACGGTATCGGTCGCCCAGCTCCACACCCGGTGGTGGCGCAGGACAGACGCCTTGCAGGGTGCGCTTGGCCTCGGGCTCGGAGCACTCCTTGACGGGCCAGCTCTGGAAGATGGTCTCGGGCGCCTGCAGGAAGGGCTCCAGCTTGTGGATCCACTCCTCCCTGGGCCGTCGCTCCAGGCGCACATCCCGGTCCCTGGCAAAGGCCGTGGCCCAGTCTTGGGTACCGCAGGCCCACTCTGCCAGGGTCGGCAAGTCGATGGACTGCTCGATCTTGAAGGGTCCCGAGGCCAGGCGCCGCAAGCTGCGCAGGTGTCCGACGGTGCCCAGAGCCTTGGCGATGTCCACACCCAAGACCCGCACATAGGTCCCTCGGGAGCATGCGACCTCGAAGCGCACGACCTGGGGTTGCTCGTTGCTGACTTCTCCGATGGGCAGCAGCTGCATGCTGTGCACCTGAATCTGCCGGGGCTCCCCGTGAATGAGGGTGCCCTCCCGGGCATAGGCGTACAGTGGCCTTCCCTTGTGCTTGACCGCGGAGTACGGCGGCGGCCGCTGGGTGACCTGGCCTACGAAGCTCTGCAGGACCGTGTCAACCTGGTCCAGCGAGACCCTGGGGCCGCTCTCGACCACCTCCCCTTCTGGGTCTCCGGTCTCCGTTGCGGTCCCGAGTTCAAGCTCCGCCTGGTAGACCTTGTGCTCCTCATCCAAGAACTGGATCAGACGGGTCACCCCACCGATGGCCAAGGGCAGGACTCCGGTCGCAAAGGGGTCCAGCGTGCCGGTATGCCCGACGCGCTTCACGCCGACTAGGGAGCGAAGGATGCCCACCAGGTCGTGAGAGCTGGGTCCTGCAGGCTTGTCTAGGACGAGGAAGCCTCTCAAGTCCTACTCCTCGCCTGCCGCCGGGGCTTCCTTGCCCTTGCGCTCCCGCTCCATAGCGTCCAGCATCGAGGTCATCCGAACGGCCTCGTCTACGCCGTCGTCCAAGCGGAACTCCAAGGCCAGGGCGTGGCGAAGCTGAAGGGCCTTGCCCACCCGGCCACGCAGCCATGGCGCGGAGGACTTGAGGCCGGCGAGCATCTCTTCGCCATCGCCGATGCCGCCCAGAGGGGTGACATACACGCGGGCGATGCCCAGGTCACCGGTGACCTGAACGTGGGTGATGCTGACCAGACCCACACGGGGGTCCTTCATCTCGGTACGCAAGACCTTGGCCAGTTCGCGGTGAACCAGGTCAGCGATGCGCTTGGGTCGAATGCCTCGCATGGGTCACTCCTCAAAGGGCGCCGCTTGTATTCCCCTCACGCGCCTTGGCAAGGCAGGACCGGTGCCTTTGGGCCCATCAGTCCTTGCCGGCCACCACGCCACCGGTCCAGAAGGTGGGGTCGCCCAGCTGTTCGATACAGGCCGCCGCGTCGGTCTCCACGCCACCAATCTCCAGCTCGTTGAGGGCCGCAATCGCACGAACGACGCAGGCTGGACGGCTGGTGTGCTTGATGACCAAGACGCCGAGCAGCGCCCCTTCCCCGACCTCCATTCCGGATGCGAAGGCCGTCTCGAGCTGCACACCTTCGGGAAGCTTCCACTCTCCGAGGGTGCCCCGAGACATCGCGCGGATGCGAATGGAGAGGGCGACCTCTTGTGGGTCCAGCTGGTCTTGGCCCCAGCCAATGGGTTGGCCGGAGACGACCTGGACCTGCAAACCCGCCAAACGAAGCCCATGGCGCACGTCTGTGAGCAGCATGCTCAGGGAGAGACGAGGACGAAGACCGATGCACGGTGCGGCGCCGCTGGGGTCCACCAAGAAGCCGACGCTCCCGACCCCTACAAAGCGAACCGCTTTGGCCACCGCGATGGCAGCCTCTTGCAGTCCTTCGGCCATGACCTGGCTCACTGGAGCGGGGGCTTGCTCGATGGACAGGCGCCCCTCGCGACGGGAAGAGCGCTCTTGGACCCCCAAGGCGACCACCTCGCCTTCTCGGTCCGCCACGACGGTGACCGTCACATGGCGGGCGTTGTCCACATGCTGCTCCAACCAGACCTTCTGCCCAGCATGAATGCGCGCGGTCCCCTCCTCCACCAGGCCTTCGATTTCATCGAAACGCATCGGCTCTAGACCCCATGGGTTCTTCAGCCAGAGAGGAAAGTCCAGACCTTCGGCAGCTTGGCGGATCTCTTGGTGGTTGATGAGCAGCGGCGAACCAGGAACCACTGGCACAGCCGAGGCCACGCAGAGCTCACGGGTCACCCAGCGATCACTCAGCCCCTCGATCTGCTCCGGGAAGGGCCCGATGAAGGCCAGGCCCGCTTCACGACAAGCCGAGGCAAGCTCCGCGCTCTCGGCCAGGGGGCCTGCACCGGGATGCAGACAGTCGCAGCCAGCGTCCAAGGCCGCGCCGACCAGATCGGCCTTGCGGTCCAAGCCTGGAACGTAGGCTGCATAGGTCGCCTCCTCCACATGAGGGGCCAGCTCATCTCGCTCTCCAAAGATCGCGACGGTCTCGTAGCCGCTGGCCATCAGGCTGCGGTGGAGTAGAGAGGCCAGCGGGCCCCGCTCAGCGATGAGGATTCGGCGCATAGACATGGATGCTCTCCCGTGCTCGACCTCGAGCGCTGGCACCATACTGCGAGTCGGGTCCCTTTTGGAGATCCTGACCCTGATCTGGAGGACAGTCATGCGCATTGCCATCTACGGACCGGGTCGCCTTGGAGGCACCCTGGCGCAGCTCCTGCCAAAAGCCGGGCACGAGGTGGTGATCTGGCGCCGCGGGGAGGCGCATCCTGCAGCAGACCTCCGCTGGCTGACGGTGCGAGACGCGTCCATCGCAGAGGTCGCCCAGACCCTCCCGCTGGGCGCCCTGGTCTTGCACGCCAGCGGCGCCAAAGACTTGCAGGTGCTCGCCCCCCACGTGGAGCGCGGCTCCCTGCACCCTCTACAGAGCTTCCCTGGCGTGACCCGCAGCGTCCCAAGAATCGATGGGACCCCAGCTGCCATTGCCGGCACCCCCAAAGCCCTCGCCGCCGCCCGTCAGATCGCAGATGACTTGGGTTTCTCACCCTTCGAGGTCCCTGGGGATCGCCGCGCCTACCACGCAGCAGCGGTGATGGCGGGCAACTTCGCCACCGTCTTGCTGGCCTGCGCCAGTGAAGCACTCGTACAGGCTGGCGTGCCCGCTGAGCAGGCTCCAAAACTCTTGGCACCCCTTGCCCTGGCGAGTATCGAGCAGGCCGCGCTGACTTCGCCGGCAAAAGCCTTGACGGGCCCTTTCGCTCGGGGTGACTCCGCGGTTGTCCAGTCCCACCTTGAGCTCTTGACCGAGTCACTCCCCCATCTGCTCCCCGCCTACAGGGCCTTGGCTGAGCGAGCACAACGTTTGGCTGCCGAGAATGACTTTCCCTCTGATGAGGGGTGAATAGGTCTTCTACAAGATCCGTTGACAAGCATGAGAGGAAACGTCCTCTCCAAGGCTTATGCAGCAGGAGATTGCCCCATGAAGAACCGATGCTATAGTCTTGACAGCATCGTCAGGAGCGTCCCGATGCTCGACGCATACATCATCGAGAGAATTCGCCGCGAGAAGGAAGCCCCAAAGAAGCGGGGCGTTCAGCGCGCACAGATCGAGGCTCCGCGCCGCGATCGACGCCCGCCTCCGCCTTCTCAGGACGAAGAGCCCGAGCGCGAGCGCGGCGTGGTCATCATCGACTTCAACATCTGAGCCCTTCTGGCTGGCGAACTCCGGTCCGCTGGCATTGAGCTCAAGCGTTCAGTCGCCGTAGGCGTCTGGCGACGTTCAGACCGGCGTGGACAAAGAGACGCAGGTCCTGGGGCGGCAGCAGCTCGGAGATGATCTCCAAGCCCAGCGGATCGTGCCGAATGGCACGCACTTGCGGAAGCGCCAAGAGCTGACTCAGGTCTTTGGCCAGGGCCCCCTCCTCCAGAAAGCCCCGTGCAGCAGAGGGCAGCTCTGCGCGCAGCGCCCAGCCATCGCGAGCCCCTACACGACGCCAGTCGGGATCATCGGCATGGGTGTCGTCTCGCATGGGCATGAACAGCAGGCGCTGGCGTCCCGGCGAGTCCATCCAGATCGTACACATGCCGGGAGCGAAGGGCTGCACCAGGATCTCCACCCGAGGTCCTTCGGCCATGCTCACGAAGCCCACGCCGTTCTTCCCGTCGATCTCCACGTCGCGGCCGTGTTCGGCCGCCAGGGGCGTCAGGGCCTCGGCATAGGGCAGATACTGCTCGCTGGGGTCCATCAACATGGCGACAAAGCCGCTGAAGGCCAGGACCAGGGCCAGCCCACCCAGGCCGTAGCCCAGGCCCTGGATGATGCGCAGCCCCAGCAATCCCTCGGGCAAGCCCAGCTCATAGCCTTCGGCCAGAGCCTGGACGCTGGGGCTCAGGAACCCCAAAGCCACGAAGACCACCCCAATGACCATCAGCAGCGCTGTACTTGCTGGCTTCAACCAAGGCTCCACGGATGCACCCCCCTGTCCTAGCGGGTCCGCTCCAACGGGGCCATAGCACCTCATCCACCTTGCCGAGACTGCGCCTGCGTGCTACCTCCCCGGGGTCCTCGCGGAACAGTGCGCGTCTGCGCCCGCTACGCCGCGTTCAGAGAAACACTGCACAGCCTAAGGAGGCCATCATGGCCCGCCGCTGCGTCTTGACCGGTAAGCGTCCCAACGTCGCCAACAAGGTCTCGCACTCCAACATCAAGACCAAGAAGCGTCAGCTCCCCAACCTCCAGAAGAAGAAGATCTGGTACCCGGAGGAGAACCGCTTTGTGACCCTGCGTCTGAGCACCCGTGCCATGCGCACGCTGCGCAAGAAGGGTCTGCACACCTTCGCCAAGTCCGCCGGTGTGGATTTGAGCAAGTACTAAGCTTCGGCTTGGAACGAAAGAAAGGCCCGGGCATTTGCCTGGGCCTTTTTTTGTGTTCGCCGCAGAAGCGACCGGGATGGACTGGAGAGAGGAGCCCAAGGGCCCCCTCCCCTTCAGCCTCAGGGTGCCAAGCGCTGTGCAGCCCGAGCCACCTTCGGGTCAGCATCGTTCACCAGGGGAGCGCTAAGGGCGGCCGCCTGGGTGGGGTCGATTCGGTCCAAGGCGTTCAACGCTGCCAAACGCACGGCCGAAGAGTCATCTTGGAGCAGAGGAGCCAAGTCCTGCGTAGACGAGGCCACCTTGTGCACGCCCAAGCTTCGGGCAGCGGCCTGCCGGACCATGGGGTCCGAGTCCGTCAGCATCGCGCTCAGAGCCAATCCAAGCTCCGCACCATCCGCGTGCATTCCAGCAAGCTGTGCGGCCTCGAAACGCTCCGTGTTGTCGCTGCTCTGAAGAGATGCAGCGATCAGCGGCAGCGCGAGCTCTCCGTCCACACGGCGCAGGCCATGGAGCAGTGCGGAGCGCACCAAGGGGTCCTCTTCCGCTTCGAGGAGACCAACGATGAGCTCGGGCTGGGTCTTGCCGACCGGGGCGAGCTGACGGGCCAAGGCCGTACGGACCTCGCCCACGTCATCCCCGTTGACCAAGCGATCGGCCAGCAGGGTGTAGCGGTACTCAGAGTCCGGCGTGATCAGGAAGAGCTGACCCGCCCTGTTCTGGATGGGCGCGACGGCAGCAAAGGCGGCGACCGCCTCCGGCTCGTCCTGACGGGCCAGATCCATTTGTACTTCCAGCGCGCTCCGCCAATCTGCCTGATGAAGCTCAGAGACACTGGTGGCGGCTGGGGTTTGAGTGGGCGCGGCCTGGGCGGCGCTCAGCATTGCCAAGAGGATGATGTGCATCAGTTGCTCTCCATCAGGGACCAGCCCTCGTTCCACCAATCTGCGCCGTCGTAGGGCTCACGAATCACGTTCGAACCGCAGTGAACCTCGCCCAAACCCATGTGATAGACCTGCCAGTCGTCCACAAACTCGAGACGAAGCTCCGGGGGCATCACAGCGCTGAAGGAAGCGACGATGGGATCGCCGCTGGTGTCGTTCACGTTGGTGCGCATCATTGGATCCGGCACAAACAAGGTGGTTTGACCCGCCGTGTCGTCCGCGACGATGAGGTTCGCCATGCCTGGGAAGAGCGCGGCCACACCGCCGCCACAGCCCGAGACCGTCTCAAAGAGGCCCGGGATGTAGATGATGTCGTCTTCTTGCAGGTCCAGCTCGTCAATGAGGATCTGAAGCTGGGGCTCCAAGACGTCCCGCGTCAACTCATCGTTGAGGCTGCGCAGGTGATCGTCAGCCAGAATGTCAGCTGGAGTGCCGTAGCCCTTGTCCTGGGCGAAGCGGGTCAAGCGCGTAGTGGAGTCCATGCTCTCCAGAGCGTCCCAAGCCATCTGGTCGTCGGAGTAGACCAGCTTCCAGCCAAGGCGGGAGCCTTCGACCGGAATGGTGGTGAACCACTCATCGACGTGCCCAACGCACAACCAACTGGAGTCCATCTCGAAGGGGGCCTGTACGGCCTGCTCCGCGAAGAGGTCTTGGACATCGTCATCGGGCGCATAGCGACCTTGAGCGCCGTAGTAGATACGACCCAGGGGATAATCAGGCGTAGGCGGGGCCACTTCGATGTTGCCGCCGTAGTCCTGCGAGGTCGCCGGTCCGCCACCCCAGATGCCGCGCATCATGTTGGGGCCCTCGAAGTAGTCTCTGGCGACCGGTGCCAATCCGCTGTTCCCGCCAAGCGGTCCTTGACCATCGCGGATCAGGTCCATGACCACGCCCATGTGGCCATCGGTGCCCACGGCGTTGGCGAACTCAAGCTCGTCCTGGAGCCAGACATCTCCGCCGTAGTCCATGCCGTCCACGGGGGAGAAGGCATCTCCCAGAACCTCAGCGTAGTGGTTCTCCATGGCGCTGTTGTTGTACCCGTTGTACCGAACGCTGGCCATGGAGGTCAGAATACTGGGCTGAAGGTGGTGATTCAAAATCAGCGGTGAGCCGGTGAGCTGAACCTCGAAGCTGTCCCCATTGACCAAGTCTTTGACCTGCATCGTGGCGGTCGCACGCCAATCACCGAACTCAACCTGGAACTCATCCCCAGCCATGGCCTTTCCGACCTCGGCCGAGGTCACTTGGTCCGAGAGAATGATCTGCTTGTTCTGGTAGACCCGGACCTTGTCCAAGTCCCCGCCGATCAAGCTGAGCTCCGTACGGGCGGGCAACTCCAGCTGGAAGGTCGTGTAGTCATTGTCACCCTCCTGCAGCCCCTGATTCCAGTCCGGACTGCCATCGGAGTCGTCGTCATCCAGGTTTGGGGGACCGACGATGCCGGGCACGGCAAGAGACAAGTCGGAGGCCGTGATGACGCCTTGCGTGGCGTACACACTCAGGACAACCTCTTCCTCAACATCTTTGTCACAGGCCGTCAGCGCCAAGAGCGCGAGGGGGAACATTCATGGACTCCACAGTAGTTGTACAGAATATGCACACCTGAAGCCCGGGTGTCCAGCCCCAGCGGGCGACCCGACAGTCCCCTCACATCAAGAAGCCCCGAATGCGCGGCAGACTGGCCACAGCATGGATGGGTTTGGGGCTGTGATCCGTCTCGACGAAGACCACCATCGCCTCGGGATGTCGCGCGTGGAATAGGTTCACGTTGGCTGGCTCATTGTCCATGAACAAGACCACCTCTCCGAGGGCGGAAATCTCCTCCAAAGCGTGGTCCTTGTACTGCGTATCGTCCTGCTCAAAGCTGGGCTTTGTGATGAGCCGCGTTCGTGGCACATCATAGGGAAAGCCCGAGCGGCGTAGGGCCTCTTCCGTACCCAGGTGCATGGCCCGATGCCGCCCCGTCAGGTACACAATCTCGCATCCACTTTTATGCAAGCGGCGAACCAGCTCAGCAGCCCCCGGCATGGCATGATCGTAGAGCACATACTCCCCGTCAAAGAAGCGCTCAAACCAGAACTCTTGGAGTTCATCCGCCAACTCTGCAGGCACCCCTGCCGCCCGAAGCGTGTCCGGCATAATCCAGTTCGTGAAATGCTGAGCTTGAACAGCCCAGAGACGGGCGTCCCCGGTGTGAGAGGCGTACTCGCGGAGGATATGGATCTGGCGGTGACGGCTGTCGAAGAGGCACCCATCCAGGTCCAAAACACAGACCCCCATCTCAACCGAGGTGGCTCTGTCCAGAATCTCCTGCAGGACCTGTGTTTGGCTCGGACTGCGATGAAGCGGCTGGTAGGCCATCTCTACAGGCTCCGCACTTCGGTGAGCAGTCCTTGCAGGTCCACCAAGGATGCGCTGTTCACGCTCTGGAGCAAGCGCTCCCCCTGGGTGAGCACCTCGAGTGCGCCTTGCACGTGGCCCAACGCGGCCAAGACCTGGCCCTGCATACCCAGAGTGATTCCCCTGGCCTCGCTCTGGCCAGCCTCCTCCTGAGCTTCTGCCGCTTTGGCGAAAGCCTGGGCGGACTGCTCCAAGTCTCCAGAGACGATCAGCCTCTGTCCATACACAAAGAGGGCCGCGCCCAAGCTTGCTGGGTCGCCGAGCTTCTCGCAGAGGTGGACTTGGGAGAGCCCCAAACTCAAAGCCTGTGGCACACGCCCAAGCTCCATGGCCAGCTCTCCAGCGCTGTGATTGGCCTCCATCTGCGAGGCCAGATCGGCCAGCTCCTCAAAGCTCCTTCCAGCATAGAGCAGCCGATCCATCGCCTGGGTCTTGTGGCCCATGGACAGCTCCACAGTGGCGATCTGCATGAGCAAGTGGGCGCGCTGGGGCACATCTTGAAGCAGCTCCACGCCGTCCAGGGCTTCCTCAAGAAGGCTCAATGACCGAGACAGGTCACCGTCACCGGCAGCCTGGTCGGCCAGGGTGCGCAGCGCTCCGACAACCGCAGACCGTGAGCCAGCCTTTCGCGCAGTGGCCAAGGCAGCCTCGGCTTGAGAGAGGCCCCCTCCACCTTGGAGCTGTGACTGCAGCCCCATAAATGCAGACTTGGCTTGAGCGTCTTCCAGCTCCTCGGCCAACTCGAGGCCTCGCTGAACAAGGCCCGCAGCCCGACTCTGGTCTCCTGTGGCCAGCGCGAGCTGCGCCAGCTGATGCAGCGCACGTGCCTCCCCTTCCCGGCTGCCGGCCTTGGACATCAACTCGACCAGGGACTGAGCGGCCTCCTGGGCCAGGTTCTCGTCCTTTGCGGCCAGCGCCACCTCGAAGCGCTGCTGTTGGAGCGCCGCCAAGCCTTCCTGGTCGCCGGTAGACTCCCGCAATGGGAGCGCCGAATCCAAGTGAGCCAACGCTTCACGCAGCTTGCCCAAGCGGGCATAAAGAACGCCCGCCAGGTGATGGGCCGCAGCAGATCCGGTGCGGTCTTTGGCGTTGGTGAAGGCCTCCAGGGCAGCCAGGGCCTGGTCGAGCCCTTGGGCATCTTGACCTGCAGCCTCGCTCTTGAAGGCTTCGTGCAGCTTGGCCATGCCTTGGCCGGTGGTCTCGCTCATGCGTGCTCCGTTAGGAGATGGGGGTAACCGAGCCATCCGTGTACGCCGTCCGCTTTCAAGACCTCTCCTTTGCCTGGCCCAACGGGGAGGCTCTGTGTGCCGGCTTGGACTTGGTGGTCCAGCCCGGGGAGATTCTTGCGCTTGTGGGCCCCAGCGGCTGCGGAAAGAGCACCCTTCTGCGCTTGGCCTCCGGCCTGCTCACCCCAACAGCCGGCGCCCTCGAGCGCCCTCAGGGCGAGCAGGCCTTCGTCTTTCAGAGCCCCACTTTGCTGCCGTGGCGCAGCCTGCGAGAGAACGTAGCGCTGCCCCTGGAGCTGGCTGGGCGCTCCGTTCCACACGGGGTCGATGCGGCCCTGGAGCTGGTGGGCTTGGCTGAAGACGCCGACAAGTTGCCCGCCGCCCTCAGTGGCGGCATGCAGATGCGGGCCAGCCTGGCGCGGGCCCTGGTCACAGAACCTGAGCTCGTGCTCCTGGACGAGGCCTTCTCGGCCCTGGACGGCCTGACACGCAAGCGGCTGCAGCTGGCCTTTTTGGAGATCTGGCGCACCAAGGGCTTCTCGGTCTTGATGGTCACCCATGACCTGGACGAGGCCCTCTGGCTGGCAGATCGCGTGGTCGTTTTAGAGGGGCCCCCCGTACGAATCAAGCAGATCGTGCAGGTGCCCTTAAGCAGACCTCGTGTGCGAGAGCAGCGCCATACAGCGGACTTCGGAGAGCAGCTCCAGCGCCTGGAAGCGCTCCTGTGAGCCGAGCCCTCCCCTTCCTCGTCGCCCTCCTGATCTTGGCGGCCTGGTGGCTCTTCTCTCTGACCCAGCCCGAAATCCTGCTGCCGAGCCCCCTTCAGGTCCTGGAGGCCGCTTGGACCGGCCGGGCAAGGCTGGCAGAAGCGCTGCTCTACACGGCTCTGAGCAGCCTTGGAGGCTTGGCGATTGCCACGGCCATTGGGCTGGGCGGCGCCGCGCTCTTTCTGCGCTTTGAGTGGCTGGAGCGCGCCCTCTACCCCTACGCGCTCTTTCTGCAGACCGTGCCCATCATCGCCATCGCTCCACTCCTGGTGGTCTGGCTCGGCTACGGCATCTCGGTCGCTGTGACCACCGCCGCCATCGTCTGCTTCTTCCCCATCCTCACCAGCGCCAACGCCGGCTTGAGCAGCCCTTCCCGCAGCGAGATCGAGCTCATGCAGCTCTACGGCGCGAGCTGGATCCAGACCCTGACCAAGCTCCGATTGCCGCGCGCCCTGCCCACCGTCTTGGCCGGCTACCGCAGCGCGGTGGGGCTCAGCGTGATTGGCGCCATCGTGGGCGAGTTCGTCGGGGCCACCGGCGATCCCGTGTCCCTGGGCTATTTGGTCATCAGCTCCTCGCGCTCCGCTGACACGGCGACCACCTTCGCCGCCGTTCTCGCCAGCGCCGCCCTGGCAGGCGCACTCTTCGCTATCGTGCGGACAATCGAGAAGCGGGCCATCGGTGCCTGGCACGGACACTCCTGAGAGAGACGCAGATGCTGATGTGGTTGCTGGCCTGCACAGGCACCCCCGAGACCCCACCCGAGCCCGGTCTACAGAAGGTGACCCTGGCACTGAACTGGGTCCCGGAGCCGGAGTTTGGGGGCTTCTACGAGGGGGTGCTCGGGGGCCACTACGCGCAGGCTGGCTTTGACGTCGAGATCATGGCCGGCGGACCGGGCGCGCCCAGTCTGGAGCTTCTCCAGAGCGGCAAGGCCCAAGCGGCCATCTCCGCGGGCGACGACCTCCTGCTCAAGCGCGCCAAGGGCATCCAAGCCATCGGGGTCTGGCCGGCCTTTCAAGACGCACCCAACGGGCTGATGGTGCGCGATCCAGGCCCCACATCCTTCTCTGAGATCCCCGAAGGCAGCCAAGTCGCCATCGAGTTGGGCTCTCCGTTTCAGAGCTTCCTCTGGGAGCAGCAAGGGTGGGAAGGAAAGGTACAGGCCGTTCCCTACACCGGTGGCGTGGGCCAGTTCCTGGCGGACCCTGCGATGATCCAGCAGGCCTACATCACCAGCGAGGTCTGTGTGGCGCAGGACAAGGGCGCATCGGTGCGCTTCCTAAAGGCCAGCGAGGCCGGATGGAACCCCTACGGCACCCTTCTGGCGCTGCCAGACCCGCTGCCAGAGTGGGCGCCGGCCTTTGTCGCCGCGACAGAGAAGGCTTGGCAGGCCTACCAGGCGGACCCAAGCCGCGCGAACCAAGAGATTGGCCGCCTAAACCCGGCGCTGACCCCCAGCGTCCTGGACTGCGTGACCCAAGCACAGGCCCCCTATCTGGTGGGTACAGCCGGCCTGGGCGCGATGGAAGGGGCGCGCTGGCAGCAGACGGCAGCAACCCTGGTGGGGTTGGGGCTTCTCCCAGAGGGAAGCAGCCCCGAAGGCGCCTGGCAGCCGCTCTAAAGCGCCTACTCTTCGTCCTCGTCGTTGGCCTCGCACTCGCCGTGGTCCTCTTCGCCGTCGTGCATGTGGCACTCCAAACCCTCGGCGCAGTCCGCGTCCGCGGTGCACTCCTCTCCCTCAGCAGCCCCTTCAGCACAGGCGCAAAGGGCAAAGAGAAAGGCAAAAATGGACAATCGGGCGATCTTCATGAGCTCTCCAAGGTGTGACGCGCCAGCTCTCGGCGCACTTGACCCACTATCTCTCAGGACTGCTTTTAGCAATTCAATTGCTTTATATTTCCGCTCGGCATAGCTTCTCAACATCAGGAGGCAAGGTGTCCGAGAGAGCTAGAGCATTCGCCGATGTGGCAGGGGGCATCCTTGGGCTGAGCTGTGCGCTGCACTGCGTCACCCTGGCCGCCCTGCCGGTGCTTCTGATGTGGAGCGCTCCAGCCTGGGCTGACTCCGAGACCGCCGAATGGGGCCTGACGGCGGCCAGCGCGGTCATCTCCGCTCTGTCGGCGGCCTGGGCCTACCGCGCGCATGCCTCCAAGCATGTGCTGGGACTCTTCGCTCTGGGCCTGGGCGCGCTCTTGCTTGGACGCTTGGCGGAGAGCGGCGGGCTATCGCTCGCTCCCCTCTTCAGCATCGGCGGGGGCCTTCTGCTCTTTGGAGCCCATGTTCGGAGCATAAAAGTGCGCCGTTCGGCTCAGTGCCCGTGCCCGTCTCCGGCATGATGCCCATCGTCCATCTCTTCTTCTCCGCCGAACTCAATGACCCGCGCCACACCAACCCCTGCCGCAAAGGCGTAGGGCAAGGCGTTGGTACTGGTCCACACCGGAGCACGAAGCTGGGCGTTCAAGCTCCAAAATTCGTTGATGTTGTACACGCTGCCGGCCACAACGGAGACCTCCCCAAAGTCCCCGCTCCCGCGGCTGTCTTGGGTGGCGCCCACAGCGGAGATCCCGAGCCAAGGCACAGCCTTGTCGCTGATCCGCCTCGCGCCGCGAACCCCGACGCTGCCAAAGCTGCCTTGGCGGCGCTCATCCGGTCCTTCATAGACCGGCACCCGAGCGTCCACGCTCAGAGAGACCAACCAAGTCCCGCCGTAGACCACGTCGCCGCCAATGCGGGGGTCCACGCTCTTGGATGCGCCAGGCAGAACACCCAGTCCTTGTGGGGATGTGCCAGTTGGCAACGAGATTCCAGGCCGAATTCGCACCACGAAGTCGGAGCGGTTCACGGCCAAGTAGGTGCCTGAGAGCGTCGAGTCCCGCAGACGGGGGCCCAGATCCGTGTCCCACTGCATCCCGATTCTCGCACCCAGTGACCAGCTCGGACTCAAGGCGTAGCGGGCCCCGCCCACAACGAAGCTTTCGTTGCGAACGCCGCCCATGGCCTGAAGTGTGGACAGGTCCGTCACCAAGCGCTTCTCCCCCAGGGGGGCATCGAATTCAGATCTCCCGACCGGGAGCTTGGGTTCACCTCACAAGCCTCATTGGGCTTGGGCCGGGATCGAGGCGAAGAGGAAGAGCAAGGCTGAGACGGGAATCATGCCCTCAAGTAGCCCGTTCCAACCCGGGCTGGCCCGTGCTATTGGTTGGGTCAACGTCTTCGGGCCTTGGAGTTTGTGATGCGCGTGATGGTCAGCTACCCGCCCCTTCGAGGCAAGGGCAGCCCAATGCTCACGCAGAACCGGCAGTTTCAGTGGTTCCATGAACCCAGCTACTTGTACCCCTGCGTGCCAGCCTCCGCGGCGACCTTGCTCGCCTCCGAGGGCCACGATGTTCTCTGGAACGACTGCATCGCCGAGCAGAAGAACCAGGCGCAGTTTGAGCGCTTGTTGCGGGACTTCAAGCCCGAGGTTCTGGCCATGGAGACCAAGTCTCCCGTCGTGCGTCAGCACTGGGAGATCGTCAACCGCATCAAGGAGATCGCGCCGGACTGCAAGGTGGTCTTCTACGGCGACCACATCTCCGGAAACCCTGGCGAGACCCTGGACAGCTCCGCGGTCGACTTCTGCATCACCGGGGGCGACTACGACTTCTCCCTGCGCAGCATCGTCAACACCCTGGAGAAGGGCGATGCCCCCGAGACCGGCATCTGGTGGAAGGGAGAGGACGGCTCGGTGACCAACTCTGGCCCCTACAAGGCCGAGCACCAGCTGGTGGATCTGCCCTGGATGGACCGGGACCTGACCAACGCCCACCTCTACTTCGAGAAGTGGAAGAAGCGCCTGCCATTCCTCTGGACCATGGCTGGACGTGACTGCCCCTACGGCAAGTGCACCTTCTGCAGCTGGACCGTCTCCTACCCGACCTTCTCGGTCGTGCCACCGGAGCACCTGGCCAGCGAGATGGAGATGCTGGTCAAGCGCTACGGCGCCAAGGAAATCTTCGACGACACCGGCGCCTTGCCGGGCGGACACTGGCTCAACCGCCTCTGCCATGAGATGATTGACCGGAAGCTCAACGAAAAGGTGATTTTCGACTGCAACTTCCGCTTCGACTACTTCACTGAGAAGAACGTTCATCTCATGAAGAAGGCCGGCTTCCGCAAGCTGATTCTGGGCATTGAGAGCGCCAGCGAGCGCACCATCGACATCCTGGACAAGAGCCTGACCAAAGAGCGCATCATCGAGGGCTGCAAGATGGCCTCGATGGCGGGACTCCAGCCCCACCTGACGCTGATGGTCGGCTACCCTTGGGAGACCCGCGAGGACGCGTACGAGACCCTCAAGATGGCTCGTGAGCTCATGCTCAGTGGCTACGCGCACATGCTCCAGGCCACCGTGGTCATGCCTTACCCAGGCACCCCGCTCTTTGAGCTGTGCAACCGCAACGGTTGGATTCGCTTCAACGAGACCGATTACGAGCGCTACGACATGACCGAGCCCGTCTGCGAGCTCACGGACATGAACCAGGAAGAGGTCGTGCAGATGGCCGGCCAGTTCTACAAGCTCTACCTGCACCCCCGCTTCTTGATGCATCAGCTCAAGCACATGCGCGGACCGGAAGACCTGGACTACATGACCCGCGGAATCAAGGCCGTCTACGGTCACCTGAAGGACTTCGCTGGGATTCGTGGAGATGAGGCCTTCGCGGCCAAGTAGATCGCGACCTCCTGGGGGGATTTTGCTGCCTCTAAGACTGCTGCTGGCTTGTCCCGCGCCCGAGGTCACACCAAAATCCAGCTTCCCACCCACCGCAGTGGAAAGCCCCTAAGCCGCCCCCCTGCGCTCCCCATCCTGTC
>OJIV01000220.1_pt1 | contig 25541 bp, 17 predicted proteins | sample 1595861 | NCBI WGS metagenome assembly OJIV01 (sample SAMN05416883, study PRJEB24817) | seawater metagenome | isolation source: Sea water | place: Canada:Atlantic | collected 2013-11
CTACACACTGCATATCGTCGGCAGCGTCAGATGTGTATAAGAGACAGATGTATCACCAGGTGCCAGCGAGATTTGGTACGACGGCGTGGACCAGGACTGCAGCGGCACCTCAGACTTTGACGCGGATCTGGACGGCCAGGACAGTGAGGTCTGGGGCGGTCAGGACTGTGATGATGGCGATGCCAGCGTGCGCTTCGGCGGCAGTGAGATCTGGTACGACGGCAAGGACGGCGACTGCTTGGGCGGCGACGACTACGACCAGGATGGAGACGGCTTTGCCATCGACACCTGGGGTGGCACGGACTGCGTGGACACCGATCCGGCTATCCATCCAGATGTAGCCTTGGACGAGTGCTTTGGTGGGGACCAAGACTGTGATGGAGAGGTGGACGAGGACTGTGAAGCGGAAGAGACCGGTGACACAGGCGATACCGGGGAGCCCCTGGACACTTCGGAGACCGGTGACACATCCGAGGACACCGGAGCGCCTTCGGAGACCGGAGAGCCCAGCGACAGCGAGCCCGACACGCAGCCTCAAGACACAGGTGAGGCCCCGGAGGCCGATGGCTGTGGGGGCTGCTCTGGGAGCGGCGGGGCAGGCGGGCTGGCCTGGCTCGCGGTGCTGGCGCTCGGAGCGCTTCGCCGCAGGCGCTGAGCTCAGTCCAAGAAGCGCGCGGCCTGTGCGGGCTCCGGAATCCTACACGCCTCAAGGGTGCCGAAGATGCGGTAGCGGTTGGCGGCCAGGAGCCGGTAGCCCAGGTCCGTCAAGAAGCTGGGAAAGACCCGGAACACCGAGAACCAGGACCAGGGCGCAGGCAGCTCTCGCAGGATCTGGAGCACGGCCTGGCTGCGCAGATACACCTGGCCATCCCGCACGAAGACCATCGTGTCCAGCTCTGTGGGAATCACCGGATTGGCGGCACGAAGCGCGGCCGCCAGCTCACCTTGCAGGGGCGCATAGTGGAGCCGACCTGCATCGTCGTGGTCCAAGAGCCACTGGACAGCGGAGTCACAGAGTCCGCAGACCCCGTCAAAGAGCACCAAGCGCGGAGGAGGACTAGAAACCACGGACCTTCCCGAGCTTGCGCCTCTCGCGCTTGGTTGGACGGCCCAGACCGCGTTCCCTCAAATCCAAGGGGGACTCCATAGGCTCGGGCTCTGGGGTGTGGTCGATGTAGAGCGCCTGGGCGGCCTCAACCGGGCCTCGCTTGTCGCCAATGGCGATGACTTCCAAGACGCGGGGCCCACCCAAGGTGAGCACGTTGACCGTGACGCCAGCGCTCAGCTTCTTGCTGGCCTTGACCGTTGTGCCGTTGATCTGCACGTGTCCGGCATCGCAGTTTGCGGTGGCCAGGGTGCGGGTCTTGAACATTCTGGCAGCCCAAAGCCACTTGTCGATGCGGGTACTTTGCACGCTCTCATCTCCTTGCCATCTGCAGTTTAAGCACGAGCAGCGGTGCGGCAGCCGCTCGGATAGCTTTCGCTCACCCAAGGGAGCCTTGCATGCGCCAACTCGAGTTCTTCTTCGACCTAAGCTGCCCCTACGCCTGGATGGGCTTCCACCGCGTCCAAGACATCGTCGCCCGCTATCCCGTGGAGCTGGTTTACCGGCCGGTCCTTCTTGGGGGCATCTTTCGAGACTTGGAGGCGCCGCAGGTCCCCGCCGAGAGCTGGTCCCAGGAGCGGCAGCGAATGATCGCCCAAGACTTGGTGCGACAGGCCGAGAAGCTGAACTTGAACCTTCAGTTTCCTGCCGGCCATCCTCGCCGCACCGTACAGGCTCTGCGGCTGATTCTCAGCGCGCCCAAGGCCCAGTGGCATGCCCTGATCACCCGCTTGTACGCGGCCTATTGGGAGAAGAAGGAGGACATCGCCGATCCAGCGGTGCTCGGCCAAATCGCCCAGGACTTCGGCCTGGATTTGGCCCAAACGCAGGACCCTGCCATCAAGGCCAAGCTCAAGGCCAACACCGATGAGGCCCTCAAGCGCGGGGTCTTTGGTGTGCCGGCATTCTTCTTGGAAGGGGACGAGCCCGGGGCTTTCTACTGGGGCCAGGACCGCATTCACTTCTTGGAGAAGGCCCTGGGAGGCCCCCAAGCCTTTGTGCCCCAGCCGCCCAAGGCCATTGGGTCCGATGAGCTTCACTGGTACTTCGACTTCAGCAGTCCCTTTGGCTACCTCTCCAGCCTCCGTGTCCGGGAGATTGCCGCCGCAGCTGGGGTACATCTTGTGCCCAAGCCCTTCTTGCTCGGAGCCCTCTTCAAGGACATCGGCACGCCGATGATTCCCATGGCGACCTTTCCGCCACCCAAGGTGCGCTACCTGGCCCGGGACCTGAAGCGCTGGGCGGACTGGTGGGGTGGACCCTTTGCGTTCACCAAGACCTTCCCGCTCCGAACGGTCTTGCCCCTCCGCATTGCGCTCTTGGAGGAGGCGGCGATCCAGCCGCTGTATAAGGCGGCGTGGGCGGACAACCGCGACATCGGGCAGGCAGAGGTTGTGCATGCCGTCCTAAGCGAGGCCAACTTGGACGCGGACGCTCTGATTGCTGGAACGCAAGACCCAGGTATCAAGCAGCAACTCAAGGACAACACCGCCCAAGCGCAGGCTTTGGGTGTGCCAGGGGTGCCCACCTTCAAGCTGCCGACCGGGGCGCTCATCTGGGGCCAGGACCGGATGGACGTGGTGGCCTCGCTTATGAGGTGATGCACGTACCTGCTTTGTGGCATCCTCGGGTTCCCCGGAGTCCGTCTACATGTTTCTGCCCATCTTGCTGTCCTCACTCGCCGCCAACGCACAAGAGGAGGCAACACCGACAGTTGAGCAAGCTGGCTCTGACATCCCGCGCCACCGCGTCTACTACGAATCCCTGGCAGCGCTGCGCTACAACCCTCTGGGGCTTCAAGAGCGCATGACCATCGGCTACCGCATGCGCCTGACGGACATGCCGCAGGACCACCTCTTCTTTGGGGACAGCTACGCTTGGGTTGGGGTCACGGGCCTGCAAACCCCGGCCTTCATGCGCGTGGGGCCCTGGGCTCGGTTGATGCCCATCTCCTTGCTGCGCCTGCAGGCCGGCTACGAGATCGTGCGCTACAACGGCGGTCTGGACCAGATGCTCACCTGGGACGATTCCTCCAATGTGAACTACAGCGATGACAACATCGAGGCCCTGGCGGCGGACGGAACCCTAAAGGCGCAGGGCTCGATCTTCACCTTGGAAGCGCGCATTCAGGCCAAGGCAGGTCCCGTCGCTGTTCGTGCGACTCTGGCCCGCTACGACTACAGCTATGACGTTGATGGCTTCGCCTTCTACGACCAGACCCTGGACATCCTCGCGCCGACCAATGGGGTCGTCAAGATGGGCGACTTTGACCTGCTCTACGTCGCCACCGACCAGCTGACGGTTGGTGCACGCTCCTCGCACACCCGCAGTGACGCCGAGTTCGCGGCGAACGACTCCGAGGCGACGCGCGCGGCCAGCATCGACCGCACCGGCGCCCTGGTCGCCTACAAGTTCAAGTCGGACCAAGGCTCCCGCTTTGACCAGCCCACGGTGTACGTCATCTCCCAGTGGCACATCAACCACGAATACCGTGCTGGCACGGAAGTGAACCGGGCCGTTCCTTATCTGGCCATTGGCTTTGCCTTTACCGGCGACGCCATCGCCTGGACGCCGCAGAACTGAGCCCTTCAGTCATCTCGAGCTTGTGCGCGACGTGCGCGCTTGGCTGCATTCTTGTGCACCCGGGCGCGCCGTTTTGCTTTGGTCTTCGCCGAGGGTGGGCGACCTTTTAGGGGCGGTTGCTCCTGGTGGTGTTCGGCCAGCGTGCCCGGGCGGATGCCCAGGTCAAAGACCGCGACCTCCCGTTTGCCGCGCTCCCCCGCGCGCAGGGGGAAGACGCTCGCACCGACCCCGGCTCCGACGTACACGGCCGCCGTCTTCCGGTCTCCATACAGGCCGTGAACGTAGCGGTGACCGGCCACCTTGCCGACGGAGAGCTCATGCAGGCGGGCCACGGTGAGCTGGCCTGCGTGGGTGTGACCGGAGAGCACGAACTCGGCGCCTCGGGCCCAGAGCCGGTCGGCGTCCTCCGGGACGTGAGCCAGCGCCAGGGTGGGAATGCGCGTGTCCAAGCCGTGCATGGCTCGGTCAAAGTCTGCGAATCCCGTGTAGGAGTCGTCGACGCCGGCCAGGTTGAGCCGTCGGCCCTTTAGCGTCAGCTGGGTGTGCACGTTGTCCAGGACCTCCACGCCGGCCCGGGCCAGGGCAGCGCGCACCTCGGAGGCGCCGTTCCAGTGGTCGTGGTTGCCCAGCACCGCGTAGGCCGGCGCATCGAGGCGACTCAGGGCTTCGATGAGGGCGTCCAAGTGGCCGCAGGAGTGGGCCACAAAGTCGCCGGTCAAGCACACGATGTCCGGCGCGCAGGCGTTGGCCAAGCGGATGGCCTCCAGCTGAACCTTCTGGGAGGTGACCCGCCCAAAGTGTTGATCCGTGAGGTGTGCGATGCGGATGGGGCTGCCGCCCAGGGCCTCCCGCTGCTCTGCGAAGCGCGCTGGGCCTGCAAAGCGTCGCAGGGCAAAACCGAGCTTCGGAGACGGGGATTCATGAGGTGACATGCCCCAAGCTAGGCATGGCCGTGGCCCGGGCAAGGTGCTGCACGGGCATTGCACGGCTGCGCAAGGACCGCGGGTCAGCCTGCGTCCGCCAACACAAAGAAGAAGCACATCTCCTCCTCGGTGCGCTCTCCGTAGAACACGTCCTCGGCGTTGTCGCCGTTGTCCCAGGTGCAGCTGTAGTCCACCTGCTCTCCGGCCTTGAGCTCCAGGGGCTCTCGAAACAGGTAGTAGAGCTGGTTGGAGAAGTCGTAGCCGGGGCCGTCCAGCACGCAGCTGTCGCGTTTGCGCTCAGGCAAGCCCATTGTGTAGCGCACACCCCGCTCATGCATGTGCGGGAAGACGCCGTAGATCCGGCGATCGGATTCGCTCTCCCAGGCGCCCTCGAAGGTGTAGTTGCTCTCACCGGCGGGAATGCGGAAGCTCTGGCTGCCGACCGTGACCATCTCCAGCGGCTGGTCCACCACCTCGGTGGCCCGCAGGGCAAAGCCGCTCTGGTCCACGAGCCCCAAGGCCTCTGGACTGGACTGGAAGTAGTGCATTTGCAAGACGAAGACCTCGTCCGAGGCCACCTTGAGCCCAGCCCCCTCAGCCATCTCCATGGCCTCCATACCGGGGGCCCACACGCCGACCAAGCCTTCGATGGCCCCCATGTCGTCGTTGATGCAGTCGGCGCCCTCTGGGCCGGTCCCAGCGCTTCCCAGCTCATCTCGGGGCACGGCACCCAAGACCATGTGATGCAGCACGCTGCTCTGGTCGATGATGGGCTGAATCCCCGTGATGTAGAAGTCGCTGTCCCGTCCATGCGCCAGTACAAAGCAGCGGTATTCGTTGCCGGGCTCTCGGTCATCGGAGAAGGTCGGCGCATAGCTCGGTACGGTGAGCTGAAGGTCGGTGTCGGAGAGCGCCAGGTTCTCCTCGGGCAGGTCCCGCTGAAGCTCGCCCTCGCCGTGGGCAAAGCCTTGTTCTGCCCACTTCTCCAGCAGCTTCAGGTCCCGGTCGCCCAGGGTCAGGCGCTCACTGCTCTGGTAATCGCGGCACTCTGGGTCGCTCGCTGGCGGAGGCATGGTGCCGTCTTGGGCGCGCGTCACGATGCGTTCGGCGAAGGCCTGAACTTGGTCCGGATCCTCAAAATCGCCAACGCCGATGCCGCCGTCTTGGTGGCAGCGAACGCAGTGCTGGTCAAGCAAAGGCTGCACATGCTCGGTATGGGTGACCTCGCCGGGAAGGCAGGCCAAGAGAAGGAGAATCACTTGCTCACCTCCACCAGGCCGTCGACCTGGACTTGGAGTACGTCTTCCACCCGAGGAGCGTTGTCCTTCAACAAGGTCAGCTTGGGGTCGCGCTCCGAGTCCACGCGCAGCTCGTAGGCGCCGATGTCTCCCAGTCCGTCCAGGTCGGAGTCCGGCGCGGTGCATGCGCCCCATCCCCAGACCACCACTTCGTAGGTGCCGGAGCTCTCTGGTGTGAAGCTGCCACCGGCGCACTCGTACTCCAGCGGGTCGTAGCTGCAGCGAAAGGCGTCATCGGAGACCGCGACGGTGCATCCCTGGGGGGCGTTGATGGCCAGCATGGTGTCCATCGCCGTGTCTTCGGCCACAGTATCCAGGATGAACTTGATCTTTTCACCGGCGATGGCCTCGAAGCTGTACACGTCCGCGGTGGCCTCGCCGCAGTCCACATCGCCTCGTGCGCTGAATTGAGGATTGCCCTCGAGCACGGCGTCAATGTTCTTGGGCTGCTCGCACTCAAAGTCCACCAACAGCTCGTCTCCGCTGGTCTCCTGAAAGCCGTAGCTCCACTCCAGCCATTGACCGTCCCAGTCCACCGTGGCGCGTGCCGTGCTCTCGCCGATCATGCCCGCGCTCTGCCAGCCGAAACCGTCCAGTCGGCCCACAGCCATCAAGGCATCGTTCAAGGGCTGCCCTTCGAATGTGGCGCTTGAGGCCGCCCAGCCCAGGCCGCCGTCGGTGATCAAGTCATCGTCGACGTAGGTCCAGAGACTGGGGAGAACGCAGTCTTCTGGAGAGTCGTCTCTGAGGATCTCCGGTGCGACGTGAAAGGCGAACTCGCAGTCGGAGCAGCCGGCGCCGTAGGGCCTGCCGGTCAGCGCCAGGTCCACATCACAGAAGACGTCTCCGTCTTGGTTTTCGCTGTAGTAGCTCAGCTCACCGGCCAGCGTGGTGTAGCCATTGAAGTCGTCGACCTCGCGGTGACAGGCGCTCAGAGAGAGAAGAATCAGCAGCATTGGGTGCCTCCTGTGAGCAGGACACCGGGCGCTTACAGAACTGTTACTTCGAGCCGTGGTAAAAAGCGCCGGGGCGGTCACCCGTACGAGGCACAGTGCAGAAGAAGCCCATCATCCTGGTCATCGACGACGATGAAAACAACCTGCGCGTCGCGTCAGATCTGCTGGAATCAGCTGGGTTTTCGGTGCGTGCAGCGCGCGATGGGCACACGGGCTTGAAGCGCGCGAAGGCGGCGCAGCCCGACTTGATTCTGCTGGACGTTCAGATGCCTGGAATCGACGGCTATGAGACCTGTCGCCAGCTGGTAGCCCAACGGGAGACCTCCTCGATCCCGGTCATCTTCATGACCGCGCTGACGAACACCGCCGACAAGGTCAAAGCCTTTGAAGCGGGCGCCGTCGACTACGTCTCCAAGCCCTTCGAGTTTGAAGAGCTCAGCGCGCGCATTCACACCCAGCTCAAGCTGGCCCGGCTTCAGCGTGAGCTGCGCGCCGCAAACACCTTGCTTGAAGAGCGGGTGGTGGAGCGCACCCAAGCCCTGGCCGAAGCCAACCGGGCCATGGCGCGCTTCGTGCCGACGGCTTCCTTGGCGGCCCTGGGGCACTCAGAGGTGCGCACGACCTCGCTCGGGGACAACATCCATGGCGAGTTCACGCTGATGTTCACGGACATCCGCAGCTACACGACCATGGCCGAGGCCTTGGGGCCAGAGCCCACCTTCCGCCTGCTCAGCGACTACTACCGGCGCATGGGGCCCATCGTGCACGAGCACGGCGGCTACGTCGGGCAGTACATGGGGGATGGCTTTCTGGCCAGCTTCCCAGACGCCACCCAGGCCGTGCTCGCATCCGTCGCCCTTCACGAGGCAGTGGAGGTCATGAACTCAGAGCGCCGGGAGAAGGGGCAGGGCGTCATTCGCATTGGCGTGGGACTGAACACTGGTCCGGTGACCCTCGGCATCATCGGAGACGAGGAGCGCTACAGCACCTCCATCATCGGCGACACGGTCAACCTGGCCTCGCGCATTGAAGGGCTCTCCAAGTTTTACGGCGTGCGAATCGCGATAAGTGGGAGCACGAAAGCGGCTTTGGAGAAGCACTTTAGCCTCCGCTTCCTGGACCGAACCAAGGCCCGCGGCAAAGTCGAGGAGACCTCCGTCTACGAGGTCATCGACGCCGACCCCAAGGAGCTCCAGCAGCGCAAGAAACGGGTCTCCATTGACTTCCACACGGGCCAACAGGCCGTGATGGAGGGAGCGCTGCCCGAAGCGATCTCAGCCTTTGCCCGCGTTCTTCAGGTCATGCCGGAGGACGTAACGACGCGCCACTGGCTGGAGCGCGCCTCCAGGCGGCTCCTCCAAGGCACCGAAAATTCATAGCGATCTGCGCCGGCCATGGAGTCTGCATTGAACCTCACTGACTACCGCGACCTAGAGCAGCTTCACGCCGGTGGCCAAGCCATCGTGCACCGCGGCACCCGCATCTCAGATGGGCGCTCTGTGATCCTCAAGAGCATGCGCACGGCCTACCCGACGGGGCCCCAACGCGCGCGCTTCCGTCGGGAGTTTGACCTGCTCAAGCGGGTGGCTGGCCCAGGTGTGGTGGAGGCCTTGAGCTGGGTCGATGCCCACCGCAGCCCTGTGTTGGTCTTGGAAGACTTTGGGGGCAGCTCCTTGGAGCGCCACTTCTCCAGCCCACCTCCGCTGGGGCAGGCCATGGACATCGCGGTCGACATCGTCCAGGCCCTGGAGCGCGTTCACGCCGGTCCGCTGCTGCACTTGGACATCAACCCCTCCAACATCGTGATCGAGCCGAAGACGCAGCAAATCAAGCTCATCGACTTTGGTCTCTCCATCGACCTGCCCCGCCAGTCCGCCTCTCTTCAGGCCGACCGCGTGCTCCAGGGCACCCCGCGGTTCGCAGCGCCCGAGCAGACCGGACGGATGAACCGAAGCGTGGACTACCGCAGCGACTACTACTCGCTGGGCGCCACGCTCTACTGGCTCTTCACTGGCCGAGCGCCCTTCCAAGCCGAGGACCTGCTCGAGCTCGTCCACGCCCACATCGCGCGTCGGGCCACGCCGCCGGATGAGCTGGTAGGTGGCATTGGTTCTGGTCTGTCCAACATCATCATGAAGCTCTTGGAGAAGAGCGCGGAGGACCGCTACCAGAGCACCTTTGGCATCCTGGCTGACCTACGCCGCTGCCGGGAGTTGGGAGCAGAAGCCGGCTTTGAGGTGGGGCTTCAGGACCGTCCTGCGCGCTTCACCATTCCAGAGCGCCTCTACGGACGGGTAGACGCCCTCGAGGTCTTGTTCTCCGCCTTCGATCGTGCCCGGGAGGGCGCCCGAGAGGTGGTCCTGGTGACCGGCGACTCCGGAATGGGCAAGTCTGCCCTCGTTGGCGAAGTCCAGCGTCCGATCTCCAAGCGCCAGAGCCTCTATGTGGCTGGAAAGTTTGACCAATTCGCCAGAGACATTCCCTATGCCAGCTTGGGCGACGCCATGCGCCGCTTCGTTCGCAAGGTGCTCACCCAGCAGCACGGCGACGTGGAGGGTTGGCGCAAGCGAATCACCGAGTCCGTCGGGGTCAACGGCGGTCTGCTCACCCAGCTCATCCCCGAGCTGGCCCTCATCATCGGCGAGCAGGAGCCCATCCAGGCGCTGCCTCCCTTGGAGGCCGAGGGCCGCCTGCACTTGACCATGCGGCGCTTCATGCGGCTGTTGGCGACCTCGGAGCATCCACTGGTGCTCTTTATGGATGACCTGCAGTGGGCTGACCTGCCCAGCATTCAGCTCCTGCGCGTGTTGGCCACAGACCCTGCCTGCTCCCACTTGCTCTTCATTGGGGCCTACCGCGACGGGGACGTCAGCGCTGGCCACCCGCTGCGCAGCTTCCGCCAAGAGATCGAGGACGAGGGGGTCGTGGTCTCAGAGCTCCGCGTCACCGCGCTCTCCGCAGATCACATCACGGCTCTGATCTCAGACTCGCTTCGCTTGCCGGGCCCAGAGGTTCAAGAGCTTGCGAGCTGGTGCTTTGAGAAGACTGCGGGAAATCCCTTCTTTGTCCACCGCTTCCTCTACGCCCTGGTCGAAGAGGAGCTGCTGCGCTTCGAGGGGGCTTCGGGCAGCTGGACCTGGGACCTTGAAGGCATCCTGGCTCAAGATGTGACCGACAACGTCGGCGAGTTTTTGGCCACGCGTCTGGAGCGGCTCTCTGCCCAGTCGCTGCGCCAGCTCACCGCCGCCGCGAGCATCAGTGGCAGCTTCAGCGCGCGAGAGCTGGCCGTGGCCTTGGAGGTGTCCTTTGAGACCCTGCTTGAAGGGCTCAAAGAGCCGCTGATCGAAGGCTTACTGGAAGAGGTGCCCAACGGCGAGGGCAGGGATGGGGACCGGCGCTTCCGCTTCATGCACGACCACATTCAGCACGCCGCCAGGTCCCAAGCCAGCGCCCCCTTCCAGCAGCAGGTGCATGCCCGGGTCGCGGAGATGCTGCTCTCTGAGACCGAAGACCCCGAGACCGACACGCGCCTCTTCGACATCGTCACCCACGTCAACGCGGGCACAGCCCTGCCCAGCACAGGGCTGGCCAAGGAGCGCTTGATCTCCTTGAACCTGGCCGCAGGAAAGCGCGCCTTGGCGGCGTCGGCTTACGCGCCAGCGAGCGTGTATCTGCAGACGGCCCTCTCACAGATGGGGGCGGAGGGCTGGGAGGAGGACTCCGAGCGCATGCGGGAGCTCATCGGACTAAACGCGATGGTCGCTGGAGTGCGTGGGGACTACGAGCGCATGGATGAGCTTGTGGACCAAGCGGTCGCGCACGCCCGGGACCACCTGGACAGCATTCGAGCGCTCCGGGTGCGCATCGACGCGCTCATCTCCAGGCTCCGCCATGAAGATGCCTTGCGCGTGGGCTTGCAGGCGATGGAGAGCATTGGCATCCACCTGCCGTGGTCCCCCAGCGAGGCGGACATTGGGGCTGGACTGCAGGCCACCTTTGCGCGCTTGGAAGGGGTGGAACTCTCGGAGATCGCCACCAAACAGCCTCCGGAGGACCCCTCCTTCATCTTGGCCATGGACATGCTCTGTGTCTTGGCGCCGCCGGCCTACTTCTTCAACCAAGCGCTGCTCCCGCTGCTGGGTGTCGAGCTGGTGCGTCTCACAGTAGAGGAGGGGCCAACCGCAGTATCTTCCTATGGTTTCGCGCTCTTGGGTCTTGTGCTGTGCGATGTGGGGCACATCGACCAAGGCTATGCCTTTGGCCAGCTGGCCTCGAAACTCTCCGCGCGCTTCCCGGACAAGCGCATGCGGGTGCGCTCCAGCCACGTCTACTACGGCTTTGCGCGTCACTGGAAGGAGCCGGCCTCCGAGTTCTTGGGCGACTACCACAAGTGCTTCGAGCTAGCGATGGACGTCGGGGACTTTGAGTACGCGGGCTACGCCGGCATGATGCACACCATCTTGGGCTTCTACCTGGCCGATGATCTGCACCGCTTGGAGCGTTCGGCCAGGGCCTATGCCGAGGCCATGACGGAGATCAAGCAAGACAACGCCTTGGCCATTCACGGCATCTTGTTTCAGGCCATCTTGAACCTGCTCGGAGAGTCGGAGGACCCGGTCCTCCTCACGGGGGACGCCTACGACGAACCGAGCATGTTGGCGCTCTTTCATGAGTTGAACGACCCCACCTGTCTGTTTGTCATCCACTGTATCAAGTGTGTCTTGGCAGGCATGCACGGGGACTGGGCGCGGTGCTTGGAGCTGGCGCAGATCACGCGACTTCACAGCCTTGGGGCTGCCGGAACGATACACAAGGTCCTACTGGACCAGTGGGAGGCGTTGGCGTGTATCGCCCGCAGTTTGAAGGGCGAGGACCAGGCCTTGATCGCAAAGGCAGATGCGGCGATTCAACGCCTTGAGAGCTGGGCAGGGCACAATCCAAGCGCTCACGGTCACCGGCCCATCTTGGTCAGGGCGCGTCTGGCCCAAGCCACCGGCGACCACGCTGCCGCCCTGCAGGGCTTCGATGAGGCTGCGCGAATGGCGCGGCGTCACAAGCGTGTGGCCGACGAGGCCGTCGCCCTGAGGCTCGCCGCAGAGCTGGCCTTTGAGCTGGGTCTTGAGGTGCCGGCGCGCGCCTACTTGGTGGATGCCCACCAGGCCTTTGGGCGCCTGGGGGCCAGGTCTTGTCTGCGGGCCTTGGAAGCTGCGCACCCGATGGTCAAGGGCCTTCGCGCCCAGGGAGAGCGCAACCACCTGGACAGCACCACCAGCATGACTGGATCCGTGGACATCGACGTTGAGGCCTTGATTCGGGCCAGCGCCGCCGTGTCCAAGGAGCGCAACCCAACCCGCCTTGTCGAGACCATCGTTCGGGTGTCCATGGAGGGCAGTGGGGCCGCCCGTTGCCTCGTCATCACGCCCCTTGATGGGGGCTTGAACATCACCGCCAGCGGCGCCCTTCAGGTCGCTCCAAAGGTGCACGCCAAGCCGATTCCGCTGATGGGCTCCGGCTTGGCACCAGAGGGCTTGGTTCAGTTTGTCGCGCGCACACGAGAGGCGGTGGTCTTGGATGACGCCAGCAGCCACGAGCTGGTGCTCTCGGACCCCTACGTCGTCTCCAGAAATCTCCGCAGCGTGCTCTGCCTGCCGGTCGAGCAGCAAGGCCGCCTGATGGCTGTGCTCTACCTGGAACATCCGCTGGTCATCGGTGCCTTTACCAAGCAGACCGTCGCTGTGCTTCGGGTGCTCTTGGCTCAAGCAGCGATCGCTGCCGAGAACGCAGAGTTGATCGACACCTTGGAGGAGAAAGTACGGGCACGAACTCAGGAGCTGGCCGCCGCCTCCGAGGCCAAGTCGGTCTTCTTGCGCTCCATGAGCCATGAGCTGCGCACGCCGCTCAACGGCATCCTCGGCTACGCGCAGCTCCTGTTGGAGCGACCAGGCAACGACCGAAAGCAGAACGAGGCCCTTGGAACCATCCAGAACTCAGGCCAACACCTGCTCTCGCTGATCAACGACATCTTGGACATGAACAAGATTGAAGCGGGTGCCTTGGAGCTGGTCTCCAGCCCACTCAAGCTCAAGGGCTTTGTAGAGAGCGTGGCTGCCTTCTCCAAGCCAGAGGCCAACCGCAAGGGCTTGGTCCTGACGACCCACACGGACGCCACTCTGCCGGCGTGGATCAGCACCGATGCCCGCCGCATGCGGCAGATCTTGCTCAACTTGATTGGCAATGCGGTGAAGTTCACCAGCCAAGGACGGGTAACCGTCACCTCGGAGCGGCAGCCCAACGGAGACATGCAGATCCGGGTCTCAGACACCGGGCCAGGCATCGCAGCCAAGCGCTTGGGCAGCATCTTCGAACCCTTCAAGCAGGCGGGACCCAGCGCTCAGCGCGCAAAGGGCACTGGCCTGGGGCTGTCCATCGCGCGAGAGATTGCCCAACAGATGGGCGGCTCGCTGACAGTAGAGAGCGTGGAGGGGGAGGGGAGCACCTTCTGCCTGGACGTTCCGGTCATGGAGTGCGATCCCACCGGGGAGAAGTCCGAGCCCGAAGCGCCGATACTGGAGCAGGCCATGGAGCCTGGCAACATCCCAGCGTGGCCGGAGCGCGCCGAGCTTGAAGCGCTGCTCTCTCTGCTTCACCAAGGCGCCCTGAGCGAGCTTGCCCGTGAGGGCGAGAGCTTGGCGGAGCGGCAGGTCGCACTCCGTCCCTTTGGCGAGCTGCTCTCTCGCCTTGCCCGTAGTTTTGACGACACCGCGCTGGAGTCCTTCCTTGAGGAAGGCTTGGCCCGGAACAACTGAATCCCCCCAAGCGGCGGTGGCCGCCGGAGTGACTATGCCCCCCAGAACTCAGACGAGCCCTGTGCCCCTGCTACCGGGGCAAGATCCGGACCAAGAGAACCGCGCAAGCCAGCTTGAGCTGCGCCGGGACACCTATCGCTTTGTGCACGACTGGCCGGTGAAGGTAGCAACGGCGTCCTTTCTGCCAGAGGAGTCCAACTACGCCAAGGCCTATACAGCGTCGTTGACCAAGACCTACGCTGAGATCGCTGAGAACACCGTAGGCATCGCGACCAAGGACTTGCTGACCGACCCGGTAAAGGCGCTGAAGATAATGTTGGGCGCCCTTGGCAAGATCGAACATTCGACCGTTGGCCGAGACATTTTTTCCAACTACGACGCGATGGCCGAGGCCTCTGCAGACAAGCTCAAGCCGGCCACTTGGGAGGGCTACGCGGAGATCTATTCTAAGTGGGACGAGCCCGACATTGTCGCACTCGTCAATGACCTATCCAGCCTTGGCGATGCGATGGCTTGGCAACGAATCGCCGGAGTCAACCCGACAGTTCTGGCCCGCTGTGAAGCGCTTCCCGGCAACTTTCCCGTGACCGAAGCGCACTTCGCGCAGGCCATCGAAAACGACAGTCTTGGGGCCGCGCTGCAGGAAAAGCGTGTCTTTTTGGCGGACTACAGCGCTTTGGAGGACGTGGTCTGCGGCATGTCCGATGGCAACCAGAAGTATCTGGCGGGACCGCTGGCGCTCTATGTTGCAGACAAGACGGGTGTGCTGCGCTCGGTGGCTATCCAATGCGGCCGGGACGCCACGCGCTTTCCTGTGCGCACGCCCGCCGACGACTGGCACTGGCGCATGGCAAACCTCTGTGTGCAGGTGGCAGACGCCAACCACCACGAGGGCAGCGCCCACTTGGGCCGGACCCACATGGTGATGGAGGCGGTGACCCTGGCCATGAAGCGCGAGCTGGCGCCCAATCACCCCTTGGCCATTCTCTTGGAGCCGCACACGGAGACGACTCTGGCCATCAATGCATCGGCCAAGACGGACCTTATCGGTCCAGGGGGTACCGTTGATACGGTGTTCGCGGCGAAGATTCGGGCCTTTGGTGACTTTGTTCAGTCCCAAGTCTCCACCTTGTCCATCCGGAACTGCGACCCGCGCAGCAACCTGGCCGAGCGCGGATTGGATGACCGGGACGTGCTGCCCATTCACCCCTACAGGGATGACGTGATTCCAGTTTGGGACGCCATCGCGCAATACGTCGATGAGTATGTGCGTCTGTACTACACCCAGGACTCCGAGGTTCAGGGCGACCCTGAGCTGCAGGCATTCGTTGTCGCTCTGGGCGCAGAACATGGCGGGCGACTGCACGATGTGCCCCAGGCCAGCACGGTCGCGGAGCTCAGTGGGCTCATTGCACGGCTCATCTTTGTAGGCAGCGCGCAGCACTCGGCGGTCAACTTCCCACAGTTTCGCTTTATGTCGTATTCGCCCAATATGGCTGGAGCGCTCTTTGCGCCGGTACCGGATTTGAATACCCCCAATACAGAGGAGGCTTTCTACAAGCTGCTGCCACCTTCGCTGATCTTCGCAAAGGGTGCCAACATGGTCTACCTGCTCAGCGACATCCAAGACACCACCCTTGGGAAGTATGAAGACGGCCACTTTGTGGACCCCAGAGTGCCCGCGGTCATCGCGCGCTTTCGGGCCAATTTGCGAGGTGTTGAAGCCGGCTGCAAGGCCCGAGATGCGAAGCGATACCTGCCCTATCCCTACCTCTTCCCCTCCAACATTCTTCAGAGCATCAGCATCTGAGTAGGAGTGCCTCATGATTCCCACCCTTCCGCAGAACGACCGAAAAGTGACGGACCGGCGCGAGGACCTGGACAAGGCCCGCGAGGAGTACATTTTCGACCGCTCCACCTCCGATCTGCTCTTCGCCGAGGAGGTCCCCAAGCGGGACTGGGGCGGTGTTGAGTATTGGGCAAAGCTGGCCAAGGTGAACCTTGAAGTGGCGATGAACAAAGCCCGGATGAACAGCGGATTACTCAGCGCGCTGACCAGCGTGGGCACCAAGCTGGCCAGCCAAGCCGCTGACATCGGAGCTGAAAACTACTCGGGTTCCGTAAAGGCGCTCCACGAGACTGCTGGGGTCATTGACAGTCAATACCCGGCTCGCTCGATCTCCCAGTACGAGGACCAGTACGAAAACCTGCCCAAGCCCAGAGCGATGGAGAAGTGGGAAGACGACCAGTTCTTTGCCTGGATCGCCTTGGGGGGCAGCAATCCCAACCTCATTGAGCGCCTGCACGCAACGGGCTTAAAGAAGCTGGATGTTGACGATGCGGCCTATCAGAAGGTTGTTGGAGGCAACGACACCATCAAGAAGGCCCTGACTCAGGGACGGCTGTTTGTGGCCGACTACGGCATCTTGGCAGGTCGAAGCGCTGGCGAGGTGGATGGATACTCCAAGGTAGTCGCGGCGCCCACGGCTCTGTATGCAGCTGTCGGCGAGCAGTGGTTCATCGTCGGGATCCAGACGGGCCAGGACCCCAAGACATCTCGCTTTGTGCAGCCAGGAGACGGTGTGAGCTGGAAGATGGCCAAGGTGGCCTTGCTTGCCGCCGACAGTCAGCTGACTGGGCTGGTCGCGCACTTCGGTCTGTGCCACTGCGTGATGGAGGCCGTGGTGCTCTCCACGCGTAGAAACCTGGCCGAGGCGCATCCGCTCTACCTGCTCCTGGACGCACACACCGAGAACACGCTCATCGTCAACGAGATCACGCGCAGCAGCCTGACCCCTCCCGACGGTTCCATTGATCGGATGATGGCCCAGGAGCTACAAGGCTCCCTGGATATGACTGCTCAGGCCGTGCGGGACTTTCGCATCATGGACAGCGCACCGCCACAGGACTTCGAGCGCCGCGGTGTGGACGATCTGCAAGCCCTGCCAAGCTACCCCTACCGAGACGACCAGCTGCTGCTCTGGGATGCGATTGAGAGCTGGGTCAACGACTACATCGGCATCTACTACGAAAACGACACCGACGTGGTGCTGGACGAAGAGCTCCAGGCCTTTGTGGTCGAGCTGGGCCACGAGAACCTGGGTGGTCTGGCAGGGATTGGCAAGGTGGAGACTGTGGAACGCCTCTCGGCTCTGATTAGCCGTATTGTGTACCGTGGCACCGCCTTTCACGCGGCCATCAACTATGCGCTCTACGACTTTGGGTTTGCACCGCTGCAGCCCCAGGCGCATTTTCACGAGGGCCCCTCGGAAGATGGCTCACGGGACACCGAGCTGGAGTTTCGTAAGATGCTGCCGCCCCTGGATATCGCCTACGAGGTTGTAGAGGCCTTCTACCCTCTCAGTGTGCGCATCAACACCCTGGGTGACTACGGGCGCTGGTACTTCAAGGACGACCGCGTAGACGCACCGTTGGATGCCTTCCAGGCGTGCCTGAAGGAGATCGAGACGGAGATTCAGCAGAGGAATCAGGACCGAGTCTTTGAGTATCCGTATGGGCTGCCCTCGCAGGTGAGCAACAGCATCCACGTGTGATTGCACCTGTATCCGGGGCCTCTCAGTCTTTGAGAGGCTCTTGATACAAGGTCGGCCTGTAGCTCTCCGGGTCCGTCTTAGAGATGCGCTCGAATCCAGGTTCGTGGCTGGAAATGTCCCAGATCTTGCTGCGCATAAAGGCCTTGCTGCAGTGGTGATACACTTGGTCAATATGTATCACCAGCACCACTTTGGGACGGTGGCCTTGCTCGTCGAAACGGCTCGCCAGAGCCTCGTCCACATGCAGCTCCGCGCGGCCGTTGATGCGAAGGGTTTCGCCAATTCCGGGGATGAAGAACAGCAAGGCAATGCGCGGGTCCTCCAGCAGGTTGCGTAGGCTGTCGTGCCGTCGGTTTCCCGGTCGGTTTGCAAGAGCGATCCTGGCCGCGTCCAACACGACCACGTTCCCAGGCGGGTCTCCACGGGGAGAGCAGTCCAAGCCCTCCGCGCCCGAGGTCGCCACGGCGTAGAAGGGGCTGCGCTCCAGAAAGCGGATGTGGTCCGGACCCAGGCTGCTCTGGACCTTGGCCAAGGCTCTGGCGCTCGGCGATGCATACAGAGCGTCGAGCTCAGAGAGGGTCTTCAAGATCATGGGGTGGCCTCTGTCTATGGGACGAAAGGTGGGCGCTGCGGCCCCTCGGAGGGAGCGAGCCCTACCGTGACTTTGCCCCGTGGTTATACAGGGCCCCCCGCCTACGCGCCCCTTGCCGGCGCACCGAAAAAGGTCCCCTGCGATGCCCTTCAACGACCTGCCCGCTCCCGTCGACCTCGAGACCGAGGTCCTGGCATTCTGGAAGTCCCAGAACACCTTCCGTGAGGGCCTTCGTCTGGCCCAAGGTCGCCCGGAGTTCGTCTTCTACGAAGGGCCGCCCACCGCCAACGGCACCCCCCACAACGGCCACGTGCTCACTCGGGCGATCAAGGATTTGATCCCACGCTACAAGGCGATGCAGGGCTTTCTAGTGAACCGCAAGGCCGGCTGGGACACCCACGGTCTCCCGGTCGAGGTCGAGGTCGAGAAGCAGCTGGGCATCCACGGTCGCGAGGCCATCGTCGAGTACGGCGAGGAGGAGTTCTCCCGCAAGTGCATCGAGTCGGTGTTCACCTACACCGAGCAGTGGGAGCAGCTCACCGAGCGCATCGGCTTCTGGGTCAACATGGACGAGGCTTACGTGACCTACCACCGCGCCTATGTGGAGTCGGTGTGGTGGGCGTTGAGCCGGCTCTTCGAGAAGGGACTGCTCTACCAGGGTCACAAGGTCGTCTGGTGGTGGCCACAGGGCGGAACCACGCTCTCCGCTGGCGAGGTCGGCCAGGGCTACAAGCAGGTCGATGACCCCTCGGTGACCGTGCGCTTCGCGGCCAAGGACCCCCACGCGGTGGTCAAGGCCTTTACCCGCGGCGTGATGACCGTGGACTATCTGCTGGCCGAGACGGAGCCCCTGAGCTTCCTGGCTTGGACCACCACCCCGTGGACCCTGCCCAGCAACACCGCCATCGCCTTGGGCCCCAAGCTGGAGTACAGCCTGGTTCGCTTGGAGAAGGAGGACGGGAGCCACGAGCTGGTGGTCGTCGCCGAGGGCCTGCGCGAGAAGGTCCTGGGCGAGGGCGTCGGCACGGTCATCGCCAAGGCCAGCGGAAAGGAGCTGGAGGGCTTGGAGTACGAGCCCATCTTTGACTTTGCTGAGCCAGAGACCGGCAAGTTCTGCGTGCTCATCACCGGACGCCACGTCACCCTGCAGTCCGGTACCGGTCTGGTGCACACCGCGCCCGCCTTTGGCGAGGACGACTTTCGGGTCGCAGCGGAGCACGGCGTGGGCCTGCTTCAGCTTGTGGAGCCCAACGGCAAGTTCTCTCTGGGCACCGGCTTCCTGGAAGGCATCTTCTGCAAGGACGCCGACAAGGGCATCGTCAAGCACCTGCGTGAGCGCGGCGTGCTCTTCAAGCTGGAGCAGTACCGCCACGACTATCCCTTCTGCTGGCGCGCGATGGATGACCCCCTCATCCAGTACGCCCGGCCCGCTTGGTTCGTAAAGACCACGGCCCTGAACAAGGAGGCCTTGGCCAACAACCAGGCCGTGAACTGGCTGCCTGAGCACATCAAGGAGGGGCGCTTCGGCGACTTCCTGCGCAACAACGTGGACTGGGCTCTGTCCCGGGAGCGCTTCTGGGGCACCCCCCTGAACATCTGGCGCTGCCCCTCTTGCGAGGCCATGAAGGCGCCCTCTTCCGTCGCGGAGATCGAGGCCCTCAACGCTGCAGCGGGCACCGACAGCGGCTTTGACCAGAGCGTGGACAAGGATCTTCAAGTCCACCGCCCTTGGGTGGACCGCGTCACTCTGCCCTGCGCCTGCGGGGAGCGGATGGTGCGCGCCCCCGAGGTCATCGACTGCTGGTTTGACTCCGGCGCGATGCCCTTCGCCCAGTGGGGATTCCCCCACGCCGAGGGCTCCCACGAGGTCTTCAAGAAGAACTTCCCCGCGGACTTCATCTCCGAGGCGGTCGATCAGACCCGAGGCTGGTTCTACAGCCTGTTGATGATCAGCACCTTGCTCTTCGACGATGAGACCTGCGAGGAGTTCAAGATGGACCCGGTGGGCATGCCGCGTCCCTACAAGAACTGCATCGTGCTGGGCCACGTCACCGACATGGACGGCAAGAAGGAGTCCAAGTCCAAGGGCAACTACACCAGCCCTGACTTGGTCATGCTGGGCCACACCACCCCACATGTGGTCCCCGACACCAACGTGCCGGTGGGCTCGGTGGGCTTCATGGCAGCTCAGATCAAGTCTCTGGCCTTTGGGCCCAAGGAGAAGTTCACCGTCAAGATCGGCGAGGAGAAGTTCCAACTCAGCGTGGTCAAGGCCAAGGTTCTCAAGAAGGACACCGTGCACTTGAACCCGGCGGACATCGAGCGCTTTGGCTTGGATCCAGAGCAGCCCATGGTCAAGCTCTACGCGCCCTTCCAAGCGCCTGGCGCCGACGCCTTCCGCTGGCTCTTCTACGCATCCAACCCGCCGTGGTCGAACACCCGCTTGAGCCTGCGCAACATCCGCGAGGGCCAGCGCGAGTTCCACATGCGTCTGAAGAACGTGCACAGCTTCTTTGGCATCTACGCCAACATCGCTGGCTTTGACCCCACCCAGAGTGCGCCAGTCGAGCGCAGTGAGCTGGACCGCTGGGTTCTTCACGAGCTGAACCAGACCACCGCGGCCATGACCGAGTATCTGGATGCCTACAACATCTACGAGGCCGCCCGCTCGCTACAGGCCTTTGTAGAGAGCCTGAGCAACTGGTACGTGCGTCGCTCTCGCAGCCGCTTCTGGAGCGAGGAGAGCAGCGCTCTCTGGACTCTCTACGAAGTCTTGGTGCAGGTCGCTCACCTGGCCGCTCCCTTCGTGCCCTTCATGGCCGAGGCCTTGTACCAGGATCTGTGTGGGCACTTGCCCGAGTCCAGCGTTCACCACCGCTCTTGGCCCAAGGTGAACACCGCTGCCCTGAACCCGGAGCTCTCCGAGAACATGGCGCTGGTCCGTGAGCTGGCCAGCTTGGGGCTCGCCGCTCGCAAGAACGTCGGCGTTCGGGTGCGTCAGCCTCTGCGGGCAGTCGAGGTCGTCTTGGCAGAGCAGGAGCGCGCTCAGGCGCTGCAGCCCTTGCTGGGTCTACTCATCGATGAGCTCAACGTGCGGGAAGTGCGCTTCTCGGAGCGCGCCGAGGACTTCGTAGACTTTGCCGTCAAGCCCAACTTTAAGGCCCTGGGAAAGCGCTTGGGCAAGCAGATGAAGGCTTGTGCAAAGGCGCTCTCTGGGATGGACGGGGCTGCTGTGCGTGCCCAGGTCTTGGCCGGCGGCTTGACCATCGACTTGGAAGGTACCCCCGTCACTCTGACCGAAGACGAGGTCGATGTGCGCGTCACGCCAAAGGCCAGCTTCCAGGCAGCAGGTTCCGCCAAGGCCGTTGTGGCCTTGCATGCGGAGCTAGACGCAGACCTCTTGGAGGAGGGCCTCTCCCGCGAGGTCATCAGCCGCGTCCAGTCGCTTCGCAAGCAGCTTGATCTGGGCTACACCCAGCGCCTGGCTCTGCACGTAGACGGAGACCCTGCGGTGGTCGCAGCCGTCGAGCGCTTCCGGGACCACGTCGCCAAAGAGACCTTGGTTCAGACCTGGGAGAGCGCTCCTTTCGGCCAGGTCAGTGAGGATGAGGTGGACGGAAAGGCTGTGCGCATCTCGGTGCGCGGCCTCTGAGTCGCTGAGTCGCTGCGTTGTGAACTGCTGAGCGGCTGAGCTCAGCGGTTCTCGGCCACCCACGCTCGAACCACATCTGGCCTGTCCGTGAGGAACTCCTCGACGCAGGCCCCGTGGTACTCGAAGTGGTCCATGTCGTAGTTCTCGGGGTCGCTCTCGGCGTCGCCCCGGACACGGTCCAAGGCAGGCTGCACCATGCCTCCGGCGTCCATGTCCTCGAGCATGTCAGCGTGCACCAGCATGGCATCGAGCACGGCGTTGTGGCACTCGGGGACCTGCTCACAGGTCCTGGCCAGCAGGCCCAAGTCGTAGTCCGCTGGGTCTACGCCGTGGCGGCCGCAGTCGTAGTAGCTCCAGGGACGGTAGCCAAAGCCCAGGTCGCCTGACCAAGGGATGAAGGCGAAGGTGTCGGCTGTGGGGTCGTGGTAGAGGCGGTAGTTGCTCACATCGTAGCTGTAGCTGTCCCAGTGGGCGACGACCCGCTCCATGGCCAGGAAGGAGACGAAGCGCTCCCAGTCCATGCGCTCCTTCATCTCGCCCAGCCAGTCTTGGCCGTTGAGCCTGGCGGCGCTGATCAGCCCCTCCAGGGCATCGTCGTTCCCCTCGTCCCACTCGTCTTTGTCGAAGCAGCCCACTCGGGTCAGATCGCAGTAGTTCTCGGCGTTCTCATAGAGGTTGCCGTGGGAGTCGCCGAACCACTGCTTGAGGAAGTCATCCTCGATGTCCTCGACGATGCTGTAGAGCCCCTCATCTCTGCCGTTGATGTCCAGGCGGGCGTAGCCCACGCGTGGAGCGGGTAGAGCGGCGGCACGGAAGAATCCCCAGTTCAGCACTTCGCTGGAGAGCATGGGGTCCAGGACCATGTTGTGCAGGTTCAGGCGGCGCATTCCGTTGAAGCGTAGCTCGGAGTGCACGTAGTCAAAGCGGAGCTTGAAGGAGGGCTTGTCGCCGTAGTCCCTGTAGGTGCTCGAGCCCTTGATGCGGATGCCGATGGGGTAGGGGACCTCGCCTGCGATGAAGACCGCTTCGGTCCAGGAGTATGGGTCGTTGCGCAGGTCGCTGCGGGCCTGGCTGTCCAGTTCCAGGGAGAAGCCGTGTGTCTCGGTCTCGGAGAACACGTCGACCACAGCGAGGGTGGGGGTGCTCTCCATCTCTGGGGCATCGAAGACCCATTGGGGGCCGGGGTCCACAATCTCCTCGACGGGTGTGGACGTGGGCGTACAGGCCAGCAAGAGAATCAGCATGGCTGAAACGGTAGCACCGCTCGCTGCTGCCGGGCGTCAACCCAGAGTCAGTCCTGGCGACTTCCTGGCGAGCTCCAGCCAGGCCATGCGTTCAGATCGACAAGATCGCACCGGCCAAGACGACTACCAAGACGCCTGTCAACACCACGACGCCTGCGCCTGCTCCCGCACCGGCTGCGAGTCCACGGCGGCGGCCGGCGACGCTTTGATAGCCCTCAAGATAGCCGTCCAGATAGTCGGGGTCGAAGTCGGCGTCCGTTGGGAGTTCTGGCTCCTCGGTGGTCTTTACAACCGCAGCCACGGTCCCGGCCCCAGCCGCGATGGGAATGATGGTTCCGAGCACGAGCGGATTGAGTCCCGCTGCCCCTGCACAGCCACAGCCCAGGAACATACCGCCCCCTGCGATGCAGCACCCCGCCGCCGCAGGCAGCATCAGGCTTGCTTCTTCCTTGGCCGCGGCCGCTCCATCTTCGTAGCCGGCTTCGTATCCCAAGTTGGGGGCCGGCTCGGCGGCGCTGACAGTAGGTTCAGTGAGTTCGCTCGAAGTGCTGGGCTCTTCAGCAAATGCCGAGCTCTGCACCGTCAACCAAAGAAGTAGGCTCAAGCATCCATCCGACTGTTGTGAGTCAATACCATATTGCAACCGGGCTTTACGGAGTCCTAGGCCAAGAGCTGTAGGGAGGAGCAGAAGACTACGGGGCCTCCTCTTCAGGCGGCGGCTCGGTGCCTTGGCACACCGCCAGATCGTGGTTGAGCCACTCCCCGGCCAGCTTCACCCAGCCTTGCTCCTGGACGCTGAAGGTCTGCGTCCAGTTGCCGCTGTTCATCCAGCCGCTACCCGAGCCATCAGGGAACTCGCAGAAGCCGCCTGGACCGCCGGAGGAGAGGGTGTTGTTTCCCTTCCAGGCGATTGAGACGCTGTGCTCACATTCGCCGCCGGCAATCTCGGAGACGTCCGTGATGGTGAGATCAGCGGCTGGGAAGCTGCCTTCGGGCAAGACAAGGGACGCCTCTGTGCAGCTGCCGTCCTTGGCCTTGGCGTAGAGGGGCCCCTCTGCCACCCAGCCGCGGAAGGCGTCCAGGTCGGTGCTCTGAATCTGCTTTGGCTCTGGGTAGACCATCAGCATTCCCCAGGCGGTGCTCAGCTGGAGGCCAATTCGTTCGTCTTCATCGACCTGCACGACGAAGGATGCGGTGTCCAAGGTGTGGGCGATCGGAGCGTCACCTTGGGCCAGATACAGCGGGGTGTCCGCTTCCAGCACGATGGTGCGCGGTGGCGTGCCCGGGCCGTAGCCGTGTCCGCCTCCGCAGAAGCCAATGGCCGGGGGTGTCTCTGGCGCTGGCAAGTCATGCGCCCAGGCGCGCAGCTGGAAGTAGGGTCGCTCAATGAGGACCAGGGTCCAGGGGCCCTGGCGGTCCAGGATCTTGGCGTCACTTCCAGGCCCCATTGTGGCAATGACGGGGCCCTTGGGCTCAGCGTGCAGCGTCTGACCCTTGGGAATCATCTGCACCCACGGGCCGCTGCTCTGCTTCATCTCGGCCAGAACGGCTTGGCTCTGCGTATGGCTGGGAGGCTCCATCTCCACGTAGCTGCGGCCCATGGAGGGAGGGTTTGCATCGGTCCAGGGGAGGGGGAGCTCCATGAACTCCAGGTCCAGGACCTGGCCGGGGGGAATCGCCAGTCCAGGGAGAAGGGTCAGGCTGGCCTGCTCGGAGAAGGGGAATGTGCTGACCTCGTCTACGACAAGCTCCAGCGATTGGGCCGGGACCCAAGGGTGGAGGCGCACGCCGGAGACCTGGACGCTGAGCGCACTGCTCTTCTCTCCAATCTCCGTCACGAAGAGGCGGTTGCCCTGAAATCCGTCCGGCTTCGTCGGGGGCCAGCACTGCGTCATGGCGGCGTCCGCACACAGCGCCGGAACTTCGCCGAGCAGAGAGAGTTCTTCGGGGGCTGGGCCGAGAGCGAGCAGGAGAAGAGGAATCATGTGGCCTTGTGACATGGCAGCTTGATTGGGGTTCAACATGGAACGCGGCATTGGCGCATTCCTGACAGGCTTGCAGAGAACGGCCTGCCTCGCTTCGTGCCGTGTTGGATACGTCGCTGGCGTGGGGGCCTCCTACGACCTATGGGGCGCAACTCCCCAGGACGATAGATTTTATGAGCGACGAGCAAAACGAGAAGCCCACCGTGCAGTTTGCGGACTTGGGGCTGGCTGAGAGCCTGCAGAAGGCTGTTGAGAAGATGGGCTTTGAGTCCTGCACGCCAATTCAGGCAGCAGGCATTCCTCCTCTCTTGGAGGGTCGCTCGGTCATTGGCCGCGCACGCACCGGCTCTGGAAAGACTGCGGCCTTTGGCCTGCCTCTGCTCCAGATGTGTCTGGATGCCAAGCCAGGGCCCGTTCAGGGCTTGATTCTGGCGCCTACCCGCGAGCTGGCGCTCCAGGTGCACACCGCTCTGGAGACCTACGCGGTTGGCTCCGACCTGCGCATCCTGGCCATCTACGGTGGCGCGCCCTACCCGCCACAGCTGCGCGCGCTCCGCCGCGGCGTGGACGTGGTCGTGGGTACGCCCGGACGCGTGCTGGATCACATGGAGAAGGGGACCCTGAAGCTGGACTCCCTGAAGATGCTCGTCCTGGACGAGGCCGACGAGATGTTGCGCATGGGCTTTATCGAAGACGTGGAGACCGTCTTTGCTGCTGTCCCCGAAGACTGCAAGGCGGCCCTCTTCTCGGCCACGATGCCTGCGCCGATCGCACGCATCGCCAAGGCCCACATGACCTGTCTCTTATACACATCTGACGCTGCCGACGATATGCAGTGTGTAG